>ADIG01001046.1_pt1 | contig 355703 bp, 360 predicted proteins | sample 268288 | NCBI WGS metagenome assembly ADIG01 (sample SAMN02954299, study PRJNA39533) | groundwater metagenome | biome: aquatic; feature: FW106 well; material: groundwater; isolation source: FW106 well in Area 3 of the Oak Ridge Field Research Center (FRC) near the... | place: USA: Oak Ridge, TN ...
TGCTCTGATCGGCCGCTTCGGCCAAGGCCAGCATCTCCTGCACTTCGGCCTTGAGCTGCGCTTCCAGCTTCTGCGCATGCCCATACGACAACGCGCTGTGCCGCGATGCGTTGGCGTGGATCTTCGTGCCGTCCAGGCTCACCGTGCCAAATCGCGACAGCTGGTTCTCCCGGGCAAGCTGCAGCACCTGCACGAAAATCGCGGCGAACTGCTCGCCGAAGCGGCGACGAAAATTTGCCAGGGTGTCGTGGTCCGGGTGCTGATCGCAGGCGATGAAGCGAAACGCCAGCGAGTCGTACGTGGCCCGCTCGATCTTGCGGCTGGAATGGGTGCCGGTGGCATAGCCGTAGATCAACAATGAGAGCAGCAGCGCCGGGTGGTAGGCGTCGCTACCACCACCGACATAAGCGCCTTCGATCGCCGAAAGGTCCAGCCCTTCCACCACATCCACCACGTAGCGCGCCAAGTGCGACTCCGGCAACCAGTCCTGCACGGACGGTGGCAACAAGTAGTCGGTCTCGCGATCGATCAGTCGAAATCTGCGCATGCCATCGGTCGTGGTCGGGGATGGGCAATTTTAACCCAGTAGAGCAGGTAAGTCCGACAGGCTGCTAGCGGCTTGAAATAGGTCTTGTTCATGGAGTATGCCTCCCGTGTGAATTTGCTCGCAGGCAGTTTGATGGATTGATCGGTCACGGCTCGGCGGACGCCCCCGCCACCGCGCCTTTGCCGGTTCACGCTAGGCCAAACGCTATGGGTCAGACAGTGTCAAAGGTCAGGGCCGGTCAGGTCGACCGAGAGCCGGACATGTCGTCGACAGCCAGACACAACGAATGTTTCGCGGGCATGAAAGCGTGGCGCCGCAGATGAGGGCGCCGCCAGCAGAAGCGCCGCGCATTCCCTTGGGCGGCTCGGGTTTTCAAGCGGTGAAATACGGCAGCCTTACCAGATCTTCACCTGCTTGGCGGCCGGGCGCACCATGGCATCGCCGGCCTTGCACTGGAACGCGCTGGCGAAGGCCGCCATGTTTGAAGGCGCGCCCATCGCGCGTAGTGCCATCGGTGCATGCGGGTCGACGTTGAGCCGCAGCATCGCGGTTTTCTCGCGCATGCTGCCGCGCCAGACGCGGGCCCAGTTGAGGAAGAAACGCTGGTCCTGCGTGTAGCCGTCGATCTTCTTGTCCGCTTCGGCAGGGTCTTTCTTCAGCGCGGTCTGCAGCGCGTCGTAGGCCACGTTCAGGCCGCCCAGGTCGGCGATGTTCTCACCCAGGGTGAGCTTTCCGTTGACGTGGAGGTCCGGCTTGTCCTTGATCGGCGCATAGGCGTCGAACTGATCCACCAACTTGCCGGTACGCGCCTTGAACTGCGTCTCATCCTGCTTGGTCCACCAGTTGCTCTTGTTGCCGTAGCCGTCGAACTGGCTGCCCTGGTCGTCGAAACCGTGGCTGGACTCGTGGCCAATCACCGCGCCGATGCCACCGTAGTTGATCGCGTCATCCGCTTTCGCGTCAAAGAACGGCGGCTGCAGGATCGCGGCCGGGAAGTTGATCGTGTTGGTGCTCGGGTCGTAGTAGGCGTTGACCGTCTGCGGGGTCATGCCCCACTCCTTGCGGTCGGTCGTCTTGCCGATATGCGACAGGTCGTAGTCGTAGTTGTACTTCTGTGCGGCCTGCAGATTCGCATACCAGCTGTCCGGGCTGATCTTCAGGCCGGACCAGTCGCGCCACTCGTCCTTGTCCGGATAGCCGATCTTGGGCAGGAACAGGTTCCACTTGTCGACGGCCTTGGCCTTGGTGGCGTCACTCATCCAGTCCAGGTGCTCGATGCGTTCCTTCAGCGCGTCGCGCACGTTGCTCACCAACTCCTCGGCGCGCTGCTTGGCGTCGGGGGTGAATACCTTGGCGACGTACAGCTCGCCGAGGCCCATGCCCATGGCGCCGTTGACGCCACCGAGCACCTGCTTCCAGCGATCCTTCTGCTGCGGCTGGCCGGCAAGGGTGGTGCCGTAGAAGGCGAACTTGTTGTCACGGAAGGTCTTGGACAGCGCACTGGAGGCGCCGTCGATGGCGTGGAAGCGCAGATAGGCCTGCCACTCGCTGACCGGTGCACTGGCCAGCAGCTTGTCCATCTCGGCGAAGAACTTCGGTTGCGACAGCGAGAAGCCCTGGTCGATGGTTACGCCCTGGGCTGCGAAGAACTTCTGCCAGCTGAAGTGCGGGGTGACCTTGTCGGCCTGCTTGATGCTGACGAAGTGGTACTGGTTGTCCAGGTCGCGCATCTCGGTCGGCGTCAGCGACGCCTTGGCCAACGCGGACTCCAGTTTCATCGCCTGGTCGGCCTGCTTTTTCGCGGCGTCGGCGGACACACCCGTCAGCTCCAGCGTCTTGGCGATATAGGCGACATAGGCATCGCGGATCGCCTTCTTGTCGGCGTCGACGTAGTACTGGTTGGTCGGCAGGCCCAGGCCGCCCTGGAAGGCGTAGCCGATCTGCCTCTTGGCGTCGTGGAAGTCGGCGCCCGAGCCGAACGCGAACAACGGGTTGTGGCCGGTGGCGGATTGCGCGTCGATGTAGTCGATGATGCCGGTAGTATTCTTCAGCCGGTCAATCGCGCTGAGCTGGGGCTTGATCGGATCGAAGCCAGCCTTGTCGATTGCCGCATCGTCCATGCCTGACTGATACAGGTAACCGATCTTCTGCTCGATGGAACCGGGCTTGGCGCTGGCAGCATTCTTGGCGGCGGCCTCGACGATCTCGTGTTGGGTGTTGAGACTGTCCTCGGCCAGCTTGTTGAAGGCGCCCCAGCTGGTGTGGTCGGATGGAATCGGATTGGCCTCGACCCACTTGGCGTTGACGAACTGGTTGAAGTCCGTGCATGCCTCGGTGGGGGCGCCCAGCTCGCTGACGTCGAAGATGCTCTTGTCCGTCGTCGCCGCCGCCGTAGTGCTGGCGGCGACCGGCGCGCTGCTGGCGGTAGGGGCTGGTGCGCTGGCCGGAGCCGATTCCTGCTTGCCGCAGGCAGTCAGGGTCAAGGCCACGCTGACCGCCAGGGCCAGGGGTTTCAGGTACTGCTTGGTCATGGATATCCCTCGGTAGGTGATGTTGCCCGTCAGGCAGGTTGGGAGGCCGGAATAAGCCGCGTGCCGTGCTCTCCAGTACGCGGACACAGCGGTTCAAGCTAGGAGCCTGTCGGACTTTACTCGGTCGGTCTGCGAATCCATCTGGGCGGTCCATATTTCCGCCGTTTTTTGACCCATAGAACCACTATGGGCCTGCAAATCGTCGAAAATCTGTCCTCGCACAGCTGAATTCTCGCCTCAACCGGCAAAGTTCGACAGGCTGCTAGGTCAATCGTCACGGGTCAGACAGTGTCAAAGGTCAGGGGTGGACAGCGGAATCCACGCGCGCGTGCTCATCCATCGGCTTCGGGGTTGTCGCGGCGCAAGGTGGCGGTGGGTGCGGCGGGCAGCGTATCGGGCGCCACCGCCCCGCCGGAAATGATGAAGGCCATCGCCTGGTCCATGGTCCAGTCGGTCGGGGTCAGCTCATCCACCGGGACCAGTTCCAGATAACCGCCGGTGGGGTTGGGCGTGGTGGGGATGTAGACCGCCGCCATCTGGCGGCCCGTGCCTTCCTCGACCATGACCCGCGTGACGAAGCCGACCACCTTCATGCCGCGGCGGGGAAAGTCGATCAGTACCACCCGCTGCAAGCCACTGGGTTTGTTCTGCAGCACCGCCATCAGCTTCTTGGTGCCGCCGTAGATCGTCTGCACCAGCGGTATGCGGGCCAGCAGCGCATCGAAGCCGTTGAGAAAGCGTTGGCCGATCACCCGGTTCGCCACGAAGCCCAGCAGGTAGAGCGAGACGAGCGTGAGCAACAAGGCGACGACGAAGGTCAGCCATTCCATCTTCAACGAGTCGGCGGTGCGCGGCGCCACCAGTGCCAGCCCGTTCAGCAGCGCGGCGACCAGCGGCGCGCCGATACTGGCCAGTACGCCCAGCACGAACTTGAACACCAGCCAGGTCACCCACAGCGGGATGAAGGTGAGCAGGCCGGTGAGCAGGTAGCGTTTGACGCGTAGGCGTGGCATCGAGCCGTCCGGTATTGCGGAGTCGCCATTGTACGTGGTGGCAGCGACCGCTTTGCTACGGCCTGTGTTATCGCAAATGCGTGATCAGCACTTCACCCGGCCGCCGGCCAGTTGCGTGCACAGCTGGTACACCGGTGCCCTCGGTGGAGCCCGCCGGCTGTCGGGGTCGCGGTCGTGGTGGTGCGACCGGCGCCAGTACGGTGCTGGCGCCACGCCCCAATAGGCGGGGGCGTACGCCGGCACCGGGCGGGCCAGTTCATCGCGATATTGGTCGTTCTGCTGGCGCAAGGCATCGTTTTCCGCTTCCAGCCGGTTGCGCTCGGCGATCTGGTTTTGCCGTGCCTGTTGCCGCGCCGCTTCGTCGCGCTGTTGCGCGACGAGTGCTTGTTCGTGCTGACGCCGGGCCTTTTCTTCCTGCGCTTGTTGATAGGCCGCCAGGCGCTCCTTGTAGAGCGCGCCGAGGTGGCGTGCGTCAGCGTATTGTCTGGCCAGCTGGTCCTGGCCCAGGCGCAGGTAGCGATCGATCACCTCGCTGTCGTCCGCCTTGTGCAGCAATTCACCGTTGCCCGCGCGGCAAGGGTGATCCGTGTAGGCAACGCCTCCGCCCGGCTGCGGGCATTTGTAGATGTTCTGCGCGGCGGCCGGCGCGAGCAGCCCCAGTGCGATGGCAACCCCCGGCAGAAACGATCTGTAAGTCAAAACGTTCATGACGACAGCTCCTGATGGGTGGTGGCCGACCATGCTGCTGATTCTGATGCCCGCCGGCAAGTGTGCTGTCCCGCCGGGGTTCAGCCGGTCGCAGGCGTATCGGCGGCCTGTCGCCAGGCGCGCAAGCCGATCACCGCCAGCACGACGAAGCCTGCATACAGCACCGAGGTGATCAGCAGGTGCTTGTAGATGTACTCGCCGACGTAGATCACGTCGACCGCGATCCACAGCCACCACGCGGCGATGTGCCGGCGGCCCTGCCACCATTGGGCGACCAGGCTGAAGGCGGTGAGCATCGCGTCGAGCCAGGGCAGCGCGGCATCGGTCCAGCGGTGCATGGAGTAGCCGAGCACAAGCGCCGCCAATACCCCAGTCGCGACGTGGCCGCTGGCCTGCGCGCGTGGCAGCGGCGCCACCTGCACGCGACCGTCGTCGCCGAGGTTCTGCAGCCAGCGGCGCCAGCCATAGACGATCAGGCCGGCGAAGGCCAGTTGCAGCAGCGCGTCCGAATAAAGTTTTGCATCCACGAAAATCCAGCTGTAGATGAGCACCGACAGCAGACCGATCGGCCAGCACCACGGCCGCCGCCTGGCGGTGAGCCAGACCGCCCAGGCGCTGATCAAGGCGCCGGCGAGTTCGATCCAGGCCATCAGAATGCGTAGTTGACCGAGAGCCGTGCCAGTCGCGGCGCGCCGGGGAACAGGTAGCTGTCGCCGCCAGAGGTGCCGGTATCGCGCCAGTAAAAATGATTGAACACATTGTCGACCGACAAGCGCCAGGTCAGCGCGTGACCGTTCCACGGCGTGGTGTAGCGCAGGCCGGCATCGAACACGTGGTAGGCGGGCACGCGCACCGTGCCATCCGGCCTGGCGACGTTGGATGATGCGTAGCGCCAGCCACCGAGCAGGCTCAGTTGTGGCGCAAATGGCAGTCGGTAGTCGACGTACAGCGCACTGCGGAAACGTGGCACGTTGACCACCTGGTGGCCTTCATACGAGGGCGTGCCGGTGTTGTCGGCGCGTGCCTGGATGAAACTGGCGCTGGCGACCACGCTGAGGTTGTCGCCGAGTTTGCCGTGTGCGCCCAGCTCCAGGCCGGTGTGTACCTCTTCACCGTGCTGCACGAAGGTGAAGCCCTGCGCGGTGCCGTCCGGCTGCGCGAACTGGTAGGGCTGGTGGATGCGGTAGAGCGCGCCGGTGAGGTTCAGCGCAGCGCTGGCCTGGACCTTGATGCCCGCCTCGACCTGTCGCGACAGCCGCGGGCCGAGCACGGTACTACCGTTGCTGACCCAGTACGGCGCCTCGATGCCGAGCGAAAGCCCTTCGCTGTAGGTCAGGTAGACCGTAGTCGGCAGGTTTGGCTGCCACAGCACGGCGGCCTGCGGCAGCGCTTTGCTCAGGCGCGTGTCACGCTCCAGCGCGCCGGTGTCGTCGTAACTGCGCTCGTGCAGACGTACGAAGCGTTCGCCGGCAATGACCTGCCAGTGCTGGCCGAGATGGATGCGATCGAGCGCGAACAGCGCATGCTGCCAGCTGGTCAGCCGGCGCAGCAAGGGGCCGGGCTGGTTCGGCGAGGGCGGGAAGTACGGCGGATCGACCTGGTCGATGTTGGCGGTGCCGACGTAGTCGTAGACGTATGCGCGGCGGTCGATGGTGCGCCGGAATGTGCTGCTGCCGAGGCTGAAATCATGGCTCAGCGCGCCGGTGTCGAGATGGCCCTCCAGCACGGCGCGTGCCTCGTCGCTGACCCGGGTGTCGTTGGGGCTGCGGAAGTCATAGACGTCGTAGTCGCCATTGGGCGCGAAGAACCACCCCGGGGTCGCGCCACTGGCGCAAGCGGGCGAATAGAAGCAGCCGTAGGCAAACGCCACGTTGTCGTCGATCGCGCTGCGGCTGTGGCCACCGGCCAGGCGCAGGCGCCAGTGGTCGCTCAGCGTGTAGTCGAAGCGCACGCTGCTGTTGGAGGAGTCGATACCGACCGGTTGCTGCCACGGCTCGAAGCCGAGCATGCGCGAGCTGCTCGGGTGTTTCGGAATCGCGGTGCCGCCGAGCAACTGGTAGCCGGACACCGAGCGCTGGCCGCTGGTCTGGTAATCGCTGTCCAGCTCCAGCGTGGCCCGTGTGCTGATCTTCCAGTCGGCCGCCAGCGCCAGCATGCTGCGCCGGCCATTGGCGTGCCGCAATACGAGTGGATCGCCTCGTGCGCCGCGTTGATACGCAGGCCAAAGGTCGGCGTGAGCCAGCCGCCGATGTCGACGGCCGCGTAACGCGAGCCATGCGAATCGGTACCCAGGGTCACGTTGCGCACAGGGGCCGGCCGCTTGCTCACGTAATTGACCACGCCGCCCGGTTCCATCACGCCGGCCTCGATCCCGGCCAGGCCCTTGAGGATCTCCACGCGCTGGCGGTCTTCCAGCGGGACCTTCTGCTCGCCGGTGATGGCGAGGTTGTTGCCGCGGAACCCGGTGGCCGGGTCCAGTGCATAGCCGCGGATCGTGATGTCCTGGTAGTAGCCCACTGGCGCATAGTTGTCGCCGAGCGCGGCGTCCTCGCGAGCGAGCTCGCTGAGCGTGCGGATCTGGCGGTCATCGAGCTGTTGGCGTGTGACCACGGTGACCGCGGCCGGGGTGTCGTGCAGCGAGGCATTGCCGTAACTGTCGATCCCGGTGTTGTGCCGATCGCCGGGTGCACGTGCCTGCACATGCACGGTGCTGAGGTTGGTAGCCGGTGGCGTGCCGGCTTTCGAGGCTGGCGGATGGATGCTGGGTTTCGCGTCGGTGGCGTGCAGCGGTTGGGCAGCACCGAGGGTCGCGAGCAGGGCAAGCACGAGGGGGGAGCGGGTCATGGTCGTCGTCTTCCGGTTGCAGGCGAAGCGACGGCGAGTCGGCATGTCCCGAGGGACGCCTCGACTCAGCAAGCTCCCTACGCCGGTATTGACCGGATCAGGTTCCAAGGGACTCTCTCAGCCCGGCGTCGCCGGGCACCCCCGCTTCAAGAATGCGTATTGAACCACGAATGGCGAGGGAAAGGGTCAGGCTCCGTCGCGAATGGCGCGCAGCATGGCTTGTCCCGCGGGCGTACCAAACCACTCGGCGTGACCGCGCAGGAAAGTCTGGTAGGCGACATCGGCGCTGGCGGTCGAATGCGTGATCGCGTGGAAATACTCTACTTCCGACAGCGCGAAATCCACGTGGACCAGCGGCAGCAGGTCGGCCAGCAGGTGAAGGTCGTCATCGGCCAGCGGGCGTACCTGGCGGTAGCCCTCGATCAGCGCCAGCGCGATCTCCGGGTGGACGGCTGCGCTACCGCGGTCAAGCGCCAGCCAGGCGATCGCATTGCGCTCGATCGCGGTAGCCAGGTCGAACAGCGCGCAATTCGCCGCGGCCAGGCCGAAGTCGAGCACCGCGGTGATCCGTGCGTTGTCGCCAGGATCGCTCCAGCACAGGTTTGAGACATGCCAGTCGCCATGCGTCCACAGTCGCGGCTCGCGGACCAGTCGCGGCTGGACGTCGGCGTGCCGGGGAGCGAACAGCGCAGCGAGATCGCCCTGCCAATCATGGCGGCAAAGATAGTCGGCCAGGCCGGGGCGTTGCGGCAATTGCGCCCGCAAGGCGGCGACCGGATCCGGTGCGGCGATCAGCTCGCTGCGCGCCACCAGGATATGGGTGTGACGCTGGGCGGCGGCGTAACCCGTGCTTGCCTGATGCAACTGGGCAAGCATGCGCCCAGCGCTGTGTGCATGCGCCCGGTTCGTCAACGGTTCCCATGAAACGCTCTCGCGATAGAGATCGATACCGGCGGCGCGCTGGTGGATTTCGTAGACCCAGTCGCCGAGGGCCACGGCACGCTCGCCGTCGGCATCAGGGATGACCTGCGCCAGCGGCATGCCGTTGCCGCGCAGGTGCGCCATGAAACGATGCTCTTCGCCCAGCGTGGCGGTCGAGCGCACGCTGTGGTGATGGCGCTTGACGAAGAACTCGCCGCCGTGCGTTTCGACCAGACAGGCGGCCGACAGCGGGCGGGGGCTGTGCCATGCGATGCGATGCGGCGGACCCAGCTGCGGATAGCGCTGTAGCAGCGACTGGAGTTCGGGCGCAGTCAATGCCGGCCAGTCCGGCGCGATTTCATCGCCAGCCAGCCCGTGCACGAGGTGAGGGGGATTGATGGACAAAGGGGAGCGACCTGGTCGACGGGCAGGCTCGGATTATCGCCGATGGGCATCGCTGCCGCTTTCGGCCCGCGCCGGGATCGCGTCTAATGACGCTCTTTTCCGAGTCCTGCCGTGATTCCATGAGTGCATTGTTGTTGCTGTTCGTGTGTCTGATCCTGGGCGTGCTGGTGGCACATTTCGCCAGGCCGCCAGCCGGCATCGTGCCGGGGATCAACTGGTGGGTGCTGAACGTCGCGCTGGCGGCGCTGGTGCTGGAGCTGATTCCGAAGCTGAAGTTCGACGCGCAACTGTGGTTTCCGGTGGCGGCGATGTGGCTCACCTTTGGCGGCGCATGGCTCCTGTTCGGCCTGCTCGGCCCACGCCTGGGCTGGTCGCGGCAGCGGACCGGTGCGCTGATCCTGGTTTGTGGCCTGGGCAATACCGCCTACATGGGTTACCCGCTGATCCAGGCACTGCATGGCAAGGCCGGGCTGGCGGTGGCGGTGGTGGCCGACCAGCTCGGCGCGTTTCCGGTGCTGGCCTCGGTCGGCATCATGGTGGCGTCGATTTATTCCGGGCGCACGCCGCGGCCACACCTGATGCTGCGTCGCATCTTTTCGTTTCCGCCGTTCCTGGCACTGCTGCTGGGCATCGTGGTGGGCCGGTTCGGCGGCTGGCCGGACTGGATGAATGGCGTGCTGGCACCCATTGGAGCCACGCTGACGCCGCTGGCGTTGTTTTCGGTCGGTCTGCAGTTCAAGTTCCACCCAGGCCAGCGGCAACTGGGTGCAGCCAGCTGGGGGCTGGGCTGGAAGCTGCTGGCGGCGCCGTTGCTGTGCTGGCTGATGGGTGCGGCGGCCGGCGTGCGTGGCCTGGTGCTGACCGTGGGAGTCTTGCAGGCGGCGATGGCGCCGATGGTGTCGGCCGCGATCCTGGCCGACGAGTACGATCTGGACCCGGCACTGGCCAACACGGTGCTGGGCGCCGGCATCGTGCTGTCGTTGCTCACGGTGCCCTTGGGCAACCTTTTGCTGGGCGGCGCGGCGTCGTGATAGCGCTTGCTTGCGGAGCGCGCGGCATCGAGACTTGGCCCGGGATTCCAGCGAGCGGGGGCTCGCATCATGGCTGGCTTTGAACTGATCCGGGGGTTCTTCGGCAATGAGCGGTGAAGCCATTGCTGCCATGACGCTGCCAGTTTCCAAACTTGTCGAACTGCGCGTTGACGCATGGCTGTGGGCGGCGCGTTTTTTCAAGACCCGCAGCCTGGCCCGACAGGCCATCGAAGCCGGGCGCGTCGAGGTCAACGATGCCGGTTGCAAGCCGGCCAAGGCCTTGCATGTGGGGGATCGCCTGCGCATTGGCCGCGGTCAGGAGCGGCTTGAGGTGTCTGTGCTGGGCCTTTCGCCACGGCGCGGGCCGGCCAGCGAGGCCCAGCAGCTGTACCGTGAAACCGACGCCAGTCTGGCTGCGCGGGAGGCCTTGCGCGAGCAGCGTCGACTGAGCGGGGCGGCGTTCGATCACCCCGCGGGTCGCCCCGACAAGCAAGCCCGGCGGCAATTGCGGAAGATCAAGGGCTTGCGCTGAGAGCCTCACGTTGAGCCGTGGTTCGCGTAATGGCGCGGCCAGCTGCGCGAGCGTGCGCCGGGCCGGCTGCTGGCGTGAAGCCTCTGCGTGCGCGCAGAGGTTTCGTGGCGGCGAAGCTCCGCCCGGCGGTGAGAAGACTTCCGCCAGGTCTTCGCACGAATGACGCGCACGCCACACGCCGATCTGTCACAGGAGCCCGCTGGCGGGCGATGCTTCGGCTCTGAGGCACGGCGAAGATCAAGGCAAAAGCATCGCCCGCGAGCGGGCAGGCGCGGGGTGCGGCTTTCAGCCAAGGGATTTGAGCCGGTACAGCGCTTCCAGCGCTTCGCGCGGCGTCAGTGCATCGGGCTCGAGCTCTTCCAAGGCGCGTACGGCGGCCGATGGTGGCACCGCAGCGAACAGGCTCAGCTGAGGCGAGGCTTCGGCAGCGGGCGCATGCGTACCGGCCTGCCGGTACATGCCGCGCTCGAGTTCGGCCAGGGTGTGCTTCGCATCGGCAATCACCGACTTGGGCAAGCCGGCCAGTGCGGCCACCTGCAGGCCGAAGCTGCGGTTGGCCGGGCCGTCTTTCACCGCGTGCATGAAGACCAGTTGCTCGCCGTACTCGACCGCATCCAGGTGCACGTTGGCGATCGAAGGAAACTCGCTGGCCAGTTCGGTCAGTTCGAAGTAATGCGTGGCGAACAAGGTGTAGGCACGGCTGCTGCGGGCCAGATGCACGGCGGATGCGCGCGCCAGCGAGAGGCCGTCGTAGGTGCTGGTGCCACGACCGACCTCGTCCATCAACACCAGGCTGTCGGCGGTGGCATTGTGCAGGATGTTGGCGGTCTCGCTCATTTCCACCATGAAGGTGGACTGGCCGCGCGACAGGTCGTCGCCGGCGCCGATGCGGGTGAAGATGCGGTCGATCGGGCCGATCACGGCGTGGCTGGCCGGCACGTAGCTGCCGATGTGGGCAAGCAGCACGATCAGCGCGTTCTGGCGCATGTACGTGCTCTTGCCGCCCATGTTCGGGCCGGTGATCACCAGCATCCGGCGCGTATCGTCGAGCTTGAGGTCATTCGGCTCGAACGGTTCGTCGCGAACTTTCTCCACCACCGGATGGCGGCCGCGCTCGATCATGATGCCGGGCTCGTCGGTGAGCTCGGGTGAACTCCAGTCCAGCGCCTCGGCGCGTTCGGCCAGGGTGGCGAGCACGTCGAGCGCGGCGATCGCGCTGGCCGCTGCCTTCAGCGGCTCGAGCTTCTCGCTGAGCGTGTCGAGCAGCACCTCGTACAGCGCGCGCTCGCGCATCAGTGAGCGCTCCTTCGCCGACAGCACCTTGTCCTCGAAAGTCTTCAGCTCCTCGGTGAGGTAACGCTCGGTATTCTTGGTGGTCTGCCGGCGCGTGTAATGCGTGGGCGCCTTGTCCGCTTGCGCCTTGCTGATCTCGATGTAGTAGCCGTGCACGCGGTTGTAGCCGACCTTCAGGGTGCTGATGCCGCTGGCGGCCTTCTCGCGTTCCTCCAGTTCCACCAGGTACTGGTCGGCGTGGGTGGACAGGCGGCGCAGTTCGTCCAGTTCGGCGTCGTAGCTGTCGGCGATCACGCCGCCGTCGCGTTGCAACACAGGTGGTTGTTCGACTACGGCGCGGGCGAGCAACGCCGCCGTCTCGACGTGATCACCGATGCTTTCGACCAGAGTGTGCAGCAGTGGGCTGTCCAGCGTGGCGATCTTCTCGCGCAGCATCGGCGCGGCCGCAAGCCCGTCGCGCAGGGTCGAGAGATCGCGCGGACGCGCCGTACGCAATGCCACGCGGGCGAGGATACGTTCCAGGTCTCCGATGCCGCGCAACTGTTCGCGCAGCCCCTCGTAGCTGCGATTGTCGATCAACATGCCGATCGCCTGATGCCGTCGGCGCAGCACCGGGCGCGAGCGCAGCGGCCGGGTCAGCCAGCGGCGAAGTGCCCGTGCACCCATCGGCGTCACCGTCTCATCCAGCACGCCGAGCAGGGTGTGTTCGGTACGGCCACTGGGATGGGTGTCCAGCTCCAGGTTGCGGCGGGTGGCAGCGTCCAGCGCGATGGTCTCGCTGGCACTCTCCACCGCCATGCCGGTGAGATGCGGCAGCGCGCTCTTCTGGGTCTCCTCGACGTAGCCGAGCAAACAGCCGGCAGCGGCAACGGCCAACGGCATGCCGTCGACGCCGAAGCCACCGAGGTCGCGGGTGCCGAAGAAGCGGTTCAGTTCGCGCTGTGCGGTATCCACATCAAAGTGCCATGGCGGCCGCTTGCGCAAGCCGGGCAGGGCGCTGACCAGCTTTGGCCACGCCACGTCCTCGCCGACCAGGGTTTCGGCAGGCTGCAGTCGCGCCAGCTCGGCCGCCAGGGCTTCGGCACTGGGCACTTCGCTGAGCAGGAAGCGACCACTGGACAAGTCCACCCATGCCAGGCCGTAGCTCGCACTCGGGCCCGCGGCAGCCGCAATGGACAGCAACAGGTTGTCGCGCCGATCTTCGAGCAGTGCCGCATCGGTCACTGTGCCGGGCGTGATGATGCGCACGACCTTGCGCTCGACGATACCCTTGGCCAGCGCCGGGTCGCCCATCTGCTCGCAGATCGCCACCGACTCACCGAGTCGCACCAGTCGCGCCAGATAATTCTCGGCGGCGTGATACGGCACGCCGGCCATCGGAATCGGCGCGCCGGCCGATTGCCCGCGCTGGGTCAGGGTGATGTCGAGCAGTCGCGCCGCCTTGCGCGCGTCGTCGTAGAACAGATCATAGAAATCGCCCATGCGAAAGAACAGCAGCACGTCAGGGTGCTCAGCCTTGGCCGCGAGATACTGGCGCATAAAAGGGGTATGCGTTTTAGAGTCATCCAACTGCTTGTTATTATTCATATATTTGAAAATGGACCGATGGTGCATGGGGCTCATTTGGTCGGTTATGGGGTGGTTTGACGTCCAAGTTCCGTCCAAGTTGTGTTCCGGAACCCTCCTAGACGTCCAAGTTGTGGTTTACTCATTTCCCACTTGGACGGATCGGTTGGGAGGGGCTATGGCGGGTTATCGTCTCACAGAGGCTCAGTTGCGGGCGCTCACGGTGGACCAGCGACCGGCGTTGGATGCGAAGGGCCGGACCACGTTGGTGGCCAACCAGGACCGCGCGCCGTACCGGTTCACCGATCATTCGCCGGGTGCGCCCCTGGGCATGTCGATCTACGTGGGTGGTCGCGGCGCCCGGTATGAGGTGCGCGTTCCCCTCAATGGGAAGGAGCTGCGCTACCAGATCGGGCCGGTTGCGGAGTGGTCGCTCGAGGACGCGCACCTTCAAGCGGCCACCCTGCGGAAGTCCACCCAGGCCCTGCGTCAGGATGCACGCGTGGTGGTCCAGGCCGAGGACGATACCCAGGCGGCCCGGAAGACCACGGTGGGGGATGCGATGCGGTCCTACATCGATTTTCTGACGCTCAAGATCCACCAGGAAAAGGGCAAAGAGTCCGGAGTGATCGGGGCCCGCAATGCACTCGCGCGGCTGGCGCGCCCCGAGGTCGGTCTGGCGGATGTGCCGATTGCGGATTTGACGGATCAGCGCGTCCGGAAGGCCTGGGTGGATTTGCGGGTGTCCGCCATGAGCCGGTCCAATCGGCTGGGCGACGAGCTGCGGGAGAAGCTCCTCGCCTACAAAGACAAGAAGGGCCGCGGGTGGTGGGAGCTCACCCGCGAGGAGCTGCACAAGCTTTTGGGGCTCGAAGGCAAGCAGGTCGCCTTGGCGTTCGCTGCTGGGTTGGCGTCGGCCGAGCACACCATGGGCGATGCTGCCCGAGCCGTGGAGCGGGTCCTGCACACCGAACGCGGGGCGGCGTCCAACGCCGGCCGGCCGGTGGCGCTCACCTACAACCCGTTCTCGGTCTTGCGCGCCGATGGCTATTACCGATCCACCCGCATGCTGCGCCGTCATTATGAGGCGGCTCGGATCCGCAACCCCCTGGGCGTGGACGACGACGAGAAGGGGACGAAGTCCCTGCCGACGGTGTTGAAGGCGATCGTGGGCCGTCGCGACCAGCAGGGCGGCCACAACGCGGCCGGTGTCGACTACCTGCTGCTGATGCTGCTCTGGGGCACGCGTAAGGCCGAAATCACCAAGCTGATGTGGTACGAGGCCGTCTCGAAGGACGATCGCGAGGCCACTCCGCCGCGGGTGTCCTGGGTGTGGCTCGCGCCTAAGCCGACGGCGCGCAATCCCACCACGGGCTATGCAGGCTCCCAGGTCTTCATCCACGACACGAAGAACGGTGATTCGCTCCTGTTCCCGGTGGCCTACTTTGCGTCGCGCGTCATGGCGTGGCGGGCCGCCACCCGGGAGGGCACCCGGGCGCGTTTGCAGAAGGTGTTGGCCGAGGCGGAGGAGCAGTACATGGGGGCCAAGGTCGGCTCAATGGTGCGCACGGAGGCCTTCAAAGCCAAGGAGCGCGCCGAGTGGCGCTTGGCCCAGGTGGATCGCTGGGTGTTTCCGGCACGCAATCCCAAAGCGGCCGAGGGGCACTACACCGACTCGAAGTCGATCATCGACAACGTGCGGTTCGATTCGGGGATCGAGGTGGGGCTGACTCCGCACGATTTCCGCCGGACCATGGGCCGCATGGCGGCGAAGCTTCTGCCCGGCCACATCGTTTCCCAGTTGCTGCACCACACGCGCGACGATGATCCCGAGGCGATGGCGAAGGTGTCCGAGCGTTATTCGGTGGCGGAGTGGTCGACCATGCAGGAGGCGATGGAGAAAATCGACGAGTCCATCATCGCCACCAGCCCCCGCGTCTGGAATATCCTCAAGAACTCCGACCGGCCCCGTCTTGATGAGGCGAACGATCCGGAGGTTGTGATCCCTACTTGGCGCGCGAACCATGGACGCAAAACGAAGCCCGAAGGAAGCGACGACGACGCTCCAGCAACGCCGAGCGGCCAACGCCGCGCTGGCTCGAAAAAATCGGGACACGATTGATCGAGCCATTTCCATGCGTCAGCATCGGGCGATCCTGCACGCGCTCGAGCAGATCATGATCCGCGGTCGGGAGTTCGTCCTGGACTCCTGGGCCGCCCTGCAGGTGCCGCAGGTGTGGGCCCAGGACGCCTCCGGCGGTGTGGTGGGGCATATCCTCACCATCTCAGACGCCGCCCTGCACGATGCTGCGGATTGGCTGGTGGCGCCTCTCGCGGTGGCCCTTGATGAGCCGTGGTCCAACCCCGACGAGCGGGGTGCCTGGACCGCTGCATACGTGGAGGCCCTGCGGTCGGTGGCCGACAAGGCCGAAGCCGTCGAGCGGGCGTTCCAAGATCGAGCCGTGCTGCGGGAGGTGTCCGGGCTTGATCCCGACGAGGACGAACCGGTCCCGCGGCGCACGGTGTAGACCCAACAAAACACCGCCATCGGGCGGTGTTTTGCATTCTTGCAGGTGGGTGATCAGACCACCTGGCCGCCTGGGTTTACCAGGCCACGGTCACCGTTGCGGTGTCCGAGTAGCTGCCGACCTTCACGGGGTTGTTGAACGGCGCACTCGAGTTGTCGGATCCCAGGATGGAGAAGTACATCGGGACGGTGGAGGTGCCCACGGTGGCCGTCATGGCCAAGGCGGCGTTGTCGGTAACGTCACCCCACGGAATCGTTCCCGCAGAATCTTGTGTGACGCGGTACTTGAGCAAGGAAGTCGAGTCGGTGCTATTCACCATGCCGTAAATTCCGTTTGTGCCAGCTGTGAAACCAACGTTGTAGTGGCTTACCCCAGCCACCGACACCGTGATCGGCACCGTGTCGGTGCAGTTCAGGGAGAGGGTCGAGGTGACCTGCAGATTGTCGGCGCCGGGAACGCCGTTGGCAGCGTCAGCCAGGATGCCGATGGAGCCGAAGTCCACGGGCGTGCCGGCCACTTCACAGGCCTGGTTGATGGTGACACCGGCGTTGAACGTGGTCGAGGTGGTGCCGGCGGTGGCGGTGCCGGCCAGGCCGATCAGCAGGGCGCCGGCCAGGAGGGAGGGGATGAGTTTGCTCTTCATGGGTGATGGCCTCAGAACGACACGGTGGCGGTGATCGGGGCGGAGTAGACCCCGGCCACGACGTTGGGTTGGGCGGGGATCTGACCGTAGACGGTCAGCGGGTTCGCCCCGTAGGCGGAGACCAGGGTCATCGCGGTGCTGTCGGCGGCGGTGCCCCACGGCAGCGAGAGGGCGGCGTCCTGGAACAGGTTGTAGGAGATCGCCGTGACCCCGTCGGTGCTGTTGAGCATCGGCTGCTTGGCGAGCTCGACGGTCGCACTCAGGCTCGTGTCGTTGCACGTCAGGGCGAGCACGGCCTGGGTGGTTTCGCCAGTGAAGCCGGACTCGGGGGAGATGTTGCCGACCGCCGCGAACTGCATGTTGGCGGCGGTGATCGCGCAGGCGGGAATGACCGTGGCGGTCACCGGGATGGTGGACGAGGCCGTGCCGGCGACGGCCGATCCGGTCAAGCCGACCAGCAGGGCGCCGGCCAGGAGGGAGGGGACGAGTTTCATAGGTTGGGGTCTCATGTTGTGGATGGAGGGTGGAGACTTCATCAAACCAGGTTCGCGCGGATTGGCAATCGTTCCCCGTGTGGTAGTGATCACATTTCAGAACGCGACATCCACGCGGACCGGCGCTTGATAGACGCCGGAGGGGACCGTGGGCTGCGGCGGGATGAGTCCGTACACCGGGATCTGCAGGAAGCGGTTCAGGGTCGCGACCGGGCGCGCTTGGCTGGATACGCCCCAGGGCAGCGTGTGCGCCGCGTCCTGGAAGAAGTCGTAGGTGATGGCCGGGCTGGGGGCGCCCGCGCGCACCATCGGGCCCTTGGTGAGCTCCATCGTGGCGTCGCGGTAGTCGTTGCAGGTGAGGGTGATCCACGACTGCGCCGCCGCGCCGGTGAACCCGGACTCAGGGGACAAATCCCCGCTGTTGGGAAACTGCATGTCCTGCGCTTCCACGGTGCACGCCGGGGTGATCGTGGCGGTCACCTGCATGGTGGTGGTGCTCTGCGGGACGCCGCCGGCCATTACCTGGATCTGAACGGTGTCGATGTAGGTGCCGGCTCGGATGCTGTTGCCGGAGCAGCTGTTGTCCGCGCACTGGATGTTCGCGAAGAACGCGCCGTGGTACGTGCCGGATGGGACGGTCATACCGACCGATCCCGAACCCCAGGGCTGGGTGCGGGCGGCATCCTGGTAGATATGCGCGAAGAATCCCGCGTTCGTGGTGGGATCAGTTAGTTGCAGGGTGCCACTGTTTTGGAGCAGGCCGCCAGAGTCGGTGATGTTGACGGTGATGGGTCCCGGCACGTCGCACGTGACGTCGAGCGAGCCCTGGGCGGTCACACCGGCTTGCCCCAGAAAATCGAACGACCCGAAGTTGATGCCGGGCGTCGACACCGTGCAGGCGGCCCAGGAGGAGATGGGAGCCAGCAGCAGGAGGAGGGCGAGCAGGCGCTTCACATCCGCCTCCGGGCGCGGGGTTGGTCCGCGTTGAGGTTGGTGGGGAGGCCCACCACCTGCCGCAGCGTGGTGCGGTCTTGGGCGGCTTCGAGCATGTACAGGATCTGGGGGTTTCGCGTATTGATGTTCGTTTGATTGACGCGAGACGGATCTGCTCCAGCCTCAAGCAACATGGCGACAATGCTCGCCCTCGCCATTACTGGGTTGACAGCCCACATCAGCGGCGTGATGTCGTGGCGATCAGGTTGGTTGACCTGGGTGACGCGGTCCTGCGCGGGGATGCGCGAGAGGATGTCGCGCAGGTGCCCTTCATCGCGTTGCCGGATGGCTTCAATAATCGCGGGCGTGAAGGATTCGTCGCTCAAGGTCACGGTCGGTCTCGATGTGGTGTGTCCTCCACACACTACGAAAGCCGCACGACTTGTCCGGACTCAATACTCGGGATTGCGGCGTTCCTCACATCTTCCCGTTTCGACGGGTTGCGCTTTGGCCCCGGTGTGATTGGATAAATGGGTCCCAACCACCATCCCCAGTCGAGGATTGCGTCATGAACGAAACACTTTTCAAAGCCATCAAGCGCCGCCGTGTCTCCGAGGTCCGGGCGGCCCTGGCCGTCGCCCGCGCCCAGCTGGACGACATGGATTTCCTACAAGCGAAGGTGTGGTTCCCCGCCGCGCTGGAGGACATGAACGCCTATTGTCTGGCGTGGCCCAAACGGCCGGCGCACATGAACGATCATGGGATCAAGCTGCGATTTCTTGCTCGTCGCGCTCCTGAACGCGCTCCAGAGCTTGCGTCTGCAGCTGGGTGATCCCCAGGGCCTGGCAGATGCGTTCGGCCTGGGCCGCCGCTTGCGATAGCGCCCGGTTGTCGGTCTTGAGCACGTCGATCCAGTGCTGCATGTAGGCCGCGTGGTTCGTAGGATCGTGGCCAACACCTAAGCGCACGCCCATGAAGTAGGACGCGGTCTCGGCGATCAGTTCCTCCTTGGCGTACTCGGGTGTGCCCCACAGCGCTTTCATGTCGCGGTCCAGCCGCTTGGGGTGGCCGGTCGCGTGCGCGATCTCATGCAGCACCGTGGCGTAGTAGTGGTCCGGGCTCAGGAAGGACTCCGGCTTGGGGCAGTGGATGGTGTCCGTCGACGGTTGGTAGAAGGGCTGTTCCCGGTCGTGCTTGATGGTGATGCCCAGCGCGTTCTGCGCCTTGTCGATCAGCTCTTCACAGGCCTTGTGCCGCTCGAAGACGTCCAGGACCTTTGGGTTGGTCGGGGCGGTCAGATTCTCCGGCAGGCCGGCGATCATCGAGACCGGGAAGACGTGCGCGTACTTGATCATGGGCCCCGCGTAGTCGCCCGGTTGGAGCTTGGCGAGATCCTGATCGGTCATCGGGATGTACGTCTTGATGCGCACGGAGCGCGACCCCTTCTCCACCTGGCCGCCCACGGCCGCCGCCTGCTTGTAGGTCATCCATGACGCTTGGTCGAGGCCCAGGTCCCACTGCGCGATCATGAGGTTGATCGCGTTCTCACCGGAATACTGCTTGCCGGTCGTGGGGTTCCACGGGCCCGTGGGCGCGTGCCCGGGCTCCCATCCTTTGAGCCAGGGCGGCAGATCGCCGGCTTCGAGGATGTCCACCATCCGCTGGGTGAGATCGGTCAGATGCTGGTCGTGGAAACTCATGGCAGGTCCAGGTGAATGGTGGAGCCCTGCACCAGGGCGAGCTCCAGGGTCTCGAGGACGACGTGGATCGGCGAGCCGGTCCCGCTGCGCAGCGTGTAGCCGGTGTCGGTGCGCAGCACGCGCACCTCCTCGGTGTCGCTGGCCTCGATGGCGTGTTCGTCAAAGACGAGGGTGGGGTCGTGTTCGGATTTCATGGCGGCAACATCGCTCGGGTGGGGGTGAAGTCAAATCCGCCGCGGAGGCGGGCTGGTGTGTGTTGGGTCGCCGCCTTGCAGCCGCTTGCGGTCGGCACGTGCCTGACGCTTCTGGTAGCGCTCGATCCAGGCGGCGTCGATGGGCACCCCGTGGAGGCTGAGCAGATCCAGCACCTCAATCGATGGTCGGCGCTGCTCGTGTACGCGCCGTCGGATGTCCTCGGCGATCTCGGGCGTGCGCGCGAGAAGGCCGTGCAGGATGGGGACCGATTGACGTTGCACCGCGGCGTCCAACGCCGATCGGTTGAGTGCGTCACGCGCCCCCTCGATCCCGTGATCCAGGCGCGCGAAGAACGCATCGGGGCGCTTGGGCCACACCCAGGTGGCTGGGCCGTCCTCGGTGCAGCGGCGCAGTTCCCGCCAATCGGGGTTGGTCTGGACCAGGAAGCGCCGCACGGATGCGATGGAGATCCGGTTCTGCTTGGCCGCTTCCTGGGTGGACGCGCCGGCGAGGACGCGGCCGGCCGCGTTGTTGAGCTTGCGGGCCATCCACGCCGGGTTCTTTGATTCGCCCCAGCGCGCCAGGTCGTTGGTGATGGCCTGGGGACTGACATGGTGCTTGGCGGCGAACTCCTGGACCGAGAATGTCTGGTTGCGATCGACCAGGGCGCGCAGTTCCTGACGGCGGGTGCGGACCTGCTCCCGATCGACCATCACGTAGGTCGATAGGCCCATGGTCCGCCGGTCCTTCTCGACGATCTTGCGGGTGCGCAGGTGGATGCGCTCGGCGGTTTCCTTGGGTGAGGTCGGGATGAAGGCTTTGAGGTGCGGGATGATCTGCGCGACGGTGAGGCCGTCGAGGGAGAGCTGTCGGATGAGTTCGCGGCGCTGCGCGATCTGCTCGGGTGGGAGGCGGTGGGTTTTCATGCTGCAATCTCCTCGTCTGAGGTCGGGGTCGCTGAGATCGGGATCGCCTGGTTGCCCCACGCGTCCCAGCCGTTGCCGGAGTCGCGGCAGAACAGTTCCACCCGCCGCGTTTGCGGGCCGTAGGCTTGGGTGAGCCAGTCGCGAATCCAGGTGGGCTTGGCTGAGTGCGCACCGCGCACGCCGTCGAATACGGAGTCGAGTTGCGGCACGTTCGGTCGTTGGCGCAGGCCTGCACCGCGGTGGGCGATGAGCAGGTCCTCGGAGCACGGCCGGATCGCACCGTTGCTGACGCATCCGGCGGAGACCCCCGACTCGTGGCGCTTGCGCCAGGTGGTTTTCGCGGCGTACCTGCATCCGGCCAGGCCAATCAGATCCAGCGCCAGCGGGAGCTGGGAGTTGGGCACCCACATCGCCAGGATGGCGTTGGCGGCCATCGCCTTGCGGACGCCTTCCTGGAAGAAGCGCCGCATGTCGCGGTCGGGGATCAGCGGGTAATGGCGAGCCGGGGAGGCCGCCCAGGCCTTGCCGCGCTCGATGTTGTCGCCGTACGCCCACGGCGGGTCGCAGTAGATGATCTGCGCGCGCTGGACGTGGGTGATCAGGTGTCCGATGGATTCGTCGATCGGGGCGGCTTGGTGGTAGAGGCCGTCCTGGACGGTGGCGCCGTCGATCGGCGCGAGGTCATCATCGGTGGGGAGATTGCGGAGGCGGCGGGTGTCGGCGCGGGCCATGGAGAAGTAATCCTTGCGAAAATCCCTCGGTCCGCGAGGGGGACTTCGGCTGGGCACATCTCCAGCTCGGACTCTTCATGGGCGCCGCACCTGCGATTCGGGTGGGACGTCAGTAAAACAAAATCACGCCACCTATCAAGTGCAGAGTGAGGAGTTGCCAAACGGCTCCGGTGTGGTTTACTGAGTGGGCTCCCAGTTTCACGCGACGCTGGGGGCGCAACTGATGGGTACCTTGGTCGGTGGCCCGTTGTGGTGAGACCCCTGAGTCGAAAACTCAGGGGTCTCTTTTTTATCGCTCCTGTTCTTGCGTCTGCTCCGCGCCGATCAGCAGATCCACCAGATCGGCCCGCCCATCCAGCCGCGCGATCTGCAATGGGGTAATACCGGCCCGATTGGGCTGGTCGATGGTTGCGCGGCCCAGCGGATGCGCCAGGAGCGCCTCCACCACCTTCGGGCGGTTGCGCATCACTGCAACGGCCAGCGGGGTGCGGCCCTGCTGGTCCGCAAGGCTGGGCTCGGCGCCCGAGCGGAGCAGCAGCGCGGTGTGCTCCTCCAGGCCGTCGTACGCCGCGTTCATCAGCGCCGTGTGTTGCCGCGCATCGCGGTGGTTCAACTGGGCGCCGGCGTCGATGAGGGCTTTCATGATCGCGATGGGCGCGCCCTGGGCCGCGAAGTGGATGGGGCGGTTGGATGTGCCGATCTGCTGGATGTTCGGGTCGGCGCCTCGGGCGATCAGCGCCAGGGCGGGCTTGGGATCGTAGAGGCGCACTGCATCGACCAGGGAGGTGGGAAGCATCGGCGCGCCGGCTGCAATCAGGTCCAGGGCGATGTCGATCCGGGCCTGATGGATGGCTTCGTCCAGCGGGAAACGGTTCTCCACGCCGGTGATCGCGGTGTTGGCACCGGCCGCAAGGAGCGCCTGCACGGCGTCGCGATTGTCCTGGTAGACCGCCACGTACAGCGGGGTCATGTGGTGGGCGTTTTGCTGGTCGATGTCGAGCCCTGTGCGGATCAGGGGCCGAATATCGCCCTCCCAGCGGATGGCCTCGTGGAGTGGGTTGTCGCCGGTTGTCATGCGGGTCTCCTGTGCTTGACGGGACACTACCGCGGCCGGCGGGACAAGCCTATGTCGGAATGTGAGGGAGTCGTCACGACTCCTGACATACATGGATTGACGATCGCTCCCGGTGTGGTTGGGTGGTAGGACCACCACTCACCGGATCCGACCATGCGCCTTGCATCGCTCATCACCGCTCTCTTCCTGGCTGTCCCCGCGTTGGGGATGGCCCAGACCACCTTGGGGACGGGGGCCACGGCGGTGCCGACGGCCACAGCCATCGGGGAAAACGCCCAAGCCACGGCGCCCGAGGCCACCGCGGTCGGCGATGCTTCGGTGGCGTCGGGTCAATCGGCTTCGGCGTTCGGAACAAATGCGCAGGCGCTCGGCGGTTATTCGATGGCCCTGGGCTGGGGCACGCAGGCCAAATACACCAACGACGTAGCCATTGGAGCGTCCGCTTCAGCCGCTGGTGGCAACTCGCTGGCGATTGGGGTGGGGGCTTCCACCACAGGCCTGGGCGCGTTTGCCTTGGGTAGCAACGCCAACGCATCCGGACGAGATTCCTTCGCTCTGGGCTCGAGTGCGCTGTCATCCGGCACGCAGTCCTTCGCCTTGGGATCTCAGGCCAATGCCTCCAGTGATGGCGCCTTCGCTCTGGGCAACAACGTCCTGGCATCGGGCCAGAATGCGTTCGCACTCGGCTCCGGATCGGTGGCGTCGGGACAGGCGTCCACAGCTTTGTCGGGTGGGCAGGCGTTGGGCGACAACTCCATCGCGATCGGCGCAACAGCCGTCGCCAACTCAGCCAACAGTTTGGCGATCGGTGGCTCGGTACTCACCGGCGCAGGCGGTTTGCCCGGTGTGGCTGTGGGCGTTGGCTCCAGCGCAACCCAGGGCGGAACGGCCTTGGGGTTTGGTGCCTCCACGGTGGTCGGGTTCGGCGTTGAGGCCGGATACGGCACGGCCTTGGGCACCCAGGCGCATGCCACGGCTCAGTGCTCGGCGGTGGGGTACATGGCTTCGTGTTCGGAGGCGAACACGGCCACGTTCGGATGGCTCGGCAACAACGTGCGCATCACCAACGTCGCCAACGGTCTTGACCCATTCGATGCCGTCAACATGGCCCAGGCATCGTCGCTGGGCGCTGTGTTCGGTGCCGGTGCGGGCTTCGTCAACGGTGTGTTCCAGTCGCCTGCGTACCTGGTCCAGGGCTCGGTCTACACCGACGTGGGCTCGGCCTTCGCGGCGGTGGATGGAAAACTGACGCAGCTGTCCAACAACAGCGGCGGGACTCAAGGCCCGGCCGGTCCTGCAGGTCCGCAAGGCCCGAAAGGCGACAAGGGCGACACCGGTGCAGCGGGCCCCGCGGGAGCGGATGGGGTTGCTGGTGCGGGCAACGGGCACGATGACAAGGCGGTCCATTACGGCGCGAACCCGGATGGCTCGGTGAATGTCGCGGTGGTGCCCCTGCAGGGGATGAGCGGCACCACGGTGTCGAACGTCGCCGACGGTGAGGTCTCCGCGCAGTCGATGGATGCAGTCAACGGCCGCCAGTTGTTCCAGGCGCAGGTGGATGCGCGCACGTACACCGACAAGGGCGTCCAGCAGGCCAAGGATTGGGCCAAGGACTACACCGATATGCGCATGCGTGAGCTCAACGCGCGGTTCTCCACCACTCAGGCGATGGGCGCGGCGCAAGCCTCCCTGGCCTCGCAGCTGGGCGCTCTGTCGGGGCAGAACCGCATCGGCGCCGCCGTGGGCTTCGCCGGTGGGCACAACGGCCTGGCGGTCGGCTACCAGCATGTGAGCTCGGATGGACATGTGGCCTTCGGGATCCATGGCTCCGTCGCCGGGCGTGATCGCTCTGTCGGCGTCGGCGTGGGCTATTCCTGGTGAGCGGGTTCGTGCCCATTCCGTTCCATGTGCCGTTCGCCGATAAGGCGGCGGCCAAGGCGATGGGCGCGCGGTGGAACCCGACTCTCAAGGTCTGGGTCGCACCGGACCCGGAGGTGGCCGCCGCGATGCGGTTGCAGTGGCGTGTCGTTCAAGAGGTGGAGCCCATTACCGATCTGCCCGGAGAAGATCGCGCGTTCGGATCGGGGTTGTTCGTGGATCTGATTCCGCGCTCGTGCTGGTTCACGAATGTGCGCTATTGCGTCGCCCCGGAGGATTGGACTCGACTCTCGGTGGGCATCCGGCAGCGCGCCGGAAACCGGTGCGAGATCTGCGGCGATGGAGGCGTCCTGGAAGCGCACGAACGCTGGGATTATCGGCCGGACGGCACGCAGATCTTGAAGCGCCTGGTCAGCGTGTGCAGGCCGTGCCACCAGGTCACCCACTTCGGGTTGTCGCAACTGCGGGGGTTGGAAGACGAATGCGCCAAGCACTGGGCGCGCGTCAACCCAGGGGTCGACTTCGACGCGCACGTGGAGCAGGCCTTCGCCATCTGGGACTCCCGCAACCGCCGGGACTGGGTGCTGGATCTGTCGATCATCGGCAACGCCGGCCTGCACATCGTCAAGCCGGTCGCTGCATCGGAGCGTCGGGCGGTGGCCGAGCGGACTCTTCGGGACTCCGGCTGATGGCCGGGCAGCGCTCGGAGTGGACGCGCACCAACACCCGCGCGGATCGGTCGCTGTACATCCTGCATTTCAGTCGGCGCCGCGTGTACGTGGGGCAGACCAAAGACCCCAAGCGGCGGTGGGGCGAACACCGCCGAGGCGGGTGGGCTGAGCGGCCCGCATCGATGAGCCTGGTCCTGGTGGCTCCGAACGCCACCGAGGTGGAGGCGGAGGACTACGAGTACGCCATCCGCCTGGCCGCGCACTGGCTCGGCTACGCGGTGTTCGCGCAGCCGCCTGGCTACGTCATCCGCCGGATGCAGAACATCACCTGGCGGCGGCGCTGGATGGCCTGGAAGCTTTTGGGCAAGGTGCGGCGGGTGCTTCGGGGAGCGGCTACGCGTCGGGACTGAATTCCGTAGTCAGCAAGATGCCACGCCGCTCAGCGCCAGCCGGTAGAGACGGCTTTCCTCCGGTGCGCTGGACGCCAGGAAGGGCGTGGCGCTGTACTTAGATCATCACCCGATCCACATGCTGCGCTCGATCGACTACGATCAGCAGAAGCGCTTCCGGCAGAGGACGCAGGCGCCCCAAGTCATCGACTATTTACCTTAGAAATTCCACAAGCAATAACGGCGAACGGAAACACGCCCACCTGCAGCTGGGCGAGGGTGGCCGATTAACACCGCCAAGGGAAGCCGCTCACAGCGTCTTTCTGTGTAGAGGGGCTGCATGGCAAACATCGTTTCGGAGTACCACCGCTTCCTGGCGCACTTGGCGCAGCAACACGTGCATGACGACGTGCGCCGGCTTGCGCACCTGATGCTCGATCACCTGCAGCCACTGGCCGAGGTTGGTGCTGTGCGCCGCGGGCGATCCACGCGCTTGGCGCCGCTGGCCATCGCGCATCTGGCGCAGATGCCCATTGCCTACGACGAAGACGCCCGCATTCCCGAGGCCGGGCCGGCGCTCGGGAGACTGCACCAGCTCGAAGTTGGGCCGTTTCGCGGATTCATGCGGCAGGAAACCTTCGACCTCAGCCATGACATCACCCTGGTCTACGGCGCCAACGGCACCGGCAAGAGCAGCTTCTGCGAGGCTTTGGAAGTGGCGATGCTCGGTTCGATCAGCGAAGCGCAGGCCAAGCGGGTGGATCAGCGAATCTACTGCAACAACGTCCGTCTGCGCCGCCATATAGCGCCGGTCCTGTCATCCCAGGCGGCAGGCGAAGCGCAGGCCTTCCAGCCTGACGAAGCCGCATACCGCTTCTGCTTCATCGAGAAGAACCGCCTCGACGACTTCGCACGCATCGCCGCACGTACCCCGGGCGATCAGCGTCAGCTCATCGCAACCCTGTTCGGCGTGGACCAGTTCAGCGAGTTCGTGCGCGGCTTCAACCCCTCGCTCGATCAGGACCTGATGCTCGCCGGCGTCCAGGCGGCGCAGCTGGCACAGCGTCGCCTGCAGTTGGCGAACTCCGAGCAGACGATCGCTGCCTACCCGCAAAAGATCGCGGCGGTCGAGGGCCAGGAGCGAGCCTTGGCGCAGCGTATGTCGCCCGGCGCTACATACCAGGCCTGTGTGGACTGGCTGCTAGGGACACCGCAGCAGCAGGGGCGACTGCCGTATGTCCAGGCACAGTTGGACGCCAACCCGCCTGCCATTTACGAGGTGACCCGAGCCCGCCTGCAGACTTTGCTGGCAGAAGCCTACCGCGTCCAGGGACTGTGGAAGGCGTCTTCTGCGCAACTCGCGGCCCGCTCCGGCGAAGTGTCGTACGCGAAGCTCTACGAGGCCGTGCTGGCTCTGGCCGACGGCGCGATCGCTTGTCCTGCATGTGGAACCGGACTGGCCGTCGTGGCGCAGGATCCATTCGCCAGGGCGCGAACAGGTTTGGAGCAGCTCGCGCAACTGGCCGCTCTCCAGCAGCAGGAGACTGGGCTTCAGACCCAGTTGAGCGAGGCGGTCCGAGCGGTGTGGGACGAGATGCGCCGCGTGTTGGTGGCGGCTGCAGTCGCCTGTCCTGCCGAATCACAGGCCGCGGGCCTGCCGCTGTTGCCTCCCACGGCTGCGGGCAACTGGCTCGGTGCGTGGGTCGATGGAGACCAGCGCGCCTGGCAAGCCCTGCTGCGGATCGCTAAAATTATCGAAGGCTTCGACGCGCAGGCTCGTGACGTGCATGCCCAGCGTGCCGCGCTGGCCGAGGAGCGTGACCGCCTGCAGCAGCATCAGCTGGAGATCGAACGGCTGCGGACCATGCGCACAACGGCCGATCAGGACATGGCTGCCGCTCGCCAGACCGTGGTTCAGTTCGACGAGGTGAACCGCGACCTGATTCAGGCCGTCGCGGCCGAAGTGCCGGTGGTGGCGCACCATCAGCGGGTCAAGGCCGCCTACGACGGTTTCCTGCCCGAGATCCAGGCCTACCTGACCTCGCTGCCGGGTGTGCTGCTGCAGGGGCTGGGAGAACAGGCCCGCCATCTGTACAACGCATTCAACCGGGCCGATCCGCCTGGCGATCTGCTACACGCGCTGTGGTTACCTGTGGCGGAGAACGGCAAGATCGAGTTGGAGTTTGCCGGCGAGCCTGGCGTGCGCTACGACGCCCTGATCGTCTTCAGCGAAGGGCACATCAAATGCCTGGGCTTGGCTATCCTGCTGGCCAAGAACATCGCGCAGGGTTGCCCCGTCGTCATCTTCGATGATGTCGTCAACGCAATCGACGACGACCACCGCGACGGCATCTGGCGCACCTTCTTCGAGGACGGTTTGCTCGGCGGCAAGCAGGTCATCCTCACCTCGCACGCCGAGGAATTCCTGCACCGCATACAGCAGGAGTTGGGCGCCCGGCGTGCCGCGGCTATCAAACGCTACAAGTTTCTCCCGCATCAGGGCGAGCACGAACTGCGCGTGGATAGCGATCCACCGACCAAGAACTACGTGCTACTGGCCCAGCAGGCATTAGCGGCTGACGAGAAGCGCGAGGCACTGCGCCAGGCTCGGCCGGCACTGGAGAGCCTGACGGACCGCCTATGGACATGGCTGGGCCGGCGGGCAGACGGCCGGATCGACATCAAGCTGGGTGGGCCGCGCTCGCCCTGGGAATTGAACAACAAGTGCAGCAAGTTGCGATCGGCGGTCGATCGCATCGCGGCGCAGCACGCCGGGGCGCCGCAGGCGGTCGCCGCGCTCGCCGCCCTGCTCAATGTCAGCGGCGTCAGCATCGAGTGGCGTTACCTAAATAGCGGCGTGCACGACGCTCAGCGTGACCATGAATTTGACCGCGCCACTGTGCGCACAATAGTCGAAGCAATCACCGCACTGGACGGAGCACTAGAAATGCTGCAGAACCGCTGAGTGATGCCTCAAAAGGCGCGAAGCTCGCTAGCAAAAAATGACCGCTTTGGGTCGAAACCGGAACTTGGGTGCTGACCGGAGCGGGGCCGTACCAGGCTGCTTAACAGTCCGTCGCTTACTTCAGTATCTTTCTATTTCCTACTGGCAGTAGGCATGGTGCTCTAAACGCGCGTTCGACGCATCGCCAGTTCCAGGACGGACTCTTCGGTGAGGCCATGACCTCCTACGACGGAGAACGTGTGTTCGATCGGGTCGCTGTAGAGCGCGTGCCAGCACGGCGGATCGCGATCGTTCATCGTGCCAAATACAGCCTTGGGCGTTTCGTAAATGCGTTGCGTATCCTTTACGGTATTGTTCAGTTCGTACAAGAGGCCGATGCCTCGCTGCACGATGGATTCGAGTTCGGGAAAGCGAATCAAGCGCGAACGGTCGTGGCGACCGCGCACATAGACGCCTTCGCTGGGTGAGACCACGTAGTCCGAGTGGGCAATGCCGTTGCGCAAATCGTTGTCGAACGCATCGCGGAAGACTTCTGCCAGGTCCGTAAGCCCAAGGTCCGCTGCCGCGCCTTCCAAGGCACTCATGACCTTGTTCGCGTTGGGGCCCACGCTCTGGCCCGTGGCCTTATCTTTGCGCACCCAACGGTTGAACGGTTCGATGTTGTAGTGGCCACCGGCGAGCACGCCCATGACCGCCATGGGGATGCACCACAACCCTGCCGACTCGGCGGTGTAAAGGTAATAACTGAAGGCCACGCGCAGTCGAATAGGGCGGCCGAGATACTGATCGAGCGCCATGAACTCATCGAAGTCCCGGAACGCGTGCTGGGATTCCATGGCCGAGGTGTAGGTGTACGCCTTGAACTCCCCCGACAGGGAAAGCGCAAAGTTCAACTCGTCCTTGGCTCGTGTGCGCTCAAACAAGTTGTCGAGCGCCGCCCGCGCTTTACCTAGGAACACCGCTTCCAAAGTCGATGTTTCTTCATCCACGGCTTCCGCTCCTTCAAGTCATTCCGTCGCTCTGTTCGTAAGGTCCGCTTTGGGTCGGTTTCTGCCGATCGACGTGGCTCTGCAGCTGATCATACTGGCTGGCTGGCTGATCATCGTCGATCGGTCGTGTGATGCGTATGATCCGGTGCGCGCAAGAGCACCCACAAATAAAGGTCACCGCAACGGTGGCCTTTGCTTTGCAGCGTGAGGGTTGACTTGGTCCAGGGATCCACATAATGGAGAGCGGGGACGTCGGGAAAGCGTTCCGCTGTGAGGATGTCGTTTACTAGCCAGGTTCACCTGGGCGACTCCACGGATGGTTGAAGAGCGGAAACGACGAGTGAACTGACTCGTTTCCGCCGGCATCGAAGGGTTTTCACGGTTGGCTCGTCGATGCCGCCAACCTCCGCACACCAAAGGCCACCGTCCCCTCCTAGCGGTGGCCTTTGCCTTGCAGCCGACATAACTGCTCCGCTCATCCACCGCACCACCAAAGGCCACCGCTCGGGTGGCCTTTGCTTTGTCCGCTTGTCGGTCCCCGCTTACCGCCGCCGCGATTGAACGGCCGGCCGGTGTTCGACCTCGGGCGCCCGCTCCTGGATCGGCGGTTGGACCTGCACCACCGGTGCCACCGTCTGCACCTGGATCGTCGGTTGGTGGACCTTCTTCGGCGCCTTGGTGGCGTTCTCCTTGAGGCGGTCGAGCCCCAGGCGATCGCCCAGGACTTCCATCGTCGCGGAGTCGGCGTACATCGTGTACTTTCCGCTGGTCAGCCGCGTGTAGGCCACCAGGGCCGACTGGTTGTCGAGCATGCCGGGGTGGGCGAGGTGGTAGACCTCGGCGGCGCCCTGACCCTGCACGCCGTGGATGGTCCGCGCGTACGAGGGCGCGATGGCGTTGTAGTCATCACTGGTGTTGAAGCGGACCAGGCGCTTGTCCTCCAAGCGCACCGCCAGGTCGAACGTGCCGTTGCGCTGGGGATCGATGGTCTCGATGCGCCCGCGGGTGTTGTTGACCACGCCCAAGCTGTTGTCCTTGGCGAGGAACTTCACGTACTCGCCTTCGGCGAAGCTGCGCTCGACGAAGCCGCGCTTGGTCTTCGTTTTGAAGGTGTGGTCCTCCACGCCCAGGTGGCCCTGGGCTTTCAAGATCCTGCGGGCGCCGTCGTTGAGGGTCTCCACGTCCTGGTTGGTGTGGCCTTCAATGATCCGCTCATTGATGGATGCGGTGGATTTGCCCCAGGCGCTGAGCAAGGCCTGCATGGCCTGGGGGCGGTCCAGGCGCTCTTCGAGCATGCCTTGCCGGCCCAGCGCTTGCGCCAGGGCCTCACCCTTCTGGGTCTGCTGCGCGCGCGACAGCGGGCCGTCCTGGTCGGCATGCTGGTAGAACCCATCGGCCAGGGCGCGGCGGTCGGCCTGGACCTGCGCGTCGCTGTGCTTCTGGCGGCGGATCTCGGTCAACACGGAGTCGCCGGTTTGCTCGGCCACCAGGGTCATGCCCGATCCGGCCGCCACCGGCTGGATCTGCCGTTGGTCGCCCTGCAAGATGATCTTGGTCGACCGGTCGAATTGGTCCAGGTGATTGAAGAGCCGTTCGGTGTCGGCGGTGCCCACCATGCCGGCCTCATCCATGATGATCAGGGTGCGCTTCGATTTGTCCCAGCGGCCCTGGTCCATCTCGTAGAGGAGGGAGGCGACGGCGTAGGACTTGATGCCGGCCTCGGCCTCGAGCTTTTTGGCCGCATCCCACGCCGGCGAGCACCCAACGACCTCCCAGCCGGCTTCCTTGTAGGCGCGCACGAACACTTCGGAGACGGTGGTCTTGCCGGTGCCGGCGCGTCCGGAGAGGACATCCACGCCGCCGCTGGTGCACATGTGGACCACGGCATCGTGTTGTTCCTGGGAGAGGGTGAACCCCTTCTCCTGCTGGTATTTGGAGATCGTCCGCTCGATCTGCTGGATGGGCAGCTGCGACTCGGTGTCCAGGGCGCGGGCGGCTGCGCGCTCCGAGATCGCCTTCTCGCGCTCCAACATGAAGGGCGCCGCATAGCGCGGGGCGGTGTGTCGGCGGGCCAGGGTGCGGCCTTGATCGTCGATGTGGATGGCTTCGGGGGCCACGGGGACCAGGGTGGATTGGAGTTGCAGCGCTTCGCTCTCCAGGGACACGGGATCGATGCGGCCCATCCGCTCGGTGGCCACGGCTTCCAGGAGCTGGTGGTCCTTCAATACGGCCTCGTGCTCGTGCAGGCGCACCAGAAGCGCGTTGTCGTCGCGCTGCTGGAGGATCGTGTCCTGCTGGGCCTTCAGGTGGTCGGTTGAGAGCTCGATGCCACGGGAGGCGGTGTAGGCTTTGATGTCATCGCGCCACTGCTGGGAGAGCTCATCGTATTCGGGCTCGCTCTTCTCGCGCCGGGTGTTGGCCCAAGCCGTCTCGTGGTCGGCGCCGGTCTTTTCCATGTAGTCGAGGATTTCGGTCTGGCGCTTGGAGTAGCGGTCCAGGGTCTTGTCGTCAAACCCGGCCAGGCGGGTCGTCTTCGCCCCCATCTCGTCTTCGCGCTGCTCGAGGTGGTACCCCAGTTGGCGCATGCCGTGATACAGGTGGTTCTTGTAGATGGCGTCGGAGGCGCGGCGCAGTTCGAACAATTCGTGGCTCTCAAACGTGCCGACCTTGTTGTCGGCGCCCTCGCAGATCCCGTAGACCAGGTTGTGAGTGTGCAGGGCGGCATCGCATTGACCGTTCGCGTCGGGGCGGCCGGACAGGTGGATGTGGGAGGACCAGATCAGGCCGTTGACGTCGATCACGTCCTTCCCGCCGGCCCCGCGCCAGGTTTCCACCCGCGCTTCGAGGTACTTCATCGCCTGGAGGTTGGCGTCTTTCTGCACCTGCAGGATCTTGGCGCGCTCCGCCTCATCGCCGACCGCAAAGGCCAGGGAGAAATCCTTGGGCGCGGAGAAGGTGACATCGTATCCAATGCGGTGACCGCCGCGCTCGATCATCACCGGTTGGCCGTTCTCGTCGACCTTCGGGATCAAGGTGCCGTCGGGGCCCCGTGTGGTCGCTTGCTTCTGCTGGGCCTTGGCGCCGGCGTTCCTGCACAGCGCCTCGCCGGTGGTGGGGTGAAAGCCCATCGCCAGCTTGTCCATGGCGAGCTTGGTCACGCGCTGGTTGTCGAGCCCGAGCTTGGTGCGGAATTTGCCGCCCCATTCCATCAGGTCCTGCCGGTCGCCGTTGCGGTCTAGGTAATACTCGGTCGCCCACAGATATTCGATGGCTGCAGCAGCGGATCCGCCTTTCTGCTTGAGGGCTGTCGTGTTGTTCATCGGCGTTGGCTCCGGGCGCCCAGGATTTCCGCGAAGGCGCCGAAGATGCCGCGCAGGATGCCCAAGATCAGGCCCTCGTCGCCGGAGGCAGCGCGACCATTGCCGCCACCGCCACCTGGTTTGGGTCCTGGTGCATTGGGACCGCGGTTGTTGGGAAGACGGTTGGATGTGGTCTCGGAACTTGCCCCGCCGCCGTGGCTCTCGCGGTACTCGATGGGGTTTTGTCCAACCCGGTTGACCAGGATCGGCGTGGCGCCCGAGGCGAGCACGTCCTTCAAGAGCTCCACGTCCTGGGTGGTGTGCAGCACGGTGTTGCCTGCATGGTCCCGACCGTTCGGATCGAGCCGGTGGGTGTGCACCAGCTCCTCGACCACACCGCATCCGCCGGGTACCGTGAAGAGCGGGGACGCGCCAGTGGGATCGGTCGCGCCGGGATCGGCGCCGGCCTCCACCAGGAAGGTCACTTCCTCCGGCGTTTGCGCGTAAAAAATCGGCGTGCGGCCCAGCTCGTCGCGCTCGTTGGGGTCGGCTTCGGCCAACCGATTCAGCGACCACAGCATCTTGTGGTGGGCGCCGAAGTAGGAGGCTTTCGGTCCGTGCACGAGGTAGCGCCCGACCTCGGGTCCGGTGTGGTATTGCGCCGGTGCGCCGGTGTGATCGCGGTGCTCGGGATCGACACCGACGAGAACCAGGAAACGGGCTTCCAGGACGGACTGCGCGCGGAAAAGCGGGGTGCGGCCGTTCGCATCGACTTCGTCCACCGGAGCATCGCTTTGATACTGCCGGATGAGATCCGGCAGATCGTGAGCACCGAAGTACGAGCCGCGGGCCGCCGCGTTCATCTCATGGTCCGAGAGCGGGGCTTCTCCGCGTCAGGCTCATGAGCCTGCACCTGGACTTGAGTCTGCGTCTGGGACTGAGGGGGAGAGGCCTGGGCCTGGGCGGCTTTTTCGGCCTTCTGGGCGCGCCACTCCTTGATGTCGGACGGGGGCTGGATCTTGTTCAGATTGTCCAGCTCGGGGTTGAGCTGCGCGGACTTGGGCACTTCCTTCTGAGGTTCGTCCTTCTTCGCCTCATCGTTCTTCTGAGGCGCGACAGCATTGGGATTGAGCACGGGCGCCTGCACGACCGCCTGCTGGGCGTCATCGTCTTTCTGAGGCGCTGCGGCGCTGGGCTTGAAGGAGGGCGCCTGAGCGGCCGGTTGCTGGGTCGCCGGCTCCTGATCGCCCTTGTTGGCTTTCTGCGCCATGTCCAGGGTCATGCCGCCCCCGCTGGAGCGCCCGCCCTCGGATTCACCTTCGGACTTCCCTTCGTTCTCGGAGCTATGGCGGGACTTGTCGCCGAAGATGGCAGCATGGCGCTCATGGATGGAGCGGGCGCGTTCGTCGGTGGGGTTCTGGGTCGTGGACATGGATGGTTCCTCGTGTGGTTGGTTCAGTCTGTCAGAGGGTGAGGATGGGGCAACCCTCGCCCATGCGAGCGACCTCACGGTTCAGATCCTTCAGGAGACGCTGGCGATCTGCAGGGCCTGCAGCCCGGGCCTGTGTCCGGATCTGATCGACCAGGTCTGCAACCAACCGGTCCTGGGCGGCGCAGGCTTCCTGCCAGGCACGGTAGGACTCCTTCTGCGCGGGATCGGCTTCCAAATTGCCGGTGCGGATGGCTTGGTTGGCAGCGTCGACAAATTGTGCGATGAGCGACATGGGGGTGATCCTTACGATTGGGTGGGTTTGTGGGAGGCGAGGGCCTTGAGGACATCCTCAGGGGTCATCGGGGTGAGCTTGACGAAGTCGACGCGCGGGGCGCCGCCGCGGGTGGCGATCCAGATGGCTGAGCCGTCGCCCTTGGTGATCAGGCCGCCCTGGATCGTCTTGGCGTCAACAGAGCGCACCAGATCCTCGAATACGGGGTTGCCCTTCTCGTCGAGCAGGGTGCCGCTGCTGATCGCCGAGATTTCTCGGTACGGCCTGTTCCAGTGCCGAAAATTGAATCCGCCCTGATTGGCGAGCTTCTTCGTTTCCTCGGTCACGATGGAGAAGCGTCCGAACCCGTCGGCCCGTTCCATCCGCTGGTAGTGGCTGTGCTGCTCCAGCGCGCGGTTTTCCAGCGGGCTGTCAGCCAGTTTGGAGACGGCGCCCTCGACGTCGATGTGACCGGTGCCGATGCTCGTGTAGCCCGTGGTTCCGGTGACCCAGACGATCGGGGCGCGCTGCTCCAGGTACTCCACCGTGTCCGCATCGGTCTTCAACGCACACAGTGAGGCGAACTGGTTGAGCATCGCGTACGCCTCATGCTTGGCGAAGCCCGCGGTGGACAGCAGTTGTCCGATGCCCTGGGTCAAGAAGAAGAACGTGCCGCCCTTGGATCGGATCGTGGTCACCAGGTCACTTTCGGCCTTACCGATCACCATGTGGCACTCATCGATCAGGATCAGCACATTCTTCTGGCTGGGATCCTTGGCCCAATCGTCCGGCCGACGACGCAACCCGGAGTAGATGTAGGCACGTGAGAGCTGGTTGACGATCAGGGCTGCGGCGCCGTACGTGTCGGTGTTCAAGTACACCCCCGCGCGCTTGCCCTTGAAGACGTCGGCCAGTGTTTCGCCTTGCTCGATCTCCATCCACGGCACGCCGTCGGCGTTCGCGAACACGGTGCCGGTGGACATGAGCGGGGAGAACATCATCGCGATGTTGGACCAGTAGCTGGTGCGGGTGTCTTCCGCCAGCTCGACGTAGGAGGTCTTGATGTAGTTCAGAGCCTCCATCAGGGTCGAGCCAACCTGCTGCGTTTCCGGATGGATGCGTTCGGGCTGGTGCATTTTCCGGCGGCGGAACTCCTCATCGGTGAGCGTGGTTTGCCCGGTGGTTTCCACCGGCCCCGCGACCCCCAGGAAGCCCTTGATGGCGCCGAGTTCCTTCCCCTCCACCCGCCTGTTGTTGGGTTGCGGGATCACCGCCTCGCAGGCCTGCAACGTCCGCCAGATCGCACCGTAGGTCCATGGGTACACACGCACCTGGCCGAGAGTCTCGCGGCATTCAACCAAGGTCAGTTGAGCCTTCTCCCGCTCATCCGACAGGTCGTGGCCGTCCATTTCCTGGATGTCGAGCATCAAAAGCTTGGCGGTCATCTTCGCGGCCTTGATGCGGTCCGCGCGTCGGATCTTGAGCTCGTGGCGGTGGCACTGGTAATGGATGTATACCGCGTGGCCGACCACGATGTTCGCGCCATCGTTCCAGTGCCCGTGCGCGCCGCCCTCGTCGGAGTCCTTGACCGCCTTACCCGAGGGCTTGAAGGACTTCAGAGCGGCGCCGAGCTGGACGCCGTCCATGCCCTGGATGGGGGCCCAGTTGAAACCGGGCATCAGCTTGATGTCGATCAGGGGATCGACGTCGAACGGAAGCTGGCCCTTGCCGCATTGGACCAACGCACCGCCGCAATGCTTGATGACCCACTGGTACAACATCGGGCGCGCCAGGCTGGTGGTCTTGCCCGAACCCGTCTCCCCAAATGCCATGAAGTGCATGGAGAGGTCGAGAACGGACAGCGCGACAGCACGTCGGATCGACATGAAGAACGGTGTGCGGCGCTTGCGCCCCAGCGAGCCGGTGGACGTGCCAAAGACCATCAGCGGAGTAGTGTCGCGGGCGGCCCGCACGATCTGTTCGCGGAAGGCGCCTTGCACCGGACCATCCGGATCGAAGGAGTGCACGTAGCGATCAGCCTTGGCGCTGGCCTCCTGCTGCAGCAGTTCCTCAGCCCGCCACCGCCAGAATTCGTCCGCGTGGCGCAGGGGCATCAGGCAACCGGGCACGAACCACACCAGGCCGTGGAGCATGCCGGGCAAATGCTGGATCGCAAAATCCAGGCCGCCGAAAATGACCAGCCACCAGAAGGCGTGCTTGAGGCCATCCAGTCCCTTGTTCCAGACGCCCGCCTGGCCTTGGGTCAAGGAGTTGGAGCGGCCAGCGCCCTGGACGATCGCCAGGAGCACCACCAGGATCACAAACCCGCCCACGGCGGCGACCGGATGCTGGGACAGCAGCGGCATGAAACGGCCCAGCTGGAACCCCGTCGGGAACAGGGTCAGCATGACGAGCGGAAGCGCGACGCCGATGATTCCTGATTTGACCATCTTGCCGACCGTGTACATCTGCTCCAAGGAGTAGAGGGCGGCGGCAATCCCGCAGACGGGGAGGATGCTCAGCAGCGCGCCGAGCGTGCCGCTGATGTGCTGGCCGACGTGCATGGCAAAGAGCAGAAGGACGGTGCACACCGGCAAGGACACCAGCAGCAGCGGGACGGCGGTGGGCTCACCCCCTTTCCCGAACTCCTCGACCAGCACCTCGTCGGTGACCGGGTTGCCGTCGGGCATCAAGCGCGTCGGGGATGTCATCCCGACCAGATCGTCCGGCGTGCGGACCCACAGGCGTTTGAGCTTCTTCATCTGCGCGTGCGGCAGGTTGGTCGGGACCACCCACCCATCCTGGTCGCGCTTGGCCTGATAATCCCGCTCCAGCGCCTCGGTGACGGCCTTGTCCTCAGGCACCTGCCCGAGCCGGCCGCGGGTGTGCGCGGGTGAAACGCGCAGCGGATCGGCGTTGCCGGAGGTGATCCAGTCGTAGCGCTCCATCGACTCAGCGATGAGCTTGGGGTTGTCCAGGTAGCCGGTCAGACGGCGGAACAGCGTGGTGAAGAGCTTCATGATCAGTCCTGGTCGGTCGGGAGGTGGGAGCCATGGGCCAAGCACTCAGCCGCGTCATGCGCTTGGTTCAAATCGATGGGGGAGGGGTTGCTCAGGACGCTCGCGAGCGTGGCGTCGCACTTGGAGAAGTTATTGAGGGACGTCGGCTGACCAGGCAACGTCGTGGCCTGCAGCAGCCGAACCCATTTGCCCTTTTCATCCGAGGCGGTGAACCGGTCCTGGAAGGGCTTCAGGGCCTGAACCATGTCCGCGCGGTAGGCGTACCCCGCCTTCCTGCACACGTCCATCTTGTCGCCGACGATCAGCATGGACCCGGCGTCGTCGATGTGGTTCTGGGCCGCCTCGGGCATGTCGGCGAGGAACTCCGAACAGCTCCCCGTGTCCGCGATGTAGTCAAGCTTGGACTGAGCCAGCTCGGGCTTGGCGACGCGGGCCGCCGCGATGGCTTTCTTCACACTGTCCGGCAGGAGACTGTCGGTGGTGTCCGCGACCTTGGTGGGGCCACTGATCGCGTACGCCGCGCGGTGAGCGACAGAGGCCACGGTGTCCTTGATGAGCCACAGGCCGCCGTCTAGGATCGAGATGGCGCCGACAAACAGAATCCCCACGGCGAATGCACGCCAGGACAAATCCTTGTAGGACTTATTGCGGTACACCGAGAGCAGGATCGATCCGTTCAGATGGTCCGCTCCCGCCCGAACGGAGCGGTCGGTCTTCCAATACTGGAACTCGTCGCGCATGTAGTCGGGGAGCGGGCCAATCCCCAGGTTGTCGGCGTGGTTCTTGGCGGCCTTGAGTTCCGCCTCGGTGAAGATCGGGGTTCGCAGGAAGATCCGGCCCAGCAGGGACATATAGCGCGAAGCGAACAGGATGCCGCTGCGTCTGTACATCGGGATCACTCGGCCACGAATGTGGTCGAGGATGGCAAAGTAGATGATCTTGATGCGGTCGAACATGGGGTCGGTTCCCGGTGTGCTGGTGGTGTGTCCATCAAACCAAAGGCGCGCGCGTTGGCAACCCACGCGCCCTCGGAGATGTGGTGGGCGCCTCAGTTTTTCTTGAGGCTGTTCAAGTACGCGTCCATGTCGCTGTTGGCTTTGTCCTGCCAGCCCTTCTTTGGCGGGGTTGGCTTGGGCTTGGCGGCGGACCTGGGCTTTGGTTTTGCGACCGGAGCCGGTGCAGCCTTCGGCGCCGGAGCGGCCTGGGCGGGTGCAGTCTTTGCATGTACCTGGGGCTCGGGAGCTGGTGGCGCGGGTTTCACCGCCACCGCCGGCTCCGGCGCTTTCACCGGCGTGGGCGCTGGCTCGGGCTTCGCTTCGGGCGTCGACTCGGCTTTCACCGGTTCCTGGGCTGGGGCGGGCGCGGTCGCTGCAATCGGCGTTGTGGGAGCTGCAGGCGCTGGGGACGATGTCGCCACCGCGGGTTCGGCCTTTTCAGGCGTCGCTTGCGCCGGCACAGACTTCGCTACCGGGGCAGATACGGGAGCAGGGCGGTTCATTGCCCAATGCGCTACGCCACCTGCGATCGCAAGACCCAGGACCACCGAGCCGCCAATCACCAACGCCTTGCGCGGGATGCTGGGTACGCTGATCTTGGGAAGGGTGATTTTCGGGATCGATACCTTGGGCAGGGTGATCGGTGCCTTCGCGATCGGTGCGGGCTTTACTGGTGCCGGAGTGGGCTTGACCACCGGTGCGGCCTTCACGGCCGGGGCAGGCTCGGCCTTCGCTACTGGGGCTGGTGCAGCATCCACCGGTTCCTGGGAGGCGGTGTCATACCCATTCGTCGGGGCTGGTTCGACGACCTCGGCGATCCAGGCCTGATCGGCTGGGGGAGCGGTCGGCTCCTCCGGCAGCATCGCCTCGAGATCACGCTCATGTTCCACCACCTGGACCGGTACCGGTGCGGTGGGCTCAGGTGTCAATGGGGCCCCGTGTGATGGTGCGTTCAGTTCGTCGAGTAGGTCGTCAAGATCGGTGTGCATATATAAGGAGTCCGGGTTAGGGGGTGGGCCAGGAGGGGAGGGTCGTCCAGTACGAGGGGACGGTGCAGTTGCAGATGGGCGCTTTCATGCCGGGGCCATCCACCCAGACCGTGGCGCCGGTCAGGGGGCCGAGCTTCTTCTCGAGCGCCGGAAGAACCGGGGCTTTCACCGCTAGGCAGCCGGCCGACCACAGGATGGCGTGGTTGACCGGATGCAGACGGATGTCACGGCGCTCGGCGTTGGTGTTACGACCTGGGGTCAAGCCGTCGAGGTAGTAGCTCCGGCCGTGCTTGCCCATGTACGGACTGCCGACGGTATAGAGCCCCAGGGAGGTCATACCGCTGGCGGGGGTGTTGGAGAACTTGGTGGCGGTGCCGGTGCGCCTGGGGTCGGAGCCGTATCCGTGCTCGACTTGGGTCTTCTTGATCAGAACCGGGTTATTCGGGTCGGTGGTGTCAAAGACCCACATCCGGTCGGCGGTCATGGGCTGGGCCATGTCGACTGCAATCAGGATGGGGGAGGGCTGACAAGCCAATGCGGCCAGCGCGTGGGTCAAGACTTGAGCCGGGATCATGGCAAGTCCACCCCGCGGAACAGTTCCCCCTGGGTGGCCTGGCCGGCGTGGTAGTCGGCGACCACGGTGGCGGCGGCGTCCTTGGTGTCGCCAAGGATGCCGGGACCCACGCCTTGGATGTAGTCGGCGACGGGGGCGAGGAGCGAGCCGATCACGACGGCGAAGATCATCTGGCGGATCAGCTTGGCGGGGTTGAAGGTGGTCGGTGGGCTGGTGACGTACATGGTCGGTTCCTGGTGTGGTGGGATGTGCTCGGTGCGGCCTAGTCGATCAGGCCCGCGGTCCAGTTGATGATTTGGCGGATGCAGTCGGAGGTGGAGACCTGGTGGGTCTTGCACCGATCGCGCAGGAGGTCGTTCTGGCGTTTCAGCATCGTGAAGCACCCGAAGCGCACCGGCAGGGCCGCCCCTGTTCCGGACCACGGTCGGAAATCCTCCTGGTGGGACTCGAGGTAGGCGTCGATCATGACTCCCAGGGTTTTGCTGGCGTTGAGCCCGTGGACGCGGGCCAGCTCCATCCAGAGCCGATGGTCGCCTTCGGAAATGCGGAACCCTTTGACGGCGACGGTGGGCTCGGCGGGGTGAAGGCCAATCTGGGCGCCGAGCTTCTTGAGGGCGGCTTCGCGGGCGGGCGGGATGTGCGACATGGGGTGATATCTCTGCTGGTTGTTGTATCCAGCCTATGCAGAGATTCGTGTTTGTCTCTTCTCCGACTGACACCGTCAGTCGAGTTGCACGACGCATCACACTTTCATAGTTTTGGGGTTGCCCTACGGCTCCGGTGTGGTTGGATGGTGGGACCGACCACCAGGAGACACCCCATGAACCTGTTCCGCTGGATTGCACGAGACGCCCGAGCCGTCAGCGTCGATGGCCTGCTCAATGGCCTGTACATCGGGATCGCGGCGGTGGGCTTGATTGCTGTCGCGAATGGACTACACCGGATGCATGACCTCGGCATCTGGAATTTTTGAAGCGTGGGGCCCGCCCGGCCCCGCCATCCCGCCTTCCATGTTGGTCCGCCGATGGGACAGCGGACTGGTGGCGTTCGTGTTGGCGGCCGGTGTGATCGGTGCTCTGTGTGCTTGGCCCTTCGTCGGGCACGGGATCGGATTGGCTTTGTCGGATGTTTGTTGGGCGCTGCTCGGAGACGAGTCAGCGAGAGAGCGGCTTTCGGGTGAGTGGCCCATGGCCCTGGCGGTGCTCGGGCCCGCCCTCGTCGCCGGCATCGGATCGGCGCTGGTGGCGCTCAAGCCGAGACGGAACCGCTGGCACGTCGGTGGGGTTCAGCTCTTGGAGGGGAAGGCGGCCACCCTGGTGGCGCGGTCTCGGTCGTGTAAAGCCGACGAGCCGTTTGCGATGACCCTGCACCCGGACCTGCGGTTGGACAAGCGCGTGTGGAGCCAGCACGTCTTCGTGTTCGGCGGCGTGGGCGCGGGCAAGTCGGTGATCATGGGCTCGTGGCTGGACCAGGTGATCCAGAACAAATGGAAGTGTTTGATCTACGACGTCAAGGGCGATCTGACCGCTCGGTACCGCGAGCCGATCATCTTGAGTCCGTACGATCGGAGAAGCTGGGTGTGGGACATTGCACGCGATGTGCGGTCCGCCGGCGACGCGGACATCCTCGCCGAGCACCTGGCTCCGGCCAAGTCCGGAGAGAGCAACCCGTTCTTCACCCAGGGCACGCAGATGATCCTGGGCGCGCTCATTCGGATGCTGCAGGCGGAAAAGGGAACCACCTGGACGTGGGGGGATCTGCGCGATGCGTGCTTGCTCCCCCTCGACGTGAAGAAGGGAATCATCACGGCGCACCACCCGATGGCGGCGCTGGTCTTGAACGATCCCAAGTCCAAGTCCGCCTCGGACCTGCAGGCGACCTTGGGCACGGTGGCGCGGTTGGTGAGCGATCTGGCGCTGGCCTGGCCGGAGTCGCTGGCCGAGTACAAGGGTCGATCGCGCCGCTTCTCCGTGCGCGACTGGGCCCAGGACAGCTATACCGGCCGACCGCAGGTGATCGTCCAGGGCGGTGGTCCGGCGCAGCTCACCTCGATGTACATCGGGGCCCTGATCAACATCGCCAGCTCCATCATCTGCGCCGGAACCTTGCCCGATAACGAGGGCGGCCGGTTCCTCGGGTTCTTCCTGGACGAGCTGGCCGACATGACACGCGGTGGGCCAATCGATACCAGGCTGTGGAGTCTGGGCCGGGCCAAGGGGGTGGTGGTGTGTGCGGCGACGCAGGCGCCTGAGCAACTGGAAAGCAACCTCGGCAAGGAAAACGCCGAGGCGTTGTTGACCCTCTCGCGGACCACCATCTACGCGCGCATGGGCTCCGGTGCATCACGCGATCGTCTCGCCGATCGGGCCGGACACCACCGAGTGGCCTCCATTACCGACGGGCGGGTGGCGGAGGATTTTGTTCGGGTTCTGACTCCGACGGATCTCACGTCGGGGCTGGGGGTGGATATGCGCACCCGGACGGTCGGCGCGATCGTGGACCAGGGCGGGGATCTGCTGCATCTGCGCTGGCCGCTGATGGACTACCCCAAGGTGCGGCCGGGCGTGGTCCCCGGTGTGTTGTTGAAGCCTGAACGGGTTCGTCGGAAGACGCCTCCGAGTGCTGAGGTGTCGATCGACGAAGTGCGCGGACGACTCGGGTCCGGGAAACGCTGACAGCAAGAAGGACGCCGATGGGCGTCCTTCTTGGGTTCGGGTGTGGTGGGATTACCGCACCGGGTTCGGCGAGATCGCGATGGCGTACTCGGGGTTCACCCCGCAGCGGTCCACCACGTTCACGTTGTCCAACGCCTGACGCTGGGCCAACTGCTCCATGGCGATCGAGCAGGTGTGGGCGGACTGGCCGGAGAACTCCACGGTCTGCTTGGTGCTCTCGGACGCCTTCTTGATCAGCGTGGAGAGCTTGTCCAAGGTGCCGCGGGTCTTGGCGTTCACCTTGACCATGTCCTGCGGGTCGTAGGAGATCGTCAAGCGATCCACCGCCTGGGTGGCCTGCTTCTGCTCGTCCTGGACGGTCTTGGTTTTCAGCTCGGCGGCCAGGCCGGCTGCACGCGCTTCAGCTGCAAGGGCCTGGTACTGGGCCAGCTGCTTCTTGTAGTGCTCGTTGCCGATCAGGCCACCGCCCACGCCGCCGACCGCGCATCCGGCCAGTGCATTCTTGTTCAAGAGCTTGGCGAGCAGGGCACCCCCGACGCAGCCGATGCCGGCGCCGACGGCGACGTCCTTCTTCTGGTTGGGCTGGGCGTTGGTTTGCGACTGCCCCAGGTTCGGGAGGGAGGCGCATCCAACCAGGGAGGCCAGGGCGATGGAGGTGATGATGGTGCGGGTGGTCTTCATAGCAATAACTCCGGGGAGGGTGGGGTGGTCGGATGGGGGAGCACAGGGACGGTCGACCGCTTCGTCCGTGTGGATTACTTGGGATACGAGATCCCGGTCATGGGGTGGAGGAGGGCGAAGAGGTCGTCCAGTTGCGGGATGACGGAGTCGGTTTGTCCGAGGGCGCGGATCAATGCGGACTCCTTCTCCTTGACGCGCTTCACGTTGTTCTGGGCTGCGTCGTATTCGGTGCGGCAGCGAGCGATGTGCTTGACGGCTTGTTCCGTCAGGGCGGCATCCACCTGCGTGCGGCCCGCGACCTTGGCGGCGATCTTGTGCAGCAACGCCACCAGCTCGCCCCATTCGGCGGTGGGCTCGGGGGCAGCGACCGGCTCCGGCTTGGGCATCGCTTGGTGCATCGCGTCGACCACGTAGTCGGTCAACCGGGCCGCTTCCAGGCGGATCACCTCCAACGTCTGCGCGGTGGTCTGCGCCGATCGGGCCCGGGTCTCGGTGTCCAGGCGCTCGATCAGATGTTCCACGCGCTTGGTGTCGTCGGTCTGATCGATGCGATCGCGGACCACCTGGGTGATCCAGGCGCGCTTGCTCAGGCCGGCCCGATCGGCCGCTGCCTTGATCGCCCGATCTTCGGCGGGCGATACGAACAGGTCGGCGCTGATGCGGGTGGGCATGAAACGACTCTCGTGTGGTTGTGGGGTCCACAGTACGAAAGCCGGACCACTCGGCAAGAGGCGTTTGTCGGAAGTTGCGGCGAGTCCCTCACTTTTGGGCCCCGGTGCCCGTTGGGCCTTGCGGGGCGGGGCTTTGCGGGGGTTTTGGTGGGTTGGGGCGCCGGGGCGTTTCCCGGTGCAGGTTTGGCTTTATGCGGCGGGGCTTTGCGGGGTGTTGGGGACAGGATGCACCGCTTTTTGCCGGGTCAACTTCAGTGCGTCCTGTCCATCCTCCTCCTTCGACACTCCCCGACACGCCGTTTTTCGTCCCTTGCCCGCACTTGGCGAAAACGACGGCCCAGCTTTTGGAATGTATATCAGGGGAAACGTCGAAGGAGACACCACCGCCTTACCCCCTGCGGCTCGAATCGCGTGATGCCCCACTCGGTATCAAAAGCGCCCCACTTGCCTCCGCTCATGGTCCCCCTATGGTGTTGGTATGCCCATCGCACCGACTCCGCTCTCGTACCTCAATGCCGGCCGTATTGATTCGATCCTGCAGGCCGACTCGTACGCTCCAGTGAAACGCCCACCTGCCTGGTTGGTTCGTTCCCTGACCACCGACCAAGCCGGCCTCTGCCCCTTGTGCAATGCAACGCTGAAACTCGGTTCCGTGGATTTCATCATGCCGGTCGAACTGGGCGGCTCCCCAACCGATCGGGACAATCGGGTTGTGCTTTGTTCCCGGTGTGCTCGTGCGCGGCGTCATCGGGACCTGCTCCAACTGCAAACCGATGTGCCTGCCGCTCTCCTGGATCAGCGCCGCGCCCTCTGGTCGGACCTGCCGCACCACCCCCTGCCGATCGGACGGGGCCGCTCCTCGGATGTGATCCGCGATGCGCTGCTCGCCCGGGCGGCCTTCCCTCGGGTTCGCTATCTATGCGACGCGACGTTGGACCGGGTGTGGATCGGCGGACGCGCCGGCCGTGGATTGGGTATCAGAATCCACTTGGACGTGCTGGCCCGCTATGCCGGTGTGGTCCGTGAGGAGCTCGGCGGTGTGCGCGTGTTCGGTATTCCGCGGGCCGTGGCGGCGGATGCCCTGGCGGCCCTGATCGAGGTCGGGGCCTACCTGGTTCCTCTATCGTCGGATGCAGAACCCTGGACCGTCCGATGGGTGGGGGAAGCCGCCCACCGGCGTCGGGCCCAGCTGCGTGGAGCCCAACCGTTGCCGTCTCCGGCGCGAGTGCTCTCCACGAATCCCCGGGCTGTGGCCGATCGCGCATCCACGCGCCGGCGGCGCATTCGGGAGCTGATCGCCGAGCGCGGCGAGTGGACCAACCGCATGACCCGGGTCCGGGGCGAGCCTGCCCTGTTAGCGGAACTGCTCACAGAACGCGACAAGGTCGATCAGATGCTGGCGGCGCTCCGTTGCGAAGCCGGGAACGCGAGTTAGGACGACACCTCCCCAATCGGAGTTCTCGTCATGCGCCGCACCTCTTCTGGCTACACCCTGATCGAATTGCTGATCGTCCTGGCGGTGATGGCCGCCCTGATCATCGGCGCGTTCTACCTCTACCCGAAGGTCCAGTCCTCCCGCGCGGCGAACGCCCAGGCGGTGATCCTCCAATCCTTCCAGGCCAACATGAAGTCCCTCTTCACCACCGGGGATTACCAGAAGGTCTCGAACCTGGTGACGGCCCAGGCCGGCATGTGGAACGACCAGATGATCGGCCCGACTCCGTCCGCCGCCATCACCACCGAGTGGGGCACGGCGGTCACCGTGAAGCCCGCCACCGCCTCGGGTGGAGTGCCTGCCGCTGGCAAGCCCGCACAGTATTTCGTGGTGACCTATGCAGGTGTGCCGTCCGACGTCTGCCAGAAGCTGGTGCCCACCCTGGTCGGCTCCTGGGAGAAGGTCACCGTCGGCGCGACGGTGGTGCAGGATCAGAACGCCGCCGCGGCGGTTCAGTACGACCCCTCCCTGCTGGCCGCATCGTGCGGCGGGTCGTCCGGGTCAACGGCGGTGGACCTCACGCTCGTCTCGCGCTGATCGCCACGCTCCTCGGGCCAGCAGGCCCGCCAAGCCGAACCGCAGGACGCGGGAGCCGGTGTGGACCCAGACGGACTTATCGGTGGTGCGTTGAACCACGCCGCGAAGCACGTGATGGCCCACTGGCTGGGCTCGGTTGAACCCGTCGATACTCCATTGGACCGTCCATGCACTGATCCGGTCGCCGGGTTTCAAGTCGGTGGCGCGGATGCATTTCTCGGCGGTCCGGAGCGCGGGCATCATGCGAGGACTTCTTCGATGACGAACCAGGCGAGGGCGTAGAGGACGGCGGCGGTGAGGATGATGGCCATGATGTTCTCCTTACCCCAGGTACGCGGCGGCGACGGCGACGATCGGCGTCAGGATGAAGGTGGCCAGCATCAGGCGGAAGAGGAACTCGGTGCGGGTGATCATGGTCGGTGCTCGGTGTGGTTTGGTGTATTCATTGTATGCACCATGGCGCGCTTGTCTCTTCTTCGACAGACACTGTCAGTCAATCTGCACGACACCTCACACTATTTTGTTTGGGGCCCTTGCTTGGAGGGATGGAAGGGATTGACGGGGCGTTTTCGGTGAAGCCGAAAGCGGGTGGAGTGGCGGAGCGATGCGCTCGGCGGGGAGGAGCTGCATCGACACCTGGGGCCCGGAGGGCGCTGGTCCCCGCTTCTCCATGTGATCGTGCGGGCGAAATCAGGACGGCGGGTTAGCTTGGCCGATAGGCGTTGGCGCGGGAGTGTCCTGCACCTCAACAAACAGGGCGGGCCTGATCGGCCCGCCTTGCACTCTTTCATTGACCCGACGCTGGGTCGTGGTGTTCATGGGGTGGTCGCCACCACCACGCCGGCCAGAGACCGAACAGCTTCCGCCACCGTCGTACAAGCGCACGACGCATCACGTTCGGCTTCTTGGGCCACCGGCCCGGCGACCGCTCTGGTGGTTGCACCTTCTCCTTCCCGGCGAACCCGCTTGGAGAATGGTTGGCCAACCCAGGGGAGTGGGGCGTCTGCATCAACCCTTGGTGCCCGGAGGGATCCGCCCTGGCTCCCTATCAACCGCTTGTGATCTTGCTGGTGTCTCGGCGAAACCAGGACGGAGGGCTGGACCCGCTTCCCCCGCAACCGATCAAATCCCCAGCGTGTTCGTTCGGCGCTGCGCGGCGACAGCGCGCAGCCGGACGATCGCCTGCTCATCCCCCTGGGCCTCGGCCAGGTCCAGCGCCGATTTCCCCGACAGGTCGGTGGTGCCCACGCAGCATGTGCGGTGCAAGATCTCCTCCATGATGCGGTAGCGATCGGGGGAGGGCGGCGCCAGGACCGTCACGTGCAGCGGCATCCATCCTTCCTCGATGCTGGGACTAAAACCAACGAAGGGAGTCAGCCGTCCCTGGACCTCGGCGAGGTCGCCGCGGAGGATGGCCTGATGGAGCGGTGGGAGGCTCATGCCTGACCGGCCTGGATAGCACGCCGGTCGCATTGAATAACGTGGATCGACACGCCGTATGCGTCCGCCATCTCCCGGGTGGTCCGGCCCGCCAGCATGTCGAGTGCGACGTGGGAGCGGCGGATCTGGGCGGTTGCGGATCGGCGGAGCGCCGCCTGCCCGAGCTGGCGACGGATGCGGCTGACATAGACCTGGGGCAGGCCCAGGCGCTCGGCCAGGGCTCGGGTTGTGAGGTGCGGCTCGGCCGACAGGGCGGATTGAATGTCGTGCCGCCGCTTCGCGGCTTGGGCCCGGTCTGCAGGGAGGTTCAGTGTCTTGCCGGACTGGTGGAGCAGGATGCGCACCCGTCCGACAGATCGATCGATGCGCTCGGCGATCTCGGGAGCGGTGAGGCCTTGGCGGTGGTACTCGCTGATGAGCTCAGTCATGAGCGGTCCACCGGGTGAGCGTGCGCACGGAAATGCCCAGGGCGGCGGCGCAGGGCGCGCGGCGCAAACTCATGGCGCGCAGGGCGCGTGCAACCGTGCGCCGGTCGGGCTGGCCGTTCGCTGCATCCAACTTGGGGGAGCGGTGGCGGTCCAGCCCGACGAGGGTGGGGCTGATGCCCATCCGATCGGCGATGGCTTGAATGGAGAGGCCCTGGGCGGTCAGCTCCATGACGCGCTGGCGGCGGTCCTGGACGGTGGTGGGGTCGGTGCTGGTGGTCATGGAGCGTTCTGCGTGTGGTGGTGGTGATGACTCCATCGTACGAAAGCAGAGCGAGCTGTCTACTGCACCGGATCAGGGGGATCCTCCTGATTTCGACCCAAATTCAGAGGATACCCTCCCGATTCAGAGGATCATTCAGAGGATCGTATCGCTGGAAACCCGCGCCGTTGCGCGGATCAGGAGGATCAAGGGGATAAAACGGCGTTTGCATTTCCCTATGCAAATTGCACTGACTCGGGACATTTTTTACATCGGGGCTTGTAAAAAATGTCCCGTTTTGATTTTTGATTCTTTCTCTGGAAATGCACTTTATCCTCCTTATCCTCCTTATTCTTATAAGAGAGGGAGGTAAGGGTATAAAGATAGAAGGAAATCAAGGGAAATAGAGGGAGTTCAAGGGAGATAAATATATAGATAATCAGGAGGATGCCGAATTTTTATCCTCATGGCATCCTCCTGATTTGGATTTTATCCTCCTGATTTTACAGATTGTGGCCCATTTTTCGCCGTAAAATGTGGCCCGGTCGGGTCAACAGGCGGGACATTTTTTACAGATTTTGCCGTGTGTTTTGTAAAATGTGTCCCGAGCAAAAGGGCCCAAAAAGGGCCGAAACGGCCATTTTTTACAAGAAAACGGGACATTTTTTACAAGAGCCCGAAACGCGCCCGATCGGGCATTACCTGCGCCGAGTTTCGGGTTTTCATGTGTTTGCTGCAGCGCTGCGGTCGTCACGCCCCGCGGGCGGCGCGCAGGACTTTATAGATAGCGTTCGGGTGCATGTTCATCTTGTCGGCGATCCAAAGAGAGGAACGCCCCTTGGCGTGGTAAGCCCGGATCTGCGCGTGGCGCTCGGCGACGCGCTCCGGTGATCGGTGGGTTTTGAAGCCGCGCAGGTCGTTGGTGATCACCTGGGGGGGGACTTCGTACGCCTCGGCCAGCGAGGTGACCGCCTCGCCTTGGAGGCGGCGCTTGCGGACGTCGGCCCGGCGTTCGGCGGTTCTAGCGGCAATCGTCTCCCGGGGCGTGACGGCGCCCAGGACCGCCAGGTGGTAGCCCACCAACCGCTTGGAGAGGCCCAGGGCCTCCTGGATCTCGATCGCCTTCTTCTTCCGGGCGACCAGCTTCGCGATGGCCTTGCGGGTTGCTGCAGCGTCCCGGATGCGGCTCCGGAGCGTATAGCCTTCGCGCTGCGCGACCCGGTCGACGTACGCCCGGGAGCACCCCGCCTCGCGGGCGATGCGTTCGGCGTCGTCCATCCCTTTCGCCAAGCGGTTCAGGATCTTTGCGGTTGCTGTCGTGCGCGCCATGGTTGTCTCCCGTGTCCGATGTGTCGGTGGGGAGATGATGCCGGGGGCGCGCGGAAAAAACTACCGACTGTGTTCCAGGTCCTGCTCTGCAGCCCGGAAGCCCACCCAGCGCCCCTGCTGGGAGAGGCCGCGGTTGGCGAGCTCTTCGCGGGCCATGGCCTGCGGGTCGATGCGGCCTTCGGCGATGGCCTGGACGATTTCCGTGGGCACGAGGCTGTAGAAAAGGGCGGCGTCTTCGGTGAGGCCGAGCCGGTGGGCCTCGGCCTTGGCGTGTTCGAATGCGGTGGGCATGAAGCGTTCCTCGTGGGGTGGGAAAATCACACTACCGAGGAGGTGGGGACAAGCCTAGCGGGTGGGGCGGTGCAGTTGGGTCGCGTCGGGGCGCCGCCTGCGGCGGCGCCAGGAGCTGGGAACGGCCCCGGGTGGGCGTTGCGTGCCCGGTGTGGTGGGTTGTCCTGGGGTTGGGCCGGAACCGCCCGGAAAGCGGTGGATGGGATCAGGGCGGGCCGCTGGACGCGGCGTCGGCTGGCGACGGCCTCCGGCCCATGCGCGGAGCAGGCCGCCCAGGCCGTCGCTCTGGTCTCCAATCAACCGCTTGTGATCTGGCTCTTGCCCCGTTCCCAGCTCACATCTTCCGGCTGCGCTGCACCGGCCCCTGGTCGTCGCCTGCCGGCAAGCCAACCGCCTTTCGGAGGAGGCCTCGTTCGATGTCCGAGCGATGGACGACCAGGACGTTCTTGGCGTCCCCCTGGGCCACGTCCTGGGCCGTCTCGCCCCGATGGTTGACGATGGTGGTGTCGGCGCCGTGATCGAGCAGGGCTTGAACCGTGGCGCCGTCATCGACGAGTGCCGCCCAATGCAATGCGGTGTTGCCGTTGCCGTTAGCGGTCACGGCGTTGACGTCTCCCCCCCCCCTGTCTGCGCGATTTTGGAAAGCCACTGATACCGCTCGATCAGAAGTTCGGCGTCGTCCCTGGCACTCATCACGCCCACCCCAGCCGACCGGACAAGGCCCGCTGTCCTTCCAGGTACTCCTGCTGCTTGAACTTCTTCTCTTCGCGGGCCAGCGCCTTCAGGTCGACGATGGGCGGGTAGGGGTGCCGGTGCAGATCTGCAACCGTCCTGGGCGCCGGCAGCGCGAACGGGGTGGTCTTCAGGTCCTCGGTGGCCACCCCGACGCGGCCCCACCAGGTGATCGGCTGACGGGTGCGCTTGCACTCCTCATCGGCGTCGAAGAACGCCAACCCTTCGTCCAGAGAGGCCCAGTTCCAGGGGCCTAGGTCGTCCACGCTGCCGTCGTCGTTCTTGGTGTAGAAGTGATAAAGAGCCATCTCACTTCCTCCCGCCGACCGGGCAGCTACCGCCTGTGGCCGCTTGCATCATGGCGATGAGGCGTTCGGCCTGCGGCTTGGGAATGGACGACCAGCCCCGCGCCACCTCGTCCTGAAGCTTTTCGATGGTGGTGTGACCGTCTCGATAAATCAGACATGGATCCGCTCCGTGCCGAAGCAAGTTGGCGACGATGCGCTCCTGCTTGGCGGGGTCAGCGCCCTCACGTAGCTTGTTGTTGCCCGATAACCCGATGGATTGGAGTGCATATTGCAACGGGGTGGTGTCTAGGAAGTCGCGCCCGTTGATATCAATGATGCCGGTGTCGGTCAGTGCGATAGCAACCTTGGTCATCCGCTCGCTGGGGCCGTCTTTGTATTGAACTGCTTTACCGATCGAGGTCGAGAAGCTCATCCCCCAGTTGAGGAAAAACCAATAAAGTAAACAAGCGCAAATGAGTGCGAACGAATACAGGACGCGCTTGAGGTTGATTCGGATGCTTGGGTTCATGGTCGGTTCCCGGTGTGGTGGTGTCTCCATCGTATGCACCGCACCACCGCTGTCCTGCCGAACGGCGGTTCCGGTTGTTCAGAATGTGAGAGCCACCACGCTGCTGGGACCACGGCTCTTGCCGAGGCGATGGGGCGGTTCAGGATGGATGCCACCACCCCAGGAGAAGACCATGACGCCCGCCCAGATCGACCTGCTGCTGCGCGGTCCCACCAAGGCCTCAGCCGTTCGGTGCAGCCGAGACCGAACGGTGCAGCAAACTGCACGGGCAACTAGGGTGAGGCCGTACACGGTATTGCGGATGCTTCAGCGGCGGGCGGGTCGGATGCGTCAGCTGCATAAGCCCTGGGACGCGCCGGAGTGAGGTGATTTCGTGTCTTCGCCCACGAGGGACTCATCCCGTACCTACATCCTGATCAGCCCCGGCCCGAATGACCGCTCTGTTTAGAGGAGAGTCGGCCCCCGTCGAACTCGCTGCTATATGCCCATTTGTGCCCGGTGTGGTGTGAGTCGTCCGGGGCATTTGCCGGTCTAGTCCTTGGCCACCACGGTGTCGTAAAGCCCGTAGTGGGTGAGGCCTTCGTGACTATCGATCCCGGTGTACTGGAGCGATGCGTCCTCGTAACGGCGAAAGGCGAACACCGCTTGGTTCATCTGCTCGGTGTTGAACACTTTCAGACGCACCAATAGGTGAAAGTCCTGCACGGTTAGACCAGTCACCACGCGGAATAATTCCGGCTCAATCTTGGTGATGACGTCTTTGAGGGTGTTCTCGCGGAAATCGGTCAAATACATGAACGCCGGAATGCGCGTGGCGAACTTGATCAGCTTCTCTTGGATCATCTTGCGCTTGGATTTGTATTCGCGCTCCTCGTCCGTGAGCTGCTTCTGCTCTTTTGCGGTCAGATCCTTGTCCTTGGCCTTGTTCTTGAGCTCTTTGATCTTGTCGCTTTTGTTGATGATGGTCTCGAGGATGTTGTCGCCCAACGATCGCCAGCCCTCGATGCGTTCGACGGCCGCCATCGCTTCGGGGTTATCGAGAATGCGGCGTAGGGTGTCGTTGTCCACGTTCACCAGAAGAGCGCTTTCCCACTTGCGCGCCAGTAGTGTGGCGGACGTGCCCGCCATCGCGATGTCCAGAATTCCGCCAGCGTCGATCTGCGTCATGTTCGCGCCGTCGTAGGCAAGCACCGGCAGAAACGACACCAGATCCTTAACTGCATTCTCCGGGTTCGATTCGTTGGGCGAGAGACCGATGCCGTACTCGGACAACTGACGCAATGCACGGGTGGGCGCGAAGTCGAAGACGAAGCACGCGGGCTTGAGGATCTCCTCCTCGTTCGGGTCATCCCCGTTGGGATTTTTGATAGACCACGGCGACTGCACACGGAACGCAGCCTGAAAATAGGTTTCCGGGGATTTCAGGTTGCGCAGCATCAGGATGGAGGACCACTGAGCAACGGTCACACCGGTGGTGAGCTTGCCGCAGGACAGGGTGATGCTCTTGGTCTCGAACCCACTGCCGATGGCATTGCGAACTGGGGGTAAGGCTTCCAGGCCGATCCCAGCGGATGCTCCAGCCGCGGCCACCACGGTGTAGTCGTGCCAGAAGGTGTTGTGTTTTTCGGCCAACAGGTTCGCCATGGCGTGGCAGGCGGCCACGTTGGGCAGGAACCAGAAAGAGTGCTGCATATACGGCAGGAGCCGCACATCCGAGTAGGGGAAGGGCGGCCGGGTGCCTGCTTTTAGGTACTCCACGGACTTGGGCGCATAGGAACCACGGATGATGTCCAACCACTTCTGCACATCGCTTTTGTGCGCGAACTTCGCGGCTTTCCCGGTCCCGGTGGCATCGAAGAACTCGTTGAGATCGAACTCATCAAACTCCCCGGTGTTGGCGATGGCGACCAGCTCATCGGGCATTTGATACGTCAGCAGCCGCATCTGGGGCAGGGCGCCGTACGGGTTCCACTTGGTGGGGTATTTGGTCGCGAATGCCTCTTTGGCCCGCTGTTCGTCTGTGTAGGTCCAGTTGAAGATTTGCTCTTCGATGAACTCGCCGGTGGCCAATGCCTTGAACGGTGTTCCGGATAGGTAGAGGTAAGCCTTGGTGGTGATCGGGAGGAAATCGGTCTCCTTCTCCGAGAGCACCCCGATGTCTTCGTTCACCTGTTCCAGGTCGGTGGCGTATTCGAGCTTGGTTTCCTTTTTGGCGACCGCGTGGTCTTCACCCTCGAACAGCTCCTTAGCGGTGTCACGCCAGGCGCCGAAGTGGTATTCGTCGAAAACGACCAGATCCCAGTTCACAGCGTGCAGCCATTCGTTACGAGGTTTGATATTTCCGGCCGGATCTCGGCCGAGCAGATCCTGGAACGAGCCGAAGTACACCACCGGCTTGTTCTTGTTGATCTGGGTCGGGTCACCACCGGTGGATTTCGACAGGTACTGCCAACCATCGAAGTCGGTGTGGTCCTCCAGGTCGCTTTGCCAAGCATCCTCCACGGCCGGCTTGAAGGTCAGCACCAACACGCGCTTGGCGCCGAGCACCTTGGCCAGCTGGTAGCTGGTGAAGGTCTTGCCGAAACGCATCTTGGCGTTCCAGAGGAACCGAGGCACGGCTTTCTTGTCGTCCGCCCATCGCGAGAGGTAATACTCGCGCGTGACCTTCACCGCCTCGGCCTGCTCCTTGCGCATGGGGAAGTTCTGGTCTCGAGTACCGCTGACCTTCTGGCCTGTGTGCAGCTCGTTCAGCACGGTTTTCACGTCGGCCACCGTGCAGCGCATCCACTCGAGCGTGGTGTTTTTGAACCCCTTCTTGACCAGGGCCGCGCGGACGTCGTGGTCCCGGAAAATGGAGCCGTCATCCCTCTCGGCTGGCTCGTCCAGCTCGATCTTGAAATTCTTGATCGCAGCTGTCTTCAGCTGTTCCGCGATGCGCTTCTTGACGTTGCGCGCTGTCTGCCCAACCTTCAACTGCCCCTGGTGCGCCGAGTCCGCTATCGAATAGGCGTAGATGCGTGGACGGGCTTCAGGTTTGGGGGCGAGGATTTCGTCGATGGACTTACTCATCGCTTTCGCTCATGGACCGAATCATGCTGTGGATGTACGCAATTTCCTCATCTGTTAGGCCATATTTTTCATTGAGTTGGGTATCAGTCCAACTCCTGTTCCACGATTGCTGAGGAACCCAGGAATAGGTCGAGCGGAGCGCATGTTGGGTAATTTTTCGAAGTGATACAAGAAAGCGGAAGAATCTGGTTTTCGTGTAACTCTGAAGGCTGTTTGCTCCCTTTTCACTATTGATAGGCCCTGCAACAAGGTAAGTTTGCGTGCAGACCGACTCAGGTGGCGCGACGATTGAAGGACCAAGGACCAATGCAGGGATGGCACCCCTCTCACCGTATGCTTCCGGAAGGAGTACCTTCCAAGCATCTATGAGATGCGTGTTTTTCTGTATATCGGAACGGGAGGTGTGGGCAACGGTGCGCTTTCCCTTATCGGTGAGGTAGAGGGCAACCGAACCGCGGAATGGTTTAGGTTTGTGGTCAGAAAAGTTCGTTGCCAAGCCGAATGGCGTATCCGAGCTAACGAGATCATCCATCGTCGGCTCACCATGACGTTGCACCTTTTCGAGGATTTTAAGTGATCGATAATCACGGATGAAGATGTCATGCGCCGCAAGGTTTCTCGTGATAGTCGGCTGATGCTCTTCCCCTTGAAACAACGTGTACTCTGCGTCACCTTGGTATTCACGACTCCATAGGAAGTAGCCGACTCCACCTTCAAAATCAACGCCAGGGAATGCTGTAGCCATTTTCGTGTAATCAATAAGATGGCTTATGTGGCGATCCGTGAGCATTGTCTTTCGAAAATCGTTCATGCCACGACCTCCCGCCATCCAGCGAGATGGTATGACCATGCTGAGGTACCGGGGCTCAAGCCGCATTGCCTGCTCTACGAATAGGTGGTAAATCGAAGAGTCATTACTCCCACCGCCACCGCCTTTCATCTGATAAGGCGGGTTTCCAATAATCACATCGAATTGCATTTTGCCTCCAAATATCTCTCGCAATCGCGCCTTGATGTCATCCGTGTGAATGAAGGCATAGGCATGCGTTTCGCGATCTTCGCTTCGATCAAAAATAGCTTTCGGAGCACCGCAATACACACATTTCGATTCATTCCATGTGTGTTGCACTCGCTCAAACCATACGTTTCCTGCGTCACTTTTGAGGCCTTTGGCAATTGAATGCGCTCCATTAGCGTGCTTGCTGCAATACAAACTGCGTCGCGCCAGAAGGCTGGTGAGCTGGGTGATTCCGATCCCAAACACCTGCTTGGATAGGATGTGGTCGACACGCTTACCGAGGTCTGGAATCTTCTTGGCCAGACCAGTGGAGAGGCGGCTGGTGATCTCGCGAAGGAACACGCCGGACTTGGTGAATGGGTCAAGAAACTGCACTTCCGGGTTTGCCCAAATGCTGGCCCCCTTGTGATCTTTGGCCCACGCTTCGGCCAAGGTGTCAAGCATCCGGTTGGCGAATTCTGGTGGGGTAAACACCTCGTCATTGGATAGATTGGCGATGCATGTCAACACATCCGGGTTGCGCCCTCGCAAGGTGAAACTCACCAATTTCTCGCTCACGCCGCCTCCTGGGTTGCTTCAGCCTGGGCCGCCAGTTCCTTGGTGCCCATCGCGGGCCAGGTCTTGATCGGCTGGAATATCTCGTGCTTGCCCAGATGAGCGAACAGCGAATCCTCGGCGCTGAAGGCCGACGAGTGGGTGAGCACATCGAAGCGGAAATCTCGGCGCTGGTACTTGCCTTTGCCCAAGTAGCCCCACTCGGCAAACGTGATGGGCTGCTTGTCGCTGTCCAGCATCGTCAGGGCGTCGCCATGCACGATGTTCTGGGAAAGCACATAGGCCGCTGCCCGGTACAGGTCATCCGATGGCTTCAGTCGCAGATATTCCACAAAGATGGCCAGCAGGTTGGCACGGCACTCGATGATGTTGTCCGGCAGGAGCTCGATGCCGTAGCTACACATCAAACCGACCAAGGCGTAGTGGCGCTTGTCGAAATCGGACGTGCCGTATTTCACTTCGACGGCGGCGAGCTTACGCTTCAAAATCTGCACGAGGAAGTTGCCGCTACCGCAGGCGGGCTCCAGGAAGCGCGAGTCGATTCGCTCGGTCTCGCCCTTGACCAGGTCGAGCATGGACTCGACCATCCAGGCGGGGGTGAACACCTCTCCATGGTCGGCGACGCGTTGCTTGGATTTTACGAGACTCATGGGATAAGTGGTGCCTTGATCTGCTTGTTCTGATTCTCCCACAAGCGCCCATCGCTGGCAGGCTGGATTTCGGGACTTCAATGGCTCAGCAGGCGCCTACAGGCTTTCCATCCCGTCGCTGATGACCTGGATGTGCCGCAGATGGCATTCTGTTGGTGCCCGGTGAGTCTGGACCGATCCGACTGCCTGTCAGGCGCCAGCCGACACGCCATGCAGTCCTGGTGGAACCGACGAGCGGGGCATATCTTCCGCAGGAGATCGTGGCCCAACGGCCCGGACAAACGCTTTGGCTTGTTGATCGCCTCGTCCCGCCGAACCCGCTGGTGTTCTCCCGTCGTGCCCGGTGTGGTCGATGCGTCCCGGGATGTCGATCGGTGGTTCGTCGCAGCGAATGGGGTTTAGACCGAGCTCAAAAAGGGATGTCGTCGTCTACGAACGAGACGGGAGTAGGGCTTTCAACCATTGGCGTTGCCGTCTTTGGTTCGACTACATCCTTGCGGCGCAGGTGTTGTTTCGAGATAAAGGCATTGATGCTTGCTGCTAGGCTTACCGCGAGCTCCGCATATTCAATTGGCACCTCAAGGACATCTGCGCCATGGCCATGACGTCCCAGTTCGTTTCCAAGCATGGCAGTGGGCATGAGGGATTTCTGGATGGCTTGAGCTTTGCTTTTGACAAGCCCCTCCATCATGTTTGCGTTGACGTAGGCCTGTACGAGCTCGACTCCGACTTTCGATGAACCACCCAAGGCCGCTTTGTAGGTGCTCTCAACGCTTGCGGCGGCGTAGACAATGGCGTCCCTTGTATTGCCATCCACCAACGCATTCCGAGCCTGCTTGAATTCGTTTTTTGCCCCATCGAATTCTGCGAGGGCAAGCAGGGGACTTGCCTCAGCTAGGACTTCGTCTTCCATGAAGGCGTTGTCCACCATGAAAATTTGCCCATCGGCCAGGCGCCAGGGAAATTCGAAGTCACGAAAGGTGTCATTCAAGGCACGCTGCACACCCAAGAGCCGGCTGTCATCAATCCAGGCACAAAAGCACTCGATGACATCGAACGCTGACCAGGCCGATTCATGCAAGACGACATGCTCAAGCAAGGATGTTTGCAGCCTTTGCGTGTCGGCGAGATCGATTCCAAGGACCCTCGTGTAGAGTGCTTCCGCTTCCCTGAGGTCAGAAGTGTTGTGCTGATACCCGGTGTCATCGTCAAAGACGAAGTATTCATTGAAGAGGGAGAGCGAGGACCAGATCCTGTTGCGCGTGGTTGGCGGGAATTCTGGCAACCACCCTTCTTGGACGAGCTTTTTGTGGCGAACCGTAAAGGGCTTGATGCGGAGAGTGAGGTGTCTGTCCATAGTTCGATAGCGTATCTAAATCGTGACCTGACTGCAGGGTGTTTGCACCCCAACCCCACTCAACAAAAAATGACACCCTTTCGGGAGCCTTTGTTTGCCACAGCTTCTGTGGTCAGGCCTTCTTGGCGGTCATTTTCGCTTTCTTGGCTGGTGCAGCTTTCACCGCTCCACCGATCAGCAAACTCTCAGCCGTGACGCCGCGCTTTTTGAGGGCCTGGGCAAACCACACCGGCGCCCGACCACGCCCGGACCAGGTATCCGGACCATTGGGGTTGCGGTACTTCGGGGCCACCACGCCTTTCTTGCCCGCCGCCTTCTTGCCGCCGCGGGTCGGGTAGACCTCGCCGATGGTCAGGCCGGCCGACTTGAGCACAGCATCGATCTTCGCGCGGACGGTGCGCACATGGTTCGCATGCGCCTCAACCATCTGGGCGTTGGCGTTATCGATGAGGGCTTGCAGTTCTTTCGGCGAGAGGGCTTTGAGATCGATGGCCATGGAGTGGTTCTCTTGGTAGTGGGACGACGTGTATACGCTACATGATTAGAGATCGGTGGACGGCGCCTGGTTCGCGCCGCTCAAGCGATCGCGGTCCGCTGGGGTGCTGAAATACAGGCTGGAGTTCTCGACGTCGCCGGCGTATTGGCTCAGAAGAAGCTGCGCACCGTGGGCGCCCGTCCAGAAGCTTTCTTCCTGGCGGAACGTCGCACCAAACCCGTTTTGCAGCATGGGGTGTGAAACGGATTTGGGTTTACCGAATTTGGCCACCAGAGCCTGGTGCACGTCGTCGTACCCGATGTCGGGAAGGGTGAGGTGGATCCGCTGGATTGTCCCGTCGGAGCCGATCACCAGGTTCACCGTGGCATGCGTGCCGGCGATGGTGGTGGTGCCGTTGCAGATCTGAACGCCGGGGAGGCCCTCACCGCATTTCACCCGGCGCATCTCCTGGAGCTTCTTGTCCAGGTCGTCGCACTTGGCCGGGCCCGGCCCAAAACTGAAACCGCATGGGATCGCCAGGGCGTCTTCCACCTGCTGGGGCGTGGCGGGCGCGCCCAGGACCAGGCCCTTGAAGTCCAGGGGCTGCGTGGGGTGGTTTTTCGGTGCGGCAAACGCCGCGGTGCTGATCCATGCAAGGGCCATCGCCCCAACGAGTGCCGTCCGGTTGACCATGATGTTCTCCCCTGTGTCTTGGGAAGAATAGCATTTGAGCTCGTGGGCCCATGGCCCGGACAACCGCTCTGGCGGTGGCACCTTCTTGTCCCCGGAGACCCGCTTGTTCCCGGTGTGGTGGGGTGGGGAACGGGCGGCCGAAGGGGCGCTCGATCTATTACCCGCCATCCAATAGCTATGCCTGCTGTCGCTGGCGCGGTTTGTAGCGGCAATAGGGGAAGTTCGAGCAGGACTGAAAGTCGCCGTAGGGGCCTGTGCGCTGGACCATCACGCCCTGCTTGCAGACGGGGCAGTGCTCTTCTTCGATCGCCACTCCATCCACGTCCGTGACCACAACGGCTCCGTCGGCTTCGAGTTCGGTCAAAAAGTGGGAACGCAGCCCCCGTGCGGTGAACATGGCCACACCCCGGCGGGCCCGGGTGAGGGCGACGTAGAAAAGGCGACGCTCCTCGCCGAGGGGATAATCGTCACCATCGGGCATCGCCAGGGCCAGCACCGGGTCGTCGGCTCGGGTGCTGGGAAAGCTGCGGCGACGGAACTCCGTGAGCATCTCGGGCAGGATGACGTAATCCGCTTCACTGCCTTTGGAGCGGTGAATGGTCAGGAAGGAGATATCCACCTCCCGGCTGAAGCGATACGAGTCGCCAGGGACATGTTGCCGGTCGGCGTTGTAGCGGCCGAGCACGTAGACCGACACCTTGCCGTTACGTCCTGGGGAAATAGTTCCTGCGCGCACGCCCTCGGCCAGCTGCATGACGTACCGATCGATGGCGTTACCGATCTTGTCGCGGTTGTCGACTTGAAATGCTTCAAGGACGGGACCTGCAGCCGCGGCCACGGACCGAACCTTCTTGGTGATCTGGGTGGGATTCTTCGAGATGAAAGCGCTGGAGACGTCGCACAGCGCCTGGGGGCACCGGAAGGTTTGTTCGAGTTTGAGCACCTCGCCCGAGCCGAACCACTTCTGAAAGCCGGTCATCACCGACACGTCGGCGCCCGCGAACCGGTTGATGGATTGCCAGTCGTCGCCCACCGCGAAGAAGTAGCGCCCCGGCTTGGCCACTAGGGCGCGGCACAGGCGAGCCCGGGCCCGGGATGCGTCCTGGAACTCGTCGGCCATGACCAGTTCGTACGGGGTGTCGTAGCGCCCGCTTTCGACGTGATCGGCCGCCATGTTGAGCATGTCCTCGAAGTCGATCCCGTCTTCTGCGGCCAGCGCTGCATCCCAGGCCGTCATGATGGGCTCGGCCAGGTCCAGGAACATCTTGTGGCGGGTCTTGAAGGTCTTGTCCGATTCGGCCTCGAGACGCTGACGGAGTGCCTGCGAACTGAGGTTGTTGCTTTTGGCGTGGCTCATGAAGACACGGATCACCGCCATAAGCTCCGTCGATTCCATCGGGCGCAACCCATCTCGCGGAACGGGCCGATCCGGGTTGGGGTCAAGCACCAGGCCTCGTGCAGTCAGTTCGGCCCCCAGTCGCTCCAGATCGTCGCGGTTGCGGATACCGTGGGACGTGGTCTCGAACAGCTCGGTATTCATCTCCTGATGCAAGGCGCGCTTCCACGTCACGCCGTCCAGGTAGCCGTGGAAATCGTCAGGTGGTTGCCCATGGGCATCGAGCGCAAAGTGCTCGTGGTAGAGCTTGATGGCCGGATAGTAAAAATCCGGTTTGTACTGGCGATGGGTTTCCGAGGCCGTTCGGACCTCGTAGGGGGGCTCGTATTGGTAATCGACGCCGTTCAAGAACAACCAGTTCGCGATCATGGTCTCTTCAATGCTCTTGACGCGTTCGCCGCGTGTCGTGAGCAACTCACCGCGGCCCTGGGAGTCCCATACATCGGGCGGCTCGGCGGAGCCGAACTCGGGGAGGTCCCGTTTGAACACGAAGCGGAACAGGTCCCACTTGGATCGAAACGCCGGGTCCCGATCCTTGAGGTCATCGACCAGCTCAGTCATCTTGCGCATGCCGGCGGCGGGATCGGTCGCCCATTCCGGGATGTCCGGCTTTTCACCCGTGGCTTGCCCAATGATGCCAAGACCCAGGGCGTGAAATGTGGACGCCTCGATCTGTACTCCGTCCATGCCTAGTCGCTCAAAGGCCTGGGCCGCGCGTTCCTTCAGCTCGACGGCGGCCTTCTTGTTGAATGCGAGGAGGACGATCCGCTCCGGCGCGACCAGGCCGCGATGGATGGCGTAAGCCGCTTTGGCGACCATGGTGGAGGTCTTGCCCGATCCGGCCGAGGCGACGACCTGGACTCGGTTATCGAAGCAGATGACGGCCTTGGACTGTTCTTCCGTCAGTGGTTGGCGTTCCACCCGGTCGAACAGCTCCTTGCAGGCCACAAGCTCGCGTTTGGTGTGGTCTCCGTTGTGGCGGACGTAGGCGAAGAGGGAGACGATATCTCGTCGCGCATTCGCTTTTTTTAGACTGTCCACCTCTGCACCGAGAAACGCCTGGACTTCGGCTTTTTTCAAGCGTTGAAGCATGCCCATGATGAGATCCTTCGGCTTTTGCGCGTCCACCGCTTGTTGCATCTCATGGGTGAACCAGCGGTTGTTGGCCGTGGCCGTATCGAGCTGGTTCCGTTGCTCGCAAGACCATTGCTCTGCAGCCAGATGAGCTTTCCGGATGTATGCCACGTCATCCCGGACGCGCTTGTCGGTCAGGGCGGTATCGATGGCCCGACGCAGTTCGGCGCCCTGGTCGTTGGGTAGACCGTCGACTCGGATCTCGTGCGCGGTGCGGGGGTAGATCGTGAAGTCGGACCAGAAGGTGCCAGCCTGGAGGCGGTAGGCGGTCTCGTCTTCCACATTGATGGTGTAGGTGCGCCGATCCTTGATCATGATCAGCGTCATGATCAAACCGTCGATGCGCAAGCGCCATGGTGGCGACCGCGTCAACGCTCCCCCGACGAGGGATGGCGTCCATTCCTGTGACATGCCTTGTCCTGCCCCTGTGATGCATCCACAAGTGTACGACGCGGGGGCGGGATATCGAAGAGGCCTGGTTGCCGCGGACTCTGAGACGAGTGGGGTTAGTTGGGCGCCTCGCCGCGCTGGTTTCGTTCGTTCACATCCGTCTCCGGTTCGTGTTCATCCCGTTCTCCCCGAACCACCCGGATATCGTTCTGGATGGTCCGCGCGCTCACGCCCAGGATGCTCGCCAGTGCAGCTGCAGGGATAAACGGTTCGCGCTTGAGGGCGCCCGCCACACGCCCCTGACGGAGCTGGATGGCATCCCGCACCTGCGCCCGATACGCCCCGCGCGGGAGCGATCGGCGGCCTTGCCCTGGTAGGCGGCGCACCGGGTGCGGGGTGAGGCCCTGACGTTGGAGCAAGGTGCCGGCCCACTGTCGGGAGACGTGGAGCGTTGCAGCGATCTGCGGGATGGTGAGGCCCTGCGCGTGGAGTGCGGGAATGCGCTCGTCGTGGGGCGAACTCGGACCCCGGCAGACCGGGAGGGCTCGGTGCGGGGTGAGGCCTTGGCGCTTGAGCAAAGTGCGCGTCCAGCCGATATCGGAGCCGAGCGCTTCCGCGATCTGCGGCGTGGTGAGGCCCTGGGCGTGGAGCTGGTGGAGGCGTGCGGGGGTTGGGGTGCTCATAGCCGATCCTCAGGAACCTCGGATCGGTACGCCCAGTGGTAGTCGTCTGCGTTCTGCGAGACCCCGGTGGCGATTTTTATCTGGTCCCATTCCGCGGCGGTGAAGTCGTGATCCCTCCCCCAAGGGGTGACCGGTGCAGGTGCCAGCGCCTGGGCGCGTTCGGCTGGTGTGAGTGTTGCAAATATCGCCAGAGCTTTCGCCTCGGCCCAACTTCCGGCCTCGCCGCGGGCTTGGGCCTCCTGCTCGTAGAACTCCTTGGGGGCGTTCACGAGAATATTGCGGACGATTTGGGCGGCGGTGTTGTTGTTCATGGTCGGTACTCGATGCGGATAAATGCTGGCTTGGATGCAGTTTGGGAGTTTCGTTTACATAGCCCTGCGGTGCTGTATCGCTGTCTCGTCAGTCGTTGTAAGGCCGGCGGACTGACGCAGAGCCACGCGCTCAGCAAGCACAAGAAGCCCCGCGTCCTGCAGGTCTTGCTCGTCGCCGATCGCCACGCCGATCGCCAAAGCTTCGCTTTTCATTGCCGCCAGCGTTCGCCCGTATTTCGAGCGCGGTCCCTGGCTCGTCGCGTCAACCTCCCACCGCTCCACGACATTCCATTTGTCCGTTTTTCTCAGCCAGCTGTCGGCAGCAACAAAGTCACGCAAGCTCTCTGCCGGCACATCGATCGCTGACAGATTCACGGGTCGACCCCATTTCCCACCAGATGCCCCGGTCTCGGTGATGACGCGGATAGTCTCGCTATTTACTAGTGTCGAAAAGATAATGTGCTTCATGGTCGGTGCTCGGTGTGGTGGTGTGACGTGATCCAGCTTATGGAAAAGGCTGCGATGCGCAACTGTCGGAGCGTGTTGACTCCCACACTTCCAGCTTGTGGGCCCAGAGGCCCGGACAACCGCTGTGGCTCGTGCATCTCTTCCCGCCGAACCCGCTGTGCATCGGGGCGCCGTCCCCGTCCGCTTTTGCCCCAAGTCACCGCTCTTGTTCTGGCTCTTGCTCGGAGACGTTCCGATCGAGCAGCAGCTCCACCGCTTGCGCCGACAACCCCAAGCCCTGACCCAGGACGGCGGACCGCCAGGTGATGGCCTCCTCAAACTCGGCCTGGGTGCGTGCACCCAGCAGCACGCCCGTGCGGCTGCTCCCCCAGTTCTCCATCAACATTTCGGCGGCGTAGGGATGCTCCGGCGATGCGTCGAGCAAATACGCCGAGGCCTTGCGCGTTCCGATGGACCGGGCGTACGCGATGATGCGCTCCACTGCGTCGGGGACGTTTACCTGCCAGGCCAAGGTGTAGTGTGGGGCGAGCTCGGCGTTGAGCGCTTCATGGCTCCGGTCCGAGACGAAGTACATATCGAACATGTTGGTCACCGCTCCTGCTCGTGATCCAGCTCCTGCCGCCGCTCGGCCAACAACCGTTTGGCCTCGTGCTTATCGAACTGGGTGGCCACGTCCTCGGCGGTGGATCCGCTCCAGTCGCGTTGCTCGATGTCCGCCCCGGCTCCGATCAACATCGTCATGATTTCCGTGCGCCCCCGCCGGGCTGCGTTCATCAGCGCGCTTTCACCGGATTGGTCCTGGATGTTCACCGATGCGCCCTGGTTGATCAGCAGCCCGACCACCTCGGTCTGGCCCTGCCACGCTGCACGCATCAGCGCCGTGCATCCCTGGCCGTCCTGCGCGTTGAGCGGTGCCCCGGCCCCGACGAGGAGATCCACCACGTCCTTGTGGCCGTTGTACGCGGCGACCATCAGCGCCGTGGTCCCGTCATCGATCAGTTCATGGGCGCCCGATCCTTCGTGCAGCCGATCCCGAACCAAGGCTGCATCGCCATGACGCGCGGCTTCGAACAGGGTGGGGCGGTTGCGTCGGTCCTGGTGTTGGCCCTCGCGTCGCCCCGCTTCAAACGTCGCGGTGAGGGCATCCAGCAAGCTGGCGACGCCCACGTCGTGGAAGTCCAGCCGGTCGCTGTTCCGGGTCTCCAAGGTCTCGATCCCGAGGTACTTCTGCGCGATTGCGGTGAGCTGCTGGTGGAGGGTGGTCATGGCTGATCCTGGTGGGGTGGTGGGATCAGCATGCGCAACCCGGGGACAATATCCAGCTACATCGTGCGATGGCGCTGCACGGGTTCCTGGTCGTCGGTCAGGCCAGCCGCTTCCCGGAGGAGGGGCCGCTCCCGGTGGGCGGCAAGGAGGCTTCGGGTTTCGCCTGAGGTCGACTCTTCGGCGGTGCGGCCTCCGATGTCCACCAGGGTTGCATCCGCTCCGGCCTGGAGGAGGTCGCGCACTGCGTCCGTGGACCCGGTCATGGCGGCGATATGCAGGACGGTTTGCCCCACGGCGCTCTGCGCGTCGAGGACGGCGCCGGCCGCCAACAGGACACCCATCAGCTCCGACGAGTATCCGTCCCCACTCCATTCAACGGCGGCCATCATGAGCGGAACCCATTGGTCGTGATCCCGGGCATTCACGTCGGCGCCTCGAGCAATCAGGAGCTTCCCGGTCCGCACATCCTTACAACTGCACGCATTCATCAACGGCGTACGCCCGTTGCTGTCCGGCGCATCGAATTCTGCCCCGGCGTCCAGCAGGACAACCGCAGTTTCGTGGGCACCCTCCTGGGTCGCGAAGAACAGGGCGGTCTGGTACACCGAATCCATCGCATTGACGTCGGCGCCCCGATCAATCAGGAACCGCGCCATGTCCGCCTGGTTGTTCATGGCTGCGTGGCTCAAGGCCGCGTGGCCTTCCTCGTCCGGGGCATCCACCGGAATGCCTGACTCCAGGGCGTCGCGAACGGCGTCCAGGTCCCCGCGTTGCGCGGCTTCCATCATGTCGTTGATGGCTTCGAAATCGTCGTCGTCATCGTCGTATGGGTCGGTCATGGTCGGTTCCTCGTGCTGGTGGGACCAGTGTAGGAACGAATCACCCGCTGGATAGGGGTCGTCGTTTTCGCCCTATATCACCGCTCCTGTTCCTGGGGAACTTCCTGCTCCGCCACCAACCCGTCGTAGTTGAGCAGGTACTGGTCCGCGCCCGCTGCAGTCAGGAAATCCACTGAATCGCGACTGCCGCAGCGTGAGGCAATGTGCAAGGCCGTATCGCCGTGCTGGTTTTGCAAATCGATCTGGGCGTGCGCCGCTAGAAGGAGGTCCATGGAGTCGACGCGGTCCATCTCGGCCGCCCACATCAATGCCGAGTCTCCGAACGCCGCACGAGCGTTGACGTGGGCCCCTCGTTCGATGAGCGTTCTCACCACCTCCACCGGGCTGTGCATCGCCGCATGCATGAGCGCTGTCATGCCCTCATGGTCCTGCGCGTCGACCAGGGCGCCGGCATCCAGCAAGGCCTGGGCGGCCGGGAGGTTGCGTGCGTACATCAACGGTGTCTGGCCGTCCTGGTCGGCCTGGTCCAGGAGGCCGCCGGCATCGATCAGCGCTTGGATGATGGGCACCCGCTCGGTTTGTGCGGCCCACATCAAGGGGGTCGTGCCGTAGTCGTCTCGATGGTTGACGTCGGCTCCAGCCGCAATCAGCTCGTTGACTTGGGCGAGTGCGCCGCCGCGGGCGGCCCAGTGCAGGGGGCTTCGGCCGTGATCGGTGGGGGAGGTCATGAGCTTGCCTTCTGGGGTGGTGGGATCAACATGCGCCAAGCGGGGGAGATATCCAGCGCGGCGTGGGGTGGTTGGGCGCGACGGCGGCCTGCTACGCGGTTGGTACCAGGGCCGAAGGGAGCTGGCTCGTGATCCATCACCGCTCCTGCTCCTCGTCCAGGGTCTGATCGCAGCATTCGGCGACCAGCCGCTCCGTGCGGCGCTTGACCGCCCCATCGATGTCGCGCTCGCGCACGAGCATCCGCTCGACGACGTATTGGCCCAGGGGCTCGGCCACCTCGTAGACGAACACGCCGCCCAGTTCGAACTGCTTTTCGGTCGCCAGCTCATCGGCGTACCCGGCGTACCGGATCACGTCCGCGATCAGTTCCAGCTCGCCGCCCTGGTAGCGGCTGACCAGCTCCGGGTGCTTGTCGAGGGCCTTCTGGGCGCCCATGGCCATGTAGGCGATGGTGAGGGGGTCGGGTGAGCTCATGGCGTTCTCGGTGGCCGGGACCTTCGGAATACCGGAGATACGGGAAAGGTCCAACCCGGAGTTGTGAGAGCGATCACGGGACGAGGGATCGTGGGGTTGTCCTTTGTTCCTGATGTGATGGGATGGTCCCATGGTCCGATGGATGTCGTCCGCTCTCATCGCAATCGCCCTGGCGATCTGCCCGGCCGCCGCCGAGCAGATCGGGGCCAGCTTTCAGGTCCGCCTGGTCATCGTGCCGACGTGCACGGTCGTTTCGTCGGAGACAGGGCACGTGGACAGCGCGTGCCGCCATCAAGGCACCGCTCCGATAGTTCGGCCGCCCCGCGCGCCCACCCCGATCGAGCGGGAGGTCGAGGGCCTGACCGATCGCGTTCGCGTGATCGAAGTTCTGTTCTGAGGAGCTGGCGGATGGGGTGGGCCCGACCGTAGGGGTGTTTCGAGGTGTTGATCGCAGGGCCCATAGGGCGAAAACGACGACCCCTATGTTCGGAAATGTGGGTAATCAAATGACGGCTCCCTCAACAAGTGGAGCCGTCCATGCATACGTCATCTTCCCCTGCGATTCGCGCACCGAACTGTGCCCCCTCTCGTTCGCGCCCAGGCGCCCGGCCTCAGCGGGCCGTGCTCTACCAGGGCAACTGCCTCGATCAATTGCCGTCGCTGGCATCCGGCTCGGTGGATCTGGTTGTGACGGATTTGCCCTACGGCACGACCGCGTGTCCTTGGGACAGCGTCATTCCGCTCGCGCAAATGTGGCAAGAGCTGAAGCGCGTGGGTGCGCCGAACTGCATGTTCGTGTTTACGGCGCAGCAGCCGTTTACCGGGGCGTTGTGGGCCTCAAATCAGAAGGACTTTTGCTACGAACTGATCTGGGAAAAGCCCAACGGCACCAATCCGTTCCAGGCCAAGGTGATGCCGATGAAGCGGCACGAGAACATCCTGGTGTTCGGGCGCGGGCGTGGTGTCTACCACCCGCAGATGGTTGAGGGGAAGCCGTATCGGTGGAACTCGCGACGCAGCGGCGGGGAAGCTGGTGGCATCGACCAGCAAGGCGCCACGCCGATCGACAACAAGGGGACGCGCTATCCCTCGTCGGTGCTTCGTTTCGCCCAGGAGCGGGGACTGCATCCGACCCAGAAGCCGGTGGCGTTGATGGAGTGGCTGATCCGCACCTACTCCGATCCGGATGCGTGTGTCCTCGACATCACGATGGGGAGTGGCACCACGGGCGTGGCCGCGATGAATGCACAGCGTCGCTTCGTCGGCATGGAGTTGGATCCGCGCTACTTCGCCCTGGCCGAGGAACGCATTCGTGCAGCCGAACGGTTGGCTGGGGTCGGCGCGGGCAAGGTGGTGCGTCGGGGCTGAAGCGGAGGACGACGCCGGAGTGAGGGAGCCATCACGGCTCCCGAACTTGGGGGATTGCCCTTCGTTCCCGGTTTGTTTGGATGGATGGGATAGGGCAAAAACGACGACCCCTTAGTTGAGGACGCGGCTTTTTAGCCTGTCGTCTCCAACCAAGCGGGATCACGTCCATGTTGTCTGCACAGAAAAAGCATCGGGGGCAGTTCTATACGACCACCAATCCGTTTTCCGGCCCCCTATTCGGAAGCTGGCTGGCGTCTATTCCGGCGGACGCTCGGGCCGGCCCCTGGCTGGAGCCGTTTGCTGGATCCAACAACCTCGTGAAGATGCTGGCCGACACCGGTCGGAGCGTGCAGTGGGATTGTTTCGATATTGCACCGGGCATCAACGCCGCTCCGGCGTTTGCGATCCAGGAGCGCGACACCCTGGCGTCGTTCCCATCCGGATACACCGTCGCCATCACCAATCCGCCGTACCTGGCTCGAAATTCGGCCACGCGTTCGGGCTTGTCGTTCCCCGATTGCGGGTTCGATGACCTATACAAGTTCGCACTGGCGACCATGCTGGCGCACGTGGGGTATGTGTGCGCCATCGTGCCGGAAAGCTTTATCACCTCCGGCTTGTTTCACGATCGGCTGTATGGCGTGGCGTCGCTGACCAGTCGGCTGTTCGACGACACCGAATGCCCGGTGTGCCTGGCGATGTTCGTACCCGCGTCCTGCAAGGCCGATCCCCAGGATTTCCTGGTCGACTCGGGGCGATCCTTCGTCCAGCTCACCCAGGAGCGCGATCGCATCCTGCGCTCGTTCGCGCAGGAGCCCTGGCAGTTCAACGATCCCAAGGGGGTCATCGGCCTCCATGCGGTGGATGGTCAAACGGTCCGTTCCATCCGGTTCGTGTCGGGCTCTTCCATCCCGGGCGCGTCCGTCAAGAGCACCAGCCGATCGATCACCCGAATAGATGGTTTGCCGCGTGGCGTGTCGGTCGACGAAGTGGTTGATACGGCCAACGAGATCCTGGCGGACCTGCGCGACACCACCGCGGACGTGTTCCTGACGGCGTTCAAGGGCCTGCGGTCGGATGGCGACTACCGCCGCCGGCTGGACTATGCCTTGGCCCGTCGGCTGCTGGATGCCAGCGTGGATCAAGTGCGTGCACGCGCGGCCTTCCGCCAGTTGGTGCGGCGCATCGAGATCCCGTTCCCCCGGACAGTGCGGCAGGGTGCGATGGATCTGCGGTCGGCTCTGGGGTTGCCCGCGTAGTGAGGGAGCCATCACGACTCCCGCCGTTGGGGGATTGCCGTTCGTTCCCGGTGTGGTGGGATGGTGAGACCACACCACCAACCGACCTTCCCATGAAAGCCTTGCTCGCTCTGGTCTTGTTCGCGATCTCACCCCTGGCCGTCGCCGGCACCGCCCAATCCTCGTTCGGGGTGTCGCTCCGCGTGGTCCATCGCTGCAGCGTTCAATCGACCCCCGATGGCGCCCACACGACGTGCGCGTCGAAGTACGCCCCACCGCACGTCGCAAAGGCGCCCCAGGTCGTGGCCGGTCCGGCGGCCAAGCGGTACGAGATGGTGGATGGGGAACGCCTGGCTGTCGTGGTGTTTTGAGGAGGGCTGATGAATACGACAGATCACACATCCCTCAAACTCGGCGCCGCCGTGATTGCTGCGACGATGATCGCGGCCCTGGGCGTGTTGTACGCCTTCCACCTTCATGTGGACCAGGCCCAGTGGGGCGTGGTGCTCGGCGCCGTGGTCGCCGCGTGCGAGCTCATCACCGCGCGATCCGTGCGCAGGGGCTGGGCGTTGGTGGTGCTCTCCGCGGTGCTCATGGCGTTGTGGGCCTCCTATATGGTCGTGGTCCCGCTCCATGGATCATTCCTGGTCGTCATGGCGTGGTTCGTCCCCTATGTGGTGGTCAGTGAGCTGCTGGGGCGCGGCATCAAGAAGTGGGTGCTGGTGCGGGACGAGACGTGAAAGCGGCCACCAGGGCCCATCCCTTCATACCGTTCTCGTCCGCGTCGATCTCGCCCCATCGCCCAGGATCATCTTGTCGATCCGAGCAAGCAGCTTGCGGTCGCGCTGGGCCGCCAGATCGCGCACGGTGAACCCGTCGGCGTCCTTCAGGTCAGTGCGGGCTCCCGCGCGGATCAGCAGTTCGATGCATCGCAGGGCGCGTGCACGTACGGCGCCGTGGAGCGGCGTGCACTTCTCCTGATCGCGGGCGTCGAGGTGGGACCCGGATTCGATCAAGAGCCGCACACACGCCGATCGGTTGTGCTCAGCGGCCCCATGGAGCGGGGTGCGGCCGTCGCCGTCCCGGGCGTTGACCAGCTTCCGGATGTGCGAGCGGGGGCCCACCAGCAGGTCTTGGAGCTCGATGCTGTTGGTGATGGCGGCACGGTGGACGGGAGTCATGAGTCCATCGTCGCTGGTGGAATGGGGCGGTGCAAGTCGGTGAATGGTTGTTGGGGATAAGGATGCGGCCGACGGTGCGGCCGGCTACGCGCACGGTGCCCAGGCCCGAAGGGTGGTCCCGCTCCGTCCATGAGCCGCTCTTGATCCATCTCCAGATCCCGGCCGAGTTTTGAGGGATTGCACGCATCTTGGGCCGTTGGTGGGTTGCCAAGCGGTCCCGATGTGGTGGGATGGATAAACCACCACCAACCGACCAGCCGCTATGCCTCTTGAAGACGTCTTCCGCCAACTGCTCCAACACCTGGACCCCACCCCCAGCCGGGAAGGGTTGGCCGAAACGCCGGCGCGCATGGCGAAGGCTTGGTCGGAGTGGACGTCGGGCTATCAGAAGAACGCCGGGGAAATCCTGAAATGCTTTGAGGACGGATCCGACGGCTGCGATCAAATGGTTGTGGTCCGGGACATTCCAATTCACTCGGTTTGTGAGCACCACGGAGCTGCGATCTTTGGCACCGCCACGATCGGGTACCTGCCCAACGGGAAGATCGTGGGCCTGTCCAAGCTCTCCCGCCTGGCCGACATGTTCGCCCGGCGCCTGCAGGTCCAGGAGCGCATGACCAACCAGATCGCGGACGCGCTTTCCGAGCATCTGGAACCGCTGGGCTGCGGGGTGGTCATCACCGCTCGGCATATGTGCATGGAGAGCCGCGGGGTGTGCCAGCAAGGCACCTCGACAGTGACCTCCGCCCTGCGCGGTTCGTTCCGGGACGACCCGCAGACCCGAGCCGAGTTTCTGACCTGGACGCGGCCGTGAACGAGCGCCCGGTTGCACTCATCACCGGGTCCGGCCGGCGCATCGGGTCGGTGATCGCGCAGTCGCTCCACGCCGCTGGATACGATGTCGCCCTGCATTACCGGCATTCGGTGGGGGAGGCCTCCGCCCTGGCGTCGGTGCTCAACAAACGCCGCGAGGACAGCGCCGGCGTGTTCCACGCGGACCTGGCCGATGATGGGGCGCCTGAGCGCCTGATTGCACAGATCTTGGCCCGCACCGGCCGCCTGGATGTGGTCGTCAACAACGCATCGACCTTCTTCCCGACCCCTGTTGGGTCGGCAACCACGGACATGTGGGACGACCTGTTTGCCTCGAACGCCAAGGGGCCGTTCTTCCTAGCCCAGGCAGCGGCGCCGGCCTTGCGCGACACACAAGGGTCCATCGTCAACCTGGTCGATATCTACGCCGCCCGGCCGCTGGCCGACCACCCGATTTACAGCATGGCCAAGGCCGCGTTGGCGGCCATGACGCGCGCGCTGGCGGTGGACCTGGCCCCTATGGTGCGGGTCAACGGCGTGGCGCCGGGCGCCGTGCTGTGGCCGTCCGAGGCCAACCCGTACGAGGACCAGGCGGACGTGATGGCGCGCACGCCGCTGCGCCGGGCGGGCGACCCGCAGGACGTGGCCGATGCAGTGCTGTTCCTGGCGCGTTCCCCGTTCATCACGGGGCAGATTCTCACGGTGGACGGAGGGCGGACGTTGTCCGTGTGATTAATCATGAAGACCATTCTCTGGGCCCTGTACTGGAACCGCTTCGCCTACGGCCTCATGGCCCTGGCTGCGCTTGCGACATCGGCCGCCTTGCTGGTCTTCGCACCCAATGTTTCGGAAACCACCCTCGCCATCGGCGTGCTTCTGGGCGTGCTTGAATGCGCCTTCGATGTCTATGCCGCCAAACGAATCGCCCCCATCTACTGGTTGCCGATCATCACAATGGCGCAAATTGCGAGTTGGACGATCATCGTTCAGGCCCGAGAAATTTATGGCCTGTCCTGGACATTTGTCGTACCGGCCTTGATAGCATTTGGAGTGAGCGTGCTGCTGTCGCGGGAGCTGCGGAAGCTCATTGTCTGGTGGAGTAAATCGGACAAGGATTGGATGCCATGACCACCCGCACCGCATCCCCCGGATGGGTCGTCATCCTCCTTACGATGACCGCTCTGCTCCTCATCGAACCGCGGATCCCCGGTTTCTCACACACCGCTATCTGGGGTGGACTGGCGTCGGCGTTTGTCCTGACGTTGTACGGAGGCATGATGCGTGGGGACGCGGGCGCAGTACAAGGTGGGTTGGGGTAAGGGCGGCCGACGGGGCGGCCCATCCACCGCTACATCTTCCGGTGGCGTTGGGCAGGTTCCTGCTCATCGGTGAGGCCGACGGATTGCCGCAGTACCTGTTGTTCGCGGTGGGCGGTTAGGACACCCAAAGTGTCGCCCTTCGTGAGTTGTTCGGGCCGCTTCGGCACCCCGCCGCCGTGAATGCCATAACAATCTGGCCGCCGCGCAATATTCTCAGGAGTCTGACTCTCGCGGTTGACGATGGTGTGATCCGCGCCTGCAGCCAAAAGAATCCTGGTGATGTTGCTGTTGTCCGTGTTGGCCGCGTGATGGAGCGCGGTATTCCCCCATTCATCCTTCGCGTTGAGATCCACTCCTGCGTCGACCAGGACTTGCGCGACTCCGATGGATCCTCGATCAACAGCATGCATCAACAAAGTCTTGCCGGCGGCGTCTGCATGATCCGTGGCGGCACCCGCGCCCAGCAAAAGCTCCATGGCCTCGGTCTGACCCGCTTTTGAGACCAACGATAATGCGGTATCTCCCTTGCTGTCCTTCCTTTCGATATCCGCTCCGTGCTCCAAGAGCACGTTCATGATGTCGAGCCGCCCGTCCTCCGCGGCATCCATCAAGGGCGTGCGTTTGCCGGTGGGGTCCGGAAAGGATCCAGTGATGAGCACCTTGTCGGGATCGCCGCCTTCGGACAGAAGACGGCGGACCCGTTCAATATCCATGAGAGGCCGGCGGACATTGATGGAGTTCGTGTCGCTCGTGGAAGTCATTCCCTGTTCCCGGTGTGGTGGTGTCGTCCATTCTAGGAACGGCGGGGCGTTGCGCAACCGATCGATGGTGTCGACTCACTCATTTCCGAGGGCCGAGGCTGTCGGGCCGCGCTTGGCCCATCAACCGCGTTGGCTTTACATGCTCCGACGTCGCGCGATCGGCGCGGTGAAGTCCCCCAGCAGGAGCGCCCGTTCGCGAACGACGCGCTCGGCGACCAGAACCTCCCGAGCCGCGCCCTGGGCCAGGTTCTCCGCGAAGGCGCCGGCCTTGTTGACCAGCTCCGGGTTGGCGCCGCGCGCCAGCAGCAGCCGAACCAGGTCCTCTTGACCGGTCGGACTGCACTGCATCACCGCGTGATGGAGCGCCGTGTTCCCGTCGGGGTCCCGGGTATTCACATCCGCCTGTCGGTCGAGCAACATCGCGACCGCTCCGATGTGTTGATTGCGGGCGGCGTTCATCAAGACGGTACTCCCGAACGCGGTTCGCGCATCCACCTGGGCGCCGTGCGCCAACAGGACCTCCATCATGGGGACGCATCCCCAGTACGCTGCCCCCATCAGCGGGGTCTGCTTATTCAGTGCGTTCGGCGCATCCACTTCAGCGCCGTACTCCAGCAGCAACAGGGTGGCCTCTCGAGAGTTGACGGCCGCATAGCTCAACGGGGTGTCCCCGACGTCGTCGGGTTGCTCCACGTCGGCGCCGTGCTCGAGGAGCAGCGTCATGATGTCGACGCGGCCCTGTCCCGCCATGTGCGACAACACGGTGCGCCCATGCTGGTCCGCTTTGTCTGGCGATCCGCCGTCCGCGAGGTGCTGCCGAACGGAGTCGAGGTCGATACGCATCACATCACCCGCCGAGCGGTGTGCCGGGGCTCCTCGGTCCGTCCCAGGATGTGCTGGTCGATCCGCGACAACTCTTCGGGGGTGCCGTCCTTCTCAAGCGGACGGAGGCCCGCCAGGTTGACGATCAGCGGGTCGGCGCCGTGCGCCAGCAACGTGTCGATAGCGTCCAGGGCGCGTTGGTCGCGGTCGAAACCAACGAGAGCGTCCATGAAGACGAAAGCACTCCAATCGGGGTCGTCGCCCTTGAGTCTGTTGACCAGGTGGAAGGACGTGTTGCCGTCGGCGTCGGTCGAGTCGATGTCTGCACCCCGCGCGACCAACGCGTCGATGATCGGCGGCGGGTTGTCCGTGACCGCGGTGGCGTAGTGGATGGCTTGGTAGCCGATGCTCGATCGGGCGTTCACGTCGGCGCCGGCGTCCAGGAGAGCATTCACGGAGTCGGGTTGCCCGCACACAACAGCCCAATGCAGGGCATTCACGTCGCCGAGTGCGATGTCGCTGACATCCAACTCATGCAACTCGTGGATATCGGCCCCGCGGCTCGCCAGGAAGGCGATAGCTTGGGGATGGCCTGCCTCGATGGCGATGTGCAGAGGTTGGCGCCCACCGAGGTCCGCATCGCGCAGGTCCGCCCGGTGGTCCAGTAAGGCCTCCATGGTGGGGATCTGCTCCGCGCGGGCGGCCTGGTGCAACGCCGTTTCGCCGTCCTTGTTCCGTGTGCCAACGTCGACCCCTTTCCGAAGCAACTCCTCGAGCAGCGTGACGTTGCCGGTGCGGGCGGCGTGGAACAGCTTCTCGTTCTTGGTTCTCACGGGTTCGGCCACCAGGGCTTGCCATGGACCCACTCAAACAGACCCTCGCGCACGAACTCGCGCTGGGTGGGCGTGCGGATCAGGGAGGTTTCCGGCTCCAGCCCAGCCCATCGGCGCAGGCCGGCCCGCACGTGGGTGCGCTGTGCAACGGCGATCGTGTTGTTGGTGTTGTCGTTCTCGTTCATGGCGTTCTCGGCAGGTGGCAGGACATGGGGGAGAGGAGGATTTGAGGAGCCAGCTCGGGGCAGGGGCAACCGGCATCTTTCAGGATCTGCAGGCTCTCGGCGCGCCCGTATTGAGCCGCGACATGCGCGGCGGTGTGCCCCTGGTGGTCGACGATTGTCGGATCAGCGCCGGCAGCCAGGAGGGCGTTCACTGCATCGGGCCAGACGTGGATAGCTGCATGGTGGAGCGGGGAGGCGCCCCGCCGATCGCACCCGTTGACGTCCTCACCGCACTGGATCAGCTCGTCGAGCTCCTCAACGGTGCCGGTGCGTACGGCCCGGATGATAGGTGGGATAGGGCGGAACCAGTCGGCGAGTTTCATGATCAGCGCACCAGGGAGGCCGGGACCAGCTCGGCGAGGGTGCTCATGCCGACGCAGCCTTGCCCAGCCCGCTTCGTCTCGGAGGGCGTCGCGAAGCTCGGGGCGCCACTCGCCTGGATGTGCCACTTGGCGCGGACGTTGGTGGTCGCTGGATGCTTGCGGTCGACGGTGAGGTCCTGGGTGACCAGGCGTAGGAACAGGGCTTCGGCGTAGTTGGTGGTCATTGGTCGGTGCTCGGTGTGGTGGTGGGTTCAGTGTACGAAGGGTCCAGGGACCGTCCAGGTGTTTGTCTCTTCTTTGACTGACAGTGTCGGTCGAGTTGCACGACAGATCACACTATTGGTCTTTGGCCCAATCTTGGGGCCATCGGCCCGGATGACCGCTGGGGCCTGCGGGAGTTTCTTCCCGGCAAACCCGCTTGGAGTGGATACGTCGTGCTCGGTGTGGTGGGCGTCTGATGCGATGGGTTGTTGGGGGCCGACGGTGCGGCCCGCTACGCGCCTGGGGCCCTGACCCGAAGGGACGGCCGCTCTTGATCCATCAACCGCTTGTGATCGTGCCTTGACCCGCCCGCACCCAGCTTCCTCACATCTTCCGCTTCAGCGTCTGCGCCGCAGCCTTCGTGGTTGGTCATGGCGTGACTCCCTTATTCGATACAGACTGCCTGTTGGACACACCCGCTCTGCTGGTGACGCTGCAGACCAGGCTGAGGGTGATCCCGAACTCCGTCGCCAGATCCTTGAGCGGGACTCCTTTCTGATAGCGCGTCACAATCCGCTGGTTGCGTGCAGCGACCTCCGGGTCCCTTGGCTTACCCCGGGTTTTGGTCAAGCCGGCGGCACGGATCACAGTGGTGACCAGGCCGATGGAGACGCCGAATTCCGTCGCCAGCTCCTTGATCCGGGTGCCGTCCTGATAGCGCGCCACAATCCGCTGGTTGCGTGCAGCGACCTCCAGGTCCGCTTGCCTACGCCGGGTTTTGGTCACGCCGGCGGCGCTGTTCACAGTGGTAACCAAGCTGCGGGAGATGCCGAATTCCGTCGCCAGCTCCTTGACAGGGACGCCTTCTTGGTAGCGGGCCACAATCCGCTTGTTGCGCTCAGCAACCTTCGGGTCCCTTGGCTTACCCCGGGTTTTGGTCAAGCCGGCGGCACGGATCACGATGGTGACCAGGCTGATGGAGACTCCGAATTCCGTCGCGAGATCCTTGATCGGCGTGCCGTCCTGGTAGCGCGCCACAATCCGCTGGTTGCGTGCAGCGACCTTCGGGTCCCGGCGCAAATTCTGGCCCTGGGATTCGCCGGCGGAACTGACCCCGGTGTTGTTGGTGGAGCGTGGTTTGTCGCGGTTCATGGCCGGTGCTCGGTGTGTTGGTGTGTTCAGTGTACGAAGGTCCCTGGGCCCGTCCAGGCGCTTGTCTCTTCTCTGACTGACACTGTCGGTCGAGTTGCACGACACATCACACAACTCGTTTGGGGCCTGCGGCCCGGCGACCGCGGTGGCTGGTAGGAGTTTCTTCCCGGCGAACCCGCTTGGGATTGCGCTTTGTGCCCGGTGTGGTGGGCGTCGTTGGGTGGGTGGTGGTTGGGGATGAGGGTGCGGCTGACAGGGCGGCCTGCTACGCGCCTGGGCCACGGCCCGAAGGGGCGACCGCTTGTACCCCCTCAACCGCTTTCACATCTTCCGGCTGCGCTGCACGGGTTCCTGTTCGTCGGTGACGCCAGCAACTTGACTGAGCATCGCCCGCTCGCGGTGAGCGACCAGAACGGTTTTGGCCTCACCCTCGGCAATGTCTTCGGGGGTTCCGCCGCGTCGGTTGACGATCGTTGTGTCGGCGCCGTGCGCGAGTAGGGTTCGAACGACGTCTGCGGCGTGGCCGCGCGCCCCAAAATGCAGAGCGGTGTCGCCACCCATGTCTTGAGCGTCTACAGGCTCTCCCTGGCTAACCAGTAAAGCCACGGCCGGGGCTGATCCGCTCTCTGCAGCCATCATGAGCGCGGTTTGCCCGACCGAATCCGAGCCCCCTACCTGGGCGCCCTTGTCGATGAGCATCTTCAAGGATTCAACCCCACCAACACCGGCGGCCACCATGAGCGCTGTTTGGCTAGTGCCATCTTCCGCGTTCACATCAGCGCCCCGATCGAGCAGGATTTGCACCACCATGGGGTGATTGGCGGCGGCCACTATAAGCGGGGTGCCTCCAAGCCCGTTGGCCTCATCGATGTCCGCGCCTGCGTCCAGGAGAATGTTTACAGCCGAACCATCACCATCATTGGCCGCCCACCACAAAGCGGTTTCCCCGTCTTCGTTCGCCAGGCTCACATCGGCGCCCCGTTCCACAAGCACCTTCACGGCGTCGTTTCCATTTCCGGTAAAGGACCTCATCAAGGCCGTATTGCCATTGTTGTCTTGCGCATCAATCTGGGCGCCGCGGTCCAGGAGGAGACGGACCGAGTCGATCTGTCCTTGGTCGGCCGCGTACATCAATGCGGTGGTTCCGTAGGTGCCGCCCAGCTCGGCGGATATCTCGGTATCGGCACCATGATCCAACAAGAGATTCATCGCGTCGTTGCGCCCCAGGTAGGCGGCGTGGATCAGTGCCGTGGTTCCGTCCTCATTGCGTTCATTCACATCCCGGCCCGCGTCCAACAACCGCTTGAGTCCATCGTCATCGTTGGTATTGACGCTCGCGATCAGGTCGGTGTGCATGTTGTACGTTCCCGGTGTGGTGGTGGTTATCAGTGTAGGAACAGCAGGACGCCGCGCAACCGGCCGATGGTGTCGATTCACTCATTTCGAGAGACGGTTGATGAGAGAGGAAGGCGGCTGGTGGATGCCTCGCTACGCGCCTGGACCCGAAAGGAGCCCGCTCTTGATCCATTCACCCGCGCTCACATCATGCGGCGCCGCGGCGCCTGCACCTCGACTGCCGGCTCCCGCTGCGCGGCGTGGTCCAGGAAGGCCTTCTCGATCTCGGATCGACGCGCTCCTTCGTGGTTGGTGATGTAGTCCTGGGCCGAGGCACCCCGCCGGTTGACCAGGGAGGTGTCGGCACCGCGATCGAGGAGAGCCTTCACCGCCTCGGGCGCGCCGGCGTGCACGGCTTCCATGAGCGGCGTAACGCCCGAGCGATCCTGATGATTCACGTTGGCCCCAGCATCCACCAGCACGCGAACCGCCTCGGGTTGGTTCTGGGAGGCCGCGGTGGACAGCGGGGTGAAGCCTTTCCGGGTTTCTGCGTGAACATCCCCACCGTGCGCAATCAGATCCTTCAAGATGGTGGCGTCGGCCCGGCCGGCCGCATGGTGGACCAGGGTGGTGCCGTAATCGCTGGTCGTCTGGTTCGGCGGCGCGCCGCTTTCGAGGAGCGCGTGCGCTGCATCGGGCGCTTGCTGTTGGACCGCTTGGGCGAGCGGGGTGGGGCCGTCGGTGCGGCGAGCGCTGTCGTTGGTGGTCATGGGGTGGCTCCCGTGTGGTGGTGGTGCTCCCGCCGGTTGACCACCCCAGCGCGACTGATCACGGAGTAGACCAGGCGGATGGAGACGCCGAATTCAGCCGCCAGACACTTGTACGAGACGCCCTCTTGGTAGCGCGCGACAATCCGCGAATCTCTTAGCTCACGCCGGCCCCGGGCGCCGCGCGCCTTGCTGATCACGTTGCTGACCAGGCTGATGGTGATGCCAAACTCCGTCGCCAAATCCTTGTACGGGACGCCTTCCAGGTAGCGTGCAACAATCCGCTGGTTGCGTGCAGTGAGTCTCATTTGGCGGCCCTGGGCGATACCCGCCTTGTTGACCACGGCGCCGACGATGGCTCGGGTGACCGCGAGCTCGTGCATGATTTGGGCAATGGGGGCGTCGTCCTGATACATCCGAATTATGGTGTCGTCGCGTTCGACCAGGACGGGATTGCGCCGGTAGCGATCGATCGTTGCCGGCATCACGCGGGCGGCGGGGAGGCCCATGTCCTGCCGGATTTGCCGGACGCGCTGTGGGCTCAACCCATGCCGCCGGGCGATCGACGAGTTGGAATAACCTTTGAGGATGGCTCGGGCGATGTGCTTGTCGCGGTGCATGGTCGGTGCTCGGTGTGGTGGTGTATTCACCTTACGGATGTGTGCACTTTGTCAAGCGAGCTGGAGCGCGAAAGCAGGGCGTCAGGACGTGGCTTCTGCGCGTCGAGCCCAGGCTTGCTTGCTGCGCTCCCACCCTTGGTCTCGGTTTGCTCGGGGTGGGTTGGCTGGAATGCGGTACACCTGATCCTTCTCGTCATGTTCCTCGCCGGCCAGCTCACGTTCTATGTCGGAATAAGCAACGCCCGCCCGAAGCCCCGCCCGGAAGGTCGCATTGAGCCATTCATTGCGGGACGTCATGACGAACTCCCTTGGGATATCGGCCGATGCCGCCGAGCCCGCCGGACCTGCTGCTGGACAACACTTAGGGAGACATCCAGGTCCCGCGCTATTTGCTCTTGGGGGACTCCTTCCCGGTAGCGCTGCTCGATGATCTTGTTGCGACCGTCCGCTTCCGGAAACGATCCGCCGGCCCTGCAAACAGCCAACACCACCGCTCCGTGCGATGTACCGAACTCCTGCGCGACGGCACGCACGGAGGCTCCCTCCTGGATTCGTTGGACGATCAGCTGGTCGCGGAACGTCATGCGCTCACCCCATGCGCAGTCAGCACCTGGATGCACGCCGTCTGGCGAAACATGCGCGCGCGCCGCCAGGCGGTCCGCAAGGACGTCAGGGCGGCGTCGAGCTGGTCGTTGTCGAGACCGCGGAAGGACCAATCGTGGTTCAACTCGTCCAGCTCCACCTGCAAGGCGTCTTGCTCGGGCGTCAGCCAAATATCCTTGCCTCGAGCTTTGTGGTGCGCCAGAAAGTTGTAGTCGCACCACTGACGCGTCGTCCGGGCCCATTCGGGGCTGCGTGCGTTCTTGATCTGCTCTTCGGTCGGCTGCCGGGTCATGAGCGGTCCCCTCGGGAGAAAGGGAGAGAGAGGCCGAACCGCCAGTCCGAGACGAATAACCAACACGTGGCCACCAAAACCACAGGCGCCGGCCAAGACATGTAGATAGTGGTGAAGAAGACGGCCAGGCTGCAAAGAGCCAGAACGAAACGCACCCTCATAAGCCTGATGCGCTCGGTGGTCGCTTCGATGTCTTGGAGAAGCTCGGGGATGGAGCGTTCCAGACTCTCGTAGGCCTGGTTGTTGGCGGTCATGAGCGCACCGCCTTGCTGGTTGGCCGGAAGGATTTCAACGCGGCACGGATCTGCGCGCCGTCCATGCCATGGAGGGGCGCCCAGTTGAGATCGGGCCGCAGTTTGATGTCGATCAGCAGGTCGACGTCATACGGCAGTTGCCCCATGCCGTCCTGGATCAAACATGCGCCTGGAATCAAGTTATGGATGTGGTTGGAAGCGTCGGCGGCCTGCACGTTGTCGATCGGCTCATTCTTCGCAAGCAACCGCCGCAACCAGTTCTTGGTGTTCTCGTTCTTGGCCATGATCAGTACCCCCGGCTCTGAGCGCGCATGCACTCGGTGTAGGCGGTGTTGTACCGACGCTGGATCGTGTACTGATCCGAGCGCGCCCGGTTCAAGCCTTGGTTGGTGCCCGAACGCAGGCCCTGGGCCGCCTGACGGCCGGCGCTGTTGTAGTGCGACGTGCTGCCGATCAACGCGCCCATGCCGGCGGAGAGGATCGCCTGGGACTGGGCCTGCTGGTTCGCCACCTGGGCGGCGCCGCCCACCTGGTTCAGGGCGAAGTTCTTGCACTCGTACTGGGCCTGCTGGAACTGCGGCCAGGTCTGATAGCGGCCGGGCTGCACCGAGACGGTCGGGCCGATGGCCTGGGTCGTGGCGCAGCCGGCGAGGAGCAGAAGGGGGAGGGCAACGATTGCAAGTTTCATGGTCGGGCGTTCGGTGGTGGTGATGACTCCACTGTATGCACGATCCCGCGGTTGTCTCGGCGAAATGCCCGGATTGCGGCAGCGCTCACGCTCTGGGGTTGGGTGCGGTGCCCGGTGTGGTGGGGGGGTTGGACGGCTTGGAGAAGCGGTGGGGTAGGAATGAGGGCGCGGCCGACGGAGCGGCCTGCTCCGCGCTTGGTGCCTGGCCCCGAAGGGTGGTCCCGCTCCTTCCATCAACCGCTTTTCGGGGCGCCTGGTGCAGGCGCCGTACCCATTTGTTTCCTACGTTAGTATCAGTATTTTGATATTAGTGTAGGAAACAAAACCTAGACCGCTTCCAGGATTCGCCGGTCGATTTCCGCCTGCAGCATCGCCTGGGCGGTGGTGATCTCGTCGCCGATGGCCTGCTGCAAGACCGTGCGGAAGTCCCCCAAGAGGGCCGACGGCACGTCGTCCAGAAGCTCGGGGATCATTGTGAGCCACGCGCCGTCATCGCCCCGCTTGTCCACGTACCGGCCCATCGCTTGCTCGGCCTCAAACCAGATCGGTGGAGCGCCCGGCGGCTTGAGTCGGTTGATGGGGCGAACGGTCCAATCGTCGATGGCGGTCACCGCGTCGTCTTCGACGGGCTCGCTCACCATCACCAGACCGCTGCACAGCAGGGAGAGGGCGGCAGCTCGGCCGCCCGCACTGGCCCCCGCTTCCAGGAGCGCGTTGACCGCTCCGGATTTCTGGCAGGCCACCGCGATCCACAGGGCGTGGTCGCGCTCGGGTTCGGTCGCGCACAAAGCCGCGGCCTGGGTGGCGCCTCCCGCGGTGTCGTCGTCCCACAGCAGATCGAAGAGGGTTTGCTCGAGGTCGGTGGTCATGCGCGTTTCCGGTGGGCTCGGGCCATCTTACGACCCGAGACCGCCGCCCGCTTCCGTCGGTCGATTTCCGCCTGCAGCATCGCTTGGGCCTTCTTGATCGCTTTGCTGGTGGCCTGGTTGAGGGCCTTGATGTACCAGTTCAAGAAGTCGGACGGCACGTCGTCCAGGAGAGCCGGGATCAGCTTCACCAGGCCGGTGTCCTCGCCGCCCTTGCTCAGGTAGTCTCCCGTCGCTTGTTCAGCCTCCCCCCAGAATCGATCGGCGGGCGCCGGCATGGCGAGCGGGATGAGCGCCAAGAGGCCGATTGTCTTCTTCATGTTCTTGAACGTGCCGCAGAGCAGGAGTCCACTGCAGACGAGCGAGAGGGCTCCGATGCGGCCGGGGAGGCTGGTGCCCGCACCCCGGAGGACGTTCACCGTGCCGGTGTTCTGGCAGGACACGGCGATCCACAAGGCGTGGTCGCGCCGGCGTTCGGTGGTGCTCAGGGCTGTGGCCTGGGCCGCGGCCTGCGGCGTGTCGTTGCGCCACAGCAGGTCGAAGAGTTGTTGCTGGAGTTTGTTGGCCATGATCAGGTTCCTCGTGTGGTTGGAGCGTCCACGGTAGGCGCACGGGCCTATCGGGTCAGGTCGTCGTTTTTGCCCTATGCGCTTGCAAACGGATCGGACCAATCGACAGGACCGGCAATCTCCGGGATGGGGTCGAGCGGCGGGTCGCCTTCCCGGCGGTCGTCGCCCAAAGCGATCCGGTGCAGCGGGATCATGGTGCGCTTGCCGTTGGCCGTGACTCCCGACTCGTGCCGCGCGGGCTCCTTGGCGCCGGCGCATTCCCCGGCGGCCCAGAAGGCGCGCCAGAACACCGGTTCGGAGAGCGGCTCGTGCTCCGGATGGTTGTGGGCCCATTCCTCGAACGCCTCGATGATCTCGCGGCGGGAGTGGAGCACGCCGGCGCTCCGGCCAATGCGTTCGCTGTCGATCCAGTCGGCCACCGGATTGCTCGCGCCGCGGATCTCCCGCGCCCAGCGCCGCACCGGAGCCGGCCACTGGTTTTCGGGGCGGAACCGGCCCTTGTAATCGCGGACAATCCGCTGCACGCCGGCGAGCAGCCAGTCGAGGACGATGTGCACTTCGTGTGCAAAGATCTCGTCAACCAGCCGGTGGTTGCGTTGATCACTGGGCACCGTGTGGGACCAACGCACCGGCGCGATGCGCCGTTGGACCGCTCCGGTCGGATCGGTGATCCACGGGTCCAGGTTCGAGCAAATGATCCACTTGCCGTCGCTGGTGTAGGAAATGACCGGCCGACCCTTGCGGTCGATCTGCACCTCGTCCCCGCCGGTGAGCTGCTTGAAGATGCCTTCGGCCCACTTGCCGCGCTCGACCTCGGTGCAGACGACCAGTGACGCGCCGATGATCTTCTCGAGCCGGAAGCCGTCGAGGTTCTTGAGATCGAGCGCGACTGCACGGTAATGGAAGCGGCGGATGATGGCGGCCAGCGTGGACTTGCCCGAACCCTTCGCGCCGTACCACCAGGCCGCCATCTGGGGCTGGCCGGGGATCAGGGTCAGCGCCGCTTGCTCCTGAATGAAGTCCCGCAGCTCCGGGTCGGGCTGGGCGTGCGCCAAGAACCGGCCGAACCGGGAGTCCGCGGGCACCGGGGTGGGGATGTACTCCGCTCCCAGGCACACGCCCGGGGCCGAGGCATCGACCAGGTAGCGGATGCCGGCGCTGCGCTCATGCATCTCGGCCATGATGCGGCCGTCGGATCCGACACGCAGGTATGCATTGCGGGTGGGGATCACCACGTCTGCATCGCGGTTGGGGGTGGGCACGGGCGGCGCGGATGCAGCAATCAGCTTGCTGAAGGCCCACGCGTTGCGCGCCCCGCCCGTGGTGGCCTTCTCCACATAGTGGTCGCGCAACCACGCGGCGGCCTGGCGCTCGCCGACCAGGTCGGGCACCGCCTGCCAATGCGTGCCGGCCCAGGAGTACATGACATCCTCGTCCGGATCGAGCGCGTAGCGCTCTGCACCCGGCACCAGGGCGGCCGATGCAAACGAGTCGTCGGGCGTTGCAGCCAGATGGGGCGTGACCACGGGAACCAGGGTTGGATAAGCCAGGATGGTGGCGCTGGGCCCCGGGCCAGCAATAGGGTTCTGGGAGGTGGGCATTTGGTGACTCCTGTTGTGATGGAGGCACCACGATCGCGACCGGCACCGCCTGGGTCAGGTCGCCGTTTTTGCCCTATGCCCGATCGACCCGGATCGAGGATGATCGAGGAGGGGATGGTCGATCCGTTGGCCTCTGGGAAGCCTTGACTCGCTTGGCTTGAGTTTTCCCAACCACCTTGATCGAGGATATCGAGGCTGTTGTGCAGGTATGTATGTGCGCATGCGCGCACCAAGAAAGCCGGATAGAGGATCGATATCCTCGATCAGGCGTTGCGCGGATGGGGTGAGTTCGGTAGATCAAGGGGTTGCAGCACGAATGCGATCGCGGATGGGGCGGTCGATCATCCTGGATCAGGCTCGATCGCAGGGTGGATAGGGAACAACGGAGGCCGCTGGTCGGTCGATACCGCCTTCGGCCTGGGCCCGAATGGGCCCCGGCTCTTGCTCCATCAACCGCTGGTGATCTGGATCGCGCTCTTCGGAAGCCTAATCCGCCCGAACCGCGCGCACGTCGGCCCAGCTCGTGGTGTAGCAGGGCGACAGGTTTTCCCGGTTCATCATCCACCCGGACTGGTCCTTGACGCCGGCTGATCCGACTCCCATCGTGCCGCGGCCCCACTTCGTGTTCGCCCGATCGAGCACGCCCATCAAGGTTTCCCGGCGCAGGTCCTGTTCGGGTGGGGCCGCACCGAACAGCGAACCTTGCTGCACGCTACGAGGCCGCAAGTCGTCGAGCATCACCCCGGCCTTGACGTACCGGTAGCCCTCCCGGAAGACGGATCGCAGCAACGCGATCGCCCAGGTCGTGAGCACGGCGGTGTCGTCGGTGGATTGCGGCAGGGGCAGGGAGCGGGTCGGGTGGTACTGCGGATCCTGGGGCCGGAACCGGTTGGTTTCGAGGAACACCCCGAGCCGGCCGGCTGCACTGCCTTGCTGCCGCAGCTTTTCGGCGGCCCGGGCCATATGGAACCGGATGGGTTCGGCCAGTTGCTCCACGGTGTAGAGCGGTCCGGCGAACGAGCGGGAGGCGATGATCTGCTGCTTGGGCGGGGGCTGGTTTTCCCAGGCCACACAACTGGTGCCGGTGAGCTCCTGGATGGTGCGCTCCATCACCACGCCCCAGCGCTCGCGCGCCCGCTTGGGATCGACCCGGGCCAGGTCGCCGGCGGTATTGATCCCCAGTTCGCGCAGTTGCACGGACAACCGCCCGCCGATGCCCCAGACGTCGCGCACCGGAAATTGGCCCAGTACCTCCCAGCGCTCGCGGTCGGTCAAGGCGGTCAGGTCGCACACGCCACCCCAGGCCGGCTGCTTCTTCGCTGCATTGTTGGCGAACTTGGCCAGCGTCTTGGTCGGGCCGAACCCGACGCACACGGGCAGGCCGGTCCATTGCCGGACCTGATCGCGGATCATCCGGCCGGTGTCGGTCAGGTCCAACTGCGGCTGGTGGGTGAAGTCCAGGAAGGACTCATCGATGCTGTAGACCTCCTGCTCGTCGGGCGGCACGAACCGACCGAGCACCGCCATGAACCGCCGGCTGATGTCGCCGTACAACGTGTAGTTCGAGGAGAAGGCCTGGATGCGGTGTTGGCGCGCCAGGTCCTTCATTTGGAACCAGGGCGTGCCCATCGCCACGCCGAGGGCTTTGACTTCGCTCGAGCGCGCCACCACGCATCCGTCGTTGTTGGAGAGCACCACCAGGGGAACGCCTTCGAGGTCGGGACGGAAGATCCGTTCGGCGGAACAGTAGAAGCTGTTGGCGTCGACCAGGGCGATGCGGCGGGAGTTTCCGGTCAGGTTGGTCACGTTGCCTCAAATCTGAAAAGCTTTTTGCGAAAACGAAACCACATAGGAATGCGGGTTGCAGAGGTTTTCTGTGTTTTTTGGCGTTTTTCTACAAATAAAAAAGCCGACATCAACAAAAGGATCGGCTTATGACATGAAAAGAAACGCTTGTACTTCTGCACTTCGATTGATTTTCCGCACGCTGGAACTGATTCACCTCGCGGCTTGGCTGTTTGAGTTGGCTCATGGGCTCTACCTCCACGGACCGTTCGTCTTCTAACGGCTCCGGTATCACCGCCCACCGCGGCGGAAGCTGCGCAGGCAGTTGGTCACCACCCCCCAGATCACCAGCTCGTCGCCGTCCTCCATCAGGATCGGCGCGAAGTGCGGGTTCTCCGGGATCAAGGCGATCTGGCCGTCGACCTTGCCCAGGCGCTTGATCGTCAGGTCGTTGTTGAGGATGGCCACCACCACGTCGCCCTGGACCGGATCCAGGGCGCGGTCGACCACGATCCGGTCGCCGTCGAAGATGCCGGCGTTGTGCATGCTCCAGCCTTTGACCCGCAGCACGAAGGTGGAGGCTTCGTGGCCTTGGATGATGAGCTCGGCGTTGAGGTCGATCGCGTCGTCGATGTAATCGGTGGCCGGACTGGGAAAGCCGGCGGGCACCCGGGACGCGAACGCGATCAGGTGGATGGGCGATGGCTGCACCGATACCGGCCTGGGGTCGCCTGCATGCGTGTCCTGCCGGAAGGCGTCCAGGAAGGACACCACCGTGCCCACCTGGCTCCGGGGGATGCGGATCGGGGTGGTGGGCTCACCGTACGCGTTGGAGCCGGGTTTGCGGCCGGCGCCAGGGCGAGCGCCGCCGTGATCGGGGGGTGTCATGGGTCGTGCTTCTTGATTGCTGAACAGAAATCAAGAATAGCACCAGGCCCGTCTCATGCGATGCGTTAGATCGGGTCGGATCCGCGTTCGACCACGCTGCGCAGGGAGCACGCCAGGCACTCGCAGCTGGTGGCGCCCTATGGCTGGCTATTTCAGCGCTTTGTTGATCTTTTCGATGAGCGCCTTGAACTGGGCGAGTTCAACGCTTGAGAGATCGCTTGCCGAATTGTCGCGGGTCCACCGGATGTACGCTTTGGCTAGTTTGTACTTCGAAAAGTCGCTGCTTGCAGCGGAGAACAGATCGACGATCGCTCGATTTGGCTGTGCTGCCGCCTCAGCGCTGACATCTATGCCCAAGGCCTCTTTGGCGATTTTGACGAGCGTCTCGCGAAGTAGATCCTCGATTTCTGGGTTGGCGACTGGCCCGGTGTAAGCATCCTTCGTTCGCAAAATACCCTTGTTGCCTAAGGTGTGGACGAGCGTTTCTTGCTTAGCGGCTTGGTCACCAGCGTTGTCTGAATCGAGCAACGCTGCCACCTTGAATTTCTGGGCGTACAAGATGGTCGCGAAGTAAACCACTTTTCCGGCTGTAGCCGCCGGGACTAGCGCAATTTTCTCGTTGAGGTTGACCAAGTTTGCAGCCCTTAAGAGCGCCGCCGTGGTATCGAGATACCAGTAGTCGGTCAACCCTTCCAAGACCAGATTACGCTCCTGGGTGAACAGGGTCTGCGCGAGGTCGTACCCCAGAGCTTCCTGCAACGGGAGCAGCGCCGCCGGATCGCCAGATGCCACCGTGGTATGAATCTTGGTCCCGAGTTTGCGGTCGGTCATTTCCACGACACGGACCAGATCGAGCTCGTCCGGGCCAACAAGGAACGGTGAGTGTGTGGTGTAGAGAGTCTGGTTGTTCTCAGACAGGCGGGTCAGGGTTGAACGGAACTCGCGCTGTTTGAGCCCATGCAACGAAACACCTGGTTCGTCCAAAAGCAGAATTGCGTTCTTATGCTTCCCACCAACCTCTGCAAAAAACACCACGAAAAATGACACGATCCATTGAAAGCCTTCGGAGCGCTGATCCAATTCGATCTCGACACCTACGTCGTCTTCGACAACAACTTTCAGATACTGGCCGTCGGCGATGATGCGTAATTTGTCGGCGTCCGCACTTCCTTCTCGTGGGCGCCAGACGGACCGGATTTCTTTCGTCAGCTGGACGCTTGCAGCGTTGAGTTCGTAGCTGCGTTTGTTCAGCTGGTCGCGGTGGGCTTGGATGGCATCAGGGTCATTCGCTGCAGGTTGTGCCGCATTGCCGAGGTCTGACAACTCCTGGGCGGTGAATCCGAGCAGCTTGAGCAGACAGACGTTGCCGTAATCGTACTGGGCATCGTCCAACAGGTTGGTACTCAGGCGTTGGGCCAAATGGTTGAGCTGGATCTGAGGCTTGACCCGAAAGTAGTTATTGAACAGCACGAATATCGGAACGCGATTTTGAAGCTCGTGCAGCGCAGCTGCCCTGTCCAAGTGAATCTTGGTGGTCAGCGCCAACGACTCCCAACGCTTCTCTTCGGCATCATTGCTCTCATCAATAAGCGGCAATACCTTATCCAACCAAGCCTTAAGGGCCTGAGCTCGGTCGTCGCTAATGGTGGTGTTGTCGCCCCAGCCAGTGGTTATCGTCGCCAGGTCACGGGTCGGCGAAAATCCTTCCTCTTCCGTCGGCTTCCTCGGATCAGTGTGCGCGCATAAGCGGATTAGATCTTTGGAGATTGAGCTGTAACGAGGCAACTCAGGTGCCTCATGCAGACCATGCACGCCCGTGTTATCGAGTTTGCGATAAAAATAATACCGTGCACTGCGCATCGACTCCGGAATAGCGGCCCGATCCTCGTCGTCGAGCTCAAACTCCACCTGGACTACCGTTACATCCTTCGGGTCGATTGTCTTCTTCGAGATGTCGTTGTATTTGGAGCGCGGATAATCCCTCAAGGGGTCAAATTTTGGGACTTCGGGAGGTGGGTTAATCTGCTGGAGCGCCTGAAGTACGGCGCTTTTTCCGGCCTCGTTCGGCCCAACCATGATGGTCTTCGCATTTTCAATGTCGAACCATCCGGTATCGATGACACTGCGGTAGTTCGTGACCCTCGCCTTACACAGTCGCATCGCACCACTCCCTTTCGCGCAACAGCAGATTGGAACATCTTACAGTGGCGCGGATGCCTAGTGGTCCGGCTGCCTCACCGAGTTGTCGGATATGTCGCCCTCTGTACGCTCGACCATGTCCGGCAGGGTGATCTGCAGGTAGTCGATATCCAGGTTGAAGTCGATGCGTAGGCGTTCGAGAAAGGCGCCGGTGACCTCGTCCAATGCGGGCTCGCCCACCGCGACCAACTGCACCGGTTCCAGGCCGCCTTCTCGGAAACTGTATTCCAGGAGCTGACCCATCGCCTGGCGCACGATCTGGGAGGCGGTGTCGGCGACCTTGATTTCAAAAACGATGCAGCGGCCATCGGCGCGGCTGACGTACGCGTCCGCGAAGCCGCCGGTTCCAGTGGGGTATTCGGTCCAGACGTTGCCGACGCCGTACTCGGCCTCAAGCTGGTGGAAGAGGACGCTTTGGATCCGGTTGTGCCGCAGCGCGATCACGCGCTGGGACGCGGGGAGATCGGCGAAGGCCTCGGTCGGGCGTGGGGTGTGCCCGGCCGATACAGCGGTGGTGGGGCGCCGCAGTTGGTCCAGGACAAACCAGGGGAAGATGTTGCGGACATGGATATCGCCGCCGAACACCCCCAGCCGATCGAGGTGGGTGGTCAAGGCCTCGGCCCGCACCGCCCAGTTGTCCGAGTGGGGAACGTGGTGCCCGGTGTGCTGGGCGAACCAGGTGAGGATGCGGTCCTGGCTGCTTGCATCCACCGTGGTGTGGTACCGGTCGGGGTGGAGGGCGGCGAAGGCCCGCGCGATCAGCAGGCGCGGCACCTTGTTGATCCGACCTTGCTCCTTCCACGCCTCGAAGCGCGCCACCACATGCGCGAACCGAGCGGGGCTTCCGTCGTCATGGATGTCCCGGATCACTTGGAGCAACTCCTGGCGCAGGGCGTCCACTGCATCAAAGCTCAAGAGGCCTTGGCCGGCGCCGGCGATGTTGTTGTCGGCGCGCCGCCAGATGATCTCGAAGGGCTCGTTCAGATCGTCTCGGTCCAGATCCGCTGCGATCGCCTCGGTGGTGGTGCGGTAGCGCGGGAGCCAGTTCGTCCGGTACCAGATGGTGGGGTCGTTGTATCCGTGGAGGTAGTTCCGCGCGGCGGCGTCGCAGGTGGGGGTCGGTTCCTGGTGTGGTGGGGTCTGAGGGACGAACAGCTTTCCCTCCAGGCGGGCCTGGGCCGCTTGCACCGCTTGCTCCGAGAACTCGTCCGGGTACCGGACGATGATCGCTTCAAAGCTCAAATCCTGCAGGCCGGCCTCTTCGAGGACTTCAAACCCTTTCGACGGTTGGCGGGCTAACTGGCACACATAGCGGTGGGTGAAAACGCCCGGAACCCTTACGGGCACTAGCGTTGGGCGCGGTTGCGCTGATACAACGTGAGATATGCGCCGTGAATGCCCCAATGCCGCCTGCGAAAACCACGATAAACCGCCCCGGGGCTGGTACCGCAAACACGGCACGCGAACGACCACCCGGGGCCTGGTGAAGCGGTACCAGTGTGTTGCGTGCGCGGCCACCTGGTCGGCACGTCCCGCCACCACCCGGCAGAAGCGGCCGGAACTCAACCGCCTGGTGGCGACCTTGGCGGTGTCAGGCATGTCGCTGCGGCGGATTGCGGTCGTCGCCGGCTGCTCCCGCACCACCGTCGCCCGCAAGATCAAGATGCTGGCTGAACGCGCCTGGGCGGTCCATGTCGATCGGTGCCCCAAGACCTCCCACGCCATGATGGACGAACTGGAAACCTTCGTCGGAGCCCGGTGGCGGCAGGTCTCGGTGTGCGTGGTCATTCGCGCCAAGACCCAGGAAATCCTGGGCGCGGAGGCGGCCGTGAAGCCCAGCAGCATGAAGAAGGGCCAGGCGATGGGCTGGACGGTCGACGGGCGCCCCGTCATGGTTCAGAGGGTCCTGGAAGCCGTGGCGCCCTATATCCAGGCCGGCGGGGTCCTGACCACCGACGGGAAGACCGATTATCCGGCTGCAGCGACGCTTGCGATGCCCGGTGTGGTCCACCGCCCGGTGCAGAGCCCAAAGGGCCAACCAGGCGCCTACAACCCGTTGTTCCCGATTGACCACCTGTTCGCCAAGATGCGCCAGGATCTACCGCGGCTGTTCCGGTCCACCTGGTCGCAGTCCAAGGACATCATCTGGTTGCGTCGGGTGCTGTGGCTGTATGTGGCCTGGAACAACGGCTACGACTTGAGTCGGTGATGATGGTAATCAGGCCACTCAACTCACCCGGGCGGAAGCCTCAGGACAGATGAATCCGGAGCGACTGGCTCAGGACATAAAACTAAAGCCCGACTTCCGAGAAAGTAGGGTGCCGATCTGGTTATGGATCGCCTGCCGGATCCCAGTGAGCGCATGTTCTAGGCGCTATAACCGTTCGCCTCTAACGAAACACCTTGTTGTGGGTTCCAAGGCGGTGAAGCAGAAGGTGTTCCTTCAAAACACCATTCGCGCCCGGTGCTTTTAGGTAGCGGAATACCAGAAGCAGATCTCCTTCGACATGGCATTCGAAGTAATCCTGCATTTTTCCACTCAGGCGATGGAGTTTGTATGCGGGCTCTGGTTGGATACCGAGCGGTGCGGCTCGAAGTATTTCAACAAGCCTCCACACTTCGGCAATGGTGTCGGGGCGTGTCATGGCCACAAGACTGTGGTCGCTCACGAAACTCGATGTCTTTATGTATGGAAGAAGTGCGGAACCTTGGCACACGCCGGTTGGCTGATCTGCCAACCGAACCATTTGCATTATCATGAAGGCGGCCTCAGCGCATGGCTGCGCGATACTGCGGGTCTTCTTCAAAATTTGAGTAGGCAGGCAGGACGATTTCCTCATCCAGAGGGTCAGTGCTGCCTACCGAATGAGTCGCAACAGGGGCGTCGAGAAAGTAGTCGCACTTGGACTCCTCGATAGCGCTTGCCTGGTCGGCTGCGTTCACGAACGCCATTCCAGGAAAGCGGTGTCCCAGGAGAAAATCGCGCAGGGTAGTTGTGTTCATGGAGTGGTTCTCCGGTGGGGTGGGTGGGGTATACCTTCATCTTACAAAATGGGCTCAAAGCGCCAAGGTCAGATCGAGGATATGGAACCTGGGTGGTCATTCATGGCTGGGCATACCCATGCTTGAATGTCGCGCTTTCAGAATGACAGGTAGCCCGCGCCCAGATAGGTCTCGTAGGGAGTGAAGGCGTCAAACTGCGATGTGTCGTGCAACTTGCACGACAATGCCCTCGCCAGCCCTGATGGTTGTTGGATGTCCCGGGGGCTGATTTCCAGGTTTTCATGCGCGCCACCCACCGCTATGTGTGCCAGTTAGGTTGGCGGGTGAGCACCATGCGCTCGGCCGCACCCAGGGCCCCGCGGTTGGTGAGCATCTGGCGGGTGCGGTTGGCGCGAAAGGTGCGGCCCTTGAGCCGGGTCTGCTCCTCCTCGTACGCGTAGAGCGCCGAAGCAATAGCCAGCTCGGCCGGCGTGGTGTATCCGGCATCCCGACCTTGAAGGGTTCGGGCGTGCTCCAGCGCCTCGGTTTCGAGATCCAGGAAGCCTCGCTCGCGCGCATTCTTGGCGAATGTGCGGGCGTCCTTCGGGTTGGTCAGTCGTGCAATGCGTTCGTCCATGATGCCCCTCTTCAAATCTCGATCGGCTCCACGAGTTGCTCACCCTGGCTCTTCGGGGAGCTTACCGCCTTCGTGACGGGGTGGTACGTGAGCTCGGCCTCCGGCACCTCGGCGAGGAGCGCTGCAGCGTCCTCCGGAGTGCCGGTGAGCCACGACTCCCACATCGATGCGGGCAGGATGACCGGCTGGCGGTCATGCACGTCGCCGGAGACCTTCCCGGGTTCGCCCGTGATGACGGTGAAGGTTTTCACCCACTCAGCCTCGGGGTCGCTCTTGTCCTTCCAGGCCTCCCACAGCCCCGCAAACAGCAGCAGCCGGTGGTCGGGCGGATAGATGAAGAACGGCTGCTTGTGCCCGGGTTCCCCCGTCCACTCGTAGTAGCCAGTTGCAGGCACCAACGCCCGGCGCTTCTTGAAGGCCGTCCGGAACATGGGTTTTTCCTGCACCGTCTCCTGGCGCGCGTTGATCGCATGCGCCCCGATCTTCAGGTCCTTGGCCCAACTGGGCACCAGGCCCCAGCGCAGGCCCTTCATCTCGGCCTGGCTCTCGCCCATGGCGATCACCGGCTGGATCTGGGTCGGGCAGATGTTGTACGCCGGCTCGCGCTGGAGAAGCTCATCGACCAGGAGCGGGTTCAGTCGCTCGAGCGTGGACCGCTGGTCCTCGGCGAACTCAAACTCCAGCTGGCGGGCGTACCGACCGCACACGTCAGATGTCCTGGTACCGGGCGATCGCCGAGGCTTCCTGCTCCGGGGACATCGCCTCCATCCCGAGCAGGCCCGCTTCGTCGCAGAAGATGGTGAACGCCAATCCACACGCCGGGCAGCCGCAGGCGCCGGCGCATCGGGGTGGGCAGGCTTCCGTGCAGGTGCAGGGGTTCTCCCGATCCGGTTGGGTGCCCGGTGTGGTCAGGTCGGGGTGGTAGCCCTGTGTGTGCGGGTAGCGATGCAGGCCTTCGGGGGTCGGATTGATGCTCATGATCGGAGGATACCAGTGGTGTTGGGCCTTCGGCCCGGATGACCGCTTTGGTGGTGGCATCGTCTCCTTCCCGCCGAACCCGCTTGAGGCTCCGGCCCGCATGCAGGGCCAAAAGAATCGAATCAAAATTTTCCCAATTCCCATCGAAATCATTAGGATGGGCGAAAAGAATCGAATCAAATCCTATGACCAACCGCCACCGCAGCAGCCTGACCGAGCACCACGAGAAGGGGTGGTCCCTCGCCCGGCGGACCCTGGCGGCGCTGGCCGATCCGCGGTTGCGCACGCATGAGGATTTTCGCCGGGCGATCGAACGGTTGCCCGACGACACCCACCTGCATGTGACGGTGGCGGACCTGTGGCTCAACTTGTCCAAGTATCAATCGCAACAGCGGCGCCAACAGGAGCCACCGCCCAGCCCCTTCACGAAACAGGGGAAGGAACTGGTGGGGGGGAAGGCGGACATTCGGGACTGGGACAACGCCTGGCTGGAGATCGAGCATCTGCGGCAGGGCGCGAGGATCTACGCCCTCAGCGGGGCGGGAGCGGCCCGCGCCCAGGCGGTGAAGTTTCGCGAACGCCTGGCGGTGCTCACCGGCGGAAACGGTGTCGTGATGGGCTTCGTGGAGGCGATGGCGCCCACCGCGCTGGCGCATGCGTTGACGCAGCCTGCGCAGTTGCGGGTGGTGGATCTTTCCCTGGACCAGGCGTTGGCCCGTCGCTGGTGGAACAAGGACGAGCACCTGCGAGTCCTGGACGCCACCACCCGCGTGCTGGCGGCGCGACGCGCCGAGGTGGTGGCGTTTATCCCACCGGACGCATAGGGCAAAAACGACGACCTGAACCCAGGGGCGTCGTTTGGGATCGTGGCTACTCCAACCACAACAGGAGTACGTCATGGGTCTCGATATGTATGCATTCTCGGTACCGCCGGGTGACGATCTGCCCGATGCCGCGGCGATCGCCCGGTACCGCTTTCCCGCCGATGGGGTGGGGTTGCCCGAAGGGGTGATCGGCGTCCCGTCGTCTCCGCTTCCGCCCAAGTACGTGGACATGGAGGTCCTCCTTCGCTGGTCGGATGACCTCGACGAATACCTCGACACCTCGTTTCTCAAGAGCAAGTACGTCTTGCCAGGGAGCGTACTGATCCATCAGTGGCGCAAGCATCCCGATCTGCACGCGTGGTTGCAACGCTTGTGGCGTGTGCGGCGTCGCCCCAACCCGAATGTCGTTTTCGCCGGCGCCACGCCCATTGGGCTGGAGTCCCGGGATCTGGATGCATTGGAGCACGCTGTTCGCCACCGTCAGTTGCCCAAGGGATCGGGGCCGTACTTCGGTGAAAGCGACGGGTCGGAGCAAGAGGACGATTTGGCGTTCATCGCCGAGGCCCGCGCGGCGATCGCTGCCGGTCGGTTGATCTATTACACGAGCTGGTGGTGATCGCCATGGCCCGTATGAAGAGCTGGATCTGCAACGTCGATAGAGTCGACTGGATCGACATCGAAGCGGAGGATGCTGAGGAGGCACTGCGCCTATGGGTTCGTTATGGAATGGACGAATGGACGAATTATTACAATCCCGAGCTGTACGAGCCCGACCACGCCTGGGAGATGGGTGAGTCGGTCTATTACCGGGCGTATGTCCGCAACGCCACAGGAAAGCGCTACCAGGAAGCGGCCGAGTCCGTGGCCGTCCATCCGATCGAGCCGACCTGCGACGCTATGGAGCATGCCTGGGTGGTCACGGAGAAGACTGAGCACACCACCATGCGGGCGTGCAGCATCTGCGGATGCACCTGGTTGACCGACGACGCGTTCGAGGATCCGCATGACCCGGATGGGGTGGTGTACTTCACGAAGTTCACCGTGCCCGACGATGGGATCGAGGATTTGCGTTGGGGTCCTGCTAAGTGGGTGGCGCCGTCCCCGACTCCGGATACTCGCTTGTCGTGCGAAAGTCTCGTCCCGCCGAACGCGCTGGCGATTGCAGTGAGGGCGTTGGGTAAGCCGAAGCGGGTGTGATCGGACGCACCGGTACAAAGAAACGGCCCTGTGTGGGCCGTTTTCTTTTGTGGAGTGTTGCTCTCTACATGCGCCGGCTGCGCTGCACCGGCTCCTCGGTGTCGTTGAGGCCCACCACCTGGCGGAGGATGCCCCGCTCGCGCTCGACGCGTTCCGTTATCAGGATGTCCTTGGCTTTTCCCTTAGCGACGTATTCCGCCGTCTCCCCGCGCCGATTGACCAGAGTGGGGTCGGCTCCCGCGGCCAGGAGTACCGGGATGGATTCGGTGTCGTCTTTGACTGCGGCACACATCAAGGCGGTGTTACCTTCGCAGCTCTGGGCGTCCACCTGAGCGCCCCCGGCCAGAAGCACCCGGATGGATTTGGTGTCGTCTCGTTCCGCGGCATCCAGAAAATCGTCCGTTGCGAATTCTTCTTTGAGCACTGCATAGTGCAGCGCCGTCAACCCATAATTAGTCTGGGCGTCCACCTGAGCGCCGGCGTCCAATAGCACTTGGATGGATTCGGTGTCGTCTCGTTCCGCGGCCCGATGAAGAGCCGTCATCCCGTCAACCGTGTCCCGGGCGTCCACCAGGGCGCCACCCTCACACAACATCTTTTTGATGGCGGGAACAGTCGTAATCATGAGGGGCGTTATCCCATAGCGATCGCACGCCTCCAGATCGGCACCGCCTTCGATCAGGGCCTTCACCGCATCATCGTGCGCATACAGGGCTGCATCGAGCAGCGAATATTCCATTTTGGCCAGTTCGGGAGCAAGGTCGTCCGAATTGTTGATCGGGCGGGAATAGTCGTCGTCCGTGACGAACCAGAAGGGGGATGCATCGGCCGGAAGATCCTTCTTCGAGTCGCCCTCCTCAACCCAATCGGCCCAACTTTCCTTGGTCATCACCCACACACCATCCCGGATTTCGACAGTTCCGAATGATTCGGCTTCCTTGAGCAGTGCCTCGGCAATGCGTTGGTTGGTGGTGGTGTCCATTGTGGTGTCCGGTGTGGTGGGGATGTTCATATAAGGCCGCTCACATGCGCCGGCTGCGCTGGATGGGTTCGTGCTCGTCGGTGAGGGCAACGTGGTCGCGAAGTGCATGGCGATCGCGCTCGGCGCGGGCCGCGGAAACGAGCTCCTTGATCTCCGGATTCTTCGTGTACTCATCAGCGAATCGGCCTTTGCGATCGACGATGTCCGGATTGGCACCGGCCGCCAGGAGCCGATCGACTACTTTGGCATTTCGGCTACCCCAACCGTCTGCTACTGCAAAATCCGCGCGCCCCGCCGCCACCATCAGCGCGGTTTCGCCATCGCGGTCTTGCAGATTGGGCTCCGCTCCAGCCGCCAGGAGCAGATCCATCATTTCGGTATTTCCGACCTCTGCTGCTACCGAAAGGACTGGCGCGCCACTTTCGCTTTGCAAGTTTGGGTCGGCGCCCGCGGCCAGCAGGAGTTTGATCTTTTCCACGTCCGCTCTACCTACCGCGTCCAACAGGGGAGTCCACTCTTCGTTGAGATTTGGATCGGCGCCCGCGGCCAGCAGGAGTTTTGTCTGGTCCGCGCATGCCATAACCAGCGCCGTGTACCCAGATTGCCCTTGCAGATTTGGATCGGCGCCTGCGTCTAGGAGGTTTTTGAGCTTGTCCGTATCGTTGTCACTTGCGGCCTCTATCAGCGCCGTGGTCCCATATTTGTTTTGCAGGTTGGGATCCGCGCCGGCCGCCAGGAGAACTTTGGCCTGGTCCGCATTCGCCCCGAACAGCGGCGTGATGCCCAACTCGTCGCGCTCGTTGGGGTCCGCTCCGGCCGCCAGGAGTTGCTTGGTTTCTTCGATGTCGGCTGTGAACAGATTGGGCATGATCGGACCCTCGTGTGGTTGGTTAGACACGCCGCCGGCGCGCCGCCTTCTGACTCTCCCGCGCGCCCTCGACCAGGTCGATCTTCTCGACCGCCTGGTCGGCGTTGCGCCGGAGGGTGGGGGATTTCACGTGGTCGCCGTACGCCTGGGCCAGATCCTTGGCGGTTTCGCCCTTGCTGTTGACCAGGGAGGTGTCCGCGCCGGATTTGAGCAGGGCGCCTACTGCACGGTCTTGGCCGCGCTCAGCTGCAAGGTGGAGCGCCGTCTGCCCATTATTGTCCTTCTTGTTCAAGATCTTGTCGTCGGCGCGCTTGGCCAGGGTTTCGACCACGATCGCCTGCTCGGAGCGGCCCTTGTCCGTGCGCGGGTTTTGCGCGGCGGCGGTGTGGAGCGGGGTGTGGCCCTGTTTGTCGGTGATGCCCAGGTCCGCACCGCGGTCCAGCAGTTTGGTGGCGAGGCGCACGTCCTTGCGCTCGGCGGCCAGGTGCAGCGCCGCACGTCCATCGGGGTCCTGGGTGTTCACGTCTCCGCGCAGCGCCTGGGTGATCAGGCCGTGGTCCTCGTCGCGGTCGCGGACGGAGTCGGCGGTGCGGCGCAGTTGGGAAATATCGAGCGGAGTGAGCGGAGGCGCGGTCGCCACCTGCCGGTCCTCGCCCGATCCCAGCTCGTTAGCCGTCATGCGCAGCTCGCGCGCTTGGGTGGTGTTCTTGAACGCCTTGTCCTGGGAGAGCTCTTGCAGGTAGGGCGCGGCCGCCTTCAAGGTGTCCCGGGTTTCGGGGTAGTGCTCGGCCAGGCCGTTCACCGCTGCAATCGCGAGGGGCACGATGATGTCCCGCGCGCCGCGTTCGCCCATCTTGTCGATCGCCCGCGACCAGTCCTGCTGGGAGAGATCCCGGATCGCACCGACCACGCGTTCGGCGTGGGTCTGCGGGGCGATGTTGTCCAGGTGCGTGCCCGGTGTGGTGGTGCCTGATCCGACGGCCACGTGGCGGGCCGCGAGGACCGCGTCGCCGACGCCCTGGGTGATCTGGATGTGCGAGTCGTTCAGCTGCGCGTAGAGCGCCAGGGAGTTGATGCGCGCCACGGCCTGCGGGTTGTCGGTGACCTGCAGCGCCTTGGCGCGGGAGTCCGATAGGATCGCGGGGGCGTAGTAGGAGACGGATTTCAGGTGGTCGCCTTCCTCAAAAGGCGGCACACCGACCTCGATGCCGGTCAACACGCCGGAGACGTGCCGGGTCAGCTGGTCGCCTTGCTTGCGGGAGTCTTCGCCCGACGACGCAAAGGCCATGTGCCATGCATGCGGATCGTTGCGATCGCGGATAACCGCATCGATGCGCGACCCGGTTTCGGTCTGGCCTTTGCCGTCCAGGGAGAAGGTCGAGGTGCCGGACTCGAACGCCACCGGGACCACCCGTTGGCTGTCGGTGCAGTCGACTTTCTTGACCGCCATCGGCACGAACAGCTCGCCCCAGCGCTGGTCCAGCGCATTCTTGATGTCGACGGCCTCGGCCTTGTCGCCGGCGCGCATTTGGGAGAAGACCTCGCGGAGGTTCTGGGCAGCGGGACCGCGCTCCTCGCGGGCTGAGCCCAAGTCGGCCTCCGCCCAGCCGGATCGGATGTAGAGGTCCAGGCGCCCCATCGCCTCGGCCTTGACGGTCTTCGAGAGCCCGGAGTCATGGCTGTGGATCCAGTCCAGGAAGGGCGCGTACTCGCCGTCCAGGTCCCCCTTGGGGCCGACGTGGTGCATCAGGTCCGTGCGGGTCTTGGGATCGGCCAGGTATTGGTCATGCACCTCGGACAGGCGCTGCGTGGTCGCCTCGCGCACGGGGACCGCCGCCACCGCCTGGGCGCCTTTCTTCAGGACCTCGTCGCGGTCTTCAAACGTGCGCGCGATCAAATCCGCGCCGGCGACGGGGAGGCCCACGTCGTCGGTCAGCGCCTTGCGGAAGGCCTTGCGGTCCTTGTACTTCCCATGCAGATCATCAAGCTGCCGGGCCGCGGCCCAGGCCAAGGCTTGCGCTTTCTCGTCGTCGATCTCCACGCGTCGGAACTGGCGGGAGGACTCCGCCACAAGGGCGCGGGCTTTGGTGAGATCGGACATGGATGGTTCCCGGTGTGGTGTGCTGTCCACCCTATGCAAGTTTTCCGGTTTGTCCTGGGCCGATGTTGGCTTTTGTGAGGCGCCTCAAATCCTTGTAGACGACCTCGTGGGAGACGCCCTGGCTTTGGGCGATCTCCGCGGTGGTGAAGCCGGCCCGGTGCAGCTCCTGGATGCGCCGTCGGCGTTCGGTCAGCTGCAGGCGCGGGTTGGTCAGTCCTTGAGCCCGCAGACGTCGGGTGATGGTGGACGGGTGGACGCCCAGCCGAGCGGCGATCTCGCTGTTGCGCAGGCCCTGGGCGACCCAATGTTGGAGATTCATGCCCGTTCCTCCTGCAGCCCCAGGAGGAAGGCGTCATGGGCCTCCACCCGGACGGTGGTCGATGGGACCGGGGCGCGTGGGGCCGGCCGGGCGGGGGCAGGGAACACCGCGGGCGCAGCGACCGCCAGGGTGTCGATATCGTCCTTCGGAGCTGCCCACCGGACGGCTTGATGGGGGACCACCTGGGCCCGCCCCGGCATGGACTTCTGGTAGTCCTGGCCGAGGTTGAGTTTCGGACGCAGTCCGCGCCAGAAGACGTTGGGCTCGAGCACCGGGATGTCCTGAGCTTCGCACCACAAGCGGTACGCCGCGTAGACCCGAGTCTTGGGCACCCACTCGGCGCGTTCGGTAATCCGCTCGACCTGGTTGGCGTTGACCCAGGCGCGGATCGAGTCGGCCTCTTCGCGGGCGTACTCCTTGCTGAGCAGCACCTCCTTCGGCCACTGCGCTTCAGGAAGGAACCGGCCGCGTTTGACCAGCCGAACGGCGCCCTCGATCATCCAGTCGAGGATCAGGTTGCCTTCCTCTTTCCACAAGATGGCGTGGAAGTCCTGCTCGCGAATGCCCTCGGGGATGGGATTGGTCCACTCGATGATGCACAGTCGGCGCCAGAGACCATCGCTCTTGTCGCGGAAAAACGGCTTGTCGTTGGAGCTGAACATCCACTTGGCGCGGACTCTTGTGGAAATTCCTTTCTCGTTCTTCCGATCGATCGACAGCGCGTTCTGGCTGATCAGGGTCTTGAGCTTGCCCTCCGCCACCCGCCCGCTGGTGTCGGCCTCGTCGACGTACACGAAGCTCGCGCCGATTAGTTGTTCGTTGGAGAACCGGTCGGAGAGATCCGCCAGACTGGAGGTCTGCGCGTTGCACTGCATCTTCATGCACAGCTCGGCGAGGGTGGATTTGCCCGCGCCGGCCGCACCGTAGTGCCAGGACGCTACCGAATAGTTGTTCTTGAGCAAGGTTGCGCCGCACAGTTCCTGGAGCAGGGCGCGCACCTCGGGGTTGGGCTGGGCGTGTTCGAGGAAGGAGCGAAACCTCGAGCCGGCGGGCAAGGACTTGGGCGTGTACAGGCGCCCTTCGGCCAGGCCGGTGCGGACATCGATCGCGTAGGTCATGCCGTATTTCGGATCGGGCTTGCGCGCGAAAATCGCGCCCAGCTCGGTGATCTCCAGATACGTGTCGGTCAGCGGGATGACGCCGTTGGCGGCTTCGGGCAGTTTGTGGGATGCGCTCATCCGCAGGGTCAGCGCCAGCGCCTTGTGGCACTTCTCGGACAAGCCCGGATCAAAGGCTTCTCGATCGGTTTTGCGGAGATGTTCGAGCGCCAGGCCCGCGCCGCCGTCGGGTCCGACTGCATCGAAAAACACCCCGTTCCAGCGGTAGACCATCGCGCCGGAGGAGAGGGTTTTCTCCACTTCAATCCGCCAGGGCTTCTTACCATCAAGCAGGCAGTGCTCGGCCCACAGCAGCTTGTGGTTGGGCTTCTTCTTGGGTGCCTTCCTGGGCGCGGCTGCCTTCGGCGCTTGCGGCGCCTGCTGGGCGCCGAGCTGAAGGAGCGCCTGGATGGCCTCGAGGGTGATGGCTTGGTCGGTCATGGTCGGTTTCCTGTGGTCCAACCAACCTACGGAGGAGTCCCCTCCTGTCCAGACGTGTTTGGAAAAATCTTGCGCGGACTGTGGCCTGTGCCGCAGGTTCGCAGGGTTATCTGTGTCCTACTTTTGCGCGCTGCAGGTCAGCGTCGCGATCTCGGAAAACGGCGGAAGCGGCTTGGGAATGCCGATCACGCACGGGGCCCCGGTGGGCGGGGTGAGGGTCATGGTGGCACCCGCGATGGCCTTGTCGAGGTAGAGCACGCCGCCGGCGCCCACCATCGTGTCGCCGACCGTCGTCTGGGCGGGGACGTTGTCTCCTGCACTGGTGATCACCCGAAACTCGCGGGCCAGGCCGCCCGAGCTGGGGAAGACCACCCGCGCGCCACCGCGGCGGCTGGGCACGCCGATCATCGTCGGGGTGGATACGTCCACGCCCAGGGGTAGGTCCTCGGTCGCAATGCGGATCTGGTTGGGCACCAGGCTCGTGAGTGGGGTGATCACCAGCGATCCGTTCTTTCCAGTGCGCCCGACCAATCGGTTTTCGAGGTAGACACGCACATTCGGGACGCCCACCTCGACCACGGCGAACCCGTCGTACACCGGCGGGACGGATTGGATGCCGCCGGTGCCCATCCACAGCGCGCCCGAGACGACATTGGAGATGCCCAGGCCGCCGGGTCCGGTCGAGACGGCGGTGTCGTTCCGAAGGGTGGGCGTGCGGATGGACAGGGCGCCCATCGTGCGAGTCGCCCCGTTCTGGTGGCTCGCGGTGGCCGACCAGTTGCCGTTGACCGGGCCATCCCACGAGCCGTTGATGTTGGCGCCGATCGAATCGTCGTCGCGCTGGACGGAGGCCTGCATGGTGCGCCCGAGCGGGATGCTGAGGTACGCCATCACCCCGTTGCCGCGGCCGCTCTGGTGCTCGAAGTTCACGGACCAGTTGAGCGATCGGGCGGATCCGGAGAGGCGCAGATCGGAGCGGGTGCGCGTCACCCCGTCGCGCTCGACCACTCGGGCTGCAGTGGCCGAGAGGCTGAGGTTGGAATTGATGCGGTAGGACGCGAACGCGGTGTCCTGGGTGCGCGGCGTGCGTGCGGATGGGGAGAGGTCCCACCACGAGTCGGAGGCCTGGGTGCGGCCGACCCCGACCGACCAGCGGTCGGTGGTGTAGGCGTAGTCGGCGGACCAATATCGGCCGCCGCCGGTGCTGGCGCCCAGCGTCAATCCGGCGGTGCCCCACAGGCCGCCGACCAGCGCGCCGGCAGCGAGGTTGTGCTCCTTCGATGTCGCCTGCACGCCGCCTTGCAGCGTCCAGGTGTCGCTCAACCCCCGCGCCCAGGAGCCGGCGACGGCGGACTCACCACCCATGCGGGTGCGGCCGATGTTGACGTCCCAGCGGGAGAGGCCCGGCCGCAACAAGGACGGGGCGATGTAGAACTGGTTGCTGATGGTGGTCTGCCGGCCGAAGGCGTCGGTGAGCACCAGGTCCATCGTGTTGGCGCCTGGCCCGACCTGGGGGTTGCCCAGCTCGAAGCCGCCTTGGCCGACCTGGCCGACCTGGCCGATCGGCCGGGCGTTCAAGTACGCATCGATCTTGCTGTCGGCCACCGCCACCCCGCCGATCACCGGGATCGGATAGGTCGGGTCCATCGGATCGAGCGATGGGTCGGAGCCGAACCGCACGCCGCGCATCATCGTTGGGGCGATGGAGGAGATCGCGTTCGGGGTGATGTCGCCGGCCTGAAACACCAGGCGCTTATTCGGCCACTCCTTGGTGAAGGTGGTGAAGCCGCCGCGCCAGCCTTGGCTCGGACTGTACTGGCCGGTGCTCTCCAGCCGGCCCCACGGGGTGAGCACGCGCAGGGTGGGGCTGGTGCTCCACACCGTGCGGCCCTGGGTTGATGCGACCGCCAGGTCGTATCCGAGCAGCAGCCCGGACACCGACGGGGAGAGCGGCGGAGATTTCCGACGCGGAACGCCGGTCTTCTGGATCGGGAAGCGATCGGCGGGGCCGGTGCAGGCGACCGATTGCTTCAGGTCGTCGATGGTGCAGGCAAACCCAAGCTGGGTGGTGGAGAGGGTTCCGTCCTCCCCAGGGCGCAGCAGCACGCCCAGGTCGACCCAGGTGGTGGTGGGCGCGGTGAGTGTCATGCCGTCGCGGTCGAACTCGACCGCCTGGGCCACCTTGTGTCCCTGAAGAGAAACGTCCAGGTACGCCGGGGCCGAGGCGGCCCAAGCAGGGCCGCTGATCAGGAGGGCGAGGCCCAGCCACCGGCGCACGACTTACTCCACCGAGAGCGTGATGCTCGCCTTCGGGCTGACCTTCACGTCGATCGATGCAGGTTGGGTCGCCGGGCCCTTCAAAGGGGTGACCGCGATGGTGGAGCCAGGCAGCACGTGCAGGGCGTGGACTTTCCAGGGCGCGCCGTTCACCGCCGCGCCGAACACATCGGCGGTGGCGGTGCCGTCGTTGCGCAGGACCAGCTTGCCGTCGGACCACACGGCTTTGAGGTCCGACTTGAACGAGGGGCCGCGGTAAAAGATCGGTGCCATGAAGTGGTAGACGATTTGCGCGGAGGGGCCGGCGCCGGGCTTGGTCGGGCACTTGGCGACCTGCAGCACGTCCAGGCGGTACTGCTCTTCCGCCCCGTTGTTCGCGGGCGCAACGCGCGCGATGCGCACGACCTGGTTTTGGCCGTCAGGGATGGTCGCAATGGCGGGGACGGCCCGGACGGCATCGGTGGGGGTATCGACGTCGACACCGTTGATCTGGGTCCACTTCGTCACGGAGAACTGGAAGGGCGCCGCGCAGCCGGTGTGGTTGGCGACCGTCACGGTGGCCACCTTCTGACCGGGCAGCAAGTCGTTGATGACGGGGGAGATGCCCAGGCCGAGGCCGGCGGGCGATCGGGCAGGCGTCTGGTTGGCAGGCGCCTGGTCGGCGAATGCGGAGGTGGAGGCCAAAAGCAGGGCAGCAATCAAGAGGGGGCGCATGGAGGTCGGTTCCGTGGTGTGTGGTCCTACCACTCAACCACATGGGAGCCGTTTGACAACCGCCCCGCGCGTCAAACCGCCGGAGGGATCACAGTCGGGCGATCAGCATCCGCCGCTGCAGCAGATCCGCCCGGGCACCGGGGTCGGCGATGGGAGCGGGGACGGGGGCGATCATCCCGCGCGCTAGCCAGCCGGTGATCTCCACCACGCAGGCGTTGAATTCGCCGGCTGAGAGCCGGAGGATCGTAGCGACCTGATGGTTGGGCACCTGCTTGCGCGCCCAGGCGAGCACATCGTGCGCGGAAGCGCCCTGGGGGTGGAGCTGGGCCCAGGCGTGGGCGAGGCCTTGGAGCACATCGTTTAGGCGGTCGTCGCCGTACACCTCCCCGTCGGGCCACGCAATCAGCCGCCCTACGGTTGCGGGGTGGATGACAGGAACGGCGCGGAGGATGCGGAGGTACGGGTCCATGCATCCAGCGTAGGCACGGATCTGGGTTTGTCCGTGCCCGATGTGCTGGGCTGTGAGGGTGTCCACATATCCAGGGGGAGTCCAGCGGGATGCCTGCAGCAATCCCCAGGTCGCCCGGTGGGTATGTGGGCAAGTGTTTGGACGTCCAAACGAGGTCGAGGTTTGGGCGGCGTCCAACCCCGTTTATGGGGTTGTACCCGGGTCAAAACCCCCGTTTTTGACGTCCAAGTTCCGTCCAAGTGGGTTAGCTGGTGGGACGAATAGCCTTGAAACCGTTGCTGCGCTTAGGCCCGTTCAGCATACGGATATTCTGGCGCATGCCTGGAGAATGGGCAGCCAACCAAACAGCGTGCGCCTCTTTGTCATTTTTGTCAATCATTTCAAGGTTTTGGCTCTTGGTATTTATGCACTGTTTGGGTAGATTTATATGCTAATAGCGTACCAGGGGTCTGAAGGGGTACGAATTGACGTCCAAGTACCGTCCAAGTGCTCGATTTCAAACCTCCTAGACGTCCAAGTTTTTCTGCATGAAAAATCAATGGGATACCTTGAATCAGGCGAGTTTTCGGGTTCGGCGCCCAATCTGGAGACATTGAACCATGGAAAAGTTGGGCAACAAGGGATGATCACGGCACCCTCAGCCCGGCCAACCACGCCCCCGCCCTGGCGTAAACAGCCCTTAGCCCCGTGCGATATCCAAGGTGGGGATAAATCGGCGTAGATTTGAAGCGTGAAGAACCCCCGCCCTCAGCGTCCCAACACGGCCTGCGCGGCCCACCTCCAGCCGCTGCCGAACTCCTATCGGAAGAAAGGCTACCGGCGCCCCAAGCACAACCACCAGAGCGTGCCGCGGTACCAATGTAAAACGTGCGGCACGTACTTCAGCGCCACGCAGTTCAAGCCTATTCGCAATCAGAAACGCCCCGACCTCAATGCGCAGGTGTTTGCCCTGGCGGTGTCGGGCATGACGATGCGGCGCATGGCGCTCCTGCTGACATGCAGCCCGCTCACCATCGAGCGGAAGATTCAGCACCTCGCTCGGCAGGCGCAACTCCATCACCAGAAACACCTCGCAACATTGCGCACGTCGTACGTCATCATGGACGAGCTGGAAACCTTCATCCACGCCCGTTTTCGGCAGGTGAGCGTGGGGATGGCGGTGCGGGGAAAGACCGGTGAAGTGCTCTCCTTCGGCGTGGCCCGGAAGCCATCCAACTACGCCGACACCGATTGGACCCAGGACGATCGCCCGATCGTAATGGTCGGCATGCTTAGGCGCCTGAAGCCGATCCTGACGCCGAATGCCACCCTGGTCTCGGACAAGAAAACGGGGTATGTCCCCTGGGTGAAGAAGGCGCTTCCCAACGTCCAGCACATCGCGCACAAAGCCATCAAAGGGCCCGGGTACAACCCGCTCTTTGCCATTGACCACGCGTTCGCGAAGATGCGCAACGACCTGGCCCGGTTGAGCCGGGAGACCTGGACGACGACCAAGACGATCGAGGCGTTGGAACGCCACATTTGGCTGTGGGTGGCGTGGACGAATGGGTATCGGCTGGGGTGATTACATGCGCAAGCCAGGGGCGACCTTGGTGCGTAGTCCCTGGGCGGGGTACAAGAACTGCCATGTGGAAGGGGATATGGTTGTGCTGTTCCTGTATTCCGTCATCAGTATCAACGATGATATTGGAACTGGCTCGCTTCGGTACGCACAACAAACTCGGAACCTGAATACGGGTTAACCTTTGACAATAGTTTTCCGAACTGTGCTACACCTCACGCTAAGAATGATCCATCGATTTCGCGAATGCTTGCAGATCGATTGCGTATTGACCGCTAGTGACTCCCTCGTAGATTCGTGATTGGCCGTCAGTATTCTTGCTGTGGCCGAAGCATTCAACGAAACGACATCGAGTGATACCACATGGCATACAAAATGATTGCGCCAGCAACGGATTGGTTCTTTGTCCAGAGAGAAAAAAGGGGGGATTCAAATAGTATCGATATACCGCTGGATCACAACGGCGAACCGAACCCCTGCATTCGTCGCGTAGCGGTCTGGGCGCTAACAGAAGATGATCACGTAATAGGTCTTCGCGGAAATTCGGGGGACTACACCACAGGAAAATCGGCTGGACTCGTTCCAGCTCAGTCTTATGGTGAGCTCGGCGACTATGTGCATATAAGTAGTCTTTCCGGGGCCGAAATCGCGAAGGTTGCCAAGTTGGAATCTGTCAGATTGGACGTGTCCAGACAAGCCGAGTTGGAACTGGGCAAACGTGAGCACTAATTCGCAGTCCGACCCCATCTCTCGCTCCGAACTTCAACAAAACGATGACGCGACCGCTCGACTAAACACACGCAGCACATCTCGATCGTGCCAGCGAGTGCTTGATGACTGAGATTCACCCTGTGCCAGTACTTCAGCCAGCGGACGCCCCAGGGACACTTGGTGATCGACCCAAAAGGCAACGGCTAGGACTGAAGCATGGAAATCCCGATTCTCGATTATAGGGCGCACATCGAACACAGGATGGCCGGCGGCCGTTTCGGGCGCTAGGGAGGAGGGGCTTCGGGTGCCGTGTGGTGGGGCAGGTAGGAATGAGACGTCAGGGTTTTTCATGGTCGGCTCTCGATGTGGTGATGTCTCCAGCCTATGGATGAATCCGGCCCTGTCTCCTTGCGCTAGGACGCTATCGATCAGTCTGCGCGACGCATCACATTCTTCGACGCTGGCGTTCCTGGTGTGGTGGGGCGACCTGGCGGTCTTGAGATGTGGACGAGGCCAACGACCCGTCGGTGACCATCAGCTGTCTCTGCGCGGCACCAAGGAAACCGCATGACCACCTCGCCACGCGGCGTAGCCCAGCGGAGCTGACCGTAGTCGAAGCCCGGCAGCAGGAGCGGTTGAGTCGGGAGATCCGCGACGTGCAGGAGGGCATGCGCGGCGGTTGATGCGTCCCGGGATCCGTTGCGTGCATTACTCGTCGGAGCGAGTAACGATTGGTGCAGGCTTAGCCGCCAATTTCCTTGGCGACGCTTGGACCTTGCGATGCACGGAGCGTAAGCTGGCATAAGACATGCTTGGCTCATTGAACGTGGAAGGAAGGGGAAAGCCGGTGCCGGGTGCAAAAGATCTTCTGGTTGGGCTTCTCGACTACATCCAGGAACAAGCAAAAATCGTTAAGCCCGAAGGGTTCAGGCTCTCGGCGCACAAAGGTCTGCGGTATTTTCCGGCGGATCTGTCTTCGTTACCCGGGCTCTCCTTCAATGTTGAGGCCCAGGGTGATCACATCTGGCTTCGGGTTGAGCGACTCGAACCCCAGGACGCGCCAGCCGAGCCGTCGGAGATCCATCCATTCGTTTCAGCGGCCGCCGATCCGTATGGACGACCGCCCGAGCTCAACGTTGCCGAAATAGAAGCGCGCCTCGACCAGGATCCGGAAGCCGACCCGGAAGACTTCCGGCAAAGGGTTGGCCGGGCGTTCGACGAATACTCCATTGACTGGGCGCGGTGGGCCGAGCGCGAAAAGCCCCGTCGACAGGCCATCGAGGTCTACGGCAACTTTTTCACGCTCAAACACCAGATCGAGGCCGAAGAAACCGCCAAGCCACAAGAGCTGGTGTGGGGCGTGGGTGTCGCTTCGTGGCAAATCCCCTCTGGTGGGAGCACGTCAGTCTTTGAATATCCGCTGCTGACGCAAGCGGTCGAAATCAGCATTGACGAGCAGACCATGGCCATCGAGCTTCGCCCGCGCGAGACCGATGTGCGGTTGGAACTCGATGCATTTGTGCTTGCGCAGATCCCAGGGGCCGCCGAAACCGAACTGGCCGCCAAGGCACAGCTCGCGCGACCGGGGGGCGGTGGCTTCTCGCCATTCGACGTTTCGTCATACAGCCCGGTGATGCGGCTGGTTGCGGGAAACCTCGATTCAAATGGTAGCTATCGAGAGGTGCTTTCCCAGGGCCAGGCGTGTCCCGCACCCGGGGAGGATCTGGTCGTTACGGACGGCTGGGTGCTCCTGGCGCGTCCTAGGCAGAACAATTTTCTGCTGGAAGATTTGAAGCGACTCAAAGCGAAGGTCGTCGCGGCGGAAACGATCCCGTTTGGGCCGCTGGCCTTGGTTACGCCGCCATCCAATGAGGTGATCGAACACATCTCAGGCGGTTTTCGTGGACTTTCCAGCGGTGGCCGAGGCAGTAGCGGCGGCGGTCCCATTCAGGAGCTCTACTTTCCGTTGCCGCACAACGACGAACAGGTCACCATCATCGAGCGGCTTGAACGTGCGCCTGGTGTGACCGTCCAAGGTCCTCCCGGAACAGGAAAGACCCACACGATCGCCAACGTGATCTGCCATTACTTGGCAACCGGCCGGAGGGTGTTGGTGACCTCCCGTGGTGAACCCGCGTTGGAGGTGTTGCAGGCCAAACTTCCCGATGAAGTCCGTCCACTGACCGTCGCCCTCCTGGCCACGGATCGAGAGGGTGTGCGGCAGTTCCAAGCTTCGATCGAAGCGATCCAACATCAAGTTTCCCAGCTCAACGTGCAAGCCACGGAGCATGCGATCGCGGCGCTGCATACCGCCATAGATCGCATCCATCACGAGCTTGCCCAGCTTGATGCCCGAGTTGACGTGATTGCCATGGCGCAGCTTGGCCAGATCAACTTGGATGGCGAAAATCTGCGCGCACAAAAGGCCGCCGAGCTTCTGCTGCAAGGTGCGGATGAGCATGGGTGGTTCGATGATGAAATCACCATCGGCCCAGAGCATCAGCCACCGCTGACGGAAGAAGAGGTGGCCAACCTTCGCCAATCCCGTCGGCAGGTCGGCGACGACCTCGCGTATCTCGGCACGAAACTTCCACAGGCCGATCAGCTGCCCGGCGCCTCACGGGTGGCCGAGCTGCACCGGATGATCACAAGCCTCAGACACCTCGATGAGGACATGGCGAGTGCACCGAACCTTGCCCTACTCGGAAACACGCAGGAGGTCCACGGGACCGCGGCGACGCTTCTCAAAACCGTTCAGCTGGCCCAAACGGATGTGTCTGCGCTGGAAAGCGGCGCGCCCGCGTGGGGACAGGCTGCCCGTGAGAAGTGCCGTTCCTCTTCCTTTGTTGCCGAGCGCCATGCCTTCGAGGCAATGTTTGGTGACATCGAAGATCTTGTCGCTGCGAGAGCGGATTTTCTCAAACGGCCCGTAGTCTTTCCGGTCGCCGGTTTCGCTTCGCCGAAAACACTGGAAGCGGTCAAGCGAGCGGCTGATTCAGGGAAACCGTTCGGGGCCATTTCAATTGGAGCAGGTGAGGCGAAAAAGCACATCTCGGGCGTGCGCGTCTCAGGTCTCCCACCGCAGGACGCCGATGCTTGGAAGCACGTCCAGCGGCACGTGCACATGCGCGCTCAGCTTTCGTCATTTGTCGCACGGTGGAACACATTTGCCGAGACACTTTCTTTTCCGACGATGGCTGAGGGTGAGAACGACTTGCGGAAAGTGGAAAAGCAGGCGGTGCTTGCTCGAAGCGCTCATCGCATCGGTACCTTCCTCGACAAGCAGCTGATCAACCAATCAGCCAGCGTTTTCAGGGCCGTGCCTACCGAGCAGTTGCATGGCGGCTCTGCGGGCCTGGCAGGGATTGAAAGCGCACTGCGCAAATTCCTGAGCCGCATAGCCATGGCGCGTGCGGCCGAAGGTCTCACAGCATTCCAAGAACAATTGGCAGGGACCGAAGGCGCCATTTCTCAACGTCTGGGCGATTTTTCGCGACAGATGTTGGGCAAGCCGTCGTTCGAGGCGGAGCAGGTGGCCGCGGAATATGTCCAGCTGATGGCTGAACTGCGGCGGGTGCACGCGCTGCAATCGCATTTGCATGTCATCCAGGACAGCGCACAACGCTTGCGCGATGCCGGTGCCGTGCGGTGGGCGGACAGGATTGTGAGCGTGCCGACGAAAAACTCTGGCGACGACGAAACGGTTCCTGCGCGTTGGCGCAAAAGCTGGACATGGGCCCGGGTTCGCGGTCATCTGGAAGCCATCGAGGGCAGGGAAGAACTGAGAGCGCTGCCGAAAAGCGAAGTAGCCTTGGCATTGGGCTGCAAAAGCATTATTGCGAGCTGGTGGGTAAGGCGGCCTGGCTCAGAGCCAAGCGAAATGCGACCCCCAAAATTCTTTCCGCACTCAATGGCTACGCCACGGCGATCCGNCGGATCGGGCAGGGCACAGGTCCCAATGCCACGCGCTACCGTCGCGATGCGCGTGATGCCATGACGGACGCGGCCGGAGCCGTGCCTTGCTGGATCATGAGCCACGCACGCATCTCTGAGTCCATGCCTGCGGAAATCGGTGAATTCGACCTGGTGATCGTCGACGAGGCAAGCCAGTCTGATTTGTGGGCACTCCCTGCGATCCTGCGCGGCAAAAAGATCCTGGTTGTCGGCGATGACAAACAGGTTTCGCCAGACGGGGGCTTCATCAACTCCGAGCACATCACCTCGCTGCGCGCGCGGTTTCTGGGGCAACAGCCCTACGGGGCTGACATTACGCCCGAAAAGTCGCTCTATGATCTTGCCGCCCGTGTTTTCGCGGGGCACCAGGTCATGTTGCGCGAGCACTTCCGGTGTGTCGCTCCGATCATCGCCTACTCGAACCACACCTTCTACAAAGACTCGATTCAACCGCTGCGTATCCCACTGGCGTCGGAAAGGCTCGATCCGCCTCTGATTGATGTGTATGTCCCATCGGGCCTGAGGGACCGCAAGGATCAAAACCACCACGAGGCGTTGGCCATCGCTGATGAGATCGAAGCGATCCTTGCAGATCCGGCCATGGTGGGTCGGACGTTGGGAGTTGTTTCTCTGCTTGGCCTGGAACAGGCAAGGCACATTGATGAAGTCGTGCGCGAACGGTGTCCGGCAGGGGAGCTGATACGGCGCAAGTTCGAGTGCGGTGACGCAAGGACATTCCAGGGAAGCGAGCGAGACATCATGTTTCTGTCCGTTGTGGCCGATCGCGAACGGCACCACGCGCTGTCCGGCACGAGCTATGAGCAGCGCTTCAACGTCGCGGCAAGCCGTGCGCGCGACCGCATGTATCTGGTGCGCTCGGTTCAGCTGTCCGACTTGTCAGAGGTAGACCTCCGCAAGACCCTGCTCAACCACTTCGATAAGCCCATGCTTCAAGGGCAACCATCCAGCGAAGACCTCCTTGCCTTGTGCGAATCAGGATTTGAGAAGCAGGTGTATCTCAAACTGGTGGACAAGGGCTATCGCGTCATTCCTCAGGTCAAGGTCGGTGCCTATCGCATCGACATGGTGGTGGAAGGGGCTGAGGACCGACGGTTGGCTATCGAACTCGACGGTGACGAATTTCATGGACCTGATCGCTGGGCTCATGACATGAACCGGCAGCGAATTTTGGAACGCGCAGGCTGGTCATTTTGGCGTTGCTTCGCTTCGACGTGGTCGCTGCACACCGAAGAAGTGTTCGATGAACTCTTGTCGAAGTTGACCTCCATGCGCATTGAACCCATCGGCGCGCTCGCCCAGATTCCGATGCTGGTTGAGCGTCGAGTGTGGCAGCCACCGGAAGAACCGGTGCAAGACGAGGCAGCTGGGGGCATTGAGTCAGCCGTAGGTTAATCTCAGCTGCTGTCGCCAATTTGAGCAGGGGTTCTACCCCGTGAACGCGGACACTTCCAAAAAGACCGATGATCGGCAACACGTCGCGGCAAGTAAGCCTCCAACGTCTGCTATCGAGCAAGCCGGTGCATCCCAGAGAGTGGTTCCTGGTGCCGCTCCCGGTGATCGACGAGGCTGTGGCGCGCATCCTTAATGGCAGCATCACGGGCATGGTGTACGACCCAACGACAGCGCGCCTCATCGAGGTGCGTTGAGTGGCGCCCGAAACTTAGGTACCCAGGTCCAGATCGGGCTGATCCAGTGCGGTCTTGTGGTCGTATACCTTCACAATCACGCGCTGCAGCTTGAGGGCGGTCCCCGACTTCGTCTGTGTCACACGCACATCGCAGGTGAGGATATCGCCCTTACGGAACGCTTCCCCGTTGTTCACGCGACCGATGAAATCTTCGTCTTCCATCGCGTAGCCCAGAGTCTCGGAGCCATTCCACATTTTCCACTTGTTACCGTCTTTGAAACTGAGGCTCTCGATAACAAGTCCCATGCGGCTGGTGCTTTCGGTCAGCGTTTCCTCATCGCCGATGGGGTGGTAGAACAGAGCCTCATCTGTGGTGGCTTGCACGAGCTGTGCGCCATCGGAGGAAATCTCAATCTGATTCACACCGGGCTTGGATAGGGCCGCGCCGATGAATTGGGCGGCGGCCTCGCCGGCCTTTCTGTCCAGCGTCAAATGCAACGATGGTGTGTGCACAACGATGATGTTTCCCGAGTTGTTGGTAACATTGATCGAGTGATCGTTGATGTGCTGAACCTTCGCCGGTTCCTCCCCCTTAAGGAACCGATACAGCTCGATGGATTCCTTGACCGTTGTGGCCACGCTGATCAGGTTGGGCAACATCGGCAAGGTGGCGGCCGTGGCCTGCATGACCTGGAACATGAGGTCCGTGCCGAACGACGCGTGCTTGAACGCTGTGATATCAGCGGTTACCTGCACATCCTCGCCGTACAACTTGTGGGCCGCCGCGACCACAAAATTGGAGAACGCCACCATGTTGGCGGCGGCGTCGTAGACGTTCATAGTGCCGTCGTCGACGGCGGGCCCTTGGTAGCGCAGCAGGATGCTCACACCACGCTCCTCCTCGCGCTGAAGTTCGTCAGTCATCCTTCCTTGTCCCCGTCTCACGCGCCGCGACAAGCGCCCCTAGTGCCTATGTAGCACGTCGCAATGGATCCGACCAAACTTGGTCCCTGACTAAGTCGCGCCGCCATTGGTGCCCGATGTGTTTGGCGCATCGGAACGAGCCGCTGCGGCCGTGCGTCGATGCCTCAACCAGGCGGGCTAGTGCACGTAGGCTTGGTTCCCGATTTGGTGGAGCTCTGGAGTGCGTGGTCTTCCCAAGCTAAATATCCAAATGGAATTTACGCGAATGGCGGCTGGCCCAGCTGCTTTTGCAGTTGGACCAGCACAAGGCATGCAGACTTCGCTCGGGTGATCGCGTTGTAGAGCAGGCGGCGCTTCTGGTCGTCATCTCCTGCCACGGCTGCGGGCCAGAGAATCACTACGTTCTCGAACTCCCTATTCTTGGCGCCGTGCACGGACATGGCCATCAGGCCGCGGTCAATGGGGCGCTGGAAACGGCGTTGGTTTGCGCAGATGAACTGAAGGCGTTCAGCCAGAACCTCCCGTGTGATGATTGACTTGTTTCGTGTGCGTCCCAAACGGTCCAACCAAGATGCAACCTCACGGACGAGCGCGCGGTCACCTACATCCACCATTGCCGCGAGTGCCTGCGAACATGTCGCGTCTGCAGGCAGGACGATTCGGTCCATGACCGCCTCGGCTCTCTTCGTTTCTGCCTGTTCCCACACGATCGGATACGGACCACGTCCTCTCGAATTGGTGCGCTGACTGGTCCATGCGACAACACCCTCAGCGAAGCTCTTAATAGACGGTGTGATGACGGCGACGCTGCTGCCTCTTAGCCCTGCAATGTAAGTGTTCAAGAACCCGCCGGCCATGGCGGGTTTGGGGGTGAAATTAACCGAAAACCCTTTTCCTGCATGCACTGGTTCGGCAGCTCTCACTGCGGTCGCAGCTTCGAGAAGCGCCGAAACCGTGGTGCGCATTGGTTTTTCAAGCGCTATGTGGTCTTCCTGTTCTTTCAACCATTCCCATGCTGGATTTGGCCGCAGCGTCGCGTCCAAGCACTGAAATTCATCGGCAGCGATGAGCGCGGTCAATTCGGTAGCAAGACTTTGGACGATGTCGAGCCGGGATCGCGTCAAATCTTGGGCTTCGTCGAGCACGAGAATGGGGAATGACGCTTTCACCCACAACACAACTTCGGGGTTAGCCAGGAGCGTGGCGGCAACGGCGACCGTCTCGTCGTATTCAGTCTCGGTGGGAACACGTGCACCCATTTGAACCACTAGGGACTGCCACCGTCTCACGATCCGTGCGGCGAAGCTGTCCAGAGTGGTGCACTCGTAGCGCCGACCAAGCCCAGGCACTGCCGCTAAACGCTCGTCAAGTCTGCGGCGGGCGCCGTGCATGAACGTGAGGGCGAGCACCTTCTGTCCCTCCCTGGGCGGAGCGGCGACGATTGTTTCGGCCAGCCTTTGCATCAGTTGATACGTTTTCCCGCAGCCGGCTCCACCTGAGAAAACGGTGATTGTCACGGCTGGAAGACCCAGACCTGATCGACCACGGCGAAGCGGTCGCTGGCAACTCCTGTGCAGGCATTGGTGAGAGTCTGGAAAAGCTCGGACGCGCGGACGCGGCACGCTTCGTTTTCAGAAATGGCCTCGGCCACCGCCTCATAAAGCACCAAATCGCACTTTTTCGTCTTCATATGGGCGACCACGCCAGCGACGTCGGCGGCCACCAGCGCAGGTATGTCATTCCTTAGATTAGTGACGGACACCGCGTCTGCATCCAGGATCCAGCCGATGGCGTCTTCGATCATTTGCCCATCGGGCCAACGGATCACCACGGAGGGCGGCTGAGCCAGGCCCGCGAGCTCACGGACGTAGCGCTGGCCCTCGTCATCCCCATCCACTAGGCAACACACGCGCGGGTGAACCCGCAGTAGATCGCGGGCAGTCTCCACCACCTTTGCGTCTTCCGTGGGCACCACGCCGACTTCGAGCCCGAACGAATGAGCGTGCTCCCCACTCCAACCTTGGCGGAGCATGAGTGGGCGCAGCACCGTTTTCAGGAGCAGATGGTCTGATCGACCTTCGGGGACCAGTACGGCTGTGTGCATCAGCGCATCGATCACCTCCGTGCGATTGTGTTGGTAGAATTTTCGCTGCCAGTTGGCTGCGGCGGGGACCAGCTTCTGCGCGAGGAATGGTTCGGCGGTCAGCTTTCCCTCGACGTTTCGAAGGAGCAGCACCGATGTTGGGTCCGCCATGGCAGCGATGGTCGGCGAATGCGTGGTGATGAAAGTCTGAGAAGTGAGGGCTTGGACCCGGAGAACCAGCTGTTGCTGCGTCGCCGGGGGCAGGTGGAGCTCCGGCTCTTCCAGCGCCATGGTGAATCCTTCGCCGGCTTCCGCGCGCAATCTGCCTAGTTCGAGCAGGAGAAAGAGGCCTTGTAATGAAATCAGACCGTTACCCTGGCGTGCGGCAGGGACGCTCATTCCGTCGCCCACCGTGTAATGAGGTGACACGGCTTCGAGGACGGATCGGCTGTCGGTATTGGTCACCCGAAGGGTGAGCTTGGGTGAGCCGGCGATGCATCGCGCCACTTCATCGTTCACGCTGTTGATCAGCGGAGCGATCTGCGCGTCGTCCTCGATCGCTCGTTCGGGGGTCCTAAGCTGGTCACGCTGAGCGAGGATGGCGCCGGCAGGCTGCGCTGCTGCTGCTTGCAAGGTTCGGCGGAACAACTCGCTGCCCCAAGAGAGAACGCGATCCCAGGTGCGGCTGGCTCGGACAAGAAAGAACCCAAACTGTTGTATGAGCTTCGGGGGCACACCCACGGGAGAGTCGTCGTCGAAAGGGTCGATGGCCCCGTCGTGATCGTGAAAATATCGGACGACTTCTACAGTCAGAGAAGGGCGGTCGAAATAAGCTTGAACGCCAATTTGGCAGCAGAGACGCCAACTGGCGTCGGTCTGGGCAGGGTTAACGACGCCCGTGGTTTCATCCCACCACTTTGGCACAGCCCTTCCGTCTCTGAACCAGTCGGGGTGGGCGTTGGGGTCGTCACCATCAAAGTCTGTAATGGTGGCGACCAGGTGCATGCGGTCGGCCGGTTGCGGGTCGGAGCCGAAGAAGTCGTGTTCCGTCAAATCTCGAATCAGACGGTCTCGGCCAAGCAGGAGTGTCAGCGCCTCAATGACGGTCGTCTTGCCGGTGTTGTTCCCGCCGACCAATACGACGTGTGACTTGAAACGTAAGTGCCCCTCGCGGACGCCTCGATAATTTTTGATGGAAAGATCAGCGACTCGCATGTCTTAGTCCTGCCTTCAATGGCCGAACGGCCCGGATCACTATATCGAACCCAAGGATGACTGACCCATTCGTCCGATGAATGATGGCACGCGTTCCACGCCATCCCGTTCTGGGCCGGTCGTGTGAGTTAGTCCTTCAACATGCCGCGAATTTGTTCGATGGTGCACGGCATCGGGACTCGTCAGGGGCGGCCTGTATTCCTTGCCGTCTAGGATGTGGGCCTGAAGCGATGTGTAATCCGAACCCACACCTAGCGTCCTTTGGTGGAGACGACGAATCCGTTCGGATCGCCAACCTCGTACCGAAGACCGATGATGCCGAGATCCTGGGCTGCCAGCAGGTACGTCACGACCTTGAGGTTGGCATCGGTCAGAAAGTTATGCAGGTGCTTGAGGCTGGTTGAAGCGCCATCAGGAAATGCAGTGAGGCGACGCAGCATCGTGTTCAAGTCGTCCGATCGAATGTCCGGTGCGTCGACCAGCGACTGAGCTTCTTGGATCAGCGATGGGCCGTGTTGATCAATCAGGTAGTCGATCCGCGTCTTGCGGTTGATCCCGCGCAACCCTTGAAGGGGGCCTCGATCAAACCGGATGGAGGCGGGGAGCTTTTGGTCATGCAGCTTGGCCATACGTTTGTCCTCGTCCGTTGGTGTGCGCCATCCATGAACAGCGACGTCACCACTCTGAGCCCGACTTTCCAGGCTGTGCCGAAGTTTCTCCGGCAGGCGATCGAAGTGGGCCAGGGCCAATCGTGCAGCCAGGAATGCCGGTGCGTCAAACACAGGCCAGCGATTCAATTCGGTGCGGATCGTGGCCTTGAGTTCGTCGATGGCCTTGGTCTTGGCGGCCAGTTTTTGTGCAGCGGTAAGGGCCTTGCGGACACGGGACCAGGACTCGCCGAAATGTGTTTTTCCGCAATTTCGACCCACATGACTCAACCGTTGATCTGGGAGCCGAACGATGTAACCGTGACGATGATCGGTCTCACACTTGAGAATGCCGCACGGCCTGAGTCCGTCTCTGGGTGCCATCTCGTACTCGCTGACGAGCTCCCCTTTGCTGATCAGATCCTTATGCACTGGATCCTTCTCAAAGTTGGGAAGAGCAAAGAGTTCCTGCCAAGTGCCGACGCGATAGATGGTGGTCATCGTTGCCCTGTTCGATGGATGTCTCTGTCCACATGGGGACTGGGAGTGAACTGACAAGGCTCATCCTGAGGCGAGCAGGTCTCACACGTTGCGACAGGCATGGGAGAGTCAGAGTGCTACTCACCAACTGTGCAGTGGCGAACCGCCGGCGGTGGCAACCCACTCTGCGTCGGTCCTGCTATACCTATTTCTATGCCACCCAGATGGTCGGAACGGCCCGCCGGGGCTACCTCATCGTGGGCTTTGTTCCGACGGTGTGCATACTGACGACATCGCCGTCCGTCGTATTCCCAATTACCGCCCAATGACACCGGGGCCCAGCATGGCCGATCTTCTCTTTCTCGACACCGAGTGGAACAACGATGCCGTGCGCGAGCTGGTCAGCTTGGCCTTGGTCAACGTGGATGCCACCCGATGCTTTTACGCCGAGCGGGCTCCACGACCCGGAGCGCCGTCATCCTTCGTCAGCAAGGTGGTCTATCCGCTCCTGGACGGCGGCGATGCAGCGCTCTCGGATGAGAACTTCGGTGAACAATTACGGGTGTTCGTGGCGTCCTTCGACCATCCACGTATCCACTTCGACGGGGCGATCGATAAGAGACAGTTGGCGAGGGCGCTGACAGGGTTTGGAACGTGGAGCGGTGAGGTGCCGGCGTGGGCGCCGGTGCTCGTCACACGCCAAGACGTCCTGGGTAAACTGGAGATCTATTTCGACTGCAGGCCTGAGAGGGCGGCGCGCCGACATCACGCAGCAGTGGACGCCGAGGCATTGCGCGCCGCTTACGTCAGGGTAGTGGGGTTGTGAAGTGCACACACCGTTCAACTTGATCGCCTGAACCGACCGAGATTGATCAGCTCTCCGGCACAATGATCATCTATCGACACAGCGGCAGATATCGGCCACTTTGAGACAGTCACTGCCTGTATCACGTTGCCACAGAGCGGACGCTCAACGCTGGAGCCAGTCAGCGGCAATCAACCTGCACAGCAGGACAGTTGCTTGACGTCCTTGCTGAATGTCTGTGCGGCCAGCTTGAGCCCCTCGACCATAGTTAGGTACGGGAACAGCTGGTCGGCCAACTCGGTCACCGTCATCCCGGTGCGCAGCGCGATGGCCGCGGTCTGGATTAGCTCGCCGGCGCCGTCGGCCACCGCCTGCACGCCGATCAGCTTGCCGCTGGCCGCCTCGACCACCAGCTTGATGAAGCCACGGGTGTCGAAGTTGGCCAACGCGCGTGGCACGTTGTCCAGGCTCAGCGTACGACTGTCCGTGTTGATGCCCTTCAGGTGCGCCTCGGCTTCACTCAGTCCCACGGTGGCGATCTGCGGCTCGGTGAACACCACCGCCGGCATGCTCGACAGATCCAGCGTGGCGTCACCGCCGGTCATGTTGATCGCGGCACGGGTGCCGCCCGCAGCCGCCACATAGACGAACTGGGGCTGGTCGGTGCAGTCGCCCGCAGCATAAATATGCGCCGCTGAGGTACGAAGTTGCGCGTCCACCGCGATGGCGCCGCTTTTCGCCGCGTGCACGCCGGCGTTGGCCAGCTCCAGCGTGTCGCTGTTCGGCGTACGGCCGGTGGCCACCAGCAGCGCGTCGCCACGCAGCTCGCCGGCGGTGGTGTCGAGAATGAACTCGCCGTTTTCGTGACGGACCGAACGGGTCTGGGTCTGGCGCAACACGCGGATGCCTTCGTCGGAAAATACCTGACCGATGGCCTCGCCGATCGCTGGGTCTTCGCGGAAAAACAGCTCGCTGCGCGCGATCATCGTCACCTCACTGCCCAGCCGCGCATAGGCCTGGCCCAACTCGGCCGCGACCACGGCCGCACCGAGCACAAGCAGACGCTTCGGAATGTGTTCGGCGGCCAGCGCGTCGGTGGAGGTCCAGTACGGCGTCTCCGTCAGGCCAGGGATAGGCGGCCGCGCCGGCCGCGCACCCACAGCGATCAGGCAACGGTCGAAGCTAACAGTGCGCTCGCCACCCTCGACCAGGCGCACGCTCAGCGTGTGCTTGTCAGCAAAACGCGCGTCGCCGCGCAGCAAGGTAATGGCGGGGTTGCCATCGAGAATATTCTCGTATTTGGCATGACGCAGTTCTTCCACCCGCGCCTGCTGCTGGGCGAGCAGCACGTCGCGACGGATCGCCGGAACCGAGGCGGAGATGCCGCCGTCAAACGGACTGTGGCTCCTTGTGTGGGCCACGTGGGCGGCGCGGATCATGATCTTCGACGGCACACAACCGATGTTGACGCAGGTGCCGCCGACCATACCGCGCTCAATCACGGTCACCCGCGCACCGCGCTCGGCGGCCCGGAGCGCGGCGGCCATGGCAGCCCCACCGGTGCCGATCACCGCAACATGTAGGCCGGCACCCGAACCATCCCGAGCGAGATGCGATGTGCTGTCGATCGGCACAGGAGGGCGATCAGCTGCTGGCCTGCTCGCTGGTGCCTGCACCCGGTAGCTTGGTGGCAACGCAGCGTTGAGCAGATCCATGGTCAGCACCGTGTCGACCTGCAGTCGGGCGGTAGCCGCCGGGTAATCCACCTGCACCGTGTGCACACCTGAAACGGAAGAGAGCGCCTGTTGCACGTGGCCAGCGCAGGCATCACAGGTCATGCCGGTGACCTGGAGGGTTTGTTCATTCAATCGATTTTGCTGATGCATGGAGTGCTATCACCTTGGTTGCGGCCGTGGCCGTCTGGCGCACGGCCCACTGACCGCGAGTGTGTGACGGCGAAGGAAAGAATTTAGCTGTGCTTCGAACCAAGCGTCAGACAGGCGCGTGGTGGCGGTGAGACAAGATCCCAGATCGAAACCGCCACCATCAGCACCAACCCCGGATACAACAGCCAGCCGGTCCGGTGACCTGACGCGCGCATCAGGAACACCGCCGTTAACACCAGGAGGGGGCCGGTCACCCCGAGCGCGGTGCGCCACCACTGGCGGTGGTTGATCCAGCCAAGCGCATTGGCGAGCAACGCGATGCCGGCGAACAGCGGCAACACGATACGAATGAACACGCCCTCGAACGGACTGAGCACACCCAGCCCGATCGCGGCACCCAAGCTGGCCAGGGCGGGAAAGCAGTTCACGCAGGCCGCTGCGGAGACGATGCTGCCGACCAGGCCGGCCTTGTCGGCGACTCGTGCGAACACGGCCATCAGCGCACCGGCGTCGATGGGTAACCGGCGTCCGCAGTCGCCTTGGTCAATCCGGCCGGGCTGATCTTGGTGTCGTCATAGGTGACGATGGCCTTGCGCTGGTCGAACAGGATTTGGGTCTTCTCGACACCCGGAACCTTGGACAACGCCGTCTTGACCGTGATCGGGCAGGCAGCGCAGGTCATACCCGGCACCGACAACGTGGCGGTCTTGGTGGTGGCCCAAGCCGGTGCACTGACGGCGGCAAGGACGATGAGCACGGAAAGCTTTTTCATGACAGGTCTCCTTCAGTAGAACAGTGGCAGAACATAGGGAAACGCCAGCGCTACCAGTACCAGCGCCACCACGACCCAGAAAATGATCTTGTATGTTGTTCGCACCTGCGGGATGGCACACAGCTCGCCCGGCTGACAGGCGCTGACCGTGCGAAAGATCCGGCGGTACGCAAACCAAAGCAGCGCCACGGCTACCAAGATGAAGATCGGCCGATATGGCTCCAGCACGGTCAAGTTGCCGATCCAGGCACCGGAAAAGCCCAGCAAAACCAGCACCAGCGGACCGAGGCAGCAGGTGGAGGCAAGGATCGCGGCAAGCCCGCCGATGGCCAGCACACTTTTGCTTCCGGAGGCTTCAGACATCGCGATTTCCTCTTTCAGTCGAGTTGTCGAGGCGTTAGGGTATTCCCGTAGTCAAGTACGGAGTCAAGCGCATGAATACCGATCTGGACAACATCTCCATCGGCGCTTTCGCCGAGGCCGCCGGCATCGGCGTGGAGACGATTCGCTTCTACCAACGCAAGCGGCTGTTGCCCGAACCGCAACGCCCGCCAGGCGGCATACGCCGTTATGGCCGTGCAGACGTGACCCGGGTGAAGTTCATCAAATCAGCGCAGCGACTGGGTTTCAGTCTCGACGAAGTCGCGCAGCTGCTCGCGTTAGAGGATGGAACTCAGTGCAACGAGGCTGCGCAATTCGCCGCGCGGCACCTGGCCGACGTGCGCGAGCGCCTGAAAGACCTCAAGCGCATGGAGACCGTCCTGTCCCGTCTGTTGCTTCAGTGCGATTCGCATCAGGGCACGATTGCCTGCCCACTGATCGCCTCATTGCACGGCAGTTGAGACGAGTGTTTCTCCTCCACTGTCCGCGCTGTTGACCAGTCATCCGGGCGCGCCAGTTTGGCCGGCAAATCTTCAGAAGAGCACCTTCCACGTCAGGCTTGCCCATCGCCTAGCCACGAGGTAAACATCACTTCTCGGAAAATTTGTCTTCCGCGAAGCGGACGTTCACGACCGGCAGAAATGGGTCGGTTTCCGCCGGTCGACATGGGCTTGCAACTGATGAGACTGGTCGGCGGGCTGGTCACTGTCGATTGGTCGTGTGATGTATTCGCCCCGGTGCACGCATGAGGTCTTTCCTCTCACGACCAGCGTGAAACCCGGGCCTGGACGACGCACCAGATCATGATTGGCCCGAACCAGGCCGTTTTGGATTGCTAACTCTGGCTAGCGATCCAGCGGCGGGCAAACCTTTTCTGGCCAATTCGCACCGCCCCGTGGGCCTTGTTCCCGGTGTGGTGGTACGCCATCAGCGCTCCCCGCTGCCGTGGATTGGGTTACCCGTCTCTCGTGCCGGCGACTACGTCGACCGAGGATGAGCGTTCGCTTTCGAAGGTTGCCGGGCGACGGTGAACATGCCGAACGCATCCGCGGACCACTTCACTCCGTTCTCGTCGCGACCAGCGCTGGTCGTCATCTCGGCCGACTTGTCCGGGAAGTCCTCTGGGCTAGGCCAATTCCAAGTACCCCAGGCTCGCTTTTAGGAGTCGGCCAAGTAGTGGTCGATATCCACGCTTTGAGATGGTCCTGTCGCCGACTTATGGGTGCGTTCTGGCGTGGGCATTTAGACGGCTAAATGGGGGCGAGGTTTGGGCGGCGTCCAACCCCGTTTAGGGGGTTGTACCCGGGTCAAACTACCTGTTTTCGACGTCCAAGTTCCGTCCAAGTGGGTTATCTGATGGGTCGGTGCGTCCCGTAACCCGCGCCCCGCTTGGGGTTGTTCAGCATACGGATATTCTGGCGCATGAACGGGGTGTGCCTGGTGAGATCGTCTTGGCGCATGCAATACAAGTCTTGGCGTGGTCGCGCGGAACGGGTAGAACTGTGCATGTGCGCCTGGCGCACAGTGCATTCAAGTCCGGGAGTCTCGCATGGAGTCGTCATCCATTCCTACCGATGCCGAATTGCTGGCGCTTGCCGGCGAGGTGGCCGGTGACGTGCAACGTTGCCGATTGATGCTGGTCACGGCCGAGTCCTGCACGGGAGGCTGGATTGCCAAGACCCTGACTGACCTGCCGGGCAGCTCGGCCTGGTTCGATGCCGGTGTGGTGACTTACAGCTACGGGGCCAAGGAGGCACTGCTGGGGGTCAATCCGCGCACCCTGGAGTTGACTGGCGCGGTCAGCGAGGAAACCGTGCTGGAAATGGTCGCCGGTGCGTTGGCGCGCTTCGGGGCTGGGGTGGCGGTGGCGGTGACCGGGATTGCCGGGCCGACCGGCGGTACGCCGGACAAGCCGGTCGGTACCGTGTGGATCGGCTGGAAGCGGCGTGGCGGTTATGCCCACGCGCAGTTGTTCCATTTTCCGGGTGACCGCGAGGCGGTGCGCCGGCAAACCGTGGCGGCGGCGCTCGCCGGCCTGCGCAAAACCCTGACAAAATGACGGGGCGATGGCTGCCAGCCTGGCTTGACGGGTGTGGGATACTCCAGCAACGGGCGCGACCGTTGCTGGACCCCGCCAGGGTGATCGCAGCCGGTGAGATTCGACCCGCGCATCATGCCTCCCAATCACAGCCCAACCGGAATACATACGATGGATGACAACAAGCGCAAGGCGCTCAGCTCTGCCCTCAGCCAAATCGAGAAGCAGTTCGGCAAGGGCGCGATCATGCGTATGGGCGATCGCGTCAACGAAGCCATCGAGACGGTTTCCACCGGTTCGCTCGGGCTGGACATCGCGCTCGGCGTTGGTGGCCTGCCGCGCGGCCGTGTGGTCGAGATCTACGGTCCGGAATCGTCCGGCAAGACCACCATGACCCTGCAGGCGATCGCCAGTTGCCAGCGCGCCGGTGGTACCGCGGCGTTCATCGACGCCGAGCACGCGCTTGATCCGACCTATGCCGAAAAACTTGGCGTCAAGGTCGACGACCTGCTGGTGTCGCAGCCGGATACCGGCGAGCAGGCGCTGGAGATTGCCGACATGCTGGTGCGTTCGGGCGCGGTCGACATGGTGGTGGTCGACTCGGTCGCCGCGCTGACCCCGAAGGCGGAAATCGAGGGAGAGATGGGCGACTCCCATGTCGGCCTGCACGCGCGCCTGATGAGCCAGGCGCTGCGCAAGCTCACCGCCAACATCAAGAAATCGGGCACCCTGGTCATCTTCATCAACCAGATCCGCATGAAGATCGGCGTGATGTTCGGCAGCCCCGAAACCACCACCGGCGGCAACGCGCTGAAGTTCTACGCCTCGGTGCGCCTGGACATCCGCCGCATCGGCGCGGTGAAGAAGGGCGACGAGATCATCGGTTCGGAGACCCGCGTGAAAGTGGTCAAGAACAAGGTGGCGCCGCCGTTCCGCCAGGCCGAGTTCGAGATCCTGTACGGCGAGGGCACCTCGCGCGAAGGCGAGATCATCGAGCTGGGCGTCAGGGAAAACCTGATCGACAAGTCCGGGGCGTGGTACAGCTACAACGGTGATCGGATCGGCCAGGGCAAGGAGAACGTGCGCCAGTTTCTGCGCGACAACCCGGCCATCACCAACGAGATCGACAAGCTGCTGCGCGAGCGCTTGCTGGTGCCGGTGGGCAAGCCGGCTGCCGCGGCGGCCGAAGAGGCACTCGAGGAAGCGTGATCCGTGCGCGTTGACCGCACTTCGTGGAACGCATGGCCCGGCTCGCCCGGGCCATGTCCGTTTGCATGGCCATGAAGGGTCGGCGCGGTCCGGCGCATTCCGGCGGGAACAGCCCCGGCGGAACGCCGCCGGCCAAGCCAAGGCGCAGCGCCTACGACAAGGCGCTGGGTTTGCTGGCCGGTCGCGAGCACTCGCGCAAGGAACTCAAGACCAAGTTGCGCCAGGGCGGCTATGACGGCGAGGAGGCCGCCACCGCGCTGGATCGGCTCGGTGCGCAGCACTATCAGGACGACGATCGCTTCGCCGAAGCACTCGTGCGCCGCCGGATCGCCCAGGGTTACGGTCCGCTGCGCCTGCGCGTGGAGCTGAAGAGCCACAGTGTGCCCGACGCGCGCATCCGGGAATTGCTGGAAGAAGCCGACACCGACTGGGATACCCTGGCCGCCGCCCAATTGCGCCGACGCTATGCCGCTACGGGTAGCGCGGACCCTGCCGAACGCGCACGCCGCGCGCAGTTCCTCTTGCGCCGCGGCTTTGCGGCCGCCACAGTACGGCGTGTCACCCACGCTGACGTGGACGAGGCCGCCGACGAGAACCCCTGAATTCCGTCATCCCGAGGATGACGGATGGGTGGATCGGGCGGCTCGTTTGCGGCGTGGATCCCCTACGCCAGCCAACGCGATACGCATGAAAACTTCAGAAATCCGCGCCGCCTTCCTCGACTTCTTTCGCACCCGCGGCCACACCATCGTGCCGTCGAGCTCCCTGGTACCGGCCAACGACCCGACCCTGATGTTCACCAACTCGGGCATGGTCCAGTTCAAGAACGTATTCCTGGGCAGCGAAAAGCCCGGCTACGTGCGCGCGGCCGACGTGCAACGCTGCCTGCGCGCCGGCGGCAAGCACAACGACCTGGATGCGGTCGGTTACACCGCACGCCACCACACCTTCTTCGAGATGCTCGGCAACTGGTCGTTCGGCGATTATTTTAAGCGCGAGGCGATTGGGTGGGCCTGGGAATTGTTGACGCGGGTGTTCAAGCTGGCGCCGGAGCGGCTCACCGTCACCGTCTACCACACCGACGACGAGGCCTATGCGATCTGGCGCGACGAGATCGGCGTGCCAACCGAGCGCATCATCCGCATCGGCGACAACCACGGCGTACCGTTCGCCTCGGACAACTTCTGGCAGATGGCCGACACCGGTCCGTGCGGACCCTGTTCGGAGATTTTCTACGATCACGGCCCGCACATCGCCGGCGGTCCCCCCGGCTCGCCGGAAGAAGATGGCGACCGCTTCATCGAGGTCTGGAACCTGGTGTTCATGCAGTTCGACCGGGCACCGGACGGCACGCTGAGCCCGCTGCCCGCGCCCTGCGTGGATACCGGCATGGGCCTGGAGCGGCTTGCGGCAATCCTGCAGCATGTGCACTCGAACTACGAGATCGACCTGTTCACACACCTGGTGCGCGTGGCCGGCGAACTGACCGGTACCGAGGACCTGGGCAACAAGTCGCTGCGCGTCATCGCCGACCACATCCGCGCCTGTGCGTTCCTTATCGTGGATGGCGTGCTGCCGTCCAACGAGGGTCGCGGTTACGTGCTGCGCCGGATCATCCGCCGCGCCCTGCGGCATGGCTGGATGCTGGGCGTGCGCGGCGATTTCTTCTGGAAGATGGTGGCTCCGCTGGTCGCCGAGATGGGTGAGGCTTATCCCGAACTCGGCGCCAGACAGACTCTGGTCGAGGATGCCCTGCGCACCGAGGAGCAGCGTTTCGGCGAGACGCTTGAGCATGGCATGCGTCTGTTCGATGAGGTTGCCGGAAAGTCCGGCAAGACCATTCCGGGCAACGAGGCATTCCGCCTCTACGACACCTACGGTTTTCCGGTCGACCTCACCGCCGACATCGCACGCGAACGCGGCCTCGAAGTGGACATGACCGGTTTCGAGCACGCGATGAACGCGCAGCGCGCGCGCGCCCGCGCTGCCGGTCGGTTCGAGGTGAAAGGACAGGTGCCGGCGGATCTGGCCAGTCAGCTCAGGCCCACCACCTTCCTGGGTTACGACGCGTTGCTGGCCAGTGGCAGCAAACTGCTGGGTATCGTGCGCGATGGCCGGCAATTTGAACAACTGGCCGATGGCGAGGAAGGCACCCTGATCCTCGATCGCACGCCGTTCTACGCCGAGTCGGGCGGCCAGGTCGGCGACACCGGCGTCCTCTCCAACGCCGCCGGTCGCTTCGAAGTCGGCGATACCGTGAAGCTGGGCGGCGTATTCTTCGGCCATGCCGGGACCTGGCGCGGCCAGCAACCGCTGCGCAGCGGCGACCTGCTTGATGCCCAGGTCGACAGTGCCCGCCGCCAGGCCATCGTGCTCAACCATTCGGCCACCCACCTGCTGCATGCGGCGCTGCGCAAGGTGCTGGGCGAACACGTCACCCAGAAAGGTTCGCTGGTTGCAGCAGAGCGGCTGCGCTTCGATTTTTCGCACTTCAAGCCGGTCAGTGGCGAGGAGCTGGATCGGGTCGAGGCGATGGTGAATGCCGAAGTGCGGCGCAACGCGGCCGCCGAGGTACACAACATGAGCTACGACCAGGCGCTCGAGTCCGGCGCGATGGCGCTGTTCGGCGAGAAGTACGGCGATGAGGTGCGCGTGCTGAAGATGGGCGATTTCTCGACCGAGCTCTGCGGCGGCACCCATGTCGGGCGTACCGGCGATATCGGCTTGTTCAAGATCGTCGGCGAGTCCGGCGTGGCCTCCGGCGTGCGTCGCATCGAGGCCGTGACCGGCGACGGCGCGCTGGCCTGGGTGGCCGGCAAGGAACACCGGCTCGACGAGCTGTCGCATCTGTTGTCCAGCAGCGGTGACGAGGTGGTGGCCAAGCTGCGCCAGTTGCTGGATCGCCAGAAGAAGCTCGAGCGCGAGCTGGATTCGCTGCGCAGCAAGGCCGCCGGCTCGGCCACCGCCGATCTGGCTGCTTCCGCCCGGAATGTCGACGGCATCAAGGTAGTCGCTGCGCGGCTGGAAGGGCTCGACGTGAAATCGTTGCGCGACAGCGTTGACCAGCTCAAACAGCAGCTCGGCGACTGCGTGATCGTGCTGGCCGGTGCGGTGGATGGTCGTGTGTCGCTGATCGCCGGTGTGCACGGCACGGCGTTGAATCGCGTCAAGGCGGGCGCTGTGGTCGCCCACGTGGCTGCACAAATCGACGGCAAGGGTGGTGGCCGTCCGGACCTGGCACAGGGTGGCGGGTCCGACGCCGCAAACCTGCCGGCGATCCTGGCTGGCGTGGCAAACTGGGTTTCCTCGCGCTGAACCGTGAACGCCTTGCGGCGACGCGCATTGCGCGGGGGAATCGTGCTCAGTTAGTATCCACCGAGGTCGATCTCGCCGTTGGGCGAGGTTGCCAGTCAGGACGCTCAGGAGGTGTTTTGGCTGTGAGCCGGGAGGGCGGTAGGGCCTTCGGCGGATCAAATCGTCGAATTGCGGATGGACGGGCGCTCAGGGGTGAGGCAGCGTCGATCTGCAGGCCTGTAACCAGCAGCTTTTTAATGGAGTAGTAATCATGTTGATTCTGACCCGTCGGGTCGGTGAGACCCTGATGATCGGCGACGAGGTGACCGTCACCGTTCTTGGCGTGAAAGGCAATCAGGTACGCATCGGCATCAACGCACCCAAGACCGTGGCCGTCCATCGCGAAGAAATCTACCAACGAATCAAGGGCGAACATGCCACCGACAGCACGCCAGACGATGTAGGCGAGCACTGATCGCCTACATCAAGCCTTTACCTCGACCGCGCCGGTCAGTATCCTTGCCGGCTCCGCAGCAATGCGGCAAAACCCCGGAGAGATGCCCGAGTGGCCGAAGGGGCTCCCCTGCTAAGGGAGTATCGGGTCAAAAGCCTGATCGAGGGTTCGAATCCCTCTCTCTCCGCCAGATACGCAAAGCGCCCCGCGAGGGGCGTTTTGCGTATCTGGCGGAGAGAGGCGTGCCGCGTCAGAATAGCTTTCTTCTTACAGTCCCCCTGAAGGCCGCACTGGAGAACGGGCGACTTACTATCGGTCACGTGTTATGAAGAGGTCCTCTGGAGCGCCAGCATCCCGCACGAGCGCGGGTGTTTCACGCAAGCATGGGGACTCGATGAGGATCACGCGCGGGATGTTTGGCTGCAAGTGCAGCAAACGCGTGAGCCTGAGGTGCCAACGGTCCCAACCTCATGTGAGGACTGGGTGGATTTCTTGACGCTTCGCGCCAAGGACAACTTACCCGAGCTTCGCAAAGAAATTAGCCGCGAAGCCCCTAACCCCCGGTGGCACGAAGGGTCGGACGACGAGCCGGAACAGATATCTATCCGTGAAAATCTCGCCGACCACCCCAAGGTCAAAGCTGTATGGAGTGGCTACGTCGAACAACAATGGCTGCCGTGGACTGATCGTCACTGTGCGTGGGAGAACGTCAACAAGGTTTACACCAAATTATTCGTTATCCATCAAGCGCAGCTTAAACTCGAACAGAATTTGTCTTGACAGATGGGTCCACTGTAGCGTATACTAATGGGGCTATAGGTGTCCTGCCATCGTCATTCCGGTGCGCAGGGTGAAACGGGAAGCCGGTGCGGATGCGTTATACATCCCAGGCCGGCACTGCCCCCGCAACGGTAGGCGAGAAAACCCGACTCAGAACCACTGCGATGTTCGCGGGAAGGTGTCGGGGTGATGCTTTCAGCATCGCTCGCAAGTCCGGAGACCGGCCTATGGTGGACATCCTACGGGATGTCCTTCTCGGGTGTTGCGGTGGGCAACCAGACGAGCTGATTCGGCGCGGCTGTTTGCTGTCCTTGATTGGTCTTGTCCTGCTCCTCAACACCCCTCCCGCGGGTGAGCGATACGGAGACAGGACACATGAACAAGCTGGGCCCCGTTGCGACTGACGTCGCAACCGTCAAACTGCTGATTGATGGCGCATTCGTCGAGTCAACTTCCTCCCAATGGCGCGACGTCGTCAACCCGGCCACGCAGGCGGTGTTGGCGCGCGTACCGTTCGCCACCGTTGATGAAGTGAACGCAGCGGTCGCTGCCGCGAAAAAGGCATTCAAGAGCTGGCGCAAGACGTCCATCGGTACGCGTGCGCGCATCTTCCTGAAGTACCAGCAGCTGATTCGCGAGCATATGCCGGAACTCGCCGCAATCCTCACGGCCGAACAGGGCAAGACCTTGCCCGACGCCGAAGGCGATGTGTTCCGCGGCCTGGAAGTGGTCGAGCACGCGGCGGCCATCGGCCGCCTGCAGCTCGGCGAGATGGCCAACAATGTAGCCGGCGGCGTCGACACTTACACGTTGCTTCAGCCGCTCGGTGTTTGTGCCGGCATCACGCCGTTCAACTTCCCCGCGATGATTCCGCTGTGGATGTTCCCGATGGCGATCGCTACCGGCAACACGTTCGTGCTGAAGCCTTCGGAACAGGATCCGATGGTGACCATGCGCCTGGTTGAGCTGGCGGTGGAAGCCGGTATTCCGAAGGGCGTGCTCAACGTCGTTCACGGCGGCGAAGAAGTCGTCAAGGTGATCTGCGACCACGCCGACATCAAGGCGGTGTCGTTCGTGGGCTCCACCAAAGTTGGCACGCACATCTATCACCATGCTTCGCGGGCGGGCAAGCGTGTGCAATGCATGATGGGCGCGAAGAATCATGCCGTGGTATTACCGGACGCCAACAAGGAGCAGACGCTCAATGCCATGGCTGGTGCGGCGTTCGGTGCCGCCGGACAGCGCTGCATGGCGGCGTCAACCGCCGTAATGGTGGGCGAAGCACAATCGTGGATCCCCGAGCTGGTAGCCAAGGCGAAGACGCTCAAGGTCAACGCCGGCCGCGAGAGCGGTACCGATGTGGGGCCGCTGATTTCCTGCGCAGCACGCGAGCGCGTCGAGGCATTCATCGCGTCAGGCATCGAACAGGGTGCAACGCTGGAACTCGACGGCCGTCGGCCGCAGGTGCCCGGCTATGAAAGCGGCAACTTCGTCGGCCCGACCATCTTCTCCGGCGTGAAGCCGGGCATGCGGATCTACGACGAGGAAATCTTCGGTCCGGTACTGGTGATCCTGGCTGCGGGTTCGCTCGATGAGGCCATCGAGATCGTCAACGCCAATCCGAACGGAAACGGTACCGCGGTCTTCACGCAATCGGGCGCTGCAGCCCGGAAATTCCAGGAAGACATCGACGTCGGCCAGGTGGGCATCAACGTGCCGATCCCGGTGCCGGTACCACTGTTCTCCTTCACCGGCTCGCGCGCGTCCAAGCTCGGCGACCTTGGCCCGTACGGCAAGCAAGTCGTGATGTTCTACACGCAGACAAAAACGGTGACGCAGCGTTGGTTCGACGACGACACCTTGCATGTCGGCGTCAATACCACGATCAGTCTTAAGTGATGGCCGCGGTCATGGATATCCATGCAACCCGGTCGTCACCGACGGATTTGAGCGAGGAGCAGTTGGCCTTTCGCGAGGCGGCACACGATTTCGCGCAGGCTGAGTTCGCGCCCCATGCGGCGCACTGGGATGCCGACAGCGAATTTCCTCGCGAGGCCATCGGCAAGGCTGGCGAGCTCGGCTTTTGCGGGGTGTACGTGGACGAAGCGGCCGGCGGCTCCGGGCTGACGCGCCTGGACGCGGCCATAGTGTTCGAGGAACTGGCTGCCATCGATCCTTCCACCGCCGCCTTCATCAGCATCCACAACATGGCAACCTGGATGCTAACTGCGCATGCACAACCTATGTTGCGCGACGCGTGGGGGCCGGTACTCGCGCGTGGCGAGAAGCTGGCTTCGTATTGCCTCACCGAACCTGGTGCCGGTTCCGACGCGGCATCGCTGAAAACCCGCGCCGAACGCAAGGGCGACAGCTATGTGCTTAACGGTAGCAAAGCCTTTATTTCGGGCGCAGGCGTCACCGATGTGCTGGTGGTGATGGCACGGACGGGCGAGGAGGGGGCACGTGGCATCAGTGCGTTTGCCGTGCCGGCCGACTCGCAGGGCGTCGGCTATGGGCGCAACGAAGACAAGCTCGGCTGGCACAGCCAACCCACCCGCGGTGTCAGTTTCGATGAGGTCAGGGTGCCCGTAAATCACCTCCTTGGCAATGAAGGGGATGGATTCAAGATTGCGATGAAGGGACTCAATGGCGGTCGCGTCAACATCTCGGCCTGTTCGCTGGGCGCGGCGCAGGGTGCGCTCGATGCAGCCCGCCGCTACATGGGTGAGCGCAAGCAGTTCGGCAAGAAACTGGCCGAATTCCAGGCGCTGCAATTCAAGCTGGCGGATATGGCCACGCAACTTGTCGCAGCCCGGCAGATGGTGCACACCGCTGCGTGCAAGCTCGATGCGCACACCAGCGATGCCACCGTGTGGTGTGCGATGGCCAAGCGTTTTGCGACCGATGCGGGTTTCGCCATCTGCAATGAAGCCCTTCAGATTCATGGAGGCTACGGCTACATCCGCGAGTACCCGATTGAACGGCTGCTGCGCGACTGCCGCGTGCACCAGATCCTGGAAGGCACCAACGAAATCATGCGCGTGATCATTGCGCGTCACTTGCTGAATACCCACGAGGAATTGCGATGAGCCACGCAGGCAAACATTACACCGGAATGAAGCTAGAGATCGATGGCCACGTCGCCGTGGTCACGCTCAGTAATCCACCCGCCAACACCTGGACCCGCGACAGCTTGGCTGCATTGCGCGATCTGGTTCATGACCTGTATACCGACCGCAACGTCTATGCATTAGTCATCACGGGTGAAGGCGAGAAGTTCTTTTCCGCGGGCGCGGACCTTAAGCAATTCGCCGAGGGCGACAAGGCGCTGGCGCGTGATGCTGCCCGCCGGTTCGGCGAGGCGTTCGAAACGCTTTCCGCCTTCCGTGGCGTCAGCATCGCGGCCATCAACGGCTATGCCATGGGCGGTGGTCTGGAATGCGCGCTGGCGTGTGATCTGCGCATCGCCGAAGAACAGGTACGGCTGGCGTTGCCTGAAGCGGGCGTCGGCCTGTTGCCCTGTGCGGGCGGCACGCAGAACTTGCCGCGCCTGGTCGGCGAAGGGTGGGCCAAGCGGATGATCCTGCTGGGCGAACGCGTCGATGCCGCCACCGCCCTGCGCATTGGTCTGGTCGAAGATGTCGCGCCGAAAGGCGAGGCGAAGGCACGCGCCATCGCCTGGGCCCACCAGGCCGAAAAGCAAAGCCCGACCAGCATCGCCGCTTGCAAGAAACTGGTGCAATCCACGCGCATGCAGACGCACGCCACGGCACTGGTCAGCGAACGCGAGGCCTTTGTGGATCTATTCGACAGCGTCGACCAGAAAGAAGGCGTTCATGCGTTCCTCGAAAAGCGCGCGCCACAATGGAAGAATGCATGAGCTCAGAGACTCTCAACACTACCGATGCGCCGGTGTTGTTCGAGGAGCGTGCGTCGTCCAACGGTCGGTGCATTGGTATTGCCACGCTAAACGCACCCAAGACGCTTAATGGCTTGTCGCTGGAGATGACCCGTCTGCTTGATGCGCAACTGCACGCGTGGGAGTCGGACGCTGCTATCGCCTTGGTCGTACTGCAGGGCGCAGGAGAGAAAGCATTCTGTGCCGGCGGCGATCTGCATGGCCTGTACCGCTCGATGCTGGATTACCGCGCCAGTGGCAGCCACGACATTCGCGACAACGCTTACGCAAGCAATTTCTTCGCCGTCGAATATCGCCTCGATTACCATATCCATACCTATCCCAAGCCGGTCTTGTGCTGGGGTCACGGCATCGTGATGGGTGGTGGCATCGGGCTGATGGCGGGTGCCAGTCATCGTGTGGTCACCGAGCGCTCGAAGCTGGCGTTTCCGGAAATCACCATCGGCCTCTATCCGGATGTGGGCGGCAGCTGGTTGTTGAATCGCGTGCCAGACCGGGCTGGCCTCTTCCTGGCCTTGACTGGGGCGCCGTTGAACGCCGGCGATGCTATCCATGCGGGCTTGGCTGATTGGTCAGTGCTTGAAGAACAGCGTAAGGCTGTGCTTGACGCCTTGCTCGACATGCCATGGTCGGATGATGCAGCTACCTCCCACACCCAACTTAGTGGTTTGCTGAAACAGCATGCGAGCACGCCGGGAGACGGTCCGCTCCAGCGCTATCGTGCACTCGTCGCGCAGGTCTGCACACACGAGGCGCTTGAACTGATTGCCGCATCGGTTGCGAATATCGAGCAGTACGATCCCTGGTTGGAGACGGCAAAGCAGACACTGGCAACCGGTGCGCCCAGCTCGGCGCGGCTGGCGTTTGAGCTGCAACGACGCACCGCCTCGATGTCGTTGGCCAATGTGTTCCGGCTTGAATATCTGGTGTCGCTGCAGTGTGCGGCTTACGGCGATTTCGCCGAAGGCATCCGTGCATTGCTGATCGACAAAGACCGTCAGCCGCGCTGGCGCCCCGGAGCGCTGGCAGAGGCATCGCACGCGTGGGTCGATGAATTCTTTTTGGCGCCCTGGCTAGACAGCGAACATCCGCTCGTCAATCTGGGCAACGACGTAGATGCAAGGAGATAGGGGATGAGCCGCATTGCTTTCATCGGCCTGGGCAACATGGGCGCACCCATGGCCGCCAACCTTCTGAGGGCCGGCCACGCGCTGCGTGTCTTCGATCTTGCCCCTGCGGCGATCGAGGCCGCTGTTGCGGCGGGTGGCGTGGCCGCCACCAGTGCGATCGACGCGGTAGTCGAGGCCGACATTGTGATCTCGATGTTGCCGGCCAGTCGCCACGTCGAAGGACTCTATCTGGACATCAGCAGCGGCCTGTTGCCGCACATTCCTGCCAATGCGCTGGTCATCGACTGCAGCACTATCGCACCCGGTACTGCGCGCAAGGTCGCTGACGCCGCGGCGAAACACGGTCTAGCGATGATCGATGCTCCCGTATCGGGCGGCACGGCGGGCGCGGCCGCGGGCACACTGACGTTCATTGTTGGTGGCGAAGCCACGGTGCTGGAGCGCGCACGCCCGATCCTCGCGGACATGGGCAAGAACATCTTCCATGTAGGGGTCAATGGTGCCGGCCAGGTTGCCAAAATGTGCAACAACATGGCGCTGGGCGTGATTATGGCGGTAACGGGCGAGGCGCTTGCGCTGGGTGTCGCGCACGGCCTTGATGCGAAGGTACTGTCGCAGATGATGGCGGTCAGCACCGGCCGCAGCTGGGCCACGGAGGTATGCAATCCATGGCCTGGTGTACTGGAGAATGCACCGGCATCGCGAGGTTATACAGGCGGTTTCGGCAACGACCTCATGTTGAAGGATCTTGGCCTGGCAGCCGAAGCTGCAGTGTCGGTGGGAGCCTCGATCCCGCTTGGCGAGCTTGCGCGGAATCTGTACGCGATGAACAGCCGCGCGGGTCATGGGGAGCTGGATTTCTCCAGCGTGGTGAAGCTGGTAGCGAAGGACGTATGAGCGAGCTTGCGGATAAGGGGACGGAGGGAATTAAGCGACGTCAGGTTGGCTGTCCCGGCTTGCTGAAACAACTCCGAAGCAGGTTGAGCAAAGTACGAACTCTCCGCTGAGGAGAGGGTAGAATGAGAGGCGGTGTTCGGGCTCCAAGCCGGGCCGAACAATCCCCGCAAATCCCATGCCGCTCCGCAGCTCATCGAAGCCGCCGTTTTGCGTATCTGGCGGAGAGAGGTGGTGGACGAACCCTGGCGGTTCTGCAGTGCAATGGGCGCGTCGCCTTCCGGGTAGTCCATCGCGACGGAGCCTTCGGCGATTGGATAGACCATCGCGGTGTAGCCGCGAACGGCAAGCGCTACAGTCCCGACTTCCCCGATTTTGTGCACTGCGATGGTGCGGTCGCAGCGGTTGGCGGGTTGCTATTGGTGCGCGAAGCAAGGCTTTTTGAGCCTGGTTTCCGCCAAGTCCGCATTTTCTACGATGTCCCGCAAGACGGCATGCATGTTGCTTAGCATCATGCAAGGCGGTCTGGCCGCGGGAAAGGTATGACCCGGTGGACCGCAGCGTTTCGTCATCTACGCGCGGAGATGGTATGTCAGGTAAAGCGACCCGGATCGAGTTACAGCGATGGCGGACCCCGCAGCAAGCCATGGGCTGGCGGATCGCGATGCTGGTTCCCGGTTTCCTGTTGGTGATCGTTGGCGTCCTGCATCGACGAAGAACGCCAGCACCAGGAATCCCTGCGGCAGGCCAATACCACCCCAGCGACGGCCGCTGGTCTGGCAATCGATTGATTCGACGCAGAGGTCATTGAGATGACAATGAAGCTTGTCGTGATTGGCAATGGCATGGTCGGTCACAAACTGCTGGAGGAGCTGAGCGCGCTCCGGCCGCTGGGGCTGGATATCACTGTATTGTGCGAGGAAGGACGGCCGGCGTACGACCGTGTGCATCTGTCGGAATTTTTCTCCGGCAAGAGTGAATACGATCTCTCTCTCGTGACGCCGGGTTTTTTCGATCAGCCCGGTATGCACCTCAGGCTCGCCACGCGCGCCGTGCGGATCGATCGCGCGATCAAGCGGGTGACCACCGCCGACGGCGAGATCATTCCCTACGACAAGCTGGTGCTGGCCATGGGATCGACGCCGTTCGTGCCATCGATCCCGGGCAATGACCGGCCCGGTTGCCTGGTCTATCGCACACTCGACGATCTGGGCGCCCTCGCCGGATGGGGTGCACGTTCCACGCACGGCGTTGTCGTCGGCGGTGGCCTGTTGGGGCTGGAGTGCGCCAAGGCGCTGCGCGACCTGGGGCTGGAGACGCACGTGGTCGAGTTCGCGCCGCGGCTGATGGCGGTGCAGGTCGATGACATCGGCGGACAGATACTGCGCCGGACCATCGAGGCTCTCGGCCTGACCGTGCACACCGGGAAGAACACGGTCGAAATCGTGGACGGTGAAACCGCTCGCCATCGCATGAAGTTTGCCGACGGCGGCTATCTCGAGACCGATCTGATCGTGTTCTCCGCTGGCATCCGGCCGCGCGATGAACTGGCACGCCAAAGTGAACTTGGCGTGGGCGAGCGCGGTGGCATCATGGTCGACAACTTCTGCCGCACGCGTGACCGCGACGTCTATGCCATCGGCGAATGCGCGTTGTGGGGGGGCAAGCTCTTCGGTCTCGTCGCGCCCGGCTACGAGATGGCGCGCGTGGTGGCCAGCCACCTGCATGCACTGCTGACACGCAAGCAGTCATCAGGCCTGCCGGAGTTCGCGGGCGCCGACATGTCCACCAAGCTCAAGCTGATGGGTGTGGACGTGGCCAGCATCGGCGACGCTCACGGCGCGACGCCGGGCAGCCGCAGCTACCAGTTCAGCGACGGGCGCCGGCAGGTCTACAAGAAGCTGGTCGTGTCGGAGGACGGCAAGCGATTGCTGGGTGGCGTGCTGGTGGGCGACGCCGCCGAGTACGGCACCTTGTTGCAGATGATGATCAACGGCCTCGAGCTCCCCGAAGCGCCAGAATCGCTGATCCTTCCTGCCTCCGGTGGCGGGGCCGCGCCGGGGCTCGCCATCGATGCGCTGCCCGCGACGGCGCAGATATGCTCATGCAACAACGTCACCAAGGGACAGTTGTGCGAGGCGGTGATTGCCGGCGCCACTTCCATCGGGGCGCTGCAAGCAGCAACCCGGGCGGGCACGACGTGCGGCGGTTGTGTGCCGCTGGTGACGCAGATCATGAAGGCGCAGATGAAGCGACAGGGGCTGGTAGTCAATCATTCCCTCTGCGAGCACTTCGCCTATTCCCGCCAGGAGCTTTACCACCTGGTTCGCGTGGAGCGCATCCGCCGTTTCGACGATCTGCTCGCACGCCACGGTACGGGCCTGGGCTGCGATATCTGCAAGCCCACGGTGGCCAGCATTCTGGCTTCATGCTGGAACGAATTCGTGCTGCAGCAGGAACACGTCTCGCTACAGGATTCCAACGACTACTTCCTCGCCAACATCCAGAAAGACGGTACCTATTCGGTCGTGCCGCGCATGCCTGGCGGCGAAGTGACGCCCGATGGCCTGATCGTCGTCGGGCAGATCGCGAAGAAGTATGGCCTCTACACCAAGCTCACCGGCGGCCAGCGCGTGGACATGTTCGGTGCGCGGCTGGAGCAGCTGCCGCTGATCTGGGAGGAACTGATCGCCGCGGGCTTCGAATCGGGACACGCCTATGGCAAATCGCTGCGTACGGTGAAGTCCTGCGTGGGCTCGACCTGGTGCCGGTACGGCGTGCAGGATTCGGTAGGTACCGCAATCGACCTGGAGCACCGCTACAAGGGCCTGCGTTCGCCGCACAAGTTGAAGTTCGGTGTATCGGGTTGTGCCCGCGAGTGTGCCGAAGCACAGGGCAAGGATGTCGGTGTCATCGCCACCGAAAAGGGTTGGAACCTCTACGTCTGCGGTAACGGCGGCATGAAGCCAAGACACGCCGAACTGCTGGCCGGCGATCTGGATACGGCAACCCTGATCCGCTACATCGACCGCTTCCTGATGTTCTACATCCGTACCGCCGACCGGCTGCAGCGAACCAGTGCATGGCGCGACAACCTGGAAGGCGGCATGGACTACCTCCGGGACGTGATCGTCAACGACAGGCTCGGCATCGTTGCCGAGCTGGAGGCGGAAATGCGCCACGTGGTGGACACCTACGAGTGCGAGTGGAAGAGAGCCGTCAGCGATCCGGCGGTCCGCCGCCGCTTCCATCATTTCGTCAACAGCGATGCCGGCGACGAGCGGGTCGTGTTTGTGCCTGAGCGCGGGCAGATACGGCCCGCTGCGCCAACGGAGAGGCGTAGGCGGCATGAGCGCATCCCGGTCGTGGTGGAGACGGAGTGAGCCATATGAACGATCACGCGACAATCATCGAATGGACGTCTATTTGTGATATCGACGATATCGTGCCTGATACCGGCGTGTGCGCGCTGCTGGATGACGAGCAGGTGGCGGTGTTCCGGATCGGCGCCGGTGATTTCTACGCCATCGACAACGTCGATCCTGTATCGGAGGCGGCGGTTCTCTCGCGTGGCCTGGTCGGCAGCCTGACCGAACGCATTGTGGTGGCCTCGCCGATACACAAACAGCACTTCGACCTGCGCACCGGTGAATGCCTGGAAGCACCCGAGTACAGCGTACGCACGTGGCAGGTGCGGCGGCAGGGAAGTACGCTGCAGATCAGGCGCGGGGACGCATGAGCACCAAGCGAGCGCGACTGGTAGTCATCGGCAATGGCATGGCCGGCATCCGCACGGTGGAGGAGTTGTTGCAGCTCGCACCAGACCTGTACGACATCAGTGTGTTCGGCACCGAATCCTACGGCAACTACAACCGCGTCATGCTGTCACTGCTGCTGAGTGGTGAGAAGCAGGCGGACGAGATCATGCTGAACCCGACGGCGTGGTATGCCGAGCACGGCATCACGTTGCATGCCGGCGATCCGGTAGTGGAGATCGACCGTGCGCGCCGATGCGTTCGGTCGTCCAGCGGCGTCGAGGTGGCGTACGACCGGTTGCTGATTGCGACCGGCTCCCAGCCGATCGTCCTGCCGGTGCCCGGCTGTGACTTGCCCGGGGTCGTGTGTTTCCGGGGCATCGATGACGTGGAGCGCATGGTCGAGGCGGCCGGCATCTACCGCAGCGCGGCGGTGATCGGCGGCGGCCTGCTGGGCATCGAGGCGGCCAACGGGCTTTCCCGGCGCGGCATGCAGGTCACGCTCATCCATCGCAGCCACGTGCTTCTCAACCAGCAGCTCAACGATGACGCAGCGCGTCTGCTTGCCCGCAACCTGCAGGAGCGCGGACTAGTGCTTCGGCTTGACGCGGAAACCGTCGCACTAGAGGGCGGTGAACGAGTCGAAGGCGTAAGACTGGCTGACGGCAGCCGCATCGACGCGGGCCTCGTGGTGATGGCGGTCGGCGTGCGCCCCGAGATCGCGCTGGCCGAGGCAAGCGGCATCCATTGCGGGCGCGGCATCGTGGTCGACGACACACTGCAGACCTACGATCCCCACGTTTATGCGGTAGGCGAGTGCGTGCAGCATCGCAAAGTCACGTTCGGTCTGGTGGCGCCGGTGTGGGAGCAGGCGCGCGTGTGCGCGGCGCACCTGGCGCGCTTCGGTCATCGACGCTATTGCGCAGCCGAGACCGCCACCCGACTCAAGGTGACGGGCATCGACCTGTATTCGGCGGGCGATTTCATCGGGGGCGCCGGGACCGAGGATCTGGTGATGCGCGATCCCCGCCGTGGCGTCTACAAACGCCTGGTGCTGAGGGATAGCCGCCTCGTCGGCGCCGTGTTGTATGGCGACGCGAAGGACGGTGGCTGGTATTTCGAACTGATTTGTGAGGGCACGGACATCGCGCCGCTGCGCGACCGGTTGTTGTTCGGGCAGAGCTACTGCCAGTCGTCGATCGCGAACCTTGCTGGGGTCGCGACATGAGCGGCCACGTTGCGACGACCTGTCCCTATTGCGGCGTCGGTTGCGGCGTGTTGGCCGGCGTCGTCGCCAGCGGTGCGGTCACCGTGGCGGGAGATCCGCAGCACGGCTCCAATCAAGGGCGTTTATGCGTCAAAGGCGCAGCGCTGGGTGAGACCATGGGCCTTCAGGGGCGCCTGCTGCATCCCCAGATGCGAGGGCCGGGCGGTGCTCTCCGTCGAGTGACGTGGGATGAGGCGCTCGATCGCGTCGCCGATGGCTTCCGCAGTGTCATTGACCGCCACGGCCCGGAGGCGGTGGCCTTCTATGTCTCCGGCCAGCTGCTGACCGAGGACTACTACGTCGTCAACAAGCTGGCGAAGGGGTACCTGGGCACCGCCAATATCGACACGAATTCGCGTCTGTGCATGTCTTCCGCCGTGGCGGGCCACAAGCGCGCATTCGGCGAAGATGTAGTGCCAGGTTGCTATGCGGATATGGAGCAGGCCGAGCTCGTCGTGCTGGTCGGCTCCAACACGGCGTGGTGCCACCCGGTCGTATTCCAGCGCATCGTCAAGGCGAGGGAGGAGGGAGCGAACCTGCGGTTGGTGGTGATCGATCCGCGTTTTACCGCGACCTGCGAATCGGCCGATCTGCACTTGCCGATCCGGCCCGGTACGGATGTCTGGCTGTTCAACGGTCTGCTCGCGTTCCTGTTCCGCTATGGCGTGATGGATGCCGTCTTCGTCGAGGCGCACACGCGCGACTTTGCGCAGACCCTGGCGACGGCGGAGCACGATGCTGCCGATCCGGCCGAGGTGGCGCGTATCTGTGGTGTCCAGCTCGCCGATCTGTTGACGTTCTACCGGCTGTTCGCCCGCCACGAAAAAACCGTCACGCTGTTCTCGCAAGGTGTGAACCAGTCCTCCAGCGGCACGGACAAGGTCAACAGCATCATCAATTGCCACCTGCTTACCGGTCGCATCGGCAAGCCGGGCACGGGGCCGTTCTCGATCACCGGGCAGCCCAATGCGATGGGCGGCCGCGAGGTCGGCGGGCTGGCGAACATGCTGGCGGCGCACATGGAATTGCACGATCCAGTGCATCGCGACATCGTGCAGTCGTTCTGGGCTTCGCCGCGCATCGCGGCGAAGCCCGGGCTGAAGGCGGTGGAGCTGTTCGACGCGGTACTCGAGGGCCGGGTGAAGGCGTTGTGGATCATGGCGACCAATCCGGTGGTCAGCCTGCCCGATGCCGATCGCGTCAAGCGCGCACTCGGGGCCTGCGAGCTGGTGGTCTGTTCCGACATCGTTGCAAGCACGGACACCAATGCACTTGCCCACGTGTTGTTGCCGGCGCTTGGCTGGGGCGAGAAGGACGGCACGGTGACCAGTTCCGAGCGACGCATCTCCAGGCAGCGTCCCTTTCTCCCATCGCCCGGCGAAGCCCGTGCCGACTGGCGCATCGTCTGCGATGTCGCGCGGCGGCTGGGCTTTGAGCGTGGCTTCCAGTTTGCCGAGCCGCACGAGATCTTTATTGAACACGCAGGGCTCACGGCGTTTCGCAACCATGCGCCACACGCCGACGGTGCGCCTGCCGCGCGAAGGCAGCTCAACCTGGGTGCACTGGCATCGCTGAGCCGGTCGGCCTATGAAGCCCTCGCTCCGGTGCAGTGGCCGGTGAACGAGGATGGCGTCGGCACGCTCCGCCTGTTCGCCGATGGACACTACGCACATGACGACGGTCGTGCCTGTTTCGTGATGACGCGCGCGCGCCCACCCGTCCACGCGCCCGACCGCGAATATCCGCTCGTGCTCAACACCGGCCGGGTGCGCGACCAATGGCACACGATGACGCGGACCGGCAAGGCGCCACGACTCACCGGCCACCTCAGCGAGCCCTATGTGGACATGCATCCCCACGACGCCCTGCGCTGCGGGGTGCGTGAAGGCGAACTAGCGAGGGTGCTTTCGCGTTGGGGAACGATGGTGGCGCGCGTTCGCCATGGCGGTGGCATCCTGGCGGGCAGCGTATTCGTGCCGATCCACTGGAACGACCAGTTCGCTTCCGACGCGCGCGTTGGCGGACTGGTCAATCCGGTGGTCGATCCGGTTTCCGGCGAGCCGGAGTTCAAGCACACGCCGATACGGGTGGAACCGTTTCCGGTGCGCTGGTATGGCTTTGCCTTTGGCCGTCGGGCCCTGCCGACATCCGGGCTCAGCTATTGGACGCTGATCCGCGGCGAAAACTTCCTGCGTTACGAGATCGCCCACCGCGAGCGTCCAGCGGATTGCAGCGCATGGGCAAGGAGGTGGCTTGGCGTCGACGACCCGGCAGCGGACTGGCTCGAATACGAGGACCAGGGCACCAGCGTCTACCGCGCGGCACATGTGATCGACGACCGGATTGAGTCGTGCGTGTTTCTCTCTTCGCGTCACGACCTGCCGGCGCGTCGTTGGCTGGCGAGCCTGTTTTCGGGCGAGCGGCTCGAAGAAGCCGACCGGATCGGGTTGCTGGTCGGCGAGCCGCCAGGCGCGGATGTCGATACCGGGCCGGTGGTGTGCTCCTGTTTCGGTGTGGGGCGCAACACCATCCGCGAGGCTGTGCGCGTGAAAGGTCTGGACACGCCGGCGCAGATCACCGCGGCCCTGCGCGCCGGTGGCAATTGTGGCTCCTGCATGCCGGAATTGCGGCAGTTGATTGCGGAAGTGCGCACCGCGCCCAGCGCATGAGACGGCATGACGACGAGTGAGGGTCGCCCCATGAAACTGTATCCACTGTTCGCTGACTTGAAAGGGCTGCCGGTACTTGTGGTTGGCGGTGGGACGGTCGCCGCGCGCAAGGTGGCTGCCTTGCTCGATGCCGGCGCGCAGGTGCGGCTCGGTGCGCCACAACTGGATTCCGGCCTGATGCAGTGGGTCGAGGAGGGGCGGCTCCGCTGGATGGCCGGAGCTTACATGCCGGCCTGGCTCGATGACGTCTGGCTGGTGATCGCCGCTACCGACGATCGCGCGCTCAATGCGCAGATCGCCGCAGAGGCCGGTGAGCGACGCATTTTCGTGAACGTCGTGGATGATGCCGCGCAATCACGCTTTCACGTGCCGGCCGTGATCGACCGCGCGCCGCTGACGATTGCCATCTCCACGGCAGGCGCCGCACCCGCGCTGGCGAGCCGCCTGCGTGAAACGCTCGAACAAGTGGTGGATCATGCCTATGGTTCGCTGGTGACGCTTGCGCAACACCATCGCAGGCACATCGTGGGGCGCTTTCCTGATCTCGCGGCGCGCCGCGGGTTCTACCGTTGGCTCCACGACGGTCCGGTGTTTTCGCTGCTTCGCCATGCGCGGCCTGCGGATGCGGAACGATGCCTGACCGAGGCACTGCGGGCCGACAAAGTCGGTCCAGCCAAAGGCTCGGTAGCACTGGTCGGTGCCGGGCCGGGCCATCCCGAGCTACTGACCCTGCAGGCGTTGCGTGCACTCAATCAGGCAGATGTGATTCTTCATGACCAGCTGGTCAGTGCCGACATCCTGGCAATGGCGCGACGGGATGCCGAGCGCATCGATGTCGGCAAGCGTTGCGGCGGCCACCAAGTGGCGCAGGCACATATTCATCAGCTGATGCTCATGCATGCGCGTGCGGGGCAGCGCGTGGTGCGGCTCAAGGGCGGCGACCCCTTTGTGTTCGGTCGTGGTGGCGAGGAACTTACCTACCTGCACGCGCATGGGATCGATTGCGAGATCGTACCCGGTATCACGGCCGCCGTGGCGTGCGCGGCTTTCGCGGGAGTGCCGCTGACGCATCGTGAGCATGCGCATTCGGTTTGCCTACTTACCGCGCATGGCCGGGATGGGATCGACCGGCTGGATGCAGGCATTCTTGCCAATCACCGGCAGACCTTGGCCGTCTACATGGGCGTGGAGAAAATTGGCGCGCTGACTTCGCGCTTGCTCGCGCACGGTCGCCGTGCGGACACGCCGTTTGCGCTGGTCGAGAATGGTACGATGCCGCAGCAACGCGTGGTCGCTGGAGTACTGCGCGACTTGCCGGCGTTGGCCAGAAGCCACGCTGTGACGACGCCAGCGTTGCTGATCATCGGTGAGGTGGCCGGCCTGGCGAAGGATCATGCGTGCTTCGGTCAATTGCTGACCGTGCAGCAGGAGACGACGAGGCGTGCGGCGCACAAGCCGCGCGCATAGCGATGGCCTGACGCCTGCCAGGTCGACATGTCCTTTTTCAGGGAACCCGCCCCATGACATTGCCTGCTGGATCGAGCCACGCCCTGTCGGGTCGCTGCATCGCAGTGCCCGAATCACGCCAACTCGACGTTTTTGCCGCGTTGCTCGAACGCCGTGGCGCGACGGTGCTGCGGTGCCCGTTGGTGGATATCCGCGACGCACCAGACCCGGCGCCGGTGCTGGACTGGCTGCGCATGTTCAACGACGGTGGCTGCGACGATCTCCTGCTGTTCACCGGCGAAGGGTTGCGTCGCCTGCTGGGCGCGCTGGACCTGCAGGTGCCCGAGTGGAGGGCGCGCTTCATCGAGCGGCTGGCTGAAATACGCATCGTTGCGCGAGGCCCAAAGCCGGGCCGGGTGTTGCGCGAACTCGGGCTGCGGCCAAGTCTGGTGGCGGAACCGGCGACCACGCCGGGCATGATTGCGCTGCTGCAAGGTTTGCCGTTGCGGGGGCGACGTATCGGGGTGCAGCTCTACGGCAGCGATCCGAACACGCCACTGATGGCATTCCTCGCCCGGGCAGGGGCACGATCTCTGCCAGTGGCTCCCTACCGCTACGCCGATGCCGCCGCCGATGCCGATGTACTGGCCCTGATCGAGCGCACGCGACAAGGCGACATCGATGCGATTGCCTTCACCAGCTTGCAGCAGGTAGAGCGGCTGTTTCGACTCGCGCAGGAGCGTGGGGAGGAGGCCCGGCTGCAGGAGGCGTTGGCGCACACGGTGGTTGCTGCAGTGGGCCCGCTGGTGGCCGATTCGCTTGTCGCGCACGGCATACGAGTCCATGCTGTCCCCTCGGAAAGTTATTACATGAAGCCACTCGTCCAGGTCTTGATCGAGACTTTGGCGCGTCGACGTGCCGGCTCGTAAGTGGGCATCTGGCAGCTGCTTCAGAGCGCAGATTGAATAGTCTCGGGTGCACTCGCATGACCGACCTGCGGCCGGTTTACTTGTGCGGCGGTTTCACGCCGCCGTGCCGGGGCTTGAATCCACCAGGCCTGGAAGTGCCTGGTTTCGGGCCGCCGGGCTTGAACCCGCCGGGCTTCTTGAAACCACCCGGCTTGTGCGACGGTGCGGCATGGCCGGCGTCGCTATCGGTGCCGTCCCACTCGTGGATACGCAACTGCTGCTGCACCACCCAGACCTTCTTCAGGTGCTCGAACACTTCCTGGGGCATGCCGTCGGGCAGGTCGATCAGGCTGTAGTGGTCGCGGATGCTGAGGCGACCGATGTACTGGCTGTCCAGGCCGGCCTCGTTGGCGATCGCGCCGACGATATTGCCCGGCTTCACGCCGTGCTCGTGGCCGACCTCGATGCGGTAGGTACGCTTGCCTTCCTCGGTGGCATGCGCCCGCACCGGACGCTGGCCGAACTCGCGTGGCGGCGCACTGTCATGCGTGCTGTGCTCGCGCAGCCGACGTTCGGCGGGCTTCGATTCGTGCGCCGGATGATGGCTGGGTGCGCTGGCTTCACGCGCATGCGGCGGGCGGCGCTCGCTGCCGGTGCGCTCGCGCGGTGCCGTGCGTTCGACCCGCTCGCGCGAGGCCGGCTCGTACTTCTCGCGCTTGGGCGACGGCGTCAGCAGCAGCGGCTGATCGCCTTGGGCGATGCGTGCCAGCGCCGCGGCGATCTCGATGGCCGGGACGTTGTATTCCTGCTCATACTGCTCGATCAGCTGCTGGAACTGGTCGAGGCTGCCCTGCGCCAGCGTGTCGCTGATGCGTTGCTTGAACTTGCCGATACGCACGTCGTTGACCACCTCGACCGAGGGCAGCTGCATCTGCTCGATCGGCTGGCGGGTGGCACGTTCGATCGCGCCAAGCATGCCGCGCTCGCGCGGGCTGACGAACAGGATTGCCTCGCCGCTGCGCCCGGCGCGGCCGGTGCGGCCGATGCGGTGCACGTAGCTTTCGGTGTCATACGGGATGTCGTAGTTCAGCACATGGCTGATCCGCTCCACGTCGAGGCCACGCGCGGCCACGTCGGTGGCGACCAGGATGTCGAGCTTGCCGTCCTTGAGCTGCTGGATCACCCGCTCGCGTTGCGCCTGCACGATGTCGCCGTTGATAGCGGCGGCGGCCAGGCCACGCGCCTGCAGCTTGCCGGCCAGTTCCTCGGTGGCCTGCTTGGTGCGCGCGAAGATGATCATCGCGTCGAACGGTTCGGCCTCGAGAATACGGGTTAGTGCATCGAGCTTGTGCATGCCGCTGACGAACCAGTAGCGCTGGTGGATGTTCGGCGTGGTGGCAGCTGACGATTTGATCGTGACTTCGACCGGATCCTTCAGATGGCGCTGCGCGATCTTGCGGATCTGGGTCGGCATGGTGGCTGAGAACAACGCGACCTGGCGCTGCGGCGGCGTTGCCTGCAGCACCTTCTCGACGTCGTCGATGAAGCCCATGCGCAGCATTTCGTCGGCTTCGTCGAGCACCAGGTATTTCAGCTCGGAAAGATCCAGCGTGCCCTTGTCCAGGTGATCGATCACGCGGCCGGGCGTACCCACCACGACATGCACGCCACGCTTGAGCGAATGCAGTTGCGGACCGTAGCTTTGGCCACCGTAGATCGGCAACACCTGGAAACCGGGGATGTGCGCGGCATAACGCTGGAACGCTTCGGCTACCTGGATCGCCAGCTCGCGCGTAGGCGCCAGCACGAGTGCCTGCGGCTTGCCCGCACGCGCGCTGAGTCGCGACAGGATCGGCAGCGCGAACGCGGCGGTCTTGCCGGTACCGGTCTGCGCCTGGCCCAGCACGTCGCGGCCTTGCAGCAGCGGCGGGATGGTGGCGGCCTGGATCGGCGAGGGTGACTCGTAGCCGACGTCGGCCAGCACGCGCAGAACGTCGGGGTGCAGTGCGAGGGCGCCAAAACCGGACGGAACCGGGGCGTGGTCGGAAGCGGGGGAAGACATGGGGAACCTCGAAACCATGGCAGCGCCGAGGATGCGGCGTGCAAGAAGCCCATTCTACCAGCCCCGGCATGGCAGCGTGGCGCGGCATGCTGAATGCCGCCCGCACATCCGTCCGGTTATGCTCGGGATTGGATGTTTGACCTGGAGTAGATGAAGATGACTACACTCGAGACGATTTCCGAACAACGCCTGCATGGTGGCGTCCAGGGGTTCTATCGGCATACGTCGCAAGCTTGTGCCGGGCCGATGCGCTTCGCCGTGTACCAGCCGCCGCAAGCGGCGCGGCACGCTTGCCCGGTGCTGTACTTCCTGGCAGGTCTGACCTGCACCGAGGAAACCGCCACGATCAAGGCGGGCGCCCAGCGGCTGGCGGCCGAGCTGGGGCTGGTACTGGTAATGCCCGACACCAGCCCGCGCGAAACCGGTTTCGATGGCGCCACCGGCGACTGGGAGTTTGGCGAGGGTGCAGGCTTCTACCTGGATGCCACCCAGGCGCCTTGGTCGTCACGTTTCAACATGCACGCCTATGTGGCGGACGAGCTGCCGGCGCTGGTCGGCGGACACTTCCCGGTGGATGCGTCGCACAGCGCCTTGTGTGGACACTCGATGGGCGGGCACGGCGCCTTGACGATCGCCCTGAAGCACCCGACGCGCTATCGCTCGGTGTCGGCCTTCGCGCCGATCGTGGCACCCAGCCAGGTGCCATGGGGACGCAAGGCGTTGCCGCGCTACCTGGGTGACGACGCGCATGCCTGGGCGGACTACGACGCCTGCGAGCTGGTGCGTCGGCAGACCTTTCCCGGCACGATCCTGGTCGACCAGGGCGAGGCCGACCCGTTCCTGGAGGCCCAGCTGAAGCCCGAACTGTTCGACCGGGCCTGCGCCGAGGCGGGTCAATCACTGCTGTTGCGCCGCCACGCCGGCTACGACCACAGCTACTGGTTCATTGCCAGCTTTATCGACGACCACCTGCGTCATCATGCTGCGGCGCTGGGGCTGTTGTGATGGTGCTGCCGAGGTGGCAGTCAGTACACGGCGCGATCCGTCTTCCGGAGCCGGCCGATGTGCCGAATTACATGCCGCGCAATGAGCGCAGTGCGCGCCTGCTCACCCGGCTCGGCTTTGAACGCGAAGGCTATGCGCGCGCGTATCTCAAAGATCGCCGGGTAGTGGGAGCACCACGTGCTCACGGCGAAGATTGGCTGAAGTCGCGGCTGGAGGTTGATACGAAAATGGGGGCCATCGGCCGCCATTTTCAGTAACGCTCAGGCTGCTTCGATTCAGGCCTTGGCGGCCGGGCGATGGTTCGAGCGGCGGCGCTGGTTGCCGGCGGCGTGATCGCCACGCCCCTGTGGCGCGTAGCCGTTCGGTCGGGCCGAGCCGGCGGGCTTGCCCTGGCGCGGTGCCCGCGATTGACGCTGGCCACCGCCACCACCCTGCTTCGGACGCGGTGCTCCCGCATCCAGACGCAGCGGCGCAGAAGGCTCGTAACCGGCCACCGGATTGATGGCGATGTCCTGCTTGAGCAGCTTGCGGATGTCGTACAGCAGCCCGCTTTCATCGTGGCTGACCAGCGACAGCGCGAGACCTTCCAGGCCGGCACGGCCGGTGCGGCCGATGCGGTGCACATAGTCTTCGGCCACCGAGGGCAGATCGAAGTTGATCACGATCGGCAACTGCTCGATATCGATGCCGCGCGCGGCGATGTCGGTGGCCACCAGCACCGTGACGCGGTCGCTCTTGAAGTCGCTGAGCGCGCGGGTGCGGGCATTCTGGCTCTTGTTGCCGTGGATCGCGGCGCTGCGCAGGCCCGAGGCATTGAGGAAGGTCACCAGCTTGTCGGCGCCGTGCTTGGTGCGGCTGAACACCAGGGTCTGGCGCCGGCTGTCTTGCGACAGCACGTGCAGCAGCAGGTCGCGCTTGCGCGAAGCGTCGACCGGGTGCACCTGGTGGCTGACCAGGGTGGTTACGGTGTTCGGCGCCGACACCGAGATCTCGCGGGCGTTGTGCATGAACTCCAACGCCAGCGTCTTGATCGCCGGCGGGAAGGTGGCCGAGAACAGCATCGTCTGGCGCTTCTTCGGCAGCGCCTGCAGGATACGCTTCAGCGCCGGCAAGAAGCCCATGTCGAGCATGCGGTCACCTTCGTCCAGCACCAGGGTTTCCACCGCGGACAGGTCCAGCGTGCGCTGCTGCATATGATCGATCAGGCGGCCCGGAGTGGCGATCACGATATCGACGCCACGGCGCAACGCGTTGATCTGCGGGCCCATGCTGACGCCGCCGAAGATGGTCGTGCTGCTGACCCGCAGGTGCTTGCTGTAGCTGCGCATGTTGTCGTGGATCTGGGCAGCGAGCTCGCGCGTCGGGGTGAGGATCAGGGCGCGCGGGCGGCGCGTCATGGTCGCGCCGCTGGTTGACAGTTTCTGCAGCAGCGGCAGTGCGAACGCGGCGGTCTTGCCAGTGCCCGTCTGCGCGGCGGCGAGCAAATCATGGCCTTCCAGCGCGGGCGGAATCGCCGCAGCCTGGATCGGGGTAGGTGTGGTGTAGCCGTAATCGGCAAGCGCACGCAACAACGCGGGCGCAAGGCCCAGCGAATCAAAAGACATGTAACACTCCTGAGCAACCCGGAGTGTTCATACCGTGTTGCGGATCAAGGGAAAGGGGCGGCGGCATGCCGCAGCGGTCGCGAAGGCGACTGCGCCACGAAGTATAGCCGATCTGTCGACGTCGCGCGCAATTTCTCGACGAATCAAGCTGAACAGTCGCTTCAGTGGGCGCGCTGCGCCACGATCAGAATGTCAGCGTCAGCCTAACAGCTGATCGGGCTCGGTCAGCGAGTGATGTTGCGCGCGGCGCGAAGTTGTTGCATATCTTGCGTACGGTTGCCAACCCGCGGCGGCCAGGAACCCTCCCATGGCATGGCTTTCCCCCTGCGTGCGCTCGATGCGAGCCAGCGGCATGTAGTATTCGCGAGTTTCCTCGGCTGGACGCTGGATGCGTTCGATTTCTTCTTGCTGGTGTTCGTGCTCGGCAACATCGCCACCGATTTCCATGGGCACAAGACCGAGGTCACGCTGGGCATCTTGCTGACCCTGGCGGCGCGTCCGATTGGCGCCTTGTTGTTTGGACGGCTGGCCGATCGCAGCGGCGGCAACTACACCCTGATAATGGCCTCGTGGATGGCGGTCGTCGCCGTCTTGCTGGCCTTGCTAGCGTGGCTGGGGCCAGAGGTGCGTGGCGTTCGCTTCGGCAAGGCAGGCTCCTGATAGAATCGCCGGTTTGCAGACCCTCAAGAGACACACGATGAAAGCTGGCAAGGACAAGGTGGTTTCCCTTCACTACACGCTGACCGTGGAGGGCGAAAAGGTCGAAACCTCGCATGATCGCGACGAACAGTTGTGGGTCCTGCTCGGCCGCGGCCAGCTGATCCCGGGCCTGGAGACGGCCCTGGAAGGCCACGAGGCCGGCGAGAGCCTGGCGGTGGACGTGGCTGCCGCCGACGCCTACGGCGAACGTCAGGAGGGCCAGATCCAGCGTATGTCCAAGAAATACTTCCCGCAGGCCAACCGCCTCAAGCCGGGCATGGTCACCGTGCTGCAGCGGAAGGAAGGCGGCCAGCGCGCCGTCACCGTGCACAAGGTCGGCATGAGCGCGATCGATGTCGACCTGAACCACCCGATGGCCGGCAAGAACCTGCATTTCGACGTGGCCATCGGCGAAGTGCGCGAGGCCACCGAAGAAGAACTCAAGCACGGGCATGCCCATCCGCCGGGTAGCGCGAAACACTGATTTGGCACTCTGTCGGTCAACGAAAAACGGCGTCAGTAGCGCCGTTTTTCGTTTCGGATTGGGCGCAGGCGGAGGCTGCGGCCAAAGGCCTGCGTTACTACGTAGAGCTCGCGCCATACGTGAAACGCGGGACAGTGCCGATCGAAGTTGAGGGCCACATGGCGCGCGTGCGCGGTGAGCTTGGCGGCCACACGCATCATCTCCTGCATCACCGTATTCAGGCGCCGACGCTTGGCCGGGTGACGCAACGGCGCCTGCCGGGACAGCAGCGATTGCTGGCCGATCAGGCGCAGGATGTTGTACGTTACCTTGCTGCCATCGGCGAGCGTGACGACACGGTTTGATGTCTCCCAGGTGGTGACGCGTTTGCCCTCACGGGGCACCACCCACACGGCATCGATATCGGCCCGGCGCTCGGCCGCGCAGGCTTCGCGATCGAAGCGGCGTGGGTTCCACTTGCCCAATACGTCGACGCGGCCGTCACCCTGGCTGAGCGCCGTAATGAACAGCGCTTCGCTGTCAAAGCCCGAATCCCAGCGCAGCAGCACCGGAGACGACGTCAATGCCAAGGCGCGCTCGAGCGTGCGCTCGAGCATGTAGATGGAAGGCAGCCCCGCAACCGCTCAATCGAGCACCCGCCTGCCATACGCGAAATGCTCGCCCCAGTACGGCCCGTCGATATCGTCCAGACGCACCGTGCCGCCGCTGTTGGGTGCGTGCACGAAACGTCCCTTACCGACATACACGCCGACGTGGCTGATACTGCCGTCAATATCGAAGAACACCAGGTCGCCGCTGGCCAGCTGGGTCATGCGGCGCACCTTGCGAGCATCCATCGAGGCCATGTCGTGCGAAGTGCGCGGCAGGCTGATTCCGGCGGCGGTGCGGTAGATGTAATCGACCAGGCCGCTGCAGTCGAAACCGCTGGTCGGCGTGTTGCCACCCCACCGGTACGGCGTGCCGACCAGGGCGATGGCGCGAAACAGGATGTCATTCGCCTCGCCGGCGCTGGCGGTCGAGGGCGCGCGGGCGGGCAGGTCGGCCAGCGCGGAGTGCGATGTTTTGTACGTCGATTCGGGTCGTTGCGGAGCGCTGGCACAGGCGGCCAGCAACGTGATCAGGACGCCCGGCAGGAGCACCTTGGTGATACGCGGCGGGCACGCGATCGGCATAAATCGTGAGGCGAAGTCCTGGCACATCGGGCAAACTCGGCTAGGGTTATGCTGACGTTATCAAATCAATGGGTTGGATGGAAGTCCTCAGAGTTTGGACGAAATGATCACGGGTGCGGACCAGGGGCGGACTAGGGTCGGTCGACCTGGATGATTCCTTCGTACAAGCTGCGGCCCCGGACGCTCGAGACGTGCAGGCGATAGCGACCGGGCCGCAGGTACAGTCCGGTCTCGACGTTGCCCTACATGAACGCATAGCGATCGACGGCAATGGCATCGTCGGGCTCGTCGACGTAGTGCGCGTCGATGACGCAGGGAAAAGTTGTCTTGCACAGTATCGTGCTGATCAGGTAGGGGACGCGTCCGTTGCGTCGTGTCAGCCAGTGGGGGCGCTGTTTGCGGATGTGCTGCGGCAGCATGAGGTGGTCCAGGTCCGTGTCGTGCACGGTCGCCGGGGATTGGGACAGTCCGCTGTCGTTGACCGGATAGCCTCGTTGCATCAGGTTCTTGTCCTTGCTCGACAGGGCTTCGGCGGCAAAATAATTGAATCCGAGCGCTCGCAGGCGCGGCAGCAAGGCCAGCGTCAGCAGACGGGTGTGCGCGTCGTGATGGGCCTCGTTGATGAGCACCGGCCGGCGATCGGCGGCCAGCCTGGCGATGACGTCGGCAGGATCAGCGGTCTTCCACTGGGCCAGTGTCGGCAAGGTAATGCCCGTGGGAATGCGGCTCTCCAGCGGAAAGTCGCGAATGGCCTCGTTGTAGAGCCCAATCATGCCGAACCAAGGCATTATCATTGATCCATGAATGCCACGCGCCATGACGTATTGATTCTGGGTGGTGGCGTGATAGGCCTGGCCTGCGCCCTGTACCTGCTGAAAGCCGGTGCCAGCGTGCGCGTGCTGGAGCAGGGCACGCCCGGTTGCGGCAGTTCGCATGGCAACTGCGGCACGATCACGCCAAGTCATGCGCCACCGCTGGCCGTGCCGGGCATGATCGGTGTGGCGTTGCGTTCGGTATTCCATGCCGATGCGCCGCTCTACCTCAACCCACGCCTGGACGGCGCGCGCTTGCGCTGGCTGTTGGGTTTCGCGCGCCATTGCAACTGGCGCGACTTCCATGCGGCGACCTTCGCACGGTTGGCGATCCTGCAGCGCTCGCGCCAGTTGCTGGCGGAACTGGTGCGCGACGAGAAACTCGCATGCGAATTCGCCGAACAGGGCACCTTGCTGGTTTATCGCACGGCGAAGTTGCAGAGGGACGACGAGAAGAAGCATGCCGCCGTGCTCGAGAGCCTCGGCATCGAGGTGCAGCGCCTGAGCGGCGAGCAGGTCGAGGCGATCGAGCCGGCCTTGAGGCCAGGCGTCGCAGGCGGCCTGTTTCAGCCACAGGATGCATCGCTGCGACCGGATCGCTATGTGGCCGAACTGGCCCGGCGCGTGGTGGAACTCGGTGGCGTGATCGAGAGCGATGCCTGCATCGAGGGCTTCGAGACCGACAGCGCGCGCATCAGCGGGGTGCAAACCAGTTGCGGTGCGTTCCGCGCCGAGCAGATCGTACTGGCCCTTGGTGCCTGGTCGCCGCTGCTGGCAACCCGGCTGGGTTTGCGCCTGCCGATGCAACCGGGCAAGGGTTATTCGCTGACCTACAACCGCCCCGTGCTGGCCCCGCGCCATGCGTTGACCTTGTGCGAGCCCTCGGTCTGCGTAACCACCTGGAGCAGTGGCTACCGGCTCGGCAGCACGATGGAGTTTTCCGGCTACCGCGAAGGTCTCAATCGCTCCCGGCTCGATGCGTTGAGACGCGGCGCGGCGGCCTATCTGTACGAGCCGGAGGGTGGTGAACTGGTGGAGGAATGGTGGGGCTGGCGGCCGATGAGCATCGACGAGGTGCCGATCATTGGCGCCAGCAAGCGTTGGGCCAACCTGTGGCTGGCGACTGCCCACGGCATGCTCGGGGTCAGTATGTCAGCGGCAACCGGCGAATTGGTAGCTTCGATGTTGGCCGGCACGTCGCCGGCCATTGACCCCACGCCGTACGCGCCGGCACGATTTGGTTTGTAGTGTTCGGTGTTCGGCTTTTTGCCGTTACGCTCTTCCCCGTTTCCCGTTCTTGCGCCGCGTACAATGCCTGCATGAGCACCTTCACCCTGCATCGCGGTCGAGTGCCACTGTTGATCAGCCTGCCACACGATGGCAGTTTCATTCCCGAGAACATCTCCATGCGGATGTACCCGGCGTCGCGTCGCTCGCCGGATACCGACTGGCATGTGGCGCGGTTGTACGAGCCGCTGGCTGCGGCGTTGGGTGCCAGCGTGCTGCAGCCGCGGGCGTCGCGCTACGTGGTCGATCTCAATCGGCCAGCCGACGGTCATGCGCTGTACCCGGGGCAGCGCGGGACTGGACTGGTACCTACCCTGGGTTTTGATGGCAAGCCGTTGTACCTCGACGGGAGGGTGCCGGATGCCGCCGAAATTCAACGGCGGGTAAACGACTACTGGCGGCCGTATCACGACGCCATATCGCAGGAACTTGCGCGTTTGTGTGCCGAACATGGCCGCGTGGTGCTGTGGGAAGGTCACTCGATCCGTAGTCAGGTGCCGATGCTGTTCGACGGAAGGCTGCCGGACTTCAACCTGGGTACGGCAACCGGTACCAGTTGTGCCCGCGTATTGCAGACACGACTGCAGTCGTGCCTGGAAGCGCAGGCGCGCTTCAGCGTGGCCGTCAACGGCCGCTTCAAGGGCGGCTACATCACCCGCCACTACGGTCGTCCCGAGGCCGGTGTGCACGCCGTGCAGCTCGAGCTGGCGCAGCTCAATTACATGGATGAGGCAAGCTTCGAGTACGACGAGGCCAGGGCACCCGAGGTGCAGGCAGTGATCGGCCGGCTACTACGGATCTGCCTGGATTGAGCGCAGGAAATTGTTGCCGTGATCGTGTCGTACGGATGTCAATATCCGGCGTGCCAGGTACTCGCAAGCTACCGTGTTCCATTCAGCCACGGTATGCCGTGCCTGCCGCATTCTCGGCTTGTCGCGCCACCCGAGTTGCCGGGTTCCGGCCGGGTCCGCGGCACCTACATCGTCCGAGGTTCGACACCATGATGCGCAAACTTCTGATCGCTTCCCTGCTGACTGCGGGCGTAGCGCTTTCCGGTTCCGTGCTGGCACAGGCTACGGCTCCGCAGGCAGCGACTCCGGCGGCACAGGCGGCTCCGGTAACGACGCCGGCTCCGGCTCCGGCAGCTAACGCTGCACCGAAGACGGCCATGCACCACAAGGCACACCACAAGAGCAGCAAGCATCACAAGAGTCACAAGAGTCACAAGAAGGCGGCCGCCACCGCATCTGCGGCCACGCCAGCTGGCGGTTGATTCGTCAGTAGCGCGAAACCCGCTGGCTCAGGCCGGCGGGTTTTTTTCGGTGTCGCAATGCATTTCAGTTCGATCGCGACCGCTCATGCGCCGCTTTCCCAGCGCCGGGTCAATTGCCTCACGGCCTGCTCATAGGCCTCGGGCGATTGTTCGCGACCGCGCACGTCGAGGCCAAGATCATGGATACGACCGTTGTCCAGGCCGTAGATCCACGCATGCACGGCCAGTTGCTGGCCGCGCTCCCACGCCTCGCGCACGACCGTGGTGCGGCAGACATTCAGCGCCTGCTCCAGCGCGTTCAGCTCGCACAGACGGGCGTGGCGCACCGCGAACGACTGCGCCGGATCCAGCTTGTCGGCATGCTTCATGGCGATGTCGGTGATGTGCCGCAGCCAGTTGTCGATCAGGCCCAGGCGGCTTTCCCTGAGCACCGCGCCAACGCCGCCGCAACCGTAGTGGCCCACTACCAGGATGTGCTTCACCTGCAGCACATCGACTGCGAACTGGATGGTGCTGAGCGCGTTGAGATCGGTATGCACGACGACGTTGGCTACGTTGCGGTGGACGAAGATCTCGCCAGGCGGCAGGTCGACGATCTGGGTGGCAGGTACGCGCGAATCCGAGCAGCCGATCCACAGGTAGCGCGGCGCCTGTTGTTGCGACAGTTGCTCGAAGAATGCGGGATCCTGCGCCGTGACCTGGTCGGCCCAGCGGCGGTTGTTGGCAAGCAGGTCTTGGAGTGAATTCATCGGGGTTCCAGAGGTTTGGGCCGTCACGCCTCAGCCGTACTCAGGTGAGGTGCGCTGGGCGATGCAGATATTCCTGGGCTCGCTGAATAGAGTGCCGGGCTTCATTGCCGTCGTCGCGCCGCCGCCGGCTTGCTTGACGCTGCCGGCAATTGCACCGAATGCTGGCGTATGCGCGTGCTCACAACGAGCGAATGCGTCCACCGTCGACCGGCAGGCTGACCCCGGTGATGTAGCTGGCTGCCGGTGAGGCGAGAAAGGCTACGGCGGCAGCTGTTTCGGAGGGATCGGCAAAGCGGCCCATCGGAATCTCCGCGGCCATCTCCTGCTGCACGTCCTGTTCAGAGCGCCCCGACTTCTGCGCGAGCGCTGCCACGAGCTGCTCGATACGCGGGGTGTGGGTGGAACCTGGCAGCACGTTGTTGACGGTGATGCCGAGCGGCGCCAGCTCGCCGGCCAGGGTCTTGGCCCAGCTGGCCACGGCGCCACGCGTGGTGTTGGAGACGCCGATGCCCGGGATCGGCTCCTTTACCGAGGTAGAGATGATGTTGACGATGCGGCCCCAGCCGGCGTTGCGCATCCCGGGCAGGACTGCCTGCACCAGCGCGTGGTTGGCCAGCAAGTGTCTGCGCAAGGCGTCGAGAAACTCCTGCGCCGTGGCGTCGACGATGCCGCCCGGCGGCGGGCCGCCGCTATTGTTGACCAGGATGTGTACCGGAGCGTCCACGACCAGCGTTTCGACATGGGCGCGCAAGGCGTCGGTGTCACCCGCGTCGGCAACGATGAAGCCGTGGTGCTGGGTATCATGGCTGCACGGCAGGCTGTCGACCAGGCTGGCCAGTACCTCGCGGCGCCGTGCCAGCGCCGTGACGCTGGCACCGAGCAGGGCCAGTTCGATCGCGCAGGCGCGGCCGATACCCTGGGATGCGCCGCAGACCAATGCGTGACGTCCACTCAGATCCAGTTGCATATGTTCGCTCCGGTTGATGATCAGTGCGGCAGACGCACGGTCGAGCCAGGTACAACAACGATCACGGTGACTTGCCCGCCTTGCCGCCGCGAGTGCCGTTCCAGGGCAGCGGCAAATCACCCAGCAGGCCCGCGCCAGTATGTGCCTTGTCGCAGATCGCACTGTCGATGGCTTTCTTGTAGGTGGAGTTCATCATGCCGATCCACAGCGAACCATCAGGCCCGTGCGGAATGCTGAAGCTGCCGGTGGAATTCATCTTCAGCGTCGCCGCTGTGCTGTTGGAGAAAGACGTAGGCGACTGTTCCCAATAGGTCTTGCCGGACTGTTGCCTGGCCGAGCTGTACACCAGCAGATAACGGGCTTGCTTGTTGTCCACCTTGAAGCTGCCGAAGGCACCGGTGGTGTCGTCGCTCCAGCCCATGTGTTCGCACAGGGTGATGTCGTCGGATCGGAGCGGCTGAAAGCCGCCGTCCAGCACCACCACGGTGGGCGCGAACAGATAACTCGCATGCAACCAGCGCCCGTTCAATTGCGCTTTCAGCGCCACCTGGTACGGCAGTTCGACTTCCGTGGGCAGGCGGAAGGCGAGGAAGTAGCTCTTGGTGCCGCCGATGTTGGCCACCATGCTGGTGTTGCCAAGCGTGAATTTCTGCGGCTGCCATGGCAGCAGGCTGCGGTACGAAAAGTCCGCGAAGCTGCTGCAGCAAGGCGTGGCTTGCCGCAATTGCTGCCGGGCCCGCTTCAGTGCATCGACTGGATTTTCTGCCGGCGGTCGCAGATTGGGTGGCACCAGGCTGGTGGGAACCAACGCTGCGGGCACCAGCTTCCTCACGGTATGGCAGCCGGCCAGCAGCAGGCCGGCGAGCAGAGCGAGGGGAAGGGCGAAAAATCGTGGTGACATGGGTTCAGAATTCAGCCGTACCGGCAGCACGCGGATAGGGAATGGCGTCGCGGATGTTGGACAGGCCGCAGATATAGACCAGCAGGCGTTCAAAGCCGAGGCCGAAGCCGGCATGCGGCACCGTGCCATAGCGGCGCAGGTCGCGGTACCAGCCGTAGTTCGAAGGATCGAGGCCGAACTGCACCATCCGGCGGTCGAGATGATCCAGCCGTTCCTCGCGCTGGCTGCCGCCGATGATCTCGCCGATGCCTGGCGCCAGCACGTCCATCGCCGCCACGGTTTTCTCGTCGTCGTTCAAGCGCATGTAGAACGCCTTGATGGCTTCAGGGTAGTTCATTACGACCACGGGACGGCCAATATGTTTCTCGGCCAGGTAGCGTTCGTGCTCGGTCTGCAGGTCGATACCCCAGGCCACCGGAAACTCGAACTTCTCGCCCGACTTCTTCAGGATCCCGATGGCGTCGGTGTAGTCGATGCGTTCGAACGGCTTGGCGATGAATGCCTCCATCCGAGTGATCGCGTCGCTCTGCACGCGCTGGGCGAAGAACGCCATGTCATCGGGACGCTCGTCCAGTATGGCCTTGAAGATCGCCTTGAGGAAGGCCTCCGCGCAGTCGGCGTTGACGCTGAGGTCCGCAAACGCGATCTCCGGCTCGACCATCCAGAACTCCGCCAGGTGGCGGGCGGTGTTGGAGTTCTCGGCGCGGAAGGTCGGGCCAAACGTGTACACCTTGCTCAGCGCCAGGCAGTATGCCTCGACGTTGAGCTGGCCGGACACGGTGAGGAAGGCTTCGCGGCCGAAGAAATCCTTGCGGAAGTCGATCTTGCCGTCGGGCAGGCGCGGCAGGTTGGCCAGGTCCAGCGTGGACAGCCGGAACATGTCGCCGGCACCCTCGGCATCGGAGGTGGTGATGATTGGCGTGTTGATCCAGAAGAAGCCCTGTTTGGTGAGGTGGCGATGGATCGCGGTCATCATGGTGTGGCGCACGCGGGTCACCGCGCCGAACAGGTTGGTGCGCGGGCGCAGGTGGGCGACCTCGCGCAGGAACTCCATCGAATGTTGCTTGGGCTGGATCGGATAGGTCTCCGGATCATCGACCAGACCGGTGACGACCACGTCGGAGGCCTGGATCTCGAACGCCTGGCCCTTGCCCTGCGACGGCATCAGGGTGCCGCTGACGATCAGGCTGGCGCCGGCGGTGAGGTGCTTCACCTCGCTGTCGTAGTTTCCAAGGGTGGCCGGTACCACCGCCTGGATCGGATCGAAGCAGGAGCCGTCGGTGACGTTGACGAACGACAAGCCGGCCTTGGAATCACGCCGCGTGCGCACCCAGCCACGCACGGTCACCGTGTCGCCGGCCTCGACGGCGCCGGACAAAGCCTGTTTCACACTGACCACGGCCATGGCTTGAAACTCCTGTTGGTTCGCCGCATTTCGGCGTGATGGATGGCTGGCATTGGCACGCTGTGGCGTGCCAGGCCAAACCGGCATGATAATGTAGGCCCTGCCCGGGCCGCGACACCCCTGTGTTACCCCATCGAGGTTGGATGTACTGCCATGACCATCAACATCACCCCCGCCGCCAATGAACGCATGCGCAATTTCCTGGCATCGATGCCAGCGGCCGCTGGCGTTCGTTTCGGCGTCAAGCGCACCGGTTGCTCCGGGTTTGCCTATGTAGTGGATCTGGCCGAGTCGATGAGCGAAGACGATCGGCTGGTGGAAGTGGACGGCGTGCCCTTGATCGTCAGCGACAAGAACCTGGCCCTGGTCGATGGCACGGTAATCGATTTCCAGCGCCAGGGCCTCAATGCCAGCTTCGTGTTCCACAACCCGAACGCCACCGGCGAGTGCGGTTGCGGCGAGAGCTTTACCGTCAGCTGAGCCCGATACACCCCGCACAGTCATGTTTTTCAAGGACTTGTGTGATCCTCTGAGCTCGTCGTACAATTCCGCTTCTGTCTGCGCCCATCCAGGGCGCTGGCAGGATACTTGCCTCACCGCATCGGCGGGAGGCTGTCAGGCCGCTTTGGCCGCATCCACAAGGAGTCCACCCACAATGACCCTGCGTCATTACGAAGTTGTGTTCATGGTCCATCCGGACCAGAGCGAGCAGGTTCCGGCCATGCTTGAGCGCTACAAGGCGCTGATTGAAGCCGACGGCGGCAAGATCCATCGCCTGGAAGATTGGGGTCGCCGCCAGCTGGCCTACCCGATCGTGAACCTGGCCAAGGCACATTACGTGCTGCTCAATATCGAAGTGGGCCAGAACGCGCTCAACGAGCTGGAGGCGGGTTTTCGCTTCAACGATGCCGTGCTGCGCCATCTGGTGATCCGTCGCGACGGGGCCGACACCGAGCCGTCCTTCATCCTGAAGTCGAAGGAAAAAGATGACGCCAAGTCCACCCGCCGCCGTGATGACGACAGCGATGGCGACGGCGACGGCGAGAGCCGTCCGCGTGGGCGTGACCGGGATGCCAATGATCGCGACAGCGACGACTGATAGGAATCGAAGACCATGTCCAAGTTTTTCCGCCGCCGCAAGTTCTGCCGTTTCACTGCCGAAGACGTAAAGGAGATCGACTACAAGGATCTCAACACGCTGCGCCAGTACGTGACCGAGAATGGCAAGATCGTGCCCAGCCGCATCACCGGCACCAAGGCGCGTTACCAGCGCCAGCTGGCCACCGCGATCAAGCGTGCACGCTTCCTGTCGTTGTTGCCATACACCGACAACCACGACGTCTAGTACGGGATTGGTGATTCGGGATGACCAGCCGAACGGCTGGTCATCCCGTCTCCCGAATCCCCACCCTTCGGACAACCGTCCTCTGGCTGCACCGGGCGACACCGGTGCTAACGAACAGGAACCATCATGGAACTCATTCTTCTGCAGAAAGTCCGCAACCTGGGCAACCTCGGCGACAAGGTCGACGTGAAACCCGGTTACGGCCGCAACTACCTCTTGCCGCAAGGCAAGGCCGTGCGTGCCAACGCCGCCAATCTGGCTGCCTTCGAGCAGCGTCGCACCGAGTATGAGGCCAAGGCCAATACCGTGCTGGCCGATGCCGAGGCCCGCATGGCCAAACTCGCTGACATGTCGGTGACGATCTCGGCGCATGCCAGCGCCGAAGGCAAGCTGTTCGGCTCGGTTGGTCCGCGCGATATCGCCGAGGCCCTGGCCAGCCAAGGTCACGCCATCCACAAGGGCGAAGTGATCCTGGGCGAGGGGCCGCTGCGCAATACCGGTGAATACGATGTTGCCGTGCACCTGCACGCCGATGTCCACACCACCGTCAAGGTGATCGTGATCGGCGACAAGTAAGTACGGCAAGTTACGTCTTGCTCCTTCAAAACAAACGGGCGCCAAACGGCGCCCGTTTGTTTTGAAGGAGGGATTCGGGATGACCAGCCGTTCGGCTGTTGAGAGCCGGGATTCGTCAACGGCACGGCACTCGACGCCAGAATGCTTACATGTCCGACGCTGACCAGTTGGCGTCGGACTGGCAAGCTTGCCAGCTCGTACGAATTCCCAATCTCCAATCCCGAATCCCGGTCTTATCCCCCGCAACCCACAACATATCCACAGGGTTATTGTCTCGACGGGTGAGACGCCGCCGCGCATCATGTGCAGGTAAGTCTGCCATCCACTGTCAGCGCGTTGTGCGTTCGTTCGTGGGGCAATCCTTTCGAGGTAAGTCGATGTCCTTGGTGCCCGAACGCAAGTCCCCCTCGTCGGCGATCGAGGCGCTACGGGTGCCGCCGCATTCCATCGACGCCGAGCAGGCGGTGCTGGGTGGTCTGATGCTCTCGCCGGGGGCGCTGGACAACGTCGCCGACCGCCTCGCCGAGGGCGACTTTTACCGCAAGGATCATCGCCTGATCTGGCGTGCGATCAACGAGCTGGCCAACAAGGGCATGCCGTGCGATGCGGTGACCCTGGGCGACTGGTTCGAGAGCAATGGCCTGGCCGAGATGGTCGGTGGCGCCGGCTACCTGATCGAGCTGGCCAACAGCACGCCCAGCGCGGCGAATATCGTGGCCTATGCCGAGATCGTGCGCGAGAAATCGGTGCTGCGTCAGCTGATCGACGCCGGCACCTCGATCACTGAAGACGGCTACCGGCCCGAGGGCAAGAGCGTGCACGAGGTGCTCGAGAGCGCCGAGCAGCGGGTGTTCCATATCGCCGAGTCCGGCGCGCGCGGCAAGAAGGACTCCGTCTCGATGCGCGATGCGGTAAAGGATGCTTTCAAGCTGCTTACCGAGCGCTACCAGAACCGCGGCCAGCTCACCGGCGTCAGCACCGGGTTTACCGACCTGGACGAACTCACCTCCGGCCTGCAACCTTCGGATCTGGTCATCGTGGCGGCGCGTCCCTCGATGGGCAAGACCGCCTTCGCGTTGAACATCGCCGAGACAGCCGCGCTGGGCGGCAAGAAGGCGGTGGTGGTGTTCTCGATGGAGATGTCCTCTTCGCAGCTGGCGTTTCGCCTGATCTCCTCGGTCGGCCGCATCCACCAGCAGCACCTGCGCAATGGCACGCTGGAGGAGGAGGACTGGCCGCGCGTCTCCAATGCGATCTCGTTGCTCTCGGATGCAAAGATCTTCATTGACGACACACCCAGCCTGTCGCCAGTGGAGCTGCGCTCGCGCGCGCGCCGGTTGCACCGCGAGCACGGTGGCCTCGGCCTGATCGTGATCGACTACCTGCAGCTGATGCAGGTGCCCGGCAACAAGGAGAATCGCGCCACGGAAATTTCAGAAATTTCGCGTTCACTGAAGGGGCTGGCGAAGGAGCTGAACGTGCCAGTGATCGCCTTGTCGCAGTTGAACCGTTCGCTCGAACAGCGCGCCGACAAGCGCCCGATGATGTCCGATCTGCGCGAATCCGGTGCCATCGAGCAGGATGCCGACGTGATCATGTTCATTTACCGTGACGAGTACTACAACAAGGAATCGCCCGACAAGGGCATCGCGGAAATCATCATCGGCAAGCAGCGCAACGGCCCCACCGACACCTGCAAGCTGACCTTCATTGGTCATTACACGAAGTTCGTCAACTACGCACCGGATTCGTTCGTGGGGGGGTTTGATTGAGAGCCGGGAATAGAGAATGGAGAATCGGGAATCGTTCGGGCTGGCGAGCTCGTGGCGCTTGTGCCCCTGACCATTCTCGATTCCCGATTCCCGATTCCCCGCAGTCATGAGCCGCGCCACCGTCGCCACCATCCATCTCGGCGCGCTGCGCCACAATCTGGCGCGGCTGCAGTCGCTGGCTGGGCCGGCGAAGGTGATGGCCGTGGTCAAGGCCGATGCCTATGGACACGGGCTGGAGCGGGTGGCGCGCGCGCTGGATGGCGCGGCTGAAGCATTCGCGGTGGCCGCGCTTGGCGATGGCTTGCGCCTGCGCGCGGCAGGGCATCGCCAGCGCATCGTGGTGCTGTCCGGTCCCGACCATGCCGGCGACATCGCCGAGATGCAGCGCCTGCGGCTGGAGGCGACGATCCATCACGATACGCAGTTGCAATGGCTGGCCGAGGCGTCGGCGGCCCGCGGGTGCTTGCACGTATGGCTGAAGATCGACAGTGGCATGCACCGGCTCGGCTTCGCTCCCGGGCGCGTGGCCGCCGTGCATGCGCAACTTGCCGCCATCGCGGGCATCGATCCGGAGATCGGCCTGCTCACCCACTTCTCCGAGTCCGAGCTGTTCGACGGCACGCAGACGCCGGCACAAATCGCCCGTTTCGGCGAAGCGACGGCACATTTGCAGGGGCCGCGTTCGCTGTCCAATTCAGCCGCCGTGCTGGGATGGCCCGCCGCGCGCGGTGACTGGGTGCGCACCGGTGGCCTGCTGTATGGCCTGTCGGTGGTGGGCGGCAAGAGCGGAGCCGATCTTGGCTTTCGGCCGGCGATGACGCTGGCTACCCGGTTGATCGCGATCAATCGCATCGGCAAGGGCGAGCGGGTTGGCTACAACGGCACCTGGACCTGCCCTGAGGACATGCCGGTGGGCGTGGCGGCGATCGGCTATGGCGATGGCTACCCGCGCAGCGCGGCGGCCGGTACGCCGGTGCTTGTCGGTGATCGGCGCGTGCCGCTGATCGGGCGCGTCTCGATGGACTTGATCACGCTCGACTTGCGCGAGGCCGCCGACGCGAAAATCGGTGACCGCGTGACGTTGTGGGGGCCCGATCTGCCGGTGGAAACCGTCGCCGCGCAGTCCGGCACGATCTCCTACGATCTCACCTGCGGCATGACCCGCCGCGTGTTGTTCGTGGAAGATGAAAGCTGACAGCTGACAGCTGACAGGTTGTCGCGACGACACGTCTCGCGGTTTGCGCTGCCCACGGGCTAAGCTCGCTCCACTTCACATCGTCGATCCGGAACACCCCATGGCCAAAGCCAAAACCGCCTACGTCTGCACCGACTGCGGCGCCGAACACAACAAGTGGCAGGGCCAGTGCATCGAGTGCGGGGCGTGGAACACGCTCAGCGCAATCGTGCTGGAATCGGCCACGTCGGGCAAGCCGTCGGTGGGCGCGCAGCGTTCGAGCTATGCCGGCGCCGCCGCGGGCGCGCCGAGGATCACGCCGCTGACCGAGGTGATGCTGACCACCGAGGCGCGCGCGCTGACCGGTGTCGGCGAGCTCGACCGCGTGCTTGGCGGTGGGCTGGTGCAGGGCTCGGTGGTGCTGATCGGCGGCGACCCGGGTATCGGCAAGTCGACCCTGCTACTGCAGGTGCTGGGCACGCTGGGCCTGCAACTGCCCAGCGTCTACGTCACAGGTGAGGAATCGCTGGCACAAGTGGCGGCGCGGGCACAGCGCCTCGGTCTGTCGCTGGAGCCGCTGCGCGCGCTGGCGGAGACCTGCATCGAGCGCATCCTCGAACAGGCGATGGCGACGCGACCGAAGGTGTTGGTGATCGATTCGATCCAGACGATCTGGACCGAACTGCTGACTGCGGCGCCGGGCTCAGTATCCCAGGTGCGTGAGTCGGCAGCCAAGCTCACCCGTTTTGCCAAGGAGACCGGCACCGCCGTGTTCCTGGTCGGCCACGTCACCAAGGAGGGCGGTATCGCCGGCCCGCGCGTGCTCGAGCACATGGTCGACGCGGTGCTGTATTTCGAGGGCGAATCCGGCAGCCGCTTCCGCGTGCTGCGCGCGTTCAAGAACCGCTTCGGCGCGGTCAACGAGCTGGGCGTGTTCGCGATGAGCGACAAGGGCCTGCGCGAGGTGCCCAACCCGTCGGCGATCTTCCTGTCGCATCATGCGGGGCCGACCTCGGGCAGTGCCGTGATGGTGACGCGCGAGGGCACGCGACCGTTGCTGGTCGAGGTACAGGCACTGGTCGATCAGTCCTCGCTGGGCAATCCGCGCCGGGTCACCCTGGGGCTCGAGCAGAACCGGCTGGCGATGCTGCTGGCGGTGCTGCATCGGCACGGCGGGGTGGCGGCCTACGATCAGGATGTGTTTGTGAACGTGGTCGGCGGCATCCGTGTGCAGGAGACCGCGGCCGACCTGCCGGTGCTGCTGGCGGTGTTGTCGAGCTTGCGCGACCGGCCGTTGCCCGAGCATATGGTCACCTTCGGCGAGGTCGGCCTGTCCGGTGAGATTCGCCCGGTGCCGAACGGCGAGGAACGCCTGAAGGAAGCGGCCCATCACGGCTTCCGCCGGGCGATCGTGCCGAAGGCGAATGCGCCGAAAAAAGGCAAGGTCGGCGACATGGAGGTGGTCGGGGTGGAACGACTGGGTGACGCGATCGACGCCTGCCGCTGATCCGGCACTCGCCGTAGGTAGGCGATTTTTTCGCAGCCTCTCAGCCCATCGTGCGGTGCAGGATCACTTCCAGCACGAACTTCGAGCCGAAGAATGCCAGCGCCAGCATCGCCATCCCGATCAGGGTGAGGTTGACCGCGCTGCGCCCGCGCCAGCCGTGGCGCCAGCGGCCCCACAACAGCGCACCGAAGATCAACCACGCGACGATGCTCAGCACGGTGGTGTGCACCAGATGCTGGGCGCGGATATTGGCGATGAACAGCAGGCCGCTGAGCAGGGTCAGGGTGAGCAGGGCGAAACCGGCACCGATCAGGCGAAACAGCAGCGCCTCGGTCTGGGTCAGCGGTGGCAAGGCGCGAACGAGTATTCCTGGCCGGCGTGAGCGCAGCGCGCGTTCCTGTACCGCCAGCAGTAGCGCCAGCACGGCGGCAATCGACAGCACGCTATAGGCGAGCAGCGCAATCACCACATGCAGCTTGATCTGCCAGTCGATCGGCGCGGGTGTGGTGGGCGGTGCCAGAAAGACATCCAGCGCCAGCACCAGCGCGGCCACCGGAAACACGATCACGCCAAGGCCGGCGACGGGGCGCGACAGGTTTACCAGCAGGGTCAGTGCGGCGACCACGCAGGCGACCAGCGAGAGCGCCGCGAAGAAATGCAAGTCGACCCGGCCACCATGCGCGCCCAGCAGGACGGCGACATGCAGCATGACGGCCAGCGTGGCGATCGCCAGGCCAAGCCGTCGCGGCGTGCGTGGGCAACCCACCAGCGGCGCCGCCAGCAGGCTGGCGCCAGTCAGATAGGCCACGATGGCCAGAATGGTTGGGATGGTCAGCGACATCACACGCAAGTGTGGCACAGCGTTGCGGACAGGTGAATGTTGGAACGTGGGGCGAGAGCGTGCGTGTAGCGCCCTACGGCGGAACTCGGCGCATGCTCATTCCTGGCTGCGGTTCTCCGCGGTGCGGAGCGTGGCGGGGTGCGTGTGTGTCGCGCAAGGTGCTGGCCAGGGCCGATCCCGCGCACCCACGGTTAGGCACGTTCGGTCCGGCGCCGCATTGATGCATGAGTGACCGTGGCCAGCACTACGCAGGCGCTCGGCCGATGGACAACCGCGGTCGGCTATACTTGCTGGTCTCCGAATAGTCCACGACTTTGCCCATGTTTGAATCGCTCAGCCAACGCCTGTCCAGTACCGTCAACCGCCTGCGCGGCCGCGGCCGGCTGACCGACGAAAACATCCGCGAAGCACTGCGTGAGGTGCGCATCGCCTTGCTCGAGGCCGATGTCGCGCTGCCGGTCGTGCAGGCCCTGATCCAGCGCATCAAGGTGCGCGCGGTCGGCCAGGAAGTGGCCAAGAGCCTTTCGCCCGGCCAGGCCCTGGTGAAGGTGGTTAGCGACGAGTTGACTGTGGTGATGGGCGTGGCCAACGCGGAGTTGAACCTGGCCCAGCAACCACCGGCGGTGATCCTGATGGCGGGTCTGCAGGGCGCCGGCAAGACCACCACGGTCGCCAAGCTGGCGCGGCTGCTGACCGAGCGCAAGAAGAAGAAAGTGATGGTGGTCAGCTGCGACATCTATCGCCCGGCCGCTATCGAGCAGCTGCGCACGCTGGCCGAACAGGTCGGGGTGAAGTTCTTCCCGTCCGCGGCGGGCCAGGATCCGGTGCGCATCGCCAAGGACGCGATTGCGACCGCGCGGCGCGAAGTGATCGACGTGCTGCTGGTCGATACCGCCGGTCGACTGCACGTGGACGGGGCGATGATGGCCGAGATCAAGGCCTTGCATGCCGCGATCACGCCGATCGAGACGCTGTTCGTGGTCGATTCGATGACCGGCCAGGATGCCGCCAATACCGCCAAGGCATTCAACGAGGCGTTGCCGCTGACCGGCGTGATCCTGACCAAGACCGACGGCGATGCCCGCGGCGGAGCGGCGTTGTCGGTGCGTTATGTCACCGGCAAGCCGATCAAGTTCCTCGGTGCCGGCGAGAAGAGCGACGCGCTGGAGCCGTTCCACCCCGATCGCTTGGCGCAGCGCATCCTCGGCATGGGCGATGTGCTGTCGCTGGTCGAGGAGGTCGAGCGCAAGGTCGATCAGGACAAGGCGCAGAAACTGGCCCAGAAGGTGATGAAGGGCAAGCGCTTCGACCTGAACGACATGAAGGACCAACTGGAGCAGATGGGCAACATGGGCGGCCTGGCCGGCCTGCTCGACAAGCTGCCTGGTGTCGCCAACTTGCCGGATAGCGTGAAGTCAAAGGTCAACGATGGCGAGATGAACAAGATGGTCGCGATCATCAACTCGATGACCAAGAAAGAGCGTCGCCACCCGGATCTGCTCAACGGCTCGCGCCGTGCCCGCGTCGCCCGCGGTTCCGGCACGCAGCCGGCCGACGTCAACCGCGTGCTGAAGCAGTACATGCAGATGGAAAAGATGATGTCCAAGCTGGGCAAGGGCGGCAGCAAGGGCCTGATGCGCCAGATGCGCGGCGCCATGAAGGGCATGGGCGGCATGGGTGGGCTGCCGCCGCTGCGCTGAGGAACCCCTACCCGAAGCCGACCGTCATTCCCGCGAGGCGCTTTTCAACGGCCGAAGGGCCGGTCAAGCGGGAACCCATTTTGACTTTTGCGGCCAGAGCAAGATGGATTCCCGCTCTCGCGGGAATGATTCCGGTGCGGGGCTGTCATGTCGCGAAAGCCTTCCCTTTTCCCGAAAACCCGCTAAAATATCCCGTTTACCGCGCACGACTCTCGTGTGCCTGCCGCTCGTTCGGCAATTCTGGAGTTCTACCATGGTCAAGATTCGTCTTTCGCGCGGTGGCGCCAAGGGCCGTCCGTTCTACCACGTCGTTGTGACCGATCAGCGCAGCAAGCGCGACGGTCGCAACATCGAGAGCGTCGGCTTTTACAACCCGGTGGCGTCGGGCCAGGACAAGCGCCTTGAGCTGAACGTGGCGCGCGTGCAGGAATGGGTCGGCAAGGGGGCGCAGCTGAGCGACAAGGTCGCCGCCCTGGTCAAGGAAGCCGGCAAGCAGCAGCCGGTCGCCTGAGCATGACGACAGCCGGTCGGCGCGTCCTGATCGGGCGCATCGTCGGGCTGTATGGCGTGCAGGGTTGGCTCAAGATCGAATCCTGGGCCGAGCCGCGCATGCGGATCTTCGACTACCAACCGTGGCTGCTCGGTGCAGCGCCCGGCGAGGAAAGGGAGATCTCGGGAGTGCAAGGTCGTACGCAGGGCAAGGGCATGGTGGCCCAGCTGCCCGGGGTGGACGACCGCGAACAGGCGGCAGCGCTGATCGGTACCGACATCCATGTCGCCCGCGAGCAGTTGCCCGCTCCCGCGAAGGATGAGTATTACTGGGTCGATCTCGAAGGACTCGAGGTGGTCACCACGCAGGATGTGGAGCTGGGGCGGGTCAGTCACCTGTTCGCCACCGGTGCCAATGACGTGGTGGTGGTGAGGGACGGCTCGCGCGAGCGGCTGATTCCCTTTATCCAGGGTTCGTACGTGCGTTCGGTGGATTTGTCTGCAGGGCGTATGGTGGTGGACTGGGATCCTGAATTCTGACGTCGCCGGTGTGCGGAGCTAAAGGACAAGGGTCATGCGCATCGATGTCGTCAGCCTGTTTCCCGACTTCGTGCGCCAGTGTGCCGCCGTCGGTGTAGTGGGACGCGCGCAGCAACGCGAGCTGCTGCAGGTGCAAGCCTGGAACCCGCGCGACTACGCCACCGACAGACACCGCAGCGTGGACAGCAGCTCGTATGGCGGCGGTCCGGGCATGGTGATGATGATCGAGCCCTTGCGCACGACCCTGGCGGCCATGTGCGAGGCAGCACCGGAACCGGTGCATCTGATTTATCTCAGTCCGCAGGGAGCGCGGCTGACGCAAGGCAAGGTGGAGGCGCTGGCAAAGTTGCCGCGCATCGGCCTGCTCTGCGGACGTTACGAAGGTGTGGACGAGCGCTTGCTGGCGCACGAGGTCGACGAGGAGCTCTCCATCGGCGATTATGTGCTGTCCGGCGGTGAGCTTGCCGCGGCGGTGATCATCGACGCGGTCGGGCGCTTGCAGGATGGCGCGTTGAACGACGCGGCATCGGCCGAGCAGGATTCATTCTCGGATGGATTGCTCGATTGTCCGCACTATGCGAGGCCGGTGCACGATGCGCTGGGTGATGTGCCGGAGGTGTTGCTGTCCGGTGACCATGCGGCGATCGCCCGCTGGCGCCTGAAGCAATCGCTGGGACGAACCTGGCTGCGCCGCCCGGACTTGTTGTCACAGCGTGCGCTGGATGCTGCATCCCGTGCCTTGCTGGATGAATTTCGCCGTGAGCATGCTGCACAGCAGCAGGCACGGCACGACGATGCGGTCGAATGATGGCCGCAGTTTTGATATCGCTTTAAGTGAACCGACAGGTGCGCCATGAACAAGATCATTGAACAGTTCGAATCCGAGCAGATCACCCGCCAGCTGCCGGACTTCGGCCCGGGCGACACCGTGGTCGTCAACGTCAAGGTGAAGGAAGGCAACCGCGAGCGCGTACAGGCGTTCGAGGGTATCGTCATCGCCAAGCGCAGCCGTGGCCTGCATTCGGCCTTCACCGTGCGCAAGATTTCGCACGGCACCGGCGTCGAGCGCGTGTTCCAGGCACACAGCCAGCAGATCGAATCGGTGACGGTCAAGCGCAAGGGTAAGGTGCGCGGTGCGAAGCTGTATTACCTGCGTGGCCTGGAAGGCAAGGCTGCCCGCATCAAGGAAGACATCGCCGCCGCGGCCGCCGCCAAGGCGAATGCCAAGGCTGCCGCTGCCGCCGCCGCAGCCGCAGCCGCCGAGTAAGTCTCCCCGGCAGAGAGGTTGAAAAAAAGCCCGCGAAGCGATCCGCGGGCTTTTTGTCGTTCCGGCCTGTGGCTGCTTATTCGAGTCTTTGCGGTACCTGCAGGAAGTTGCCCTGCACGAAGTCCACGCCGCAGGAAAACAGCAGCGACGTGCTGGTGGCATCCTCGACCCATTCGGCGATCGTCTGCCGATTCATGTCGTGCGCCTGCTGGCAGATCTCGGTAACCTTCTTCTGGCTGTCCGGGTGTTGTGGCAGATCGGCCATATGGCTGCGGTCGATCTTGAGGTAGTCCGCGTCGATGTGGTTGAGCAACTGGAATGAGTTCAGCCCGGAGCCGAATTGTTCCAGCGCAAAGCTTCCGCCAAGCTTCTTCCAGGCGTTGACGAATTCCTGTGCCGGCCGCAGCAGGGTCATTACCTTGCTCTCGGTCATTTCGAGCACCAGGTGGCCGTGTTTCAGCCTGGCCGCGCCCAGCCGCTCGCTCAGCCAGGGCATCAGCGTGTCGTCCAGCAACGAGGCGGCGGTGAGCTTGATGAAGAATGTAGTGGGCTGGGCCAGCGATTCACGCGCCTGCAATACGCGGACAGCCTGGTCGATCACCCAGCGATCGATGGCGCTGGTGAGGTTGTGCTTCTCGGCAATCGGCATGAAGAAGCCGGGCAGCACCTCGCCCTGCGGGCCATTCATGCGCAGCAGGATTTCCGAAAACTCGCCCTCGGCGTCCTGCAGGCTGATGGTTGGCTGGTGATAGAGCACGAGTCCATCGCCGGTCAGCGCTTTCTGCAGCAGGTCGAGCCAGTAGCGGTCCCGCTCTTCGTCGGCCTTTTCGCGCGCGGCCGGATCGTGCAGGTCCACCTGGCTCCCGCCCAGATTCTGCGCGCTGCGCAGGGCATGGCTGGCCTGGTTGAGCAGGGTTTCGGCATTGGCGTTCTTTTCGCCGAGCAGGCTGCCGCCGACGCTGGCGGTGACCGTGATCGAGCGCGTGCCGGCATCGAAGATCTCGCTGCTGATGCTGTGCTGCAGTTTGGCGATCCAATCACGGATTGCCTCGTCAGAACGCGAGTCGAGCACCACGCCCAGGGTATGTTCGGCGAGCATGCCAGCGATATCCTCGGCGCCGAGCAACATGCGGATACGGTCGGCGAAGCCGGCCAGCAATTCGTCGGCCTTGCCCAGGCCGATCGCGCCGACCAGCGAGACCCAGTTGTCCGGCTCGATCAGCAGCAATGACTGGCCCTTCTTGCCCTTGGCTGCCGCGGTCACGGCGTCGTCCACGCAGGCCAGCATGTGCTGGCGGTTGTACAGGCCGGTGACGGGGTCGCGCTGCAGTTGTTCCAACACGGCCGGATCGATCATCTGGCGGCGGAACACGATCTGCAGACAGCGTTCGCCCTCGAACGTGGCGGGAGCAAACTCAACAGTGGCGTCGAAGCGGCTCTCGTCGGCACGTCGCGCGCGCAACGTGAGTTGGGCGGGAAATTTGCCCTGGTGTGCCTGCCCTCTGAGTAGGGCCTTCATTTCGTCGGCGTTCGCCGCATCGATCATGTCCAGCAACGGCAGGCCGAGCAGGTCGTCGAAATTTTCGTAGCCGAAGGTGTCGAGATAGGCCTGGTTGGCGCGCACATGCATGCCCTCGTGGACGTAGGCGATGGCGTCGGTGGAGGAGTCGAGCAGCGCATCGCAGCGCCGCTCGGTCTCGCGCAGCACAGTATGCAGCCAGCGTACCTGGCGGCGCGTGTGCAAGGACTCGAATTCGCGCTTGAGCACCGCGATCAGCTGTTTCGGATGGCTGCGCGAGGCAACACCACGGGCGCCGTGCACGAATAGGTCGGCGACAATTTCATTGTCCATGTGGGTGACCAGGCCGACCAGGGCGAAATCGCGACCATAGGCCTCCAGCACACTCATCGCCTCATCCAGCGTGAGGCTGGTGACAGCCGGGTCGAACATCACCACGTCAGGTTCCAGTTCGTTCACCGCAGCCTGTAACTGCTCGATGTTGGTGGCGCGCGCCGGTCGCACGGCAATGCCGCTGTTGCGCAGCAGGCTGATGATCTGCTCAGCCTCTTCGAGCGAATTCTCGACGAACAGGATCTTGATGACGAAATCTTTTTTCATGGCGTGCGACGTTGTCCGTGTGTCGGTGCAGGCGTGAGGGGAGGGTCCACCAGGTTGATGACAATCAATGTTTGTAGCGGATTCCGCCAGCGGCCGCCAGCACAGGCGGCAGGCGTTGCTGCGCTCACAGCGGTCGTTTGCCAGGATCACCAGCTACCTCGCGTACCAGCCTGGGAACCAGATAGCCTGGCAGCCGCGCGCGCAGGGCCTGCTCCAATTCCAGGGCAATGCTATCGCTGACCTCGAAGTGGGCCGCACCCTGGACCCGATCCAGTTGGTGCAGGTAGTAGGGCAGTATACCGGCGGCGAACATCCGCTCGGACAGCTCGGCCAGCGTATCGGCATGGTCATTGATGCCGCGCAGCAAGACGGACTGGTTGAGCAGGGTGGCGCCGGCTTCGCGCAGCTTTGCACAAGCCGCATCCACGCTGGTATCGAACTCGTTGGCGTGGTTTGCGTGCAGAACCACCACTTTTTGCAGAGGAACGGCGCCGAGCCAGCCGATGAAGGCGGCATCGATCCGTTCGGGTAGCACCACCGGCAGCCGCGTGTGGATACGCAGGCGGATCACCTGCGGGAGGTCGGCCAGGCCCTGTGTGAGTTCCTGCAGCTTGTGCGTGGCCAGTGCCAGCGGGTCGCCGCCGGACAAGATCAGCTCGCGGATCGACGGATCGGCGCGCACGTGGGAAAGTGCCTCGCGCCACTGCGATGCTGCGGCGATTTCCTCATTGTAGGGAAAGTGCCGGCGGAAGCAATAGCGGCAATTGACCGCGCAGCTGCCGCTGGCGATCAGCAGCGCGCGGCCGTCGTATTTGTGCAGTATGCCGTGCCCGGTCTTTGCCGCCATGTCACCGACTGCATCGGTCGCGTAGCCCTCGACGCGGTCGTGTTCCAGTCGTTGCGGGAGCACCTGCAGCAGCAGCGGGTCGAACGGGTCGCGACGATGCATCCGCGCCACGAAGCCACGCGGCACCCGCAGTGCAAAGCCGGCATCGTCCGGTGGCAGCAGGTCGGTGCGATCGCCCAGGCCGACGGCCTGGAGCAGTTCGGCCGGGTCGGTGATGGCATTGCGCCAGAGCTCACGCCAGTCGGATACAGGTGGTGATAGGCGTGCGCTGGGGCTTGCGGTTATCATGGAAAGCCTTGGGTGGGCTTCTTGGCCCGTAAAAGATACCCATTTTAGCCGCCCTGCGGGGCGGTTTTACCTTTGGAGCAGACAGCGCATGGCGACCCTTGGCCTCAATGATGTCAAAACGGGCAAGAAGATCCTTCACAACGGCGATCCCTGGCTCATCACCGAGGCGGACTTCGTCAAGCCGGGCAAAGGCCAGGCGTTTACCCGCATCCGCATCCGCAACCTGAAGGATGGTCGCACCACCGAGCAGACGCTGAAGTCCAGCGATTCGTTCGAAGAGGCCGATGTCACCGATACCGACATGCAGCTTTCCTTTATCGAGGGCGTGGGCAAGGACCGGGTGTGGCACTTCATGCACATGGAGACGTTCGAGACGGCCACCGCACCGCTGGCCGCCATGGGGGACGCGTGGAAGTGGCTCAAGGGCGAGGAAGAGTGCGTTGTCACCCTGTTCAACGGCAGCATCATCGCCGTGCAGGCACCGAAGTTCGTCGAGCTGAAGATCGTCGAGACCGATCCGGGTGTACGCGGCGATACCTCGGGCGGTGGCGGCAAGCCGGCCACGCTGGAGACGGGGGCGGTGGTGCGCGTGCCGCTGTTCGTCGGCCAGGACGAAATCATCAAGGTCGATACCCGCACCGGCGAATACGACAGTCGTGTGAAGTGACGATGCGGCAGGCGGGCAGCGCTCGTGCCTTGGCCGGTGGGTCATTCCGGCAGGAACTGGAATGACCACGTGCGAGGGGCGGCAACTGTCAGGTGCCGCCCCTCGTCGCATCCATCCTGCACAGTAATGAGTCAAGCCATGAACCAGACCGCAGCACAGCCCGTCGACCTGATCATCGAAGCGCGCTGGGTCGTGCCAGTCGAGCCGCATGCGCTGGTGCTGGAGCACCACGCGGTGGTCGTGGACAAGGAGGTAATCGTCGCCGTGCTGCCGATCACCGACGCCCGCACCGCCTACGCGGCGAGTGAGCGCGTCGAGCTGGGCGAGCACGCGCTGATTCCCGGCCTGGTCAACAGCCACACGCACAACCCGATGACCTTGCTGCGTGGGCTGGCCGACGATCTGCCGCTGATGGTGTGGCTGCAGCAACACATCTGGCCGGCCGAGGCGAAGGTGATCGGGCCGGAGTTCGTGCGTGATGGCGTGGAGTTGGCGGTGGCCGAGATGCTGCGCGGCGGCACCACCTGTGCCAACGAGAACTACTTCTTTCCGGACGTGATCGGCGCCACTTACCGCAAACTGGGTTTCCGCGCGGTGGTCGGGCTGCCGGTGATCGAGTTTCCGACCGCCTGGGCGAACAGCCAGGACGAATATTTCGAGCGCGCCGCCGAGGTGCACGACAGCTTCATCGGCGACCCGCTGATCAGCACCGCGTTTGCGCCGCATGCGCCGTATAGCGTGTCGGACGAGAGTTTCGAGCGTATCCGCGTGCAGTCCGACCAGCTCGATATCCCGGTGCACCTGCATATGCACGAGACCGCGCACGAAATCGGGGAAGAGAGGAAGAAGAGCGGGCTGCGCCCATTCCAGCGCCTGCAGAAGCTGGGCCTGGTCAACGATCGGCTGATTGCCGTGCACATGACCCAGGTCACCGAGGGCGAGATCGCCGCCTGTGCCAGCGCCGGAGTGTCGGTGGTGCACTGTCCGGAATCCAATCTCAAGCTGGCCTCCGGTTTTTGCCCGGCCGAGCGGTTCCGGCGCGCCGGCGTCAACCTGGCGATCGGTACCGACGGCTGCGCCTCCAACAACGATCTGGACATGTTCGGCGAAATGCGCACGGCGGCGCAGCTGGCCAAGGCGGTGGCAGGCGATGCTGCCGCCTTTGATGCCGCTTTTGCGCTGCGCGCCGCCACGCTCAACGGCGCCAGGGCGCTCGGCCTGGAAGCGGAGATCGGCTCGATCGAGGTCGGCAAGCAGGCCGATCTTGCTGCGGTGCGGCTGAGCGATCTTGAAACCCAGCCGCTGTTTCACGTCGCCTCCCAACTGGTCTATGCGTGCAGTCGCCAGCAGGTCACCGACGTGTGGATCGCCGGACGGCGCAAGCTCGCCGCGCGCGAGTTGCCTGGCATGGACACCGTAGCCATCCTGGCGCGCACGCGCGCCTGGCGCGAACGCATCGTCGCCGCCTGACCCGAGCCGCGCATGAATCGTTATCTGATCCTGGGCGGTTGGCAACTCACGGTGTACGCGTGGCGGGCGAAGTAAACTGTCGGGCGAGCCACGCGATGGCGCCATACGAGGATTCCACCATGCAAGCTGCGCAGTCCGGTCCCAACGTCAGCCCGGAGGAAATCGCCCGGTTCGACGCTCTGGCGGCACGCTGGTGGGATCCGGATGGCGAGTCGCGCCCGCTGCACGATCTCAACCCGGTGCGTACGGCCTATATCGCGGTACGCGCCGACCTGCGCGGTGCGCGCATGGCCGACGTCGGCTGCGGCGGTGGCCTGCTGAGCGAGTCATTGGCACATGCCGGTGCCCGCGTCACCGCCATCGATCTCGGCGAGAAGGTAATCGACGTTGCCAGGCTGCACCTGCACGAGTCGAAGCTGGACGTCGATTACCGGGTGCAGTCCGCGGCCGCGCTCGCGGCTGCCGAGCCGGCCAGTTTCGATGCTGCGTGCTGCATGGAGCTGATCGAGCACGTGCCTGACCCGGCGGCACTGGTCAACGACCTCGCCGCGCTGCTGAAACCCGGCGGCCGACTGTTCATGTCGACCATCAATCGCACCCCGGTGGCGTTCGGCGCGGCGATCATCGGCGCGGAATACGTGCTGAAGATGCTGCCGCGCGGCACCCATCACTATGCGCAGTTCCTCAAGCCTTCCGAGCTGGCCAGGCTGCTGCGCCATGCCGGGCTGGAGCTGGAGGACGTCACCGGGCTGGCCTACAACCCGCTCAGCCGCAAGGCCTGGCTGAGTTCCGCGGTCACTACGTGCTCAGCGCACGTCCCACGGGCCTACGGTCGCAAACCGGCATGAAGCCCTTGCCCGAGAACATCCAGGGCGTGCTGTTCGACCTGGACGGCACCTTGCTCGACAGCGCTCCCGACCTCTATGCCGCGCTGCTGGCGCAGTGCGCGGAAGAGAACGTGGCGCCGCCGCCGTATGCAGCGGTGCGCGAGGTGGTGTCGCGCGGTGCGCGCGCTGTGCTGCGCACCGCGTTCGCCGCGTGTGGCGAGCCGGCGCTGGAGGCGCTGGTGCCGCGCTATCTGCAGTTGTACCAGGACGTGATGGCCCAGCAGACGCGTGCGTTCGATGGCATCGACGACCTGCTGGCGCGACTCGAGGCCGGTGGCCTGCGCTGGGGCATCGTCACCAACAAGGCGGCCTTCCTGACTGATGAACTGGTCGGCCGCATTGGCTGGGCAGAACGTGCCAGTGCCGTGATTTCAGGCGACACCTTGCCGGTGAAGAAGCCCGATCCGGCACCGGTGCTGCTGGCGTGCGAGCGCGCCGGGGTGTCGCCAGCGCACTGCCTGTTCGTGGGTGACGATCAGCGCGACATCCAGGCCGGGACGGCGGCGGGATTGTTCACCGTGGCGGTGACCTGGGGCTATCTCGATGGCGGCGATCCGCATGGCTGGGGTGCGGATGCCGTGCTGGAGCATCCGGGCGAGCTGGCTGCGCTGTTGCAGCTGGAGCCGGCGTCCGCATGATCGAGCTGCAGGGCTTCATCGATAAATGGCTGGCGGTGCAGCCGCAGCAGCGCATCGCGCTGGCCTTCGTCGACGGCCAGCGTTATCCCGGTCATGTCGCGCTGGCCGCGCTCGAGCAGGAGCTGCTCGGCGCTGCCTACGGTATCCGCGAGCCACAGGTGGCCGCCGCCAAGCTGGGCTGGTGGGCCGAGGAACTGGCTGGCGCCGCCGCCAGCGGTGGCCGCCATCCACTCACCCAGGTGCTGTTCGACGACGAGCGTGCGCATGCGCTCGCCAGTGAGCTGTGGTTGGCGCCGGTGCTGGCAGCGATGGCGCAACTGGAGCAGGGCACGGCCGCCGACTACCCCGGCCAGCTCCATGACGCGATGCCATTGCACGGCGCACTGGCTGCGCTGGAGACAGCCTGGTGGTACGGTCCCGATGCCTCGTCCGAACGCGCCGCGCAGATTGCGGTGCTCAATCACCTTCTGTATACGTTGTCGCGGTTGGATGCGGACATCGAGCGCGACCGTTTGCCGCTGCCGATGGCGCGGCTGGCACGGCACAGTCTGGATCGTACGCAACTGGGCAAGGCCAGTGCGCAGCGGCAGCGGGCGGTCCAGGCACAGCTCGAGGATTTGCTGGGCAGTTGGAATGGGTCATCCGCACTGCCGGGCCCGCTAAGCGTGTTCCGCGCACTGGAATCGCGTCACGCCAGCAAGCTGGCACGTCGCGCTGTGCGCTCGGCCGATGCGCTGGCCGCGCTGCAGGCTGGCCGGTCGCGTACCCGTTTGTCGACGGCGTGGCAGGCTTGGCGGGCTGCTCGCGCGTGGCAGCGACAGCGTCGGTAAATTCGTTCAAGACACTGCGTTTCCGCCACGCCACTATTGTGCGGCGGCCTGTGTGCCCCAAGATTGCTTGCTTCGCGGCGAGTCGCTTCGCCGATGTCAGGATCCCAACCATGCCGAATCAGGAAAACACCGCCCGTCTGCTGCCCGATGTCGCCGTGCATGCGCAGCCCCATCTTGCTGGCGCGCTGGACTGGGTCGGCATGGCCGACATCCAGGTACCGGTGCTGTTTGACGCGGGCGATGGCCAGGCACAGCGTGCCAGCGCGCGGGCCGGTGCCTTCGTCAACTTGAAGCGGCCGGACAAGCGCGGCATCCACATGTCACGACTGTACCTGCAGGTGGAGCAGGCGTTGAGCACGCAGACGCTGAGTGTCGGCATGCTGCAGGCGCTGCTGCGGGGATTCCTCGATTCGCACGCGGATCTGTCCGACCGTGCCTGTCTCAGCCTGCATTTCGAACATCTGGTGCGCCGCCCGGCGCTGAAGAGTGCCAACAGCGGTTGGCGTGCCTATCCGGTGTGCATCGAGGCCAGCCTGGTCGGCAACGAGTTCCTGCTGGAATTCGGCACCGAGGTGGTCTATTCCTCGACTTGTCCCGCATCGGCGGCGCTGTCCCGGCAGCTGATCCAGGATCAGTTCGCGCGCGACTTCGAGCCCGGCGCCTCGCTGGAGCACTCCGCCGTGCTGGCCTGGCTTGGCAGCGACAAGGGTATTGTCGCCACCGCGCATGCGCAGCGCAGCGTGGCCCGTTTGCGCGTACGCCCCGCACCCGGCGCCGGCTTCCATCTGATCGAGCTGATCGACCGGGTCGAGCATGCGCTCGGAACGCCGGTACAGACTGCGGTCAAACGCGAGGATGAACAAGCCTTTGCGCTGGCCAATGGTGGCAACCTGATGTTCTGCGAGGACGCCGCGCGGCGCATCCAGAAGGCACTCGATGCCGATGTCCGACTGGGCGACTTCCATATTCGTGTCGAGCACCAGGAAAGCCTCCACCCGCATGACGCGGCGGCCTACGCCAGCAAGGGCGTGGAAGGCGGCTACGGTTCTGTTGCGTAGGGCCCCGCGACCTGTTGCCGCAGTGCGCGGACGGACTCGCGGCGAGCCGGAGAAAGGGGGCGATTCACCCGGCTCGCGTCAGCGGCTCAACCGGAGTCGCGGGATTCTTTCCGGTGGTGGCAGGGCGGGAAATGGAAGTGTTCGGGCACCGGCTCTTCGCCACCGTCACACAGCGGCTGGCAGCGCACAAGCCGCCAGGCGGCCAGCAGGCTGCCGCGTCCGGGCCCGAAACGGGTGACCGCAATCCGTGCATAATCGGAGCAGGTGGGGTAGAAGCGACAGCGTGAGCCAAGCACAGGGCTGAGCCAGCGCTTGTACAAACGGAGCAACCACAGTATCAATCGGGTCAGGATATTCACTTTGCCGGAGCGGCGTGCGGCGTGTAATGGTACAAGTATTCCAGAAACAGGCTTGCCGGTGTGGAATACATCGGCTATAACACCCGGCCGCCACGGCCAACCACGGTGAAGGGATATGGCGAAGACCAAAGCGAGTTCGACCGCCACCAAGGCGCACAAGGGCAAGACGTCGGTCAAGGCCGCGGCCAAGGCCGGCAAGTCGACGGCAGCCGCAAGCAAGGAGCGAATCGTGAAGAGCATCAGCAAGTTTTCCGCCAAGACCGCCGTGAAGCCAGCGGTGAAGAAAGCTGCACCCAGGTCGGCGGCCAGGAAAGCTCCCGCCAAGGGACCGGCGAAGAAGGCCACCACCGCAAAGAAGATTGCTGCAAGAAAGGCTCCCACGAAGAAAGTGCCGGTGAAAAAGGCGCCAGTCAAGCAAGCCGCGGCCGAAAAGGGCGTCGCGGCGAAGAAACCGGCCACGAAGACGGTTGGCAGGCAAGCCGCCAAGCCAGTCGTGCCCGTGCACAAGGCCTCGGCGAAACCTGCTGCCCGGCCTGAACCGGTCGCAGCGACAAACAACCATTCCCCGTCACCCGCCAGCAGGCTCTTCAAGGGCAAGGTGGCGAGCGCTACCGCCATGGTGACACCCAGCGTCCACCACACCGCCGGGTATCACGCTTCCTCCCACAAGAACTCGAAGAATTCATCGTCATCAATGAATAAACTGGCAACAAAATCACTCGACAACAGTGTTACTCGCGAAGACGGGCGCTACGCCTTGCCTTCTACCAGCACCATCACCTTGCCCAGGGACTACCGCCCCTCCAGCGATGAGGAGTACATGAATCCGCGACACCTGGCGTATTTTCGCAACAAGCTGCGCGATTGGCGCGACCAGCTGGTGGAGGAGTCACGCCAGACCATGGACAACTTGCGCGAGGAAGTGCGTGATGTTGGCGATGAGGCCGAACGGGCCACTCGCGAAACCGAGAACTCGCTCGAACTGCGTACCCGCGATCGTTACCGCAAACTGATCTCGAAGATCGACAAGGCGCTGCGCCGGATCGAGGAAGGCAGTTACGGTTTCTGCGAGGAGACCGACGAGGAGATCGGCATCGACCGCCTCGACGCGCGGCCGATCGCCACGCTGTCGCTGGATGCGCAGGAGCGCCGCGAGCACCTGCAGAAGCAGATGGGCGACTGAGCGGCGTGTTGGTACCGGCCATGGGCTCCGGCGGTGCCTCAGTCGATTGCGGACGCGTATCCCCTCAACTTGGCCAGCGTCGCCGCCAGGCCGTTGGAGCGGGTTGGCGACAGATGCTTGGCCAGTCCGATGGTGCTGATGAATTGCGGTTCAGTGGCGAGGATCTCGCGGGCAGGACGATCGGAATACACCCGCATCAGTAGCGCGAGCAGGCCGGAGACGATGGCCGAATCGCTGGTTGCCTCGAAGTGTATCTTGCCGGCATCGCCGCTGGGCACCAGCCATACCATCGACTGGCAACCGTGCACGCGGTACGCCTCGATCTTGCACGCTTCGGGGAACGGTGGCAGCCGCTTGCCCAGATCGATGAGGTATTGGTAGCGCTCGGACCAGTCGCCGAAGAGCGCGAACTCCTCGGCGATGTCCTGCTGGGCTTGTTCGGCACTTGGGTTGGCGGTCTCGTTCATCACCGTATTATCGCGCAGTGCGAACCCGGGCGTAAAACCGGGTTCGTAACGCTTACTGCTTCAGCACATTCCAGCGTGTGCCTTGCGGGCCGTCCTCGATCGCGATGTTCATGCCGGCCAGCTTGTCGCGGATGGCATCGGCGCGCTTGAAGTCACGCGCGGCGCGCGCGGTGCGACGTTCCTCCAGCAGAGCCTCGATGCGGGCGGTGTCGACCGCCTGTTCGGCGCCGCGCTTGAACCACGCCTCTGGAGCCTGTTGCAGCAGGCCAAGCAGGGCGCCGCCGCCGAGCAAGTCCGCCTTTGCTTGGGCCGTGCCCGACTGGCGTGCCGCATCGGCCAGCACGGCCAGCACGGCCAGCGCCTGGGGCGTGTTGAGGTCGTCGCACAGGGCCGCCTCGACCCGCTCTGGTACCGGCAGGGTGCCGCCGGGAATGTCGACGGCGGCCAGGTCGCGCAGTACCCGGTACCAGCCATCCAGTGTGCTGATCGCCTGGTTGATGGCCGCTTCGGACCAGTCCAGCGGCTGCCGGTAATGGCCGCTGAGCAGGCGCAGATGCAGCGCCTCGGCCGGGTGCGCCTTGAGCAATTCGTGCACCAGCAATACATTGCCCAGCGACTTGGACATCTTGCGGCCGTCGAAGGTGAGCATGCCGTTGTGCATCCACCAGCGCGCGAAGGTCTTGCCGCCGTGCGCACAGGTGGACTGGGCAATCTCGTTCTCGTGGTGCGGAAACAGCAGGTCGACTCCGCCAGCATGGATGTCGATGGTTTCGCCCAGGTGCGCGGCGCTCATCACCGAGCACTCGATATGCCAGCCGGGTCGGCCGATGCCCCACGGGCTGGGCCAGCCGGGCAGATCGGGCGTAGACGGTTTCCACAGTACGAAGTCGGTGGGATTCTTCTTGTACGGAGCCACTTCGACGCGCGCGCCGGCGATCAGCTCGTCGGTATCGCGCCCGGACAGTTTGCCGTAGGCCGGGTAGGAGCTGACGTCGAACAGCACGTGGCCTTCGGCGACGTAAGCGTGACCGTCGGTGATCAGCCGCTCGACCATCGTGATGATCGGCTCGATGTGATCGGTGGCGTGCGGCTCGAGATCGGGTGGCGCGATGCCCAGAGCGGCCATGTCATCGCGGTAGGCCTGGGCAAAACGGCGCGTGATCGCACCGATCTCGACCCCTTGCGCATGCGCGGCGGCGTTGATCTTGTCGTCGACGTCGGTGATGTTTCGCGCATATATCACACGCGGGAAATGCCGGCGCAGCAGACGGGCCAGCACGTCGAACACCACCGGGCCGCGGGCATTTCCGATGTGCACGTAGTTGTACACCGTGGGGCCGCACAGATACATTGTCACGCGTTCGGGGTCGAGCGGCACGAATGGTTCGTTGCGACGGGTCAGGCTGTTGTAGAGCGTAATCGGCATCGGTCAAATCCGCGGGAAAGTTGCGTGCTGGCCGGGCCGGGCCGGCGGCGCATCTTAACAAGCCGGCGCCGGTATCGCCCGACCGGGCCGGATGCAGGCCCTCTGCCATTGTTGTGTGCAGCGCGCCAGAGCAGGCCCGTGACAGTGTGCCGTCGCACCTTGCACGGCCGCACCTGACGGCGTCGGAACTGAACGAATCGGGCCAGTCCTAAGCGTGTATTCAGAGTGAATTTGCTGCAATGCTGCCAGTCCGCGCGTGGCGCGGTGGATAGCATCGAGTACGGGAGTGGGTCATGGTCAAGTTATGGGTTTCCGCACTGGCGCTGGCCATGATGACTACGGGCGCGTACGCGCAGAATGCGCCGGGCCCCGGCAGCGATGGCAATACCCATTACGGTTGGGCGGATGTGTTGCGGGCTGATCCTGTGCAGGGCGTTACCCGTACCAATGTGCCGCGGCAGGAGTGCTACGACCAGCAGGTGGTGCGGCACGAAGGCGGCAATAGCACCGCAGGGACGGTGCTTGGTGCGGTCATCGGCGGCGTGCTGGGCAATGCCGTGGGCAAGGGTGATGGGCGCAAGGCGGCTACCGTCGTCGGTGCCGTGGCCGGCGGTGCCGTCGGTAATCGGGCCAGCCAGGGCCGTGACTACGAAACCACACAGACGCAGTGCCGTGAGGTCAACGCGGTCAGCGAGCAGCGCCGGATCATCGGCTACGATGTCGAGTACCGATATCGCGGGGAGGTCTACATGTCGCGACTGGACTACGATCCCGGCGAGCGGCTGCGGGTGCGGGTGTCGGTCACGCCGGTCGACTGATCCTAGCTAGCAGCCTGTCGGACTTTGCTGGCCGGTCTGCGAATCCGCCTGTGTGGTCCATATCCCCGCCGATTCTTGGTCCACAGAACCACTATGGACCGGCGAATCGTCAGGAATCTGTCCTCACACAGCCGAATTCTCGCCTCGACCACCAAAGTCCGACAGGCTGCTAGGGCTCCCGTGACCCATCGCCGTCGTCAGCCAGCGATGGTGTTTTCGGGGGGGCTGATTGCCGCGGACCCGATTTTTTTTGTTGCATGGCAGCGAAAATCTCGCCATGATGTCGGCCAGTTACCTGGAACCTGCATGTCTACAGCCGTCTATACCGCCACCATACTCACCAGTGCCCGCGCGGCCGCTGGCATGACGTCGCGTGCGCGCCGACCGATGACTGGACATTCGGCCGGGTAGGCTGTCGCGCGCTTTTCACGTGTATCGACGACGAAACCCGGCCTTTACGCCGGTTTTTTTGTGTTTGAGGCTTGGAGAAAATGATGGCACCACGACATTTCATCACCACCCAGGATTACAGTCGCGCCGAGATCGACGCGCTGCTGGAGCAGGCCGCTGAATTCAAGCGGGAAATGCGCGTCGCTGCGCAAGAACCGGCCATCCCTGGTGGGAGTCCTCGACAAAACAGCCAGCAACTGGCCGGCAAGTCGGTCGCGCTGCTGTTCTTCAATCCCTCGATGCGCACTCGCACCAGCTTCGAACTGGGGGCGTTCCAGCTGGGCGGACATGCGGTGGTGCTGGCGCCGGGCAAGGATGCCTGGCCGATCGAGTTCGAGGTGGGCAGCGTGATGGATGGCGATAGCGAGGAGCACATCGCTGAAGTGGCGCGTGTGCTGTCGCGCTACGTCGACCTGATCGCGGTGCGTGCGTTCCCGAAGTTCCAGGACTGGGCGGTGGATCGCCAGGACAAGCTGATCAAGGCCTTCGCGCAGTACGCCACGGTGCCGGTGATCAACATGGAAACCATCACCCATCCCTGCCAGGAACTGGCCCACGCGCTGGCGCTGAAGGAGCATCTGGGCGACCTGCAGAACAAGAAGTATGTGCTGACCTGGACCTACCATCCCAAGCCGTTGAATACCGCGGTGGCGAACTCGGCACTGCTGATCGCGACCAGAATGGGCATGGACGTCACCTTGCTGTGCCCCACGCCCGACTACGTGCTGGACGAGCGCTACATGGAATTTGGCCGTCTGAATGCCACGCAGAACGGCGGTTCGCTGAGGGTCAGTCACGACATCGAGGAAGCCTACACCGGCGCCGATGTGGTCTACGCCAAGAGCTGGGGTGCGCTGCCGTTCTTTGGCAAGTGGGAGCAGGAGAAACCCATACGCGAGGCGAACCGGCATTTCATTGTCGACGAAGCGAAGATGGCGTTGACCAACCACGGTCTGTTCAGTCACTGCCTGCCGCTGCGCCGGAACATCAAGGCCACCGACGCGGTGATGGATTCACCGGCGTGCATTGCCATCGACGAAGCCGAAAACCGCCTGCACGTGCAGAAAGCAGTCATGGCGTCGCTGGTCGCGACGCCATGACTGGGGAATTGAGAATATGGAATAGCTGAAACGCCGCCCTCGCTTTTCCCGGAAACATTCGAACCTTCCATTCAGAGCACACCTTGATGTCCAACGCATTTCCCACTCCCGATTCCCCATTCCCCATTCCCGAAAGCAAGGACATCGTCCTGGCTTTCTCAGGTGGCCTTGACACCAGCTTCTGCGTGCCTTACCTGCAGGAGCGCGGCTGGGCCGTACATACCGTGTTCGCCGATACCGGCGGCGTGGACGCCGAAGAGCGCGCGTTCATCGAAAGCCGTGCGAAGGAACTGGGCGTGGCCAGCCATGTCACAGTCGACGGCGGTCCGGCGATCTGGGCTGGTTTCGTCAAGCCGTTCGTATGGGCGGGCGAGGGTTACCAGGGCCAATACCCGCTGCTGGTGTCGGACCGTTACCTGATCGTCGGGGCGGCGCTCAAGCGCGCGGGCGAACTCGGGACGAAGGCGATCGCACATGGTTGCACCGGCATGGGGAATGATCAGGTTCGCTTCGATCTGACGGTGAAAGCGCGGGGTGAATACCAAATCGTGGCGCCGATCCGCGAGATCCAGAAGGAGCACACACAGACGCGCGCCTACGAGCAGAAGTACCTGGAGGAGCGTGGCTTTGGCGTACGCGCCAGGCAGCAGGCCTACACCATCAACGAGAACCTGCTCGGCCTGACCATGTCCGGCGGCGAAATCGACCAGTGGCAAGCGCCCGGCGCTGGTGCGGTGGGCTGGTGCAAACCACGTGCCGAATGGCCGTCCAAACCGCTGAAGGTGAGGATCGGTTTCGAGGGTGGCGAGGCGGTGACGCTGGATGGCGAGAAGATGGCCGGACACGTCATGCTGGCAAAGTTGAATGGCCTGTTTGCGCAATACGGCGTGGGCCGCGGCCTGTATACCGGCGATACCACGATCGGCCTGAAGGGCCGCATTATCTTCGAGGCACCGGGCCTGACCGCACTGCTCGCCGCACACCGCGCCCTGGAAGAGGCCGTGCTCAGCAAGCAGCAGAACCGCTTCAAACCCGAGGTGGCGCGCAAGTGGGTGGAGCTGGTCTACGAGGGTTTTTTCCACGATCCGCTGAAGACCGATCTCGAAGCGTTCCTGAGGTCGAGCCAGTCCACCGTCAACGGTACGGTGACGCTGGAAACCCAGGGTGGCAGTGTTGGTGCGGTAGCGGTGGAGTCGAAGCATATCCTCAACGCCAAGGGTGCTACTTATGCGCAGTCGGCGGACTGGGGCGTGGAAGAAGCCGAAGGCTTCATCAAGCTGTTCGGCATGAGCTCAACGCTGTGGGCCGAGGTCAATCGTTCGTGAGCGGGGAATCGGAAATCGGAAATCGGAAATCGGTGTTGCTCGACGCGACGCTGGAGCACCTGCGTGCGCTGGTGGCGTTTGACACCTGCAATCCACCGCGGGCGATCGATACCGGGGGCATTTTCGATTATCTGCGTGCGCAGTTGCCGGGGTTTGCGATCACGGTGACCGATTTCGGCGCTGGCGCGGTGGCGATGCACGCCGTGCGCGGCGAGGCGAAATACCTGTTCAACGTGCACCTGGACACCGTGCCGGGCTCGCCGGGGTGGACGGCCGATCCGCATACGTTGCGGTTGACTGCCGATCGCGCGGTGGGCCTCGGTGCCTGTGACATCAAGGGCGCCGCGGCTGCCTTGCTGGCGGCGGCGAATGCCAGTGACGGGCCACTGGCGCTGTTGTTCTCGACCGATGAGGAAGCCAACGATGCACGTTGCATTGCCGGCTTCCTGCACGAACCGCACGCTTACACGGCCGTGATCGTGGCCGAGCCGACCCGGGGTGAAGCTGTCCTCGCGCATCGCGGCATCCAGTCGGTGCTGATGCGCTTCGCCGGCCACGCCGGGCATGCCGCGGGTGAGCAGAAGCCCGGCGACAGCGCGTTGCACCAGGTGCTGCGCTGGGGCAATGCCGCGCTGGATTTCGTGGCAGCCCAGGCGCATGAGCGCTTTGGTGGATTGACCGGCCTGCGCTTCAACATCGGCCGCGTCGAAGGCGGCATCAAGGCGAACATGATCGCGCCCAGCGCGGAGCTCCGCTTCGGCATGCGGCCGTTGCCGACGATGGATCCCGACTGCCTGCTGGCAAGCTTCCGGTCGCTGGTGGAACCCCATCCGGCGGAGTTTTCCGAAACGTTTCGCGGTCCCTCGCTGCCGGCTGGTGACACCGCCAATGCCGAGGCGAACCGCCTGCTTGCCCGCGATCTGGCCGACGATCTCGGCATCCCGGTCGGCAACGCGGTGGATTTCTGGACCGAGGCAGCGCTTTTTTCCGCTGCCGGTTACACCGCCTTCGTCTACGGCCCTGGCGACATCGCTCAGGCACACAGCGCGGATGAATGGGTCGCGCTGGACCAGCTTGAGCGTTATGTGCAAACGGTTTATCGAATCATTGAAGAGTCCGGCCACGGACGGCCGGTTTTTGACTCTCGCGTTCAGGGATGAACGCAAGGAATAAACATGGAAACGCGCAAGACTCATAACAACACGCGGCAAACCATCGTGCGGTTGCTTTCGAGCATGGGCAGCGCGAAGGAAATCCAGCAGTACCTCAAGCGCTTCTCCGAGGTCGATGCCAAACGCTTCGCCGTGGTCAAGGTCGGGGGGGCGGTGCTGCGCGACGAACTGGTCGACCTGGCCTCGTCGCTGACCTTCCTGCAGCAGGTGGGGCTGACGCCGATCGTGCTGCACGGCGCCGGCCCGCAGCTGGACGCGGAGCTGGCCGCCGCCGGCATCGAGAAGCACACCATCGATGGTTTGCGGGTGACGTCGCCAAGATCATTGGGTATCGTGCGCCGCGTGTTCCAGCAGCAGAACCTGAAGCTGGTCGAGGCGTTGCAGTCGATGGATACCCGCGCCACTTCGGTGGGCAGTGGCGTGTTCAGCGCCGATTATCTGGATCGCGACACCTACGGCCTGGTCGGCAAGGTGCGCAGTGTCCAGCTCGCGCCGATCGAGGCCAGCCTGCGCGCGAACTCGATCCCGGTGATCGCCAGCCTGGGCGAAACGGATGAAGGGCAGATCCTCAACATCAATGCCGATATCGCCGCCAATGAACTGGTGCGCGTGCTGCGGCCGTACAAGATCATCTTCCTCACCGGCACGGGCGGCTTGCTCGATGACAAGGGCAAGCTGATTGACTCGATCAACCTCAGCACCGAGCTCGAGCACTTGATGGCGCAGCCGTGGCTCAACGGTGGCATGCGGCTGAAGATCCGCCAGATCGCCGACCTGCTGGCGGACCTGCCGTTGACCTCGTCGGTGTCGATCACCCGACCGTCCGAACTGGCCAAGGAACTGTTCACCCACAAGGGGTCGGGCACTCTGGTCCGGCGCGGCGAGAAAGTGCTGCAATTCGATTCGTGGGCCGACATCGACCGCTCGCGCATGCGCGGGCTGATCGAGTCGAGTTTTGGCCGTACCCTGGTGGCGGATTACTTCGAGCGCACGGTCCCGTTTCGCATCTATGTCAGCGAGAACTATCGAACCGCGATGATACTCATCAAGGAAGAGGGGCTCGTATACCTGGACAAGTTCGCAGTGCTCGACGATGCGCAGGGCGAGGGTCTGGGCCGTGCCGTGTGGCAGGTGATGCGTGAGCAGAACCCGCGGCTGTTCTGGCGCTCGCGCCACGGCAACGCCGTGAACCCGTTCTACTACGCCGAGTCCGATGGCTGCATCAAGCAGCCGCGCTGGAAGGTGTTCTGGTATGGCATCGACGATCTGGACACGATTTTCCGCTGCGTGACACATTGCGCGCGACGTCAACCCACCCTGATGGACTGAGTCATGGATAGCAGCACAAAGCGCATTGGCATTGTTGGCGCGCGGGGCCACACCGGTACGGAGCTGATCCGCATGATTGCGGCGCATCCCGCGCTGGAGCTGGCCTTCGTCTCCTCGCGCGAGCTGGACGGCCAGCGCGTCGACGCCCACGTTGCCGAGTACCACGGTGACCTCTGCTACAGCGCGCCCGCGCCCGAGGACCTGCCGAAACTTGGTGCCGACGTGGTGATCTTGGCGCTGCCCAACGGCAAGGCCGGCGCCTGCGTGGATGCGTTCGACGCGGCCGGTGTCGATCCACTGATCCTGGACCTGTCGGCCGATTTCCGTTTCGACGAACGCTGGTACTACGGCCTGCCGGAGCTCACCCGCGAGCTCTGGCGCGGTGAGCGACGAATCAGCAACCCGGGCTGCTATGCGACTGCCATGCAGCTGGCCATTGCGCCGCTGAAGGACCTGCTGGCCGCGCCGCCAGTGTGCTTTGGCGTGTCCGGCTACTCCGGCGCAGGTACTACACCCTCGGACAAGAACGACCCGGACAAGCTGCGCGACAACCTGATCCCGTATGCGCTCACCGGGCACACGCACGAGAAGGAAGCCTCGTTTCGACTTGGCATACCCGTGGAGTTCATGCCGCATGTGGCACCGCACTTTCGCGGACTTACCGTCACCAGCAACCTGTACCTCGCCCGCCCGCTGCAGCGCGAGGAGGTGTTGCAGCGCTTTCGTGCGGCGTACGACGGTGAGAAGTTGGTCCATGTGTCCGACGAGGCGCCCTGGGTCAGCCGGATTGCGCATCGCCACCAGGCTGAGATCGGTGGCTTTGCGATGGCGGCCGACGGCAGGCGCGTAGTGATCGTGGCGACGCTGGACAATCTGCTCAAGGGTGCCGCCACCCAGGCGATGCAGAACATCAACCGCGCGATCGGTGTGGACGAATACACCGCGATTCCGATCGAATCACCAGCCGTAAACGACCAACAACCGACGTAGGAGCCCGCTCGCGGGCGATGCTCTTGATCCGATTCTTCATCGTGCATCAGACCAACGGCATCGCCCGCCAGCGGGCGCCTACGGAGCACCGAGCGAAGGACAGACCATGACGCAACCTTTGTGGGATAAACCAGGCACGCGGATCGACGCGCGCATCATGCAGTTCCTGGCCGGCGACGACGTATTGCTGGATCGCGAGTTCTTTCTGCACGACATCACTGCCAGCAAGGCGCACGTGGAAGGGCTGGCCAACATCGGCGTGGTCAGTGCGGCCGAAGCCACGGCGCTCAAGCGTGAGCTGGATACGCTGGCGGCGGACTTCGCCAGTGGCGAGTTCGTGCTGGACGAGCGTTTCGAGGACGGCCATTCGGCGATCGAGGCCAGGCTCACCGAGCGGCTCGGCGACGCCGGCCGCCGCGTGCACACCGGCCGCAGCCGCAACGACCAGGTACTGGTGGCCACCCGGTTGTGGCTGAAAGACAAGCTGGGGGCGCTGGAGTCTCATTGCCGCGCCATCGCCAACGTCTGCCTCGAGCGCGCCGCGCAGCCGGCGCTGCCCATGCCCGGCTATACCCACCTGCAGCGTGCGGTAGTGTCGTCCACCGCGATGTGGTTTGCCGGCTTTGCCGAGGGCTTCATCGACAACGCCTGGCGTGCGCGCCAGACGCTGGCCTTGATCGACGCCAACCCGCTCGGTACCGCGGCCGGCTACGGCGTGAACCTCAAGCTGGATCGCGAGCACACCACGAAGGCGCTCGGCTTTGCGCGCATGCAGGTCAGCCCGATCTACGCCCAGCTGTCGCGCGGCAAGTTCGAGATGGCGGTGCTGGAGGCGATCGCCGGCGCCCTGCTCGACCTGCGCCGGATGGCGTGGGATCTGTCGCTGTTCACCACCGCCGAATTCAACTTCGTGCAACTGCCGGCCGAGTACACCACCGGCAGCTCGATCATGCCCAACAAGCGCAATCCCGACGTGATCGAACTGCTGCGCGCCAGCTACGCCAGCGTTGCCGCCGCACGCACCGAGATCGAGCAGTTGCTGTCGCTGCCGTCCGGCTACCAGCGCGATCTGCAATTCTCCAAGGGCTCGATTTTCCACGGCGTACGCCGCGGTCTGGGCGCGCTGGAGCTGGTGCCCGACCTGCTGGTGCGCCTGCAATGGAATGGCCCGACGATGCGTGCCGCGATCGAGCCTGCGATGTATGCCACCGACGTGGCGATCGAACAGGCGGCCGCGGGCGTGCCGTTCCGCGAGGCCTATCGTGCGGCGGCGCAGGCCGCCGCATCTGCCGGGCAAGGCCGCACGCCAGAGGACAGTCTGGCCATCCGCGTGTCGCCAGGCGCCGGCGACGACTTGCGGTTGGATGAACTGAGAGCACGGTTGGCTCTGCTTGAATGCTGAAGAAGGGAATGCAGGTCATGCCGTTTATCAGTACGGGCAACGCGCGCAACGATCAATGCAGCGGTGCTTGCCGCGCAGAGCTCCGGTTCATGCTGATCTGTGCGCCCAAGCGCCAGCGCGAGCGAACCCCGGGTGCTGCATGAACCAGCTGCCAATTCAAGTCCTGCCGACATGGCGACGCGCCGTGCTCAAGGTTGGCAGCAGCCTGCTGGCTGCCGATGGTGGCGGCCTCACGCCGCGCTTCGTCACGGCGCTGGCCGCGTTCATTACCGCCAGCCATGCCGCTGGTCGACAGGTGGTGCTGGTGTCTTCCGGTGCGGTGGCTGCCGGCCGCGCGCTGTTGCACGCGCGAGCAGCACCGGGCCGCGATCTGGCTGCACGCCAGGCGATGGCTGCGCTGGGTCAGGCGCCAATGATCGTGTTGTGGCAGTCGCTGTCGGCACGGCCGGTGGCGCAAGTCCTGCTGACCCATGACGATCTGCGCAATCGTCGCCGCTATCTCAATGCGCGGGCGACCCTGCAAGGCCTGTTGGCGTTGGGGGCGCTGCCGGTGGTCAACGAGAACGATACCGTGGCGGTGGATGAACTCAAGCTTGGCGACAACGATAATCTCGCGGCAATCGTCGCTGCGCTGGTGGATGCCGATCTGTTGCTGATCGCCTCCGACGTCGACGCCTTGTACAGCGCCGATCCACGGCGCGATCCCGCAGCTACTCCGATCGCGCGGGTCGAGGCGATGTCGCCGGCGGTGCTGGCGATGGCTGGCGGCAGTGGCAGTGCGGTCGGTACCGGCGGCATGCGCACCAAGCTGGAGGCCGCGGAGAAGGCTGGCGCGGCGGGAATTCCGACCGTGCTTTTCAACGGCCGCGATGCGGACGCGGTGCAGGTATTGACCGAAGGACGACTACGCGGCACCCTAGTCTGCGCGCCACACGGGCGCATGCAGGCGCGCAAATACTGGCTGCTGCATGCCCCCACGGCGAGCGGTCGTATTCGCGTTGACGGTGGCGCCGCGAGAGCGCTCAGTCGCGGTCATGCGTCGCTGCTGCCGGGGGGCATCATCGCGGCCGACGGTGAGTTCCAGCGTGGTGATCTGGTGGAGATCGTCGACATCGATGAGCACCGGATCGCGCGCGGCCTGAGTCAGTACGCCGCGGCCGAGGTACGCCGCCTGGTTGGACGGCACAGTCGCGAAATCGAGTCCCTGCTCGGTTACAGCTACGGCGCCGAGGTGGTGCATCGTGACGATCTGGCGAACCTGCCCGATCACCTGCTGCCAGGCATCGCTTGATGCTTGCTGCGCCTGCTCAACGCTGCCGCAGGCAGGCAGTTCACCAGGATGCAGCGCGATGGTCCGGTCGCTTCGCGGTTGCAATCGCGATCATCATCCCCATACCACAGTAGATAAGTTTTCAATGCCGACCTGCGCGAGGACGATGACCCAGCTACGAAAATTTCGCCAGCAAACCGTGCCGCCATGGCGGCGTGCCGTACTCAAGGTGGGCAGCAGCCTGCTCGCTGCCGACAGCGGTGGCTTGAGCACCCGTTATGCACTGGGCCTGGCACAGTTCATCGCATCGTGTCATGCCTCCGGTCGCGAGATCGTGCTGGTATCGTCCGGCGCTGTCGCGGCCGGGCGCCTGCTGATGCAGCATCTGCCGGAAGACACCAGCAACGCCGCGCGACAGGCGATGGCCGCGCTGGGCCAGACCCAAACCGTGGCCTTGTGGCAACGCCTGTTCGACCGCCCACTGGCGCAAGTGCTGCTGACCCATGACGACCTGCGCGACCGGCGCCGCTATCTCAACGCCCGCGCCACCCTGAGCGAGTTGCTCGCCTACAACGTGATGCCGGTGGTGAACGAGAACGACACCGTGGCGGTGGACGAGCTCACCCTGGGCGACAACGACAACCTGGCCGCCATCGTCGCCGCGCTGGTCGATGCCGACATGCTGTTGATCGCTACCGACATCGATGGCCTGTACACGGCCGACCCGCGCAGCAATCCCGATGCCCAGCCGATCGACGAAGTGCACGAACTGACCGCCGCGATCATGGGCATGGCCGGTGCCGCCGGCACCCAGGTCGGCACCGGCGGCATGCGCACCAAGCTGGAAGCCGCCGAGAAGGCCGCCGCAGCCGGTATCCAGACCATCCTGTTCAATGGCCGCGATGGCGAGGTGGTCAACTTGCTGTCACGCGACTTGCTGCATGGCACCTTGCTGCGCACCAGCGCCACCCGCATGCAGGCGCGCAAGTACTGGTTGCTGCAGGTGCCGGCGGTGCCAGGCTGCATCCATGTCGACGCCGGCGCAGCGCGTGCGCTCAGGGAGGGCGGCGCGTCGCTGTTGCCCAAGGGCGTTATCGACGCGGTCGGCGAGTTCCATCGAGGCGACATGGTCGAGATCGTGGGCGACAGTCCCGATGGCGAGCCCTATGTTGTCGCCCGGGGCATCACCCAGTACGGTGCCGCCGAGATCAACCAGCTCGCGGGCAGTCATACGCGCGATATCCGGCAGCGGCTCGGTTACAGCTACGGCGAGAGCATCGTGCATCGCGACGACCTGGTCGTCACCATTGATTCGGGAGTGATTTCATGAATGGGTCCGTGCGCGATGCCGCGCTTCTTTGCCAGCAAGCGGCCGTGCAGGTTGCCGGGCTGTCGACCGATGCCAAGAACAGCTTGCTGCGCTCAATGGCCGACGCACTCGACGCACAGACCACGACGATCCTGGCGGCTAACGCCAAAGACATGCAAGCAGCACGCGAGAAAGGCCTCGGCGAAGCCATGCTCGATCGGCTCGCGCTGGATGAGGGGCGCGTCCACGGCATTGCCGAAGCCCTGCGCCAGGTGGCCGAGCTCCCCGACCCGGTCGGTCAGGTGACGCGCAGCGAGCGCTCGAGCAAGGGTTTCACGATCGAGCGCGTGCGCGTCCCGCTGGGCGTGATCGCGATGATCTACGAGGCACGCCCCAACGTTACCGCCGATGCCGCGGCGCTGTGTCTCAAGGCCGGTAACGGGGTGATTCTGCGCGGTGGCTCGGAGGCCATACGCTCCAATCAGGCGATCGCCGCCTGCCTGCGCGGCGCCTTGCGTGAGGCTGGCCTGTCCGAACACGCGCTGATGCTGCTGGACGACCTCAGCCGCGAGGCGATGCTCGAGTTGATGCAGTTGTCCGACATCGTCGACCTGATTATCCCGCGCGGTGGCGAGGGCCTGATCCGCTTCGTCACCGAGCACGCGCGCGTGCCGGTGATCAAGCACTACAAGGGCGTGTGCCATCTCTACGTCGATGCCCATGCCGACCTGGACAAGGCACTGGACATCCTGATCGACGGCAAGGTCTCGCGCCCGTCTGCCTGCAATGCGCTGGAGACCCTGCTGGTGCATGCCGATGTCGCCGCAGTGTTTCTGCCGCGCGCGGCAAAAGCCTTGCAGCAACGCGGCGTGGAACTGCTTGGCGACCAGCGTTCGTGCTTGCTTTGCCCGGGGATGGCGCCGGCCAACGATGACGATTTCGCCGCCGAGTTTCTCAGCCTCAAGCTGACGGTGGGCGTGGTGGACAGCCTGGAGGAGGCGCTCGCGCATATCCGCCGCTACGGTTCGGACCACACCGAAGTGATCGCCACCGAAGACCCGGAGGTCGCCGAACGCTTCGTGCATGCGCTGCGCTCGGCGGTGGTGATGGTGAATACCTCCTCGCGCTTCAGCGATGGCGGCGAGCTGGGTCTGGGCGCCGAGATCGGCATCTCCACCACGCGTCTGCACGCATACGGGCCGATGGGCGCGGAGGCGCTGACGATCGAGCGCTTCGTGCTGCGCGGGGAAGGACAGGTGCGGCACGCCGAAAGCCGAATCTCCACAGCTGCCCCCAAGCTCACGGACTGAGACCGGCCGGCGACGCGCCGTCGATCAGCTTCCGAACGCGCGCCGCCAGTGCCGCAACGCGCCGGCGGCTACCAGCGTCCAGGGTCGCATCCCTGTTGCTGCCTTGGATCATCATGCGCGTACGCAGGCGTTCCCTCACGCTGACGTGGGTTTGCGGATCGGTCACGCCAGCAGCGACCTGGTTGACCAGGTGCTGCAGCGAATGGCTGCCGCCAGCGCCGAGGAAGCCGCGTCCGTTGGTGTCCGAATTGACATACAGCACGGCCTTGGCCTGCAGCTCCTGCGCATGCGTCTCGGCCCATTCGGTGGAACCGAGCAGGCCCGGCTCCTCGCCGTCCCAACTGGCGTAGACCAGCGTGCGCTTTGGCCGCCAGCCCTGCTTGAGCAGGCCGCCGATGGCCTTGGCTTCGGCCATCAGGGCGACATTGCCGGCCAGCGGATCCCAGGCGCCGAAGACCCAGCCATCGTGGTGGTTGCCACGAATGATCCATTGATCCGGCGCGGTCGTGCCCTTGATTTTCGCGATCACGTCGTAGATCGGCTTGCGGCTCCAGTCCGACAGCACGGTCAGGTGTGTTTTCGCCGAGCTTGGTCCGACGTGATAGGTCAACGGCAGCGAGCCGCGCCAGTTGGCTGGGGCCACCGGGCCACCCAGCGCTTGCAGCAACGGCGTGGCGTCGGCATAGGAGATCGGCAGCACCGGGATCTTCAGCACTGTCTTCGCATCCTTGATCGCGAGGTGCTTGGCACCGGGCGTGGAGCCGATGCCGGGGGTGAGCGGGTCGCCGGGGTACTGCTTGTATGTCTGCCACCGAGCCGCGCTACACGCCTTCGGCGGTGACGTCGCCGTTGCCGCCGTAGACGTTGTAAGGCGGCAACGCGCCGGGCAGGCTGGAGCTGGCATCGCCGGGGATCGGCGGCTCATGCAGGGTGGCGGTGAATGGACGCGGGCCGAGCAATTCCAGCGCCACCTTCTTCGGCGTCGGATACAGCACGTCGAACTGCTCGATATGCGCGTCCCAGCCCCATTCGCGGAACTTTTTCAGCATGGACTCGGCATTCGCCTTGTCATACGGCGAACCGACCTGGTTCGGCTCGGACGACATCTGTTTCATCCAGGCGTGCTGGTCGGCGGGGTCGAGCTGGGCATCGAAGCGTTGCTCCAGACTGAGCTGGGCGGCGGCGCTGGCGGGCGTAAAGCCGAGCATGTTGCTGCCTGCCTGGTGGGGGGCTTCGGTGGCGATTGCCGTGAAGGTCACCAGCGCGCTGGCGACGGCCAGCACCACACGTAATCTCGTTCGGGTCATCGAGGTTCTCCCGTGACGCCGTCGTCCGCATTCCCGCTGGTGATGTTGTGCGAGTACAGCTTGGTGGCGTCTACGTCGGTGTAGCTCAGACGATATTTTCCAGGGCGCAGGTAGAGTTCACTATAGGGCGGTAGTGTGTCGTGCGTGACGCGTTCGCCGGGGAACGCGTCAAGCGGCACCGGATCGAGTACCAGGCGATCGGCCGGGATGGCATCGTCTCGCTCGTTCGCATAACGTGCCTCGACTAGGCAGGGGAAGTGATGCTTGCACGCTTCGCCACTGACGTAGTACGCCTTGCGCTCGCCGCCGAGCGCCAGCCAGGTCGGCCGGCCGCGGCGGATGGTCTGCGGGGGAAACCACACGCTGATGTCGTAACCCGGCCGCAGCGACCAGGGTTGCCCGGTCTTGCTGATGAAAACCAGGGGTGCTTCCGGATGCAACCGATGCATGACTGCAGCGTAGTACGGATGATTGTTGCTGGCGGTGGGATGCCCATACAGCATGGTCTGCTCCACCGTCAGCACAGCGATAGGGAGCAGCTTCTCCAGATGCTCGGCCATGGACGAGCCACCCTGAAAGGTGCCTGATTCCAGGATATGCGCATAACCGGCGTCGAGCACCAGCTTGGCGCCCGGATCATTCTTGAAGACTTGTCGATAGATGTTGCGCGCCTGTTCTGCTTCCCGGGCGTCGCCAGTGGCATCCGAGAGCGCGTCGTAACCAATGACCTTGTAGCCGAGCCGCAGCGCGGTGCACACCATTTCCGCGCAGATCGGCTCTTCCGTGTAGAAACCGCTCTTGCCGATCGGATAGCCGCGCGACTGCAGGCCGGTATCCGTCTGATAGACGGTTTCCGCGGCAAAGTAGTCGAACCCCTCGGCACGCAATTTGGCCAAAAGTTGCACGGTCAGGGTGCGGGTGAGCGGGACGTTGTGTGCTTCATTGAAGAACACTGCGCGGTAGTTCCTGGCCAGTTCCGGGATGGCAGTCAGCGCCGGCTGGGCGGTGTAGAGCGGGTTGTTCAGTGGGGAAGGGCGATCACCGGACTGTGCCACCTCCGTTATCGAGAAACTGCGCGAAGCGTCCTGGTAGTCACCGACGAAGCTCTGATACCAGCTGAGGTACTGGCCGAAGATGAGCTGAAACGCGGGATCCTTGTTGCCGACATAGGCGTCGCGCATGAACTGGAACTGGGCCAGCATATTGGCACGCTGGTTGGCCTCGCGCATGATCGAGTCCGACTTGCGCATGGCATCCATCTGTCGGGCCCGCCACTGCGCGGCCGACTGCGCGTGAATCGACGTGCACGGGCAGGCCAGCCACGCACAGCCGAGGATGATCAGGATCCAGTGGGAACGCATCGAACGCTCCTGTGATCTGGTTGGGCACTCGCCAGTTTTACCGCAGTGCGCGGCCGACTGCACGCGAAAGTACGTCCAATGGCGGGGTTGCCTGTGCCAACCGGCAGGGGGATGCCGTCCCGACACGGGAGCACAATGCGGGTCCGAGCGGTCATGTCTACACGGTCTGGCCGGATGAGAGTGCGAAATTTTCGGCCAAGAGCCTGGCCAACTGGAAAGAGCTGGTGACCACGCCGCACTACGCCAACGTCAGCCTGCTGCAACAGCCGGCGGCGCAGCTGAGCGTACCGGTGCCGGTGGATCTGGTGTTCACCTCGCAGAACTACTGAGTCTGGCTTGATGCCGAGGTTCTGGAAAATTTTCTCGCGACCCTGAAGCGGGGAGCGGCTGCGGCGCTGGTGTTAGTATCGGGAGCCCGACCTGTATTTCGGAAGTGACGTCATGCCGATACCTACTGAGCCGATCGGAAGCATCCCGCGGCCCGACGAACTGCTTGATGCTGTCGCCGCGTACCAGAAGGGTGAGCTTGCACGAGGTGAGCTAGATGCTGCCTATGCAACGGCGGTGCGTGACACCATCGAGCAGTTCGAGCGCACCGGCTCGCCCGTCATCAGCGATGGCGAACAGAGCAAGCCGAGCTTTGCCACCTACCCAATCGACGGACTGGACAACCTGGCGCCGGACGGCATCAGCATCCCCTTCGAGGACGGGCACAACCGTCAGTTGCCACGGCTGACCCGCGGTCCCTTCGCGTACAAGACGTACGCAGGCAGTTATCTGAAGCTGGCAAAGCAATACGCGCAGCGGCCGCTCAAGCAGTCGGTGATCGCGGCTTCGGCGCTGAGCTTGATCTATCCGGAGGAGGGCATCGCAGGATATCCGCAGGATACTTTTACTGAGGATCTGGTAAAAAGCGCGGTGGCCGACATTCGCAGCTGCCTGGATGCGGGTGCCGAGCGGGTGCAGATCGACTTCACCGAGGGGCGTCTTGCAGTCAAGCTGGACCCCTCCAAGCAGCTCCTGCGCCGTTTCGTGACGCTGAACAACCGGGTGCTGGCGCATTTCTCCGACGTGGAGCGGGCGCGCATCGGTATCCACACCTGTCCGGGTGCCGATCAGGATGCCGCACATAGCGCGGACGTGGATTATGCCGAGCTGCTGCCGGACCTGTTCCAGATCAACGTCGGCAACTTCTACATGACCCTGGCCGCTGAAAAGGACCCGGAACACGTGCTGGCCATCGTGCGTGAACATTTAGGCGCAGGCAAAAACGTGTTCGTAGGCGTTATCGACGTTAACGACCCGCGCGTGGAGAGCGCCGAGGAAGTGTGCGAGCGCGTGCTGCTCGCGGCCCGATACATACCGCTGGGGCAGCTGGGCAGCACTGATGACTGCGGATTCTCGCCCTTCGGCGACGACCGTTCCACGGCGCGCAAGGTGGCGTTCGACAAGATCCGAGCGCGCGTGGAAGGCACCCGCTTGGCTGCGCAGAAATTGGGTGTTGCCTGACTCGCTTGCGGGTCCGCTCCGGTCCGCATGATGCAAAAACTGGGGCGCCAGCATGTTGGACAATTCAATAGGCGGGATGCGCACAAGCCGCGCGGAGCAACTCGCATAAGCGGGTTATTCCCGATATAGGCATAGGTATTAACCGCACCCGCCAACCGACCCTCGGTCGGTGTCGCAGGGTCACTTCTCTTTCTTTTTTTCCTGCTTGGCGGCCCGCTTTTCCTTCATCGTCTTGGCCGGCTTCTTCTTTTCGCTCTTCTTCGAATCCATACCCTTGCTCATGCTTTTCTCCGTATTGCGATTGGTTGGATGGATGTGTACCAGCCGCAATTCTATGCGCTTTCGCCGGAACGGGAGAAGCTGGGTCAGATGCGCTCGGTCGGCGCCAGATAACGCCATGCGCCGGCGGGCATCCTGGCTAGCGGGATGCGGCCCACACGCAGGCATTTCATCGCCAGCACGGTGAGGCCGACCGCCTCGCACATCGGCTGGATCTGACCCGGCGACAAGCGCTTGAAGGCGAATCGCAGTCGATGGTCGCTTTGCCAGCTGACCTTGATCGGCGGCATCGCGTAATGGTTGAAACGCAGGCCATGATTGAGCAAGACCAGGCCGTTCGGGATCAATTTGCCGCCGACTTCGACCACGAACTCCTGTTCGATGCGGTCGATATCCACCACCGTCACTCCGTCGACCCGCACCCAGCCACCCTCGATGTATTGCTCGGCTTCGCGCCGCGAGCAGCCGGTGAGCGCAACGACGCGTTTGACGAGGCGGATGGCTTCGGTCATGGATGTGCTGCGCAGTAAAGTCCAAACATTGTAGGCGTTGCGCCCGAGCTTCCGTTGCCAATCGTCGCATTTGCCCCCAGATCAGGGGCTACCGCCATGAGAGACTGCGCGATGATTCCATTTTCCATCCTCGACCTGGCCCCGGTCACTGAAGGCAGCGATGCCAGCCAGGCGTTCCGTAACACGCTGGATCTGGCGCGGCTGGGCGAACAGCTTGGCTACCGTCGCTACTGGCTGGCCGAGCACCACAACATGTCGGGCATCGCCAGCGCAGCCACCGCGGTGCTGATCGGCCATGTGGCCGCAGGTACGTCCAGCATCCGCGTGGGTGCCGGCGGCATCATGTTGCCGAACCATGCGCCGCTGCAGGTGGCGGAGGCATTCGGCACGCTGGCGTCGCTGTATCCGGGGCGCATCGATCTGGGTCTGGGGCGTGCGCCAGGGACCGACCAGCCGACCGCGCGGGCCCTGCGCCGCTATTTCGACAGCGCCGACGCCTTCCCGCAGGATGTGCTGGAACTGCTCGGCTATTTCGAGCCGGCCACACCCGGCCAGCCGGTGCGCGCCGTGCCCGGCGCCGGTGTCGAGGTGCCGGTCTGGCTGCTCGGTTCCAGCCTGTTCAGCGCGCGACTGTCGGCCCGGCTCGGCTTGCCGTTCGCGTTCGCCTCGCACTTCGCACCGGATGCCATGGACGAGGCGCTGGCGCTGTACCGGCGGGACTTCATGCCGTCGGCACGGCTGCAGCAACCGTATGCGATGCTCGGGATCAACGTGGTTGCCGCCGACAGCAATGCCGAGGCGCGGCGAGCGTTCACCACCCAGCAGCAGAGTTTCATCAACCTGCGTCGTGGCCGGCCGGGACTGGTTCCGCCACCGATCGACGATATCGAGGCCTACTGGACGCCGCCGGAAAAGCTGATGGTGGAGCGCGCGCTGGCCTGCGCCGTGATTGGCGATGCCGATACGGTGAAGGGCGGCATCGCCACCTTCATCGAGCGGCATCGGCCGGATGAACTGATACTTACCGCCAACGTGTTCGAGCATGCCGCAAGGCGGCATTCGTTCGAAATCGCGGCGGCGATACGGCACTCCGCGCGGCCAGCATGAGTACAGGACGCGGCCGCGGACCGTTGATCGGCCATAATGGGCGTTGTTTCGCATGCTGAAGCCATTGCATCCATGAAGACCCCCAAGGGCCTGCAAGAACTGATCGAGGAAGGTGTGATCGATCAAGTGCTCAGACCGCTCAAGAGCGGCAAGGAAGCCTCCGTCTACGTCGTCCGCTGCGGCGATGAAATTCGTTGCGCCAAAGTCTACAAGGACATGGCCCAGCGCAGCTTCCAGGCGCGCGTGCAATACCAGGAAGGGCGCAAGGTGCGTGGCAGCCGGCAGGCGCGCGCGATGGGCAAGGCGACCAAATTCGGCCGCAGGGAAGCCGAGGCGGCGTGGAAGAACGCCGAGGTCGACGCGCTGTACCAGCTCACCGCGGCCGGTGTGCGCGTACCGAGGCCCTATGGCTATTTCAGCGGCGTGCTGGTGATGGAATTGATCACCGATGCGGATGGCCACTCGGCGCCGCGGTTGGGTGAAGTCGAGCTGTCGGCAGACGAAGCGCGCGGCTACCACCGTTTCCTGATGCAGCAGGTCGCGCGCATGTTGTGCGTGGGCCTGATTCATGGCGATCTGTCCGAATACAACGTGCTGGTGGGCCCGGACGGCCCAGTGATCATCGACCTGCCGCAGGCGGTCAGCGCCGCGGGCAACAACAGCGCGCGCACCATGCTGCGCCGGGACGTGGGCAATATCAGCATCAGCCTGTCGCGCTTCGCGCCGGAGCTGCTGGATACGCACTACGGCGAGGAGATGTGGGCATTGTACGAACTGGGCGAGCTGCACCCGGATACCGAGCTCACCGGCCAGTTCGAGTTCGACGAACGCATCGCCGATGTCGACAGCGTGATGCAGTCGATCATCGACGCACGCGAGGAGGCGATCATCCGCCAACAGGGACGCGAGGCGGCTGCGCAGGAAGGCTGAACTCGCCCGGGTGCTTGTAGGAACCCTGTCCCTTGATCGGATTTGGCCTTGGTGCAGAAGAGCCGGCGGGCAGTGCCCGCCCTACAATTACCGCGCGGTAGGGCGGGCACTGCCCGCCGGCTGTTGCCTTGGTCCTCAATCGAGATGTGATCAAGAGACGGGGTATGCTCCCCAAGCCCGCACTTTGGCGACGCAGCCTTGTGACGCTGGCTCATGGGCCGGGACGCTGAGTTCACCCAAATTCAGGCAGGAGCCCACTTGCGGGTGATGCTTTTGGCCGGGAATCGAGATTCGGGATTCGCAAGAGCAAGCCCCGTCCGAGCGCAGGCAGGCGAACCTCAGGGGTTGCTGACGTCGAGCAGTTCCACGTCGAACACGAGCGACGCGTTCGGCGGGATGTCGCCGCCGGCACCGCGCGCGCCATAACCCAGCGCTGCAGGGATCAACAGGGTGCGCTTGCCGCCGACACGCATGCCGGCCACACCCTTGTCCCAGCCCTCGATGACGTTGCCCGCGCCGAGAACAAAGGAGAACGGCATGCCGCTGTCGTACGAACTGTCGAACTTGGTGCCGTGCTTGTCCTTGGCGCTGTCGTCATACAGCCAGCCGGTGTATTGGACGGTGACTTTCATGCCGGGCTTGGCTTCGGCACCGGCACCGACCGTGCTGTCGTTCGTGATGAGTTTGTCCACCTGGCCGGTAGCATGCGCCGGCGGTGTGGCCGTGCAGGCAGCGAGGGCGAACAGGGCGAGCAGTGACAGCAACCAGCGCATGGGTGACTCCGGCGGAAAGTGGTGGGGTGGGGAGCGTGGACCGCGCTGCGGTCAGCTCACGGTTTCGGGCGGCGCCATGCGCACGGTCGCATCGACGGCCACTGAATCGGCATCGTTCATCAGTTGCAGCTGGCCATCCTGGATCAGGCATTGCAGGCGCATGCCACGCTGCAGCAGGGCGACGAGCTCGGCGAGCGTGCTGTCGGGAACATCGAGCACGGTGAGGTTCTTGTGCCGGGCCAGCGAGGCGCCGACCTTGTTCCACCAGATCCCCGCGACGTGGCTACCGTAATTGACCACCACCACCTCGTGCGAGCGACCGCAGGCCTTGCGGATGCGCTTCTCGTCGGGCTGGCCTACTTCGATCCACAGCTCGACCTCGTCGGTATAGGCCTTGCGCCACAGCGCCGGCTCGTCCTCGTCGCAGATGCCCTTGCCGAACTCCAGCCGGTCGTCTGCGTACAGCGCGAAGGCGAGCAGCCGCACCATCAGCCGCTCCTCGGTTTCCGACGGATGCCGCGCCAGGGTGAGTGCATGGGTGGCGTAGTAATGCCGATCCATGTCGCTGACCTGCAGTTCGACCTTGTAGATGGTGGAGTTAAGTGCCATGCGAGGTGCCGCGGAAGAATAACCGCGCATTATACGCACCTGCGGCGGCTAGACTGGCACGGCCATGCCGAGCCGACCCTTCCGCCGCGACAGCCATGCCAGCACCGTGCACCTGCCGGTGGGGGACTGGTCGAGTGTGCTCGATGCCCTGTGCGCCTGCTTCCCGGCGATCAATCGCGCCCAATGGCTGGATCGGATCACGCGTGGGCGAGTGCTGGACGGGTGGGGCGTGGCCATCGCCGCGGACTCGCCGTATCGAGCGGGGCTGCGCATCCACTACTACCGGGAGGTAGTCGATGAAACGCCGATACCGTTCACGGAGACCGTATTACATGCAGACGAGCACCTGGTGGTGGCGGACAAGCCGCACTTCCTGCCGGTGATGCCTGCGGGCGGTTTTGTCGAGCAGACCCTGCTGCGACGGCTGGCCCGGCGGCTGGACAATCCGCAACTGGTGCCATTGCACCGGATCGATCGAGCCACCGCTGGGCTGGTGCTGTTTTCGGCCAACCCTGCCAGTCGCGCCGTGTACCAGGCGCTGTTCCGCGAGCGGCGGATCGACAAGTGCTACGAAGCGCTGGCAGCGCCCTTGCCGGCGCTGCCGTTTCCCCTGTGGCGGCGCTCGCGCATCGTCCGTGGCGAGCCGTTTTTTCGCATGTGCGAGGTCGGGGGCGAGCCTAACAGCGAGACCCGGATCGAGGTGATCAAGCGGGGTACCGCGCATTGGCGCTACGCGCTGTATCCGGTGACCGGACGCAAGCATCAGTTGCGGGTGCACATGGCGGCGCTGGGCGCGCCGATCCTGCATGACACGTTCTATCCCGAGCTGGCGGAAGCGGCCGCGGATGACTATCGGCGACCACTGAAATTGCTGGCGCGGCGGTTGGGGTTTATCGACCCGTTGTCGGGTGAGCCACGTCGCTTCATCTCATCCGCGAATCTGGTCTAAATGCGGTGGCTGCGACTGTGATCCGCTTGAGCGTCCGGGTGCAAAGCAAGAGCCTTCGTGCACCTGCGGTGCCCGAGTTACTTTCTCTTTGCGTGGCCAAAGAGAAAGATAACCAAAGAGAAAGGCCACCCCGCTTGGCGCTTGCCGCCCATCCATGAGCGGCAAGTCCGTGAGCCGGGGCCTCGCCATTGTCGACTCCCGCTGCGCGGCCTGTCGACCCCGACTCACCGCCGCACAGGGGCCCCGGGTAGAGCAGCGGGCCATCCTGGCACGCACTATTCAGAAAAGCTGGAAGCAGATCACGTGCAGATCGAGGGCCAAAGAACTTAGGTGGCCTGGTAAACGCCCGGCGACCCGAGTGCCCGACGCAGGCCGACGCCAAGTACGAAAGAATTCAACTTCCTCCGTCCCGGCTTCGGGTCTGCGTACGCTTTCACGGCGCAACAGGCTGCGAGCGACAAGAATCGACCCGTTTCGGTCAGTCGGCCTCTTCAAATGCACGCCGCAAAGTGGACAGTCAAGATCGGTCATCATGACCGAAGGGTTCCGTCCCAGAGTTGAATCCGATAGCGGACGCAACGATCTCCCACCGAAAACAACCAGACGACGAGCGACGGCGCACGTTGGCGAAGTGTCCTGGAAGATTGGGCGGCAGCTGACGCAACGCATCTAACAGATGCAGGGCGACGCACGCGAGCATCGTTCAGAGCCGTGACTGGCGTCGCGGCTCGAAGCTGACCATCGGACACCATCGAATCAGTCCGCCGTGGACTTCCGTCTGCGCGCATAGGCAAGACCGACGCCGGCAAGACCAAGCACCAGCAAGGGAAGTGTTGGCGGTGCTGGGACGGGGATGGAGACATCAAGGCCGCCGTTCAGTCCACCGCTGCCAGCGAGTATGCCCGAGCAATTACCCGAGAGACTATTTTGCTGCAAGGTCACGGCACCCGTGCTCGCCAAGGCCCTGCCGCAAAAATCCGTCGCGGTGGTGTCCATGGTGATGGAAGCGGACGCGAGAATGTTGCCCAGGAAGGTCGTGTTCGTGTCGATGGTCGCGGAATTGCCGACATTCCAATACAAGCCGGCACCCGAGCTGATGTTTATCATGTTCACGACCGAGTTGGGCGAAGTGATCAGTGTGCTCGGCATCTGAAAGACCCAAACCGCGTTGGCGTTGCCCTCGCCGTTAAGCGTGAGCGGCCCCGACAAATTGGTGTTCCTGCGGGGACAGTATAGACGCCCGGAGCGAGCGGTCCTGCGAGCGTCAGATCCGCGTTCGTCAGGGTGGTGCCTGCGCCGAGAGATGCAAGATTGTTTATCGCAGTGGTGAGTTCGCCCTGTGCCGACTGCGCGAGCGCACCGCCAGCGTATACGCTTCCTCCGGTAACCTGTGAGTCAGACGTCGCAACGCCTGGCGAGGAGTTGAACCCGGTGATCGCATTCGCACCACCACTCGACCAGACGCCGACATTCCCATTGATGGTGCTCGGCGGAACATTGGTGACCGTCGAGCCGCCGAGGACCGTGAAACTCGCCAAGTCTGAGCCCAATATCGGCGTTGCCAACGCCGCGCCGGGACCCCAACAGGCACCAATCACTGCCAATGCCAGAATCCACCTCGGCCCAGGACGGCCGGCAACCTGTGCTCTGTGTGCGTACTTGGATACGATCTTCATGGTGCCTCTCCTAAAAGCTCAATGAACCAATGACACGGTCCGTTCGCCTACCACGTGCCGCGCACCGTTGCTTTCAGGTTGCACGCCAGCGGATCACACGGCGCAAACCGTCAGCATTAGTAAGCATGTATGGTGCCAATTACACAATATACGTAAAAACAAAGCGTTGGAGTTCATGAACTGCCAGCACCCAACCCATTGTGTAAGGTTTACCGACGCGCTTCAGAGATCTTGCAGAGATCTTGAACCCAACTCGCAAGCGAACCGCTGCCGTGCAATCTGCGCCAGTGCTCAATTGCTGCCGATCGGGCGCACCCGACGCAGTGCATCACGAAAGTGTAAAGTTTGCCGACGCTTCCTACGGATTTTGAGAGCCGCCTCTGCCGGTTTTGTTGCATCCACCGATTTCGCCGGTCAATACGCTGTCGTCTGGGTGGTTTGGACCACAACGACCATCACCCAATATTCACAAACCAACGGTCGCTGATCGGCCCACGACGATCACTCGGCTGCTGCAAATGTACGACGCAAAGCCGCCACTCGTGAAAGGCCGCAACTGGCCAACTGAGACATTCGTGACCGTGCAAAGCCTCGTTCGAAGCTGGATCTCTCGTTCCTTTGCTTCTGCCGCCGCGCAGCGGTGGCGTACCGAGTGCGGGCCAGGATGGCCCGCTGCTCTACCCGGGGCCCCTGTGCGGCGGTGAGTCGGGGTCGACAGGCCGCGCAGCGGGAGTCGACAGGGATGTCGACTCCTTTTCGCCAGCACATGGATGTGCTGTCGAAAAGCCCGGCCCCGGCTCACGGACTTGCCGGGCAGGAAGCCCGGCAAGCGCCAAGCGGGGTGGCCTTTCTCTTTGGTTATCTTTCTCTTTGGCCACGCAAAGAGAAAGTAACTCGGGCGCCGCAGGCGCACGAAAGCTCTTGATTTATGCAACATTGAAGAAGGGGAGCCGACAGTTTTCTCAGAGCCAAGAGCCAAGAGCATCGCGCACAAGTGCGCTCCTACAGATGACATCGCCAAGCAGCCCTGCAAGGGAGCCTCACTCGCCCGGCGTCTTGAACTTGTAGCGGCACAGATCCCGGATCACACAATGCGGGCAATCCGGCTTGCGCGCCTTGCACACGTAGCGCCCATGCAGGATCAGCCAGTGATGGGCATCCTGCCGGAACTCCGTGGGGATCACCTTGAGCAGCTTGTCCTCCACGGCGCGCACATCCTTGCCTGGCACCAGCCCGGTGCGATTGGCGACGCGGAAAATGTGCGTGTCGACCGCAATGGTCGGTTCGCCGAAGGCGGTGTTGAGCACCACGTTGGCCGTCTTGCGACCGACACCGGGCAAGGCTTCCAGCGCCTCGCGGCTGCGCGGTACCTCTCCAGCGTGCTGGTCCAGCAGCAGCCGGCACAGTGCGATCACGTTCTTCGCCTTGGCGTTGAACAGGCCGATCGTGCCGATGTACCGCTTCAAGCCATCTTCGCCCAGATCGAAGATCGCCTGGGGCGTGTTGGCCACCGGGTAGAGCTTGCGGGTGGCCTTGTTCACGCCCACGTCGGTGGCCTGCGCCGACAGCACGACCGCCACCAGCAGTTCGAACGGGGTGGTGTAGAGAAGCTCGGTGGTGGGGTGCGGGTCGAGCTCACGCAGGCGCGTGAACATCTCGATGATGTCGACGCGTTTCATGACCCGGGGCTCTGTTGCCTGGCCCGGGCGCGGGCCAGCGCCTCCAGCACCGGATTGCGCGGCGCGCCGCCGTCGACGGCGGCCTTGCGCGCCGCCAGCTCTGCTTCCCGCGCGGCGCGTTCGTGCGCAAGGCGCGCTTCGCGCCGCTGGAAGTGACTGCGCGCGGCGTCGGCATGGGTTACATCGATCTGCGCGATCGGCATCGGCACCAGCTCGATGCAGTCGACCGGGCAGGCCGCTACGCACAGTTCGCAGCCGGTGCAGTCGTCGGCGAGTACCGTATGCATGAGCTTCGAAGCACCCACGATCGCGTCCACCGGGCAGGCCTGGATGCACTTGGTGCAACCGATGCAATCCGCCTCCACGATGCGTGCCAGCATGCGTGGTTTCTCGACGCCGTGTTCGGGATTCAACGGCAATACCGGGCGCTGCAGCAGCGCGGCCAGCTTCTCGATACCTGCCGCGCCACCGGGCGGGCACTGGTTGATCTGCGCCTCGCCATGGGCGATCGCCTCGGCGTAGGGGCGACAGCCGGGATAGCCGCATTGCTCACATTGCGTCTGCGGCAGCAGCGCGTCGATCTGCGCCGCCAGCATGGAAGGTTCGGTGGCCATATGTGCCATATTGTGGCGCAATCCGGCTTCGCATCGGTGGCTTGAAGTGGCGCGGTTTGCCATTACCTCTTGCTGCAGGAGCTGGACGGTCCGGCCGATATCGGCGATCCGGCACGATCACCAAGGAATCATGCATGCCCATCAACGACTACACTATCGCCGCCCTCGCCGAGGAGGCTAACCCGGTATCCCCGGAAAAGCGCCCGCCGCAGATCGAGGACCGCCTGTTCAAGGCGCGCACCATCCTCATTTATGGCGGCATCGACCAGAAGCTGGCCGAGCGCGTCACCGCGCGCATGCTGGCGCTACAGTACGACAACGATGACCCGATCACTATTTTCATCAACAGCCAGGGCGGCCACGTCGAGTCCGGCGACACCATCTACGACTTGATCAAGTTCGTGAAGCCGCAGGTGAGGATCGTCGGCACCGGCTGGGTCGCCAGCGCCGGCGCCTTGATCTACGCCGCGGTTAAGCGCGAAAACCGCTTCAGCCTGCCCAACACGCGCTTCCTGCTGCACCAGCCCTCTGGCGGTACCGGTGGCTCGGCCAGCGAGATCGAGATCCATGCGCGCGAAATCATCCGCATGCGCAAGCGCCTCAACGAGATCTTCGCGCGGGAAACCGGGCAGACCTACGAACGCATTGCCACGGACACCGAGCGCGACTACTGGATGTCGGCCGAAGACGCCAAGGTCTACGGTCTCGTGGGCAGCATCATCCAGAACGCCAGCGACCTGGGTTGATGGTTATGATGCAATGAACAGCACTACGGCGACTATCTGATCGTGGCGCCCGGCCTGGCGCCCTGGTCGGCATCGAGCAGGAACAGGTCGCTGCCGCCGTCACCGGCGGACAGGATCATGCCTTCGGACAGGCCGAAACGCATCTTGCGCGGCGCCAGGTTGGCGATGAATACCACGTTGCGGCCGACCAACTTTTGCGGATCGCCATAGGCGGCGCGGATGCCGGAGAAGATCTGGCGCTTGCCCAGTTCGCCGGCATCGAGCTCGAAGCGCAGCAGCTTGTCCGAGCCTTCCACGAACTCACAGATGGCGACCTTGCCGATGCGCAGGTCGAGTCTGGTGAACTCGTCGATGCCGATCGTGACGGGAGTCGGGATTGGCGATTCGGGATTCGGTGCGGCTGTGTTGGTGTTCCCGGTCATGGGCTGCTTCTTCGGTGATTTGGGTGTCGCAGGAGTGGCGCCGAGCGATTCCTTGGAGGCCTCGACCATCGCCTCGATACGCTTGGGATCGATGCGGGTCAGCAGGGGCTCGAACGGATTCACGGCATGACCATGCAGTTCACGGCGGGCGTCGTCGAAATCGACAATCGGTGCGCCGAGGAATTGTTCGGCGGCGGCTACGGTGGTGGGCAACACGGGCTTGAGCAGACCTGACAGCAAGCGGAACCCGTGCAGAGCCAGTGTGCAGACTTGCTGCAGTTCGGCACGGCGGCCTTCGTCCTTGGCGATCACCCACGGTGCCTTGGCTGCGATATGGCCGTTGACCAGGTCGGCAATGGTAACGAAACGGCGGGTGACCTCGGCGAATTCGCCTTCCTCGTACAATTGATCGACGCCGTCGTAGTGCGACAGCAGCGTCCGCCACAACGCGCGTTCCTCGGTTTGGAAACTATCGGCCAGCTTGCCGCCGAAGAACTTTTGCACGAATCCGGCAGTGCGGCTGGCGATGTTCACCCACTTGCCGATCAGGTGCGAGTTGATACGCTCCTCGAATGCCTTCAGGTCGAGGTCCACGTCCACTGGCGCATCGCTGAGCATGGTGGCGAAGTAGTAGCGCAGGAACTCGGGATGGATGCCGGCGTCGAGATAGGTGCGCGCCTGGATGAAGGTGCCGCGCGACTTCGACATCTTGGCGCCGTTCACCGTCAGGTAGCCGTTGACGTGCAATGCGGTTGGCGTACGCAAGCCGGCGCCATGCAGCATCGCCGGCCAGAACAGGCCGTGGAAGTTGATGATGTCCTTGCCGATGAAGTGGTGCATCTCGGCGGTGCTGCCGGCGCCGAGGAAGTCGTCGAACTTCAGCGTCGAGCCGGGCTGGTCGCACAGCGCCTTGAAGCTAGCCAGGTAACCCACTGGTGCATCCAGCCAGACATAGAAGAACTTGCCCGGCGCGTCGGGGATCGGAAAGCCGAAGTACGGTGCGTCGCGCGATATATCCCAGTCCTTGAGGCCACCGTCCAGCCACTCGCGCAGCTTGGCGACCACGCCGCTGTGGGCCACCGGCTTGCCGGCGGTGAACTTGCCCGCAAACCAGTCGCGCAGCAGTGGTTCGAACTTGGATAGCTCGAAGAAGTAGTGCTCCGAATCGTGCAGCGTGGGCGTGGCGCCGGACATCACCGAGTATGGATTGATCAGGTCGGTGGGGGCGTAGGTCGCGCCACAGCTTTCGCAGTTGTCGCCGTACTGGTCTGGCGTGCCGCAGTTCGGGCACACGCCCTTGATGTAGCGATCCGGCAGGAACATCTGCTTTTCTGGATCGAACAGTTGCTTGATGGTGCGCCGGGCAACGCAGCCGCCATCGCGCAGGCGTGTATAGATCAGCGAAGCCAGCTCGCGGTTTTCGTCTGAATGGGTCGTGTGGTAATGGTCGAAGCTGAAGTGGAAGTCGTTGAAATCCGCCTCGTGTCCGGCACGAATTCCGGAGATGTACGCTTGTGGCGTCATGCCGGCCTTTTCGGCGGCCAGCATGATCGGCGTGCCGTGCGCGTCGTCCGCCGCCACGAAATGCACCTCGTTGCCCATCATGCGCTGGGCGCGCACCCAGATGTCGGTCTGGATGTAACCCAGCATGTGGCCCAGGTGCAGCGGGCCATTGGCATAGGGCAGGGCATGGGTAACGAGCAGGCGACGGGGCATGGAGGGTGCAATTCGGGGGTGACTGCACATTATGGCATGGGCGTCCAAACCGGACGGCGCGCAATTACCCGCCGGTACAACGAAGAAGCGCGCCGAAGCGCGCTTTCCGTGCGCCTATCCGGCGGCACTCAGGGCTGCCGTTCCCACTGCTGCGAGCGCCCGACCCAGGAAAAGCCGATGTAGCCACGTACATTGAGCTTCTGGCCGCCATCGAGCATCGAAAGCTTGACCTTGTAGACCTTGCCGGTCTTCGGGTCGAGGATGTGGCCGCCATCCCAGACATCGCCGTTCTTGTGCACGCCCCACATGATGTTCATGCCTTCGACCGGTTTGTTCTTGCGCTCGCCATCGCATTTCTTGCACAACGCGACTTCGCCGTCGCGGGCGATGTCTTCCGGGCTGCGGTTGAGCAGCTTGACGATATGCGCCTGCAGCTCGCCGTTGTGGTCGGTGATCTCCACGATGGACTTGGCCTGGTGAGTTTCGTCGTCGATGGTCTTCCAGGTGCCGACGGGCGTGTCGGTGGCCGCGATCGCGGCACCGGCGGCGAACAGCAGGCTGGTGGCAATGGCAAAACGAAACGCGAGCTTCATGGTGTTCCTCCCGTACGAAAGCGTATGGAGTGGAGACTGGCGAGGATCGTCGAGGTCGTCAAGCTGCATTGCGCAAACGTGCGGGAACCGTTCAGCTACGGGTCGCGCGCTGATCTGCATCAGCCAGCGGCGCCGGGCTGGCTGGCATAATGAGCGCTTCTCATGCATCACGACCGAGCCCACATGACGCAGGCAAACGAAGCCCTGGTCCGCCAGATCCTTGGCGGCCTGACCGACTCCCATACCGGGGCCACGCTGGACGGGGCCGTGCGGGCAGTCGGTGTAGACGGCAGCAGGGTCTCGGTGGACCTGCAACTGGGTTATCCCGCGGCCGGCGCGATCGAGGCGATCCGTGCGCGCGTGCGCGAGGCGCTGCAGGCGGATCCCGCAATCGAGTCCGCTGCGGTCTCGATCACCAGCCGTATCCATGTACACAAGGTGCAAGGCACGCTGGGGCCGTTGCCCAGCGTGAAGAACATCATCGTGGTGGCCTCGGGCAAGGGCGGCGTGGGCAAGTCCACGGTATCCGCAAACCTGGCGCTGGCCCTGCAGGCCGAAGGCGCGAAGGTGGGCGTGCTGGACGCGGATATCTACGGCCCGAGCCAGCCGACCATGCTCGGCGTGAGCGGCAAGCCGACCTCGCCGGACGGCAAGAGCATTATCCCGATGCAGGCGCATGGCATGCCGGTGATGTCGATCGGCTTCCTGGTGGAGGCCGACACGCCAATGATCTGGCGCGGCCCGATGGTCACCCAGGCGATGATGCAACTGCTCACCGACACCCGCTGGGAGCAGCTCGACTACCTCGTCATCGACCTGCCGCCGGGTACCGGCGACATCCAGCTCACGCTGGCGCAGAAGGTGCCGGTGGCAGGTGCGGTGATCGTCACCACGCCGCAGGACATCGCCCTGCTGGATGCGCGCAAGGCGCTGAAGATGTTCGAAAAAGTCGAGGTGCCAGTGCTTGGCGTGGTGGAGAACATGGCCACCCACGTCTGCTCCAACTGCGGCCATGAAGAGCACATCTTCGGCGAGGGCGGCGGCGCGCGCATGGCGGCGCAGTACGCGGTGCCGTACCTGGGCTCGCTGCCGTTGGACATCCGTATCCGCGAACAGACCGATGGCGGCAATCCCACCGTGGCGGCGATGCCAGATTCCGATCTCGCCGCCCGTTATCGCGAGATCGCCCGCAACACCGCCGGGCGCCTGTCGCGCCAACCGCGCAACAAGTCGCTGGGGCTGGGCAAGATCGTGGTACAGGGCGTGCCGACCGCATGACGCCGATGTGTTGATCCGGCCCTGCTGACCCGGAGGTGTGTGTGTAGGAGCCCGCTCGCGGGCGATGCTCCTGTTCTGATCACTCATCAGGCCCCTACCGCAAGAGCATCGCCCGCAAGCGGGCTCCTACCGGGACGTGGCGGAATCGGGTGTTTACCGAGGTGCGGAGTCAGGCCTGCTGGCGTAGCGGCGTCCGTACCATGTATTTTTGCGGTTTCGTGTCCGTCAGGAGCCAGCGTGAGCATCAAACCCGACAAGTGGATCCGCCGCATGGCGCGCGAGCAGGGCATGATCGAGCCGTTCGAGCCAGGTCAGGTCAAGCTGCGCGACGGCGAGAAGCTGGTGTCCTACGGTACTTCCAGTTACGGCTACGACGTGCGCTGCGCGCGCGAATTCAAGATATTCACCAATATCAACTCCACGATCGTCGACCCGAAGGCGTTTGATCCATCCAGTTTCGTCGACGTCGAGGCGGATGTGTGCATCATCCCGCCCAATTCGTTCGCGCTGGCACGCACCGTGGAATTCTTCCGCATTCCGCGCAAGGTGTTGACGATCTGCCTGGGCAAGAGCACGTATGCGCGCTGTGGCATCATCGTCAACGTGACGCCGCTGGAGCCGGAATGGGAAGGCCACGTGACGCTGGAGTTCTCCAACACCACGCCGCTGCCCGCAAAAATCTACGCCAACGAGGGCGTGGCGCAGATGCTGTTCCTCGAATCCGACGAGGAGTGCGAGACCAGCTACAAGGATCGTGGTGGCAAGTACCAGGGTCAGCAGGGCGTGACCTTGCCGCGCACTTGATGCAGTTGCCTGAACGGCATCCCGGACCTTTCATCCACCGCCTGGCAGGCTGCTAAACTGCAGTGCTGCAACGAACGCCTTTCCAGGAGAGCTGCATGAGCCGAATTTCCACCCTGCTGGCACGCATGACGGTCGCGGTCATGCTGGGCAGTGTCCTGCTGCTTGCCGGTTGCCATCGCGGCGAAGTCAAGAAAGAACAACAGCTTGCCGCGTCGACGAAAGGCCAGTTCGATCTGGTCATGAAGGCCTACAAGGATGGCCAGTTCCTGCTCGATGGTGCGGTGCTGTCGGCGCTGGACGCGGGCAGCCATTTCGCCTATCTGCGCGACCAGGGGCGGTTGCCGAAGAAGGTGCTGCTGATCGACAGTGACGATTCCAAAGTCCGGAAAAAGCACCTTCAATACATGGCGCGCATGTCGATCGACTATGGTTTTCACGCCTATTTTTTCAACGGAAAGGGCCAGCTGACTGAGATCAGCCCGGTGGATGTCAAGGCGCGCAAGCTCGAGGATTCCCACAAGCGCGCGCCGGTGTCGAACGAGAGCCGCAGCAGCGACGCCAGCGGCAGACCCTACGATTCGTCGCAGCACTGATCCGGGGCGCCCCCGCGGCAGGGATCCGCAACCAGGGGCGGGGGCGACCTACGGGCTTTTTGTGCGGGGATCCGCATCAGCCGACAATGAGGAAAAGTCAGGGCGCGCCCGGGGCTGCGATGCGCACGTTTGCCTGCTCCAGCGCGGCGCGCAGCTCGCGTGCCAACTGCACCGCATGGGCGCCGTCGCCGTGCAGGCACAGCGTGTCTGCCCGCAAGGTCACCGATTCGCCATGCGCCGTGACAATCTTGCCGTCGCAGACAATGCCCCGCGCCTGCGCCACAGCCAGCGCGGTATCTTCGATCACGGCACCCGTGTCGCTACGTGGTTGCAATGAGCCATCGGCGAGATAGCGTCGGTCGGCAAACGCTTCAGCTGCCACGGGCAAGCCCAGCGCCGTGCCGGCGTCGAGCAATGCCGAGCTGGCACGGCCGAACAGCCGTAGTTGAGGGTCGAAGGCCTGCGCGGCACGGGCGACCGCGTCGGCCAGCGCGCGGTCGCGCGCGGCCATGTTGTACAGCGCGCCATGCGGCTTGACGTGGGCCAGACGGGTTCCTGCCGCCCGGCAAAATGCTGCCAATGCGCCGAGCTGGTACAGCGTCATCACCTGGACCTCGTCCGCGCTGACGCGCATCTCGCGGCGCCCGAAGCCTTGCAGGTCGGGCAGTGAGACATGTGCCCCGATCGCTACGTTTCGGGCCGCGGCCAGCCGCACCGTCTGCTGCATGATCGTCGGGTCGCCAGCATGGAAGCCGCACGCGATATTCGCGGAACTGATCAGCTCCAGCAGCGCCGCATCCTCGCCCATGCGCCATGCGCCGAAGGATTCGCCAAGGTCGCAGTTGAGGTCGATCCGTTTCATGCGCGGGTGTGCTCGTCGTGTTGCCGTCGTTGCCCGATTTGTTTCAGCAGCGCGGCGAGCGCCTGTTCGCGCTCGGCCAGCCGCGCCATCGCCTGGTTCAGCGTGCCGTGCCGAAAGCATACGGCATCGCCGGGCCGGCGCTGTGCCACTCGCGGCAGATCGACCGCAGCGACCTGGCCGATGCGCGGATAGCCGCCGGTTACTGGTGCCTCGGCCATCAGCACGATCGGTTGGCCGGAGGGCGGCAATTGCACGGTACCCGGCAGGGCGGCTTCGGAGATCAGTTCCAGCGGCGTGCGCAGGTGCAGGGTCTGGCCGTCCAGACGGCTGGCGGTGCGGTTGCTGTCCTTGCCGACGTGGAAGCGTGCGCCATGCAGGCGCTCCTGCGAGACTTCGTCAAGTTGCGACCAGTGCCTGCCGCGCAGGAGCATCACCGGCTCGCCGGCGAAGTCGAACCACGGTTGCGGATCCAGCCGCCAGGACAGCGCCCGGACTGCATCGACCAGCTCCGATCCACCCGCCGCGCAGGCCCGGCCGATCGGCAACACGTCGCCGGTCTGCAGGGGGCGCCCAGCTTTGTGACCGAGCCGCGCGTGCAAATCGCTGCTGCGGCTGCCCAGCACCGGCGCCACGTCGAAGCCGCCGCGCACGGACAGGTAGCTGCGGCAGCCGGCGGCCATCCCGCCCAGCTGCAACACGCTGCCGGCAGGTATCTGGCAGGCAGTCCAGGGTGGTAACTCGCATGCGCCAACGTGTGCCTGAATCGGCGCACCGGTCAGTGCCATCCAGGTGGCGCATTCGAAGCGCAAGGTCGGGCCGAGCAGGGTGCATTCGATGGCGGCCTCGTCACCGCGATTGCCGACCAGGGCGTTGGCCAGCCGCCAGGCCGGCACGTCCATGGCACCGGCACGACCGACACCGATCGCCGCATGGCCAGGGCGGCCGCCGTCCTGAAGGGTGCTGAGCAAGCCGGGCTTGAGCACGCTGACGCTCACCGGTGCTGGCCTGCCTTGAGCTGGTGGAACTCGTCCTCGTCGATCGCGCGGAAGCGCACATGGTCGCCTGCGGCCAGCCGCGATGGTGGCGTGGCAGTGACATCGAACAGGCGCAGCGGCGTGCGCCCGATCAGTTGCCAGCCGCCGGGCAACTCGTCGGGATAGATCCCGGTCTGCGCACCACCGATCGCCACGCTGCCGGCGGGTACGCGTTGCCGTGGGTCATTACGGCGTGGCATCGCCAGCGCGGGATCGAGCCCGAGCAGATAGGGAAAGCCCGGAGCGAATCCAAGCATCGCGACGTGATAGTCGGCGGCTGCGTGCTGGTTAATCACCGCGTCGATGGACAAATCCAGGTGTCGTGCAACCTCGACCAGATCCGGCCCGTAAGCGCCGCCGTAGCACACCGGAATTTCCTGTGCGCGGGAAGTCTGGTGCACGGTTTCGCCTGCATCGAGGGCAACGCGGGCCGCGCGTTCCAGTGCGCGGTGAGGGTCGGCGTTGTTTGCATTGCACCATGTGAGCGGGTCGAAGCGCAGCAGCACGCTGGCATAGGCCGGGACACATTCCAGTGATGGCAACTGGTGCCGCAGGATGGCTACCGCGGCATGCACTCGTGCGTTGGTTGCGGCATCCACGCGCTCGCCAAGGCGCAGCAGCAGCGCGTCTTCGGCCAATGGCTCGAACTGGATCGAGTCGGTCTGCATGCTAGCGTGCTGCCTCGAGTGCATCGCGCAGCGCCGCCAGCCGCGCGAGCAGCACGAACTCGGCATAAGGCAGGGGCGTGCCGTGGCCCCAGACCGGGCCCGGCCATGCGACGTCACCTTCGCAGCGCGCCACGACATGCACGTGAAGCTGGCGCACGATATTGCCCAGCGCACCCAGGTTGAGCTTGTCGCACGGGGCAACTGCGCGCAGCGCGCGTCCGGCGAGATTCACCTCACGCCAAAGTTCTGCCTGGTCGTCGTCGGTCAGCTCGGCGATCTCGGTCAGGCCCCCGCGGCGCGGTACCAGCACCAGCCAGGCATAGCGGCTGTCGTTCATCAGCTGCACGTCGCACAGCGGCAGCGAGGCAACCAGGCGGGTGTCCGCGGCCAGCCGGCAATCGAGTGCGAATGCGCCGCAACTCATGCGCCGTCCAGGTGCTGCTCGAAGAAGGCCAGCGTCCGTTGCAACGCCAGCTTCGCGCTGGCCTCGTGGTAGGGCGAGCTGCCGTCGCGGTTGAACGCGTGGTCGGCTGGATAGGTATAGACGTCCATCTGCGGCAACGCGTCACGATGTTTTTGCACCATCTCTGGCGTGATGTGCTGATCCTTCTCGCCGAAGTGGAACAGCACCGGCGCCTTGGGCACTTCATGCAGGAAGGGCAGGTTGCGCGCGCCGTAATAACTGACCGACGGCAGGCCCAGCCGCAACGCGGCCAGCAGCGCGACCGTGCCACCCCAGCAATAGCCGACCGTGCCGATCCTGCCCGCCGACGCGATCGCCTCGGCGGCGCTGGCCACGTCCTCGAGCGCGCGCTCCAGTCCCAGCTCGGTGACCAGCTGCTTGCCCTTGTGGGTGCCCGCGCGGTCGTAGTCCAGCTCCACGCCGGTCTCCAGATGATCGAAGAACGCCGGCGCGATGGCGGTGTAGCCGAGCCGGGCGAAGCGATCGACGACGCTGCGCATGTGCGCGTTGACCCCGTAGATTTCCTGGATCACCAGCAGGCCGCCCTTCGGCTTGCCGCTGGCCTGGGCCATGTAGGCACCGATGCACTGGGTGCCGCTGGTGGGGATATTGATCTGCTGGCCCATGGCGGGACTCCGAATGCGGGGAAGGGTTCATTCTAGGTACTGAGGGCAGCGGGGAACAGGGAGCTGGAACGGGGAACGGGGAACGGGGAACGCCGGGCGTATGGCAATCGTGAGCAACGCGCTTGGGCTCGGCTTTTTGTACTGCGTCCAGTTCAGGTCGGTCACGGCAAGTCTCAACCCAACTTCCCGTTCCTCGTTCCCCTATAATCAATCATTTGCGTCCTTTCACTCGATAATCCGCCGCATGCCAACCTCCGCCCCCAAGATCGGCTTCGTCAGTCTCGGTTGCCCCAAGGCACTGGTCGACTCCGAACGTATCCTCACGCAGCTGAAGGTCGAGGGCTACGAGATCGTGCCCAGCTACGACACGGCAGACGCGGTGGTGGTCAATACCTGCGGGTTCATCGATGCGGCGGTGCAGGAGTCGCTCGACGCGATCGGGACCGCGCTCAACGAGAATGGCAAGGTGATTGTCACCGGCTGCCTGGGCAAGCGTGAGGGGCTGATCCGCGAGGCCTATCCCGATGTGCTGTCGATCAGCGGCCCGCAGGATTACGCCAGCGTGATGCGCGCGGTGCATTCCGCACTGCCGCCGAAGCGCAACAAGTTCGTCGATATCGTGCCGGACACCGGCGTCAAGCTCACCCCGAAGCATTATGCCTACCTGAAGATTTCCGAAGGTTGCAATCACCGTTGCAGCTTCTGCATCATTCCCTCGATGCGTGGAAACCTGGTTTCGCGTCGGGTCGACGAGGTGTTGCTGGAGGCCGAGCGGCTGGTCAAGGGAGGGGTCAAGGAACTGCTGGTGATCTCGCAGGACACCAGTGCGTATGGTGTGGATCTCAAGTACGCGGAGCGCACCTGGCGCAACAAGTCGTATCGCACGCGCATGACCGAGTTGTGCGATGGCCTGTCCGAGCTGGGCGTGTGGACGCGACTGCACTATGTCTACCCGTACCCGCACGTGGACGAGCTGATGCCGTTGATGGCGACCGACAAGCTGCTGCCGTACCTGGACATTCCGTTCCAGCACGCCAGCCCGCGCATCCTCAAGCTGATGAAGCGCCCCGGCAACATCGACAAGACGCTGGAGCGCATCAACAACTGGCGCAAGGTTGTGCCGGATATCACCATCCGCAGCACCTTCATCGTCGGCTTCCCCGGCGAGACCGACGCGGAATTCGAGGAGCTGCTCGATTTCCTGCGCGAGGCGCAGCTCGATCGCGTAGGTGCGTTTGCGTACTCGCCGGTCGCTGGCGCGAAAGCCAACGAGCTGCCGGATCCGGTCCCCGAGGAATTGCGGGAGGACCGCCTCGAACAATTCATGGCGGTGCAGGCGGAAATTTCCGCCGCCAAACTGCAGGGCAAGATCGGCCACATCATCAAAGTGCTGGTCGACGAGGCGGGTGCCGATGGTGCGCTGGCCCGTTCCGCGGCGGATGCGCCGGAAATCGATGGCACGGTGTTGATCGCCGATGGCCAGAAGCTGAAACCGGGCCAGTTCGTCGACGTGGTGGTCGCCAGCGCCAGCGAACACGATCTGCACGCGCGGCTGGCTCATCCGACGCTTGCGCTGGTCTGAGAGGCTGTGCGCTCTGCTGAATGCCTTGATCTGGCTGCGCTACCCAACACTGTGGCTGCGCGATCCCGTGGCGAAGCGCGCAGGCCGGCAATATCCTGTACCCGGCATCATATGAACTGCGCGCGGAGTTGCCACGCAGCCATGCTCCAAAAACCGAGTCACGTGTTGCCGCTTCAAGCGCGCGAGTAGATGTAGACGCCCGCTGGTGGAAGGTTGCGCCAGGCCAAGCCATGGCGACGCCAGTGCAGGCCCAGTGCCGTGCAAACGTCGGGAGCCACCGGCCTGGACGGTCCGTAGGTGTACTGGACGAAAACGCCACCCGGGCGCAATACACCAAATGCAGCGGCAAGAATATCGTGCTGCACGTCGACGGGCATGGTCAGCAGGCCCAGGCTGCTGACTACCGCACCGATCGGCTGATTCCCGAAGGCGCCCGCTCCGGCGATCAGCGGTTGCAGGGTGCGGGCATCGCCACAGACCACGTGCGCGTGCGGGAAGGTATGCCGCAGCAAGTCGTGCAGTACCTCGTTCATCTCCACGAGCAGCAACTGTTCAGGCTTGACTCCGTGCTTGATCAAGGCATGGGTAATCACGCCGGTGCCGGCGCCCAGCTCGATCACTCCCCCGGCAGCGGTCGGGACAGCCGCTGCCATCATGCCGGACAGTTGACGGCCCGACGGCGTGACCGACGACATGCGCAATGGGTGACGCAGCCATTGCTGGAAGAAAGTCAGGCGTGAACTTGGTGCTGTCGTACCTGGAGCAGCTCCCGCCGCCAAAGACGTGGCTGCATTCAAATCTTCCAAGTGTGTCTCCCTTGATAGCGGATCCAAACGCGGATTATCGCAGACATTGATGACTCGGCATGAAATGGCGCGGGGATTCGAGGGGTCCGCACGGCTGTGGATCTGCTACGTACAGGTGCCGGCATGGCGCGGCAGGCCAGGATCCGACCGCGCGAACTTGCCCTGATCGGGGAGCGCGACCATTTGCGGGACACACGGATGCTGATTCAGCGATAGTCCACTGCGATCAATGCAAACCTTGCAGCGCCTGCCGGCAGTTCGGCAACGAATTCGTCGTCGACGCACTTTTTCAGCACGGCGCGTGCGATCGGCGAATCGATGCTGATCCAGCTCTGTTTCGCGTCGGTCTCGTCGGGGCCGACGATGCGATAGAGCAGGGTTTCACCAGTGTCGAGGTTCTCGAGTTCGATGCTGGCGCCAAAGAATGCCTGTTCACGGTTGCCGGGCATACCCTCGGCCACCTTCAACGAGGGAATCCGCTTGCTTAGGTAGCGCACGCGGCGATCGATCTCGGCGAGCTGCTTCTTCCGATAGATGTATTCGGCATTTTCCGATCGATCACCCTCGGCAGCCGCTGCGGTAATCGCCTTGACCACTTCCGGACGCACGGTGTGCCACAGATGATCAAGCTCGGTCTTGAGCCGCTCAAAGCCTTCGCGCGTGATGATCGCGGTCGAGCTGGGCGAGGGCGGGCGCCAGCGGCTCATGCGAGCCCGGCCAGACGTTGTCGCTGCAGTTCGATCTCGGCGCGCAGGGGGTGTTCAGGCCACGCGGCAGCGAGGTGGTCGAGCCGTCGCACGGCCTCGGCATGCTCGTCGGCGTGCTCGGCGAGTACATGCGAAGCAAGCAGCTCATAATGGGGTGCCTGCGCTTCCCCGGGCCAGGGTTGCAAGCAACCGCGACACAATTTTGCGGTGATCCGAGCCATATCCAGGCGGACCACCAGATCGGGGGGATCCAGGCTGATGCTGGTGCTGTCGTTGCGGCCGATCAGGAGCTCGGTCATGGCGTTCCTACCGTTACGGATCGTTCGATTGTAGCCAACCCGGCGCCGTTGTCATGGCGGCGACCAGCGCGCGTCGCGACCAGCGCGTTGAGTCCGCGCACGCGGCCCGCTATGGTGAGTATCTTTTGCAGGTGAAGTTGTCCATGGCATCGTGTTTCAGGTTCCGTCCCGGGCGTTTCGCGCCGTTTGTGCTGGCCGGCGTGTTGCTCGGCGGTTGCGCCAGCAGCGGTGGTGGCAAGCCATCGGCACAGGCCAGTACGCTTTACAGCCAGTTGGATCAGGCCAGCAGGGCCTACGAGACAGCCTTGCAGCAGTCGCGCGCAGGAAATCTCGAGGCCTCACAGCTGACCCTGCGCCAGTCGCTCGACCAGCTGAAGCAGGCTTCGGCACAGTGCCTCAGCGCGCCTGGCTGCGATCCACAGCGGTTCTTTTCGGTGTTCGACCGACTGCTGCGGCTGAAGGACGGCGATTTCAACGGCGCTCAGGATCTGGCGGCTGACGTCGACTCGTCGCAGGCATCGCTCGCCATAGGTCGCGCCGGCGTGGCCAGTCTGCCGCAGGCGCAGCGCAGCGTGACCTTGTTGCACGGGCAGAAGCTGTCACAACTGATTGCGATGAACGGGCCGGTCAAGGCCGCGCTGGAGATGTGGCTGACCCAGCGCCGCCCGCAATTGATGAATGCCTGGGTCAACTACCGCTACCTGCGCCATGAGATGTGGCCGGCATACGAGAAGGCGGACCTTCCCGAAGCGCTGCTGTTCGGCATGGTCGCGCAGGAGTCGGGCGGCAAGGTGCATGCGGTGTCGCGTTCCGGCGCCGCTGGCCCGCTGCAGTTCATGTACGCCACCGGCATGCGCTTCGGGTTGGGTGTCGAGAATGGTTTCGACACGCGCTTCGATCCGGCCGCGGCGGCGCGCGCAAACGCCGAATACCTGAATGAGCAACTGCGCATCTTCAACAACAATCTGGAGCTCGTCATCGGTGCCTACAACGGCGGCGAAGGCAAAATGCGACGTGCCGTGGGGGACGACACTGCGGTGAGCTTCTACGACCCGCGCATCTACGACCAGATGTCGCCGGAGACGCGCGACTACGTGCCGACCGTCCTGGCAGCGGCCTGGCTGTTCCTGCATCCAGACAGCTATAACCTGCGGTTTCCGAAAATCGACGGTGTTGCCGGCACGATCAGCTTGAAGCGGGCCGCCTCGCTGGACGAGCTCACCGTCTGCCTGGGCTCGGCCGACGGGATGGCCAACGGCTGGTTTCGCACCTTGCGCAATCTCAATCCCCGACTTGATCCCGACGTCAGCCAGCCGGTCGGAACCCGGTTGCAAGTGCCCAGGCGGCTGGAACGCGCCTATGCGTCACGTTGTGTCGATGGCCCGTGGCCGATTCTCGCCGCCGATCTGCACAACGCGACGGTGCCGGTGGTGCCGGACCCGGCGCCGGCCAAGGCAGTGGCGCCGGCAACGAAAAACTATCGCGTGGGCCATGGTGACACGCTGATCAGCATCGTGCGCAAGCTGCCTTGTTCGAGCGTGCAGGAAGTTTCCGAAATGAACAAGCTCAAGCGCCATCGTATTCGCGTGGGCCAGCAACTGAAAGTGCCGGTCTGCCGCTGAGTGAGGTGCTGGTTGCCGCTTGCGGGGGCGATCAGGCGATCGCGCTTTCCTGCATCCAGCTGTCCACGCTGGATTGGGCGGTACCGATTGTCGCGCTGCGGCGCCGAGCTTGGCAAAGCAGCCCGGAAATTGTGCGTAAAACGTGACAGCATGACGCGCGGTGTCAGTTTTCGAGACGCGCGCTGTGCTCCACGCCGATCCGCTGGCCAACCTGCACCATCTGCTGCGGTTGCAGGTTGTCAAGGGTGGCGCTTCCCGCGGGCAACAGCACGATCACCGTGGAACCCATGTTGAAGCGTGCCATTTCCGCGAAACGTTCCAGCGCGACGCCTTGGCCAGCGAAGGATTTGCGCCGGATCGAGGAGGCATATGGCGGTATCACCAGGCCGTCCCAGACGGTGGCCACCGAGGAGACCAGGATCGCGCCGACCATCACCACCACGAAGGGGCCGTGCTCGCCGTCGAAGTAACAGACCAGTCGCTCGTTGCGGGCGAACAACCGCGGGATCGCCGCTACGGCGAATGGTGCCACGCTGAAGATGCGCCCGGGCACGTGCACGCTCTCGCGCAGGGTGCCTTTCAATGGCATGTGGACGCGGTGGTAATCACGCGGCGACAGGTACACGGTGACGTACGAGCCGTTGCGATATGGCGCCGCGGCCGTTTCGTCGCCGCCGAGCAGTTCGGCGGCCGTGTAATCCTGCCCCTTGGCCTGGAAGATGCGGCCATCAACGATGGGGCCAGCTTGGCTGATGCGTCCGTCAGCGGGGCTCAACAGGCTGGCCGGATCAGGGTCCGGGCGACGCGCATCGGCGCGCAGCTTGCGCGTGAAGAACGCATTGAAGTGCTGGTAGGCCAGCGCGTCGGGCTGGGCTGCCTCGGCCATGTTCACCTGGTAGTTACGCACGACGGTGCCGATCAGCCAGTTCTTCCAGGGGGCGTAGGTCCAGCGGGTGGCCCGGTAGACCACTCGCGACAGCGCGCGGTGCGGCAGCATGTATTGCAGGAATACCTTGAAATTCATCCGCGAAGTATAGGGGTGGCCATGTCGGCCAGCCCTATAATGTGCGGCCATTCCGTTTGCCGCTGGATCGCCGTGACCGCCGAGCTCGCCACCATCATCGACTTCATTCGCTATGGCGCCAGCCGCTTTTCGGCGGCCGGCCTGACCTTCGGCCACAGCCACGACAATCCGATCGACGAAGCCACGCACCTGGTGCTGGCCAGCCTGCACCTGCCGCCGGACATTCCGCCGGCGTATGGCGCGGGCCGGCTCACGACGGCCGAACGAGAGAATGTGCTGGCCCTGATCGAGCGCCGCGTCGGCGAGCGCTTGCCGGTGGCCTATCTGGTTGGCGATACCTGGTTCGCCGGCCTGAAATTCAAGAGCGATCGCCGTGCGCTGGTGCCGCGCTCGCCGATCGCCGAGCTGATCGAGTCGGGTTTCGCGCCCTGGCTGGACGATCGGCAGGTAGAGCGTGTGCTGGACCTGTGCACCGGTTCGGGCTGCATCGGCATCGCGATCGCCGAATACAACCCGGACTGGCAGGTCGACCTCGTCGATATCAGCGCAAAAGCGCTGTCCTTGGCGCGCGAGAACATTGCGTTCCAGCACGTCGAGGCTCGGGTCGAAGCGATCCAGTCCGACCTGTTTGCCGGTGTGAAGGGTCGCCGCTACGACTTGATCGTGTCCAATCCGCCTTACGTCACCGAGGACGAATACGCGGCGCTTCCCAGCGAATACGCGTATGAGCCGAAGCTGGGTCTGACCTCCGGCGCGGACGGCCTGGACCTGTGCCTGCGCCTGCTCGACGAGGCCGCCGACCACCTCGCCGAGGATGGCCTGCTGATCGTCGAGGTCGGCGAGAGCGAGCACGCCCTGGCGGCGCTGCTGCCGGAAGTTCCGTTCGTCTGGATCGAGTTCAAGGTTGGCCAGATGGGTGTATTCGCGCTGGAACGGCGCGATCTGGTCGAGCATGCCGCAGCGATTCACGCCGTAGCGGCCGCACGCAGGCCGAGCTGAGCGATGAAGCTGGCCACCGCGCGACTGCAGATCGACGCGCTGCGACCGGCCGATGCGGAAGGGTTGTTCACCTGCCGTGCGGATCCCGCGGTGGCACGCTATCAAGGCTGGTGTCCGGCCGATGTTGCGGCTGCCCGCGAGTTCATCGACGCGCAGCTGCAGCAGCCATCAAGCGGCTGGTTTCAGCGCGCCATCCGGCTGCGCGAGAGCGGGGCTTTGATCGGTGACCTTGGCGTGTGCCTGCCGCGGGATCCGCAAGATTCGGTCGAGTTCGGGGTCAGCATCGCGCCGGCCTATCAGGGGCACGGTTACGCCAGCGAGGCGTTGCGCGCGATGTTCGTGTTCGTATTCGGCCAGCTTGGCCGCCATCGCATCCATGCCTCGGTGGATCCACGCAATCTCGCCAGCATGGCGATGCTGCGTGCGCTCGGCATGCGCCAGGAGGCCCATCACCGCGAGAGCCTGTGGCTGCGTGGCGAATGGGTCGACGACGTGATCTTTGCCCTGCTGGATCACGAGTGGTGGGTGCTGTTGGCGGGTTGCTGATCCCGATCCCGGTTCATCGAGCAGACCTGATTGAGGTACGCGATCACGGGTTCAGCCGCATAAACTCGCATGAGTCGGACCGCGGTCCGCCAGGGAGTAGCCCGTGAGGCGTTGGAATGGATGGGGTGACGAGGCGATCGAGGTCGCGCTCGATGGTGCGGCACTGAGTTTCCTGCGCGAGCGGTTGGGGGCGGGAATCGAGCCCGCCGATGCGAGCTTGGCGCAGGCATGCGCGTTGGTTCCCGAAAGTCGCCTGCCGGCACACCGCCTGCTGCGCACCGAGGCCGAAACGCGCTTGCGCCACGGACTGGGGCAGAGCCTGCCAGACTGGCTCAGGTTGCGTTACGGTCAGCCGGGGCTGCTGCCTGACGGTGTGGCGTTTCCCGAAAGCCGTGACGAAGTGCGCGAGTGGCTGACCTATACGCGGCAGCACGAGATCAGCGTGATTCCGTGTGGCGGTTGCACCAGCGTGGTCGGGCATCTGCGCGTCGTGCAAGCAGACAAGCCGGTGCTGGCGATCAATCTGACGCATCTGGCCGGGCGCACACGGTTACACCCTGGGGCATTTTCCGCAGTCGTTCGAATACTCCACGCTGGGCGGCTGGGTCGCGGCGCGCGCGATGGTGCAGGGCAAGCTGTCGCTCTCGATGTTGCGTCTTTCCAACGCCACGGAAACCCTGACCAGCCTGACCCTGGCCGGCCACCGCAAGCTGCTCGGCCTGCTGCAGCCGTACTGGACGCCAGGCATCAAGGCGCCGGGGCCGGAGGCCAAGGGTGCGGTGATCGGCTTTGGCGATGTACACACGCGAACCCATCTGTACCGTGCGATCCTGGAAGGGCTGGCCTATGCGCTGCGCGAGGGCAAGGAGCGCATCGAAAAGCGCAGCGGTGTGCCGGTAACGTCCTTGCGTGTCTCCGGTGGCGGCTCACAGAGCGAGGCCGCGATGCAGTTGACCGCGGACATTTTCGGCTTGTCGGCGATCCGGCCGCATGTTTACGAAACCTCAGCGCTCGGCGCCGCCATCGACGCGGCGGTGGGGGTACGGCTGTACCCGGATTTTCCATCCGCCGTCAGGGCGATGACCCGCGAAGGGCGCGAGTTCCAGCCGCAACCGCAGGCGCAGGCAATCTACAACGAGCTGTACCGCCGCGTGTATCAAAAGATGTATGCCCACCTGCAGCCGCTCTACCAGGAGATCCAGAAGATCACCGGCTATCCGGGCCTGGGCTGAAGTTCGGTCGGCAATTTGCAGGTACTTGCAGTACCGAATCGCCGGGTCAATGCAGTTAAGCTGTAGGGACTCTATCTGTGGGACTTCGAACATCGTGGCCAGCAACTCCTTCGGCAAGCTCCTCACCGTCACCACTTTCGGCGAAAGCCACGGGCCGGCGATCGGCTGCGTGATTGATGGCTGCCCGCCTGGATTGGTGATCACCACCGAGGAATTCCGCCATGACCTGGAGCGTCGTGCCACCGGCCGCAGCCGCTATACCTCGCAGCGGCACGAGGCGGATGAAGTGGAAATCCTCTCCGGGGTGTATGAGGGCAAGACCACGGGTACGCCGATCACGCTGCTGATCCGCAACACCGACCCGCGCAGCAAGGATTACGGTGAGATCATGCAGACCTTCCGGCCGGGGCACGCCGATTACACCTATTGGCAGAAGTACGGCATCCGCGACCCGCGCGGTGGTGGCCGCTCGTCTGCCCGCGAGACCACTGTGCGCGTGGCCGCGGGCGTAGTGGCGAAGAAGTGGTTGGCGGTGCATTACGGCGTGCAGGTGCGTGGCTACCTGGCGCAGATGGGGGTCATCGCGCCAGACGCGTTCGACTGGTCCGCGGTGGAGCAGAACCCGTTCTTCTGGCCGCACGCAGCGCAGGTGCCCGCGCTGGAGGATTACATCAAGAAGTTGCGCAAGTCCGGCGACTCGGTCGGTGCGCGCGTCAACGTGGTGGCCGACGGCGTGCCGCCGGGCTGGGGCGAGCCGATCTACGGCAAGCTCGATGGTGACCTGGCTGGCGCGTTGATGTCGATCAATGCGGTGAAGGGTGTCGAGATCGGCGATGGATTCTCGGCCGTCACCCAGCACGGCAGTGAACACCGGGACGAAATGTCTTTGGACGGCTTTACGTCCAATCATGCCGGCGGTATCCTCGGTGGTATCAGCAGCGGTCAGCCGGTGACGGCATCGATCGCGCTGAAACCCACGTCGAGCATCCTCATTCCCGGCCACAGCGTGAACCTGGCTGGGGAACCGGTGGACGTGGTCACCAAGGGGCGACACGATCCCTGCGTCGGCATCCGTGCCACTCCCATCGCCGAGGCGATGATGGCGCTGGTGCTGATGGACCACGCGTTGCGCCATCGGGCGCAGTGCGGCGATGTGGGGCCGGTTGCACCACGCATCGCCTGAGCTTCAACCGCTGCAACCGGAACCAGCTCGATGACCGACAAGCCGCGCGTCTGGGTTTCCCGCCCCACCTTCCCTGGCGTCATCGCCCGGCTGGAGCCGTGTTTCGAGGTGAGCGTCGTGTTCGAGGGCAAGTCGAAGGTCCCTGCGGAACTGTTCGCGCTGGATAACGCGGTGCTCAGCCCGCATATTGCCAGCGCCACGACCGACACCCGCCGCGCGATGACCTCGGTGGCGGTCGACAATGTGCTGGCAATGTTCGGCCACGGCCTGCATGCCGGACGCCCACCCGATATCCTCAACCCGAACGTGCTGTGAACGGCACGGTCTTTTTCCTTCAGAGAAAACCATCCCATGAGTCAAAAGAGCAGTTACAAGGTCGCCATGGTCGGCGCTACCGGCGCCGTCGGCGAGACCGTGCTGGCGATTCTCGCCGAGCGCAATTTCCCGGTCAGCGAGCTGGTGCCGCTGGCCAGCAAGCGTTCTGCCGGCGGCAAGGTGAAATTTGCCGGCAAGGACATCGCCGTGCAACTGCTGGATACCTATGACTTTGCCGGCGTCGATATCGCATTCTTCTCGGCTGGTGGTTCGGTCAGCCACGAACACGCGGCGCGGGCCGCCGCGGCTGGCGCGGTGGTGATCGACAACACCTCGGAGTTCCGCTACCAGGACGACATCCCGCTGGTGATCAGCGAGGTCAATCCGCACGCGATCGCCCAGTACACCAACCACGGCATCATCGCGAACCCAAATTGCTCGACCATGCAGATGCTGGTGGCGCTCGCGCCGATCCACCGCGCGGTGCAGATCGAGCGGATCAACGTGGCCACCTACCAGTCGGTCTCCGGCGCCGGCCGCAGCGGAATGGAGGAGCTGGGTCGGCAGACCGCAGCCTTGCTGAACTTCCAAAGCGTGGAGCCGGGCAAGAAATTCCCGGCCCAGATCGCGTTCAATGTGATTCCGCAGATCGACGACTTCCAGCCCAACGGCTACACCAAGGAAGAGATGAAGCTGGTGTGGGAGACGCGCAAGATCCTGGAGGACGAGTCGATCCAGGTGAATCCGACCGCGGTGCGCGTGCCGGTGTTCTATGGCCATTCCGAGGCAGTGCATATCGAGACCAGTGAGAAAATCAGCGTCGAGGAGGCCCGTGAACTGCTCCGCCAGGCACCGGGGGTGGTGCTGGTAGACGAGCGCAAACTGGGCGGTTATCCCACGCCGGTGGGCGAGGCTGCCGGCGCCGACGGGGTGTTCGTTGGGCGCATCCGCGAGGATATTTCGCACGAGCGCGGTCTCGACCTGTGGATCGTCTCGGACAACATCCGCAAGGGTGCGGCCCTGAATGCGGTGCAGATCGCCGAATTGTTGATCGAGGATTTTCTCTAGTCATATGCCGAGTGCAACTGGTTGCTGCACTTGGTGTTTCCCTGTCTGTACCAGCGTGTGCGACCGAGCTGGCGACGCCCGCCACTTCGGATCGCGGCGCGTCCGCCGCGGCACAAGCGCTGCCGAAGACCCAGCAGGGCAAGCCGCGACGAGTACGCCCTCAGCAAGAACGGGCGGCAGCAATGTGTCGCAAGTATTCGCCATAGCTATTGTTGATTGGTCTGCATATAACTAAAGTGGCGACACGCTGACGCAGCCACCGCCATGGTGGGGCACCTTTCAACAAGACGTTGCGCCAAGGATCGTTCGGGGGAGCATGCATGAATCGTTCGTTGAAATTGTCGATGCTGGTGGCACTGGCACTGGGCAGCAGTCAGCTCCTGGCGCTGGATCTCGGCCAGGTTCAGGTCAAGTCGGCATTGGGGCAACCATTGCTGGCGGAGATTCCGCTGCATCCGGCAAATTCGGCAGAACTGCAGGGGCTTACGGTAAAGCTGGCCTCAAGCGAGCAGTTTGCCCATGCCGGCATTGTCGGTGGCCGCACCAGCATCCCGCTGCACTTCAGCGTGGCCAATGCTGGCGGCACGCAACCGGTGATCCGCATCACCAGCAGCGAGCCGGTGGGCAACCCCTATCTCGACCTGCTGATCGAAGTGGACAGTCATGCCGGCAAGAGCGTGCGTGAGTACGCGATCCTGCTCGATCCGCCCGGCGCGTCGGCACCGACGTCGATGGGGACAGCCAGGTCGGTGGAACCGGCGCAGGCCAGACCGGCGCAGGCTGCAGCGCCTCCCGCACCCCGTCACGTGGCGGCGGCACCAGCGCCAGCCACAACCCCGACGGGTGTCAGCAACGGTCGCTATGGCCCGGTGCAAAGCGGTCAGACGCTTTTCAGCGTTGCTCGCAGTGTGGCGCCATCTGGCGTCGACGTGCGGCAGATGATGTTGGCCTTGCAACAGGCCAATCCCGATGCATTCTTCAAAGACAACATCAACGCGCTGAAGAGCGGCGCCGTGCTGCGCGTGCCGACTTCGGCCGAGGCCCAGGCCACGACGCTGGCGGCTGCGGCCGCGGAAGTGCGTCGACAGAACAGCGATTGGCGTGCGGGCGTGCCGGGCAAGCCGGCCATCGTGGCCGACGCCGGAACCCGCGCCACCTCGCCCGGTTCGCCCAGCGCCACGCCTGCAGGCAACGGGGATCGGCTCGCGCTGGTTCCGCCGAAGGTCGATGGTGGCGGCACCACCAGCCAGGGAGCGGGCAAGGACGAGAAGTCTTCGGTCGCCCTGCGCGAGGACCTCCTGCGCGCCAAGGAGAACGTGGCCAGCCTGCAACAGCAAAGCGGCGACCTGAAGACGCAGTTGCAGGATCTGGCCGACATCAACAGCAAGAATGAACACCTGCTGTCATTGAAGGACAGCGAGATCGCCGAACTTCAGGCCAAGCTCGCTGCTGCGCGCGAGGCTGCGGCCGCCGGGTCGGCATCCGTTGCCACGACCGGCAGTGCCTCAATGGCGACCACCAGCCCGGCACCGACCACCGCTGCCAGCGCGTCAGCGGCGATGCAAATGGCTGTGGCCGCAGCGGCGGCGTCGGTGGCCAGGCCCGCTGCCGCCAAAGCGGCAAGCACGCGCCCGCCTGTTCCTGCAGCAGTGACCGAAGAGCCTTGGTACAGGCAGACCTGGGCATGGGCTGCAGGTGGGGCAGTCATCGTGTTGCTGATCGTGCTGGCCATGCTCGGCCGTCGTCGCAAGCCGCAAGCCGCTGAGTCGAAGTTTGCCTCAGCGCTGGCCGACCGCTTCGAAGCACCCATAGCCGCAGGCGACGACCACCTGCTCGATGAGGATGCCGACCAGGAGCAGTTGCTTGATCAGCTGGCCGAGCATCCGGACGACATTTACCTGCACCTGGAGCTGGTCACGCTGTATTACTCGCGGCGCGACGTCGAGCGCTTCGAGGCTGCTGCCGAAGCGATGCATGTACACATCACCGATCCGGAACAGGATGAATGGCAGGACGTGCTGCACATGGGCGAGGATCTGGCCCCGGAGCACCCGTTGTTCGATCACCATGAAGAATCGGCGGCACCCGGGCACGTGGCATCGGAGCACGGATTCGATATCGACGACTACAACGACGACGATGCGCCCACTGGCGTGGCGCCGTTGTCGCCATCATTGCCGACAGAACCGAAGAAAGTTGGCGAATACAATTTCAACTTCGACCTGACGCATCCTGCGGCTACCGAGTCGGCCGTACCGCCAGCGGCGGCACCCGCCGATGATGTCCCGGTGGTCAAGCCGCCCGCTGCACCCGCCGCGTATGACGCGCCGGATACCGTACCTGCGTACGGCGCGGCTCAGGAGCACGAGCCCTTCGAGTTCAGCGACGATCCAGTGGACACCAAGCTCGACCTGGCTCGTGCCTACGTGGACATGGGCGATGCCGAGGGTGCCCGCGCGATGCTGGGCGAAGTGCTCAAGGAAGGCAGCCAGATGCAGCGCGAGACCGCCCGGCGTCTGCTCGACGGCCTGGGCTGACCCGGCAGATCCCGCTTGGCAACCCGGCGGGCCGGTCGTACCGGCCCGCCCTCGTTGCGGCCCTGCTAATCTTCGCAGTCGCTTCAACGATTTCCAGCAGGCTCATGCGCATCGCTCTCGGCATCGAATACGACGGTACGGATTATTTCGGCTGGCAACGGCTGACTGAAGGGCCGAGTGTCCAGGCAGCGGTTGAGCAGGCGCTGTCGAAGGTCGCCGCGCATCCGGTGCAGGTCAGTTGTGCGGGTCGCACCGATGCCGGCGTGCACGCGATCTGCCAAGTGGTACATTTCGACACCGAGGCACGCCGCGAGATGCGTGGCTGGGTGTTGGGCGCCTGCTGCAACCTGCCGGCAAGCGTGGCGGTGCTGTGGGCGCAGCCGGTGCTCGACAGTTTCCACGCCCGTTATGCGGCACGCAGTCGCCGCTACCGCTATCGCATACTCAACCGGCCAGTACGCGCGGCGCTGGACGCGCGTTATGTCACATGGGAACGTCTGCCACTGGATGCCGACCGCATGCATGCCGCCGTGCAGGCACTGTTGGGCGAGCACGACTTCAGCGCGTTCCGGGCCTTGTCATGCCAGGCGGCGCATCCGCGTCGCTCCGCCCTGGCGGTGAGCGTACGCTGCGAGGGCGAGTACGTGTTGATCGAGATCGAGGCGAATGCGTTCCTGCATCACATGGTGCGCAACATCGTCGGTTCGTTGCTGCTGATCGGTCGCGGCGAGCAGCCCGTCGCGTGGCTGGCGCAGCTGCTGGCCGGTCGTGACCGGCAGGTGGCCGGCCCCACCGCACCGGCTTCCGGCCTGACCTTTGTCGGGCCTCGCTACGCGCGGCATTGGGGTCTGCCGGAAGCGGTCAGCATGCCGGAGGTTTCCGCATGACGCGCATCAAGTGTTGTGGCATGACCCGGGTCGAGGATGCGCTGCTGGCGGCACGACTGGGCGCGGATGCGATCGGCCTGGTGTTCACGGCGCGCAGCCGGCGGCAGGTGAGCCTCGCTCAGGCACAGGCGATCCGTCGTGCGCTGCCGCCCTTCGTTGCCTCCGTGGCCTTGTTCATGGACGACACGCCGGCGCTGATTGCGGAAGTCATCGCCTCGGTGAACCCGGATCTGCTGCAGTTCCACGGCCAGGAAAGCAACGCCGAGTGTGCCCACTTCGGACGCCCCTATCTCAAGGCCATCGCGATGGGAGACGGCGATGCGGCGTCGCGGTTGCGCGATTATCCCGGCGCGTCGGCATTGTTGCTCGACGGGCATGGATCGGGCGAGGCCGGTGGCAGCGGCACGAGTTTCGACTGGACACGCACGCCGCGCGGTCTGACCCAACCATTGATCCTGGCCGGGGGCCTGCGCACAGACAACGTAGCGGTGGCGATCCGCCTCGCGCGACCGTGGGCAGTGGATGTGGCCAGTGGTGTGGAGTCGGCGCCAGGCATCAAGGATGCAGCCATGCTGAGCGACTTCGTGGCGGCGGTGCGCGCCGAAGATGCGAGGGGTACGCAGACATGAGCGAATTCTCCGTCACGATCCTCGCACCTGCCTCGATCGAAGCATATCGCGTCAGCGCGGACCGTCGTGGCGTGCGCGCTCCGCTGACGGCACAGACGGCGCAGCCGTTGAAGCAGGGCGCGCGCCAGCACCGCTGACGGGCCGGCTACTTCTCCCTCAATTCCCGTCGCAGCCAGTCTGCCAGCTCGACCAGACGTGGATCGCTGGCCTGTCTCGGTGCACACAGGGCCCAACTCGCCGGTGTCGCTCGAAAACCCCAGGGCGCGATCAGCCGACCGGCCGCCAGATCGTCGGCCACCAGGGGTCGCGGTGCGATCGCCACGCCCAGCCCGGCGGCGGCAGCCTCCAGCAGGAAGTACAGGTGCGGCAACGCTTGCGCCTGCTGCAGGGATTGCGCTGGCAAGCCCATCGCACGAGCCCAGTCCGGCCACGCCTGCGGGCGTGAAGCGGTGTGCAGCAATGGCTCTTCGTACAAGGCGTCGGCGGGCAGTTCGCGCAGGCGTTCGGCGTCTGGATAACGTGGGCTCAGCACTGGGCCAATATATTCTGCTGCCAATTCATGTACTTGCCAGCCACCTGGCCAGGGTGGTGCAGCCAGCAGCAATACGGCATCCACGCCATTCATGCTTTCGATGGCAGGCTCAGCCAGTACCGACAGGTGCAGGGTCAGTGCCGGCAGGTCGCGGCGCAGCCGCTCCAGTCGCGGAATCACCCAGCGCGCCAGCACGCTGCCGGAACAGCCGAGCACGAAGGCCGAATTGGCATGGGATTGTTGCAGTCTCGTCCAGGCGTTTCGCAACTGCTCGAATGCACCGGTGCAACTTTCGTTCAGCGTCCGTCCGGCCTCGGTGAGGGCGACGCCGCGCCCTTGGCGCACGAACAGCGGCTGACCCAGCGCCTCCTCCAGTGCGCGTACCTGGCGGCTGATGGCACCGTGGGTCACATGCAGCTCGCCGGCGGCAAGACTCATGCTGCCCAGTCGTGAGGCGGCCTCAAAGGCGCGCAGGGCATTCAGGGAAGGCAGTTCACGAACAGGCATGATGTGAGTTTAACTCAAGTATGCCAGCAATTATTTCGCTTTTGCATGCCATCGATTCACGTTAACGTGTGACATCCACACCCCACTTCTGATGATCTGACATGTCGCTCCCCCCGCTTCGGACAATCGATTTTCATGCCTGGCCTGACGCGCACGGTCGCTTCGGCGAGTACGGCGGCAGTTACGTCGCCGAGACGCTGATGGCGCCACTGGCCGAACTGCGCGACGCCTACGAAAGCCTGAGCGCCGACCCCGGCTTCCTGGCCGAGCTTGATCGCGATCTCAAGCATTACGTCGGCCGGCCCAGCCCGATCTATCACGCCGAGCGGCTGTCGCGGCATATCGGGGGTGCGCGCATCCTGCTCAAGCGCGAGGACCTCAACCACACCGGCGCGCACAAGATCAACAACACCATCGGCCAGGCCCTGGTAGCCCGGCACATGGGCAAGCGGCGGGTCATTGCAGAGACGGGCGCCGGCCAGCACGGCGTCGCCACCGCCACCGTGGCGGCGCGGTTCGGCATGCGTTGCGTGGTCTACATGGGCGCCGTCGACATCGAGCGGCAGAAGATCAACGTCTATCGGATGAAGCTGCTCGGCGCCGAGGTGGTACCGGTGACCTCCGGCTCGAAGACGCTGAAGGACGCCCTGAACGAGGCGATGCGCGACTGGGTCACCCACGTGGCCGACACGTTCTACATCATCGGCACCGTAGCCGGCCCGCATCCGTATCCGAAGATGGTGCGCGACTTCAACGCGATCGTGGGGCGCGAGGCGCGCGGACAGATGCTGGAGCAATATGGTCGTCTGCCGGATGCGCTAACCGCTTGCGTCGGTGGCGGTTCGAACGCCATCGGCCTGTTCTACGCCTTCCTCAACGATGCAGATGTGCGCATCGTTGGCGCCGAGGCGGCGGGCGAGGGTATCGCTACCGGGCATCACGCGGCCTCGCTCGCGGCCGGCCGGCCGGGCGTCCTTCATGGCAACCGCACCTATGTGCTGTGCGACGACAATGGCCAGATCACCGAGACGCATTCGGTCTCCGCCGGCCTGGACTATCCCGGCGTCGGTCCCGAGCACGCCTTCCTGAAGGATGCCGGTCGCGCCGAGTACGTAGGTATCACCGACGATGAGGCGCTGGAGGCGTTCCATCTGCTGGCGCGTACCGAAGGCATCCTCGCCGCGCTGGAATCCAGCCACGCCGTGGCGCAGGCGATGAAGCTGGCACGTGAGCTGCCGAAGGACGGCCTCGTGTTGTGCAACCTGTCCGGTCGTGGCGACAAGGACGTGCACACGATCGCGGCGCGCGAAGGAGTCGTGGTATGAGTCGCATCGACCGCCGCTTCGCCACGCTCAAGGGCACGGGTCGCACCGGGCTGATCCCGTTCGTTACCGCCGGCGATCCATCGCCCGCACATATGGTCGCGTTGATGCATGCCCTGGTCGACGCCGGGGCCGATCTGATCGAGCTGGGCGTGCCGTTCTCCGAGCCGATGGCTGACGGCCCGGTGATCCAGCACGCCAGCGAGCGGGCGATCGCGAAAGGGGTCGGCCTCAACGAAGTGCTGGGCTGGGTCGCCGCATTTCGGCGGCGGGATGCAGACACCCCGATCGTGCTGATGGGTTATCTCAATCCGGTCGAAATCCATGGCTATGCGCGCTTCGCCGACGAGGCGGTGATGGCAGGCGTCGATGGCGTGCTGCTGGTCGATTGCCCGCTGGAAGAATCGGCGGTGCTGCAGCCGTTGCGGGACGCCGGGCTGCAGCAGATCCTGCTCGCCGCACCCACTACCGCACCCGTACGTATGGCACAGTTGTGCGAGTCCGCCGCGGGCTTCCTGTATTATGTGTCGTTCGCCGGCATCACCGGCGCGGCGCAACTGAGCACCAGCGACATTGCCACCCGGGTTGCCGCGGTTCGTGCCCGCGCCAATGCGCCGGTGGCGGTTGGTTTTGGTATCCGCGATGCGGCAAGCGCGGTGGCGATCGGCGGGTTTGCCGACGCGGTGGTGATCGGCAGTGCGCTGGTCGAAAGGTTGTCGGGTGCCACGGACGAGGCGGAGATCGCCGGTCGTGCGCGGGATTTCCTGCGACCGATTCGTGTGGCGCTGGATGCACACTGAAACGGTCGCCTGACCGTTTCGAGGTCAGGGAACGTTTGAGGTGTTGCGATGAATTGGTTACAGAAAATCATGAGTCCGCGCACCCGCACCCTGCCGGCCAGTGGCGGCAAGGGTTCGGTGCCCGAGGGCGTTTGGGAGAAGTGCGGCGGCTGCGGCACCGTGCTGTACAAGCCCGAGCTCGAGCGCAACCTGATGGTCTGCCCCAAGTGCGATCACCATCATTACATCGGTGCGCGGATGCGGCTGGGCGCGCTACTCGACGCAGGTTCCGTGCAGGAATTGTGGGCCGGCCTGGAACCGACCGATCCGCTGAAATTCCGCGACTCCAAGAAATATCGAGACCGCATTACCGCGGCCCAGAAGAAGGTCGGCGAGAAGGATGCGATGGTCGCGATGAGCGGCAAGCTCAAGGGCCGGGCGCTGCTGGCGGTAGCGTTCGAGTTCGCCTACATGGGCGGCTCGATGGGTTCGGTGGTGGGTGAGAAATTCGCGCGGGCGGCCGAGCGCGCACTGGTTGACGAGAGTGCGCTGGTGTGCTTCTCGGCCACCGGCGGCGCGCGCATGCAGGAAGCGCTGTTCTCGCTGATGCAGATGGCCAAGACCTCGGCCGCGCTGGCGCGCCTGCGCGACGCCGGCGTGCCCTATATCAGCGTGCTGACCAACCCGACCACCGGTGGCGTGTCCGCCAGCCTGGCGATGCTGGGCGACATCAACATCGGCGAGCCGAAGGCGCTGATTGGCTTCGCCGGTCCGCGCGTGATCGAGCAGACCGTGCGCGAAACGTTGCCGGAAGGCTTCCAGCGTTCCGAATTCCTGCTCGAGCATGGCGCGATCGACATGATCGTCGATCGCCGGGAAATGCGCGACAAGCTGGCCGACCTGCTCGGCATCCTCACCCGGGCCGATCGCGCCGCCTGAGTTCAGCCGGTCGTTTGCCGCTGCGATGTCGCCTTTGTTCGGCCTGGCCATGTCCGCGCCGGAGTTTTCCACAGCCGCGGTGGAAACAGGGCGGCAAAGCCTGTGGACAAGCACGAGTGTGCACTTGTCGATCAATCACTTGCTACGCGCCGGTCAGGTATTGCGCACCGGTGCGAAGGTGCGTGGCGAGGCAGCTGCGGGCGGTCGAGATGGCAGTTTTTACCCAGCCAGGCGAGCACTGCGAGCAGCCCGCTGCGTGGCCTGCATTGCAGCCGCTTCGGGTCGCCGCCCCGGTATCGGCTAAAATCCATCTTTTCACCTCGCATTGCCTGAAAATATCCCATGACCGTACGTACCCGCTTCGCCCCCAGCCCCACCGGTTTCCTGCACATCGGCGGCGCGCGCACTGCACTGTATTGCTGGCTGGAGTCGCGCCGCCGTGGCGGCGCGTTCATCTTGCGCATCGAGGACACCGATCGCGAGCGTTCCACCGCTGCCGCCGTGCAGGCGATCCTGGACGCGATGCACTGGCTCGACCTCGATGCCGACGAGGGCCCGTTCTACCAGACCCAGCGGCTTGCTCGCTACAGGCAGGCCGCCGATGACCTGGTTGCCGCCGGCAAGGCGTACTACGCCTACGAGAGCAAGCAGGAGATCGAGGCGATGCGCAAGGCCGCGATGGCGGCGGGCGAGAAGCCACGCTACAACGGCTACTACCGCGATCGCAACGAGGCCTGCCGTGACGATCCGAACCGCGTAATCCGCTTCCGCAACCCGAGCGAAGGCTCGGTGGTGTTCGAGGACAAGGTTAAGGGCCGCATCGAGATCGCCAACAGCGAGCTGGATGATCTGGTGATCTTCCGCTCCGACGGCTGGCCGACCTACAACTTTGCGGTGGTGGTCGACGACATCGACATGGGCATCACCGAGGTGATCCGTGGCGACGACCATGTCAACAACACGCCGCGGCAGATCAACATCTACCTCGCCATGGGCGCAAAGGTTCCCGAGTTCGCCCATCTGCCGATGATCCTGGACAAGGAGGGCAAGAAGCTCTCCAAGCGTACCAACTCGGTCAGCGTGATGGAGTACCGCGTCGAGGGTTTCCTGCCATACGCGATCCTGAATTACCTGGTGCGCCTGGGCTGGTCGCACGGCGACCAGGAGATATTCTCGCGGGCGGAAATGATTTCCCTGTTTGACATCGCCGACGTCAACCAGGCCCCCTCGCGTTTCGATACCGAGAAACTGGCCTGGCTCAACCAGCACTACCTGAAGACCGACGATCCCGCTTCGCTCGCCGCCGAATTCGAATGGCACCTGCAGCGCGCCGGTATCGACGTGGGGCAGGGGCCGGCGCCGGTGGACGTCATCGTGGCGCTGCGCGAGCGCGTGCATACGCTGAAGGAAATGGCCGAGCGCGCAAAGATCTGGTATGGCCCGATCCTCGAGTGGGACGACAAGGCCGTCGCCAGGCACCTGAAGAATGCCAGCGCGCCGAGCGTGCTGCAGGCAGCGAAATCGCTGCTGGTCGCGTGTGAGTGGCAGCCGGCGCCGATCCATCAGGTCATCGAGCAGCTGGCGGCGAAGCTGGAGCTGGGCATGGGCAAGGTCGCCCAGCCACTGCGCGTGGCGATCACCGGTACCCAGGTCTCGCCCTCGATCGAGGACACGATCTACCTCACCGGTCGTGACGAGGCGCTCCGCCGCATCGACGCAGCCATCATGCTGGCGCAGGGCTGACCTGCTGCACGGCGTGGCGATGACGCACCGATCGCGCCATGGATGATTTGCTGGCCAGGGCAACCCGGGGCGTCGATCCCGATGCCCCGGGCGCGTATTGGCACGTCTTCTTCAACCTGTTGAATATGGTGCCGTGGACAGCTATGTTCTGGTGGAGCGCGTTCTTCGTCGCCATCGGCTTGGTGCTCGGCTGGTGGCGTGGACGGGTGCTCGAAGGCGCCTTGTGGGCCTGGCTGTTGGGGCCGATCGGATGGATCGTGATCCTGCGCAAACCCGGGCGCAAGCCGCCGCCGCTTCCACGCTGAAGGCCGTTGAGGCGGATGTATGATCGACTCCGAGGTGAATGCTTTGAGCCACGATGGCGCCGACAACCTGCACGCGCATCATTCGCACCATCATCATGACGCGAAGGGTTTTGTGCGTGCGGTCGAGCATGCCAGCAGGGACCGTGGCCTGCGTCTGACGCCGCTGCGCAAGGAAGTGCTGGAGCTGGTGGCGGTGGCGCGCAAGCCGGTCAAGGCCTACGACCTGCTCGACCAGTTGCGCGAACAGCACGGCAATGCCGCGCCGCCGACGGTGTACCGGGCGCTCGATTTCCTGCTGGAAAACGGCTTCATCCACAAGCTGGAATCGATCAACGCGTTCGTCTCCTGTTATCACCCGACCGAGGCGCATCAGGTGCCGTTCCTGATCTGCGACACCTGCTCCAGTGCGCAAGAGGTCTGCGATGAGCGGGTGGCCGAGCTGATCGAGGCGCAGGCCCGCGCGCTGGGCTTTCGTGCGCAGGCGCAGACGCTGGAAGTCCATGGCACTTGCAAGAACTGTCGCAAGAGCTGAGAGGCTGCTTGGGTGGTGGCGGTGACAACTGTTATAAAGTAACATGCATGCCCAGACATCAGGTGCGCCATTGCGGCGAGGCCAGGCAGATAGATGGAATCCGGGCAGTTCGACAAATCCCGCCGGTGGCACGTGGCTGATCGCATTGGTGCGACCGCCTCGTTCCTGTGCGCGATCCACTGCGCCTTGCTGCCGTTCGTGCTGGCGGCGCTGCCGTTGGTGGGGCTGGAGTTCCTGGCCGATCACCGCTTCGAGCGCGACTTCGTGATGTTTGCCAGCGTGCTGGCCGTGATCGCGCTGATCCGGGGCTTTCGACGCCATCAGCAACCGCTGCCGTTGTTGCTGGCGGTTCCGGGGCTCGCCCTGTTGCTGCTTGGTGTCACCTTCGCCGAGAACTATTCGATCGTTTTGCACAGCGTGCTGGTGACCTGCGGGGGCCTGCTGCTGGCCAGTGCGCACTTCGTCAACCTGCATCGCGACCGCCAGGCAGGCGCAAGCCATGTGCACGGGGCGCAGTGCGCCCTCTGAAAGTGGCTGCCGCTGGCCGACAGGTCGCTTCCGTGCAGCGAGCATGGTGATTGTGTAACGGCAGTATCCGTTCTTAGCATGTGCGGATGAGTTCGGCGTACGTCCACCACCAGCACTATCATGATCGCGCGCACGCACGTGATCCGGCAAGCCGTCGCCGCAAGCTGCTGCTAGCCTTCGTGCTGACCGTGCTGGTCATGGTGGTCGAGGTGGTTGGCGGTGTCTGGTCAGGCTCGCTGGCGCTGCTGGCCGACGCCGGGCACATGCTGGTCGATGCGCTGGCGCTGTTGCTGGCGGTGGTCGGTGCCACGATGGCGGCCCGGCCGGCCGATGCGCGGCGCAGCTACGGCTACGGGCGAATGGAGGTGCTGGTCGGCTTCGTCAACGCCTTGAGCCAGTTTGTACTGGTCGGCTGGATCATCTACGAGGCGGTCGGCCGCCTGCTGCATCCGGGCCCGATCCTGTCTGGCGTGATGCTGGTGGTGGCGCTCGCCGGCCTGCTGGTCAATGTGCTGGTGCTGCGCACGCTGCATGGGCATGCACACGACGACGTCAACATGGCCGGTGCCCGCCTGCATGTGCTGGGCGACCTGCTGGGCTCGCTGGCCGCGGTACTCGCTGCGCTGGCCATCCGCTGGTTTGGCTGGCTGTGGGCCGATCCGGCACTGTCGCTGCTGGTGTCACTGCTGATTCTCGGCAATGCTTGGGCGTTGCTGCGGCGTTCGGCGCATATCCTGCTGGAGGGGGTGCCTGAAGGAGTGGATACCGCCGCGGTCGAACAGTCGCTGCGCAGCGCCGACCCAGGCATCTGCAGCATCCATCACCTGCACGTATGGCAGCTGGCCTCGGGCTCGCGAATGGCGACCTTGCATGCCGAACTGAACGCGTCTGCCGACAACGCCAGGGTCCTGCAGGCGATCCGGCAGATCTTGCGCGAGCGTTACCAGATCGAGCATGTCACCGTGCAGATCGACGCCGGCGCATGCCCCGATGCGACCCGGCGCTGTGCGGGGCATGGGTGCGGCTGACTATGGCGTTTGGCCCGGCGCTGCTATGCTCGACGGCCGTTCATCCAATCAATCAGGTGTTTCCATGGGCAAGGGCGATCGCAAGACCCGGCGCGGCAAGATCAATCGCAGCAGCTACGGCAATGTGCGCGCGCATGCCGCGGTACCGGCCGTGGTCGGCGCCAAGGCGACGGTCACCAAGCCGGCCGCGAAAAAGGCCGCGCCGAAGAAAAAGTCGGCCTGAGCCGGCTGCGCCTTCCGGGTATTCTGAAACCCCGCTGCGGCGGGGTTTCTTTTGGCGGAAGGGTGAGTGATTTTTTCACAGCCTCTCAGCCCGAACGTGTGCGTGCTGGCACCAGGAAGGCGTTGCTGCCGTGCCGCGCGTCGTGTAAACTGCACGACCGTGCGTTAATGCATTAGTACATTATGAAGCGTCGATCACTCGATCCGGAGACACCTGCCGAATCCGCCGAACTGAGCCTTTACCAGGCGTTGCTGTCGCTGAAGAACAGCGCCGAGATGGCCGCCTTCCTGCGCGACCTGTGCACGCCAGCCGAACTGGAGGTGCTCGTGGATCGCTGGCGGGTGGTGCCGTACCTGCTCGAAGGCGTGTCGTATCGCGAAACCCACGAGCGCACCGCGGTCAGTATCACCACGATCGGGCGGGTAGCGCGTTACCTGAACCAGGGCAGCGGTGGTTATCTGGCTGCGGCGGCACGGGCGGCGCGGCGGCAAGGGCAAACAGCAAGGAAGAACGCATGAAACCACGCGATCGTTTGCGTATCGCGATGCAGAAATCCGGCAGGCTCACGGAGCCCGCGCTGGATCTGCTGGGCCGTTGCGGGCTCAGCTTCCGGCAAAGTCGCGACAAGCTGTTCTGCTTCGGCGAAGGCGAGCCGGTCGACCTGTTGCTGGTTCGCGATGACGACATCCCCGGCCTGATCGCGCAAGGCGTATGCGACCTTGGCATCGTCGGGCGCAACGTATTGGGCGAGTTCCAGCTCACCGCCGGGCGTGAGGGCGAACCGCTCAACGAATTGCGCTCGCTCGGCTTCGGCCGCTGCCGGCTGTCGATCGCGGTGCCGCAGGAACTCGACTACACCGAGCCCGGCGACCTTGCAGGTCGACGCATTGCCACCTCGTATCCCGGGCTGCTGGGCGAATGGCTGCGATGCCGCAACATCGATGCCGGCGTGGTGACGTTGGCCGGTTCGGTCGAGATTGCACCGAAGCTGGGTACTGCCGATGCGATCTGCGATCTGGTGCAAAGTGGGGGCACCCTGGTCGCGAACCAGTTGCGTGAAGCCGACGTGCTGCTGGAAAGCGAAGCGGTGCTCGCCGGTCCGTTGACTTTGCCGGTAGACGAGCGTGGCGACATGCTGGAACTGCTGCTGAAGCGGCTGGACGGCGTGATCCAGGTGCGTGAGTCGCGGCTGTTGCTATTGCAGACCTCGCGGCAGACGCTGGAGGCGGTCACCCGCCTGTTGCCGGGTGGACCGCAGCCGACCCTGCTGGCAGTGGCGGGCCAGCCGGATCAACTGATGCTGCAGGCATTGTGTGCCGGCGAGGTGAGCTGGCGGCAGTTGGAAGAAATCAAGAAAGCCGGCGCACGCGAGATGTTCGTGTTGCCGGTGGAGAAGATACTGGCATGAAGCGTCTCGACTGGAATTCGCTGGATCAAGCCGGCCGGCGCGAAGCGCTGGCACGGCCGGCACAATCGCGCGCCGACTCACTGCGCCGTGGCGTCGAGCAGATCATTGCCGGCGTGCGCGAACGTGGCGATGTCGCACTGCGCGAACTCAGCGCCAGGTACGACCACTGCACGCTGGGCGCGATTGCCGTGGAGGAGACCGAGTTCGTTGCGGCCGACGCCGCCCTCGATCCGGCGCTGAAGGCAGCGATCCACGAAGCCGCCGTGCGCATCGAGCTGTTCCATCGTGCCGCCGCACTGCAGCCGGTGGCGGTCGAAACCGCACCCGGCGTACGGGTGGAGCGGATGCTGCGTCCGATCAGCCGGGTCGGCCTGTATGTACCGGCCGGTAGCGCGCCGTTGCCGTCGACTGCCTTGATGCTGGGCGTGCCGGCACAGATAGCGGGCTGTCGCGAGGTGGTGTTGTGCTCGCCGGCGCGTGCCGATGGTTGCTGCGACGAGGCGGTGTTGTATGCCGCACGGCTGACTGGTGTGCACAGGGTATTCAAGCTCGGCGGTGCACAAGCGATTGCGGCGATGGCTTACGGCACCCGCAGCGTGCCGAAGTGCGACAAGTTGTTTGGCCCGGGAAACTCCTGGGTCACCGAAGCCAAGCTGCAGGCGTCATCCGACCCCGACGGCGCCGCGATCGACATGCCGGCCGGCCCCTCCGAAGTGCTGGTGATAGCAGATGCCGAGGCGAACCCGGTGTTTGTCGCCGCCGACCTGCTGTCGCAGGCTGAGCACGGCCCGGATTCGCAGGTGATCCTGCTGAGCCCGTCAGCGAAGCTGCTGGACCGGGCGGCGGCGGAGGTCACGCGGCAGTGTGCCGCGTTGCCGCGCCATGACATCGCCAGCCTGGCGCTGGCGCATAGCCGGCTGATTCTGGTCGAATCGCTGGCGCAGGCGGTCGAGGTCAGCAACCGCTACGCGCCCGAGCACCTGATCCTGCAGGTCGCCGCGCCGCGTGAACTGCTCGCCGGCATCGACAGTGCCGGCTCGATCTTTCTCGGCCAGTGGGCGCCCGAATCGGTCGGCGACTACTGCAGTGGCAGCAACCACGTGTTGCCGACCTATGGCTACGCGCGCAGCTACAGTGGCGTGTCGGTGGCCAGCTACCAGAAGCAGATCAGCGTGCAGGAAGTCTCCGCCGAAGGCCTGCGCAACATCGGTCCCTGCACGGCCACGCTGGCTGCGGCCGAACAACTGGAGGCACACCGCCGTGCGGTGACCTTGCGCCTGGCCGCGCTGGAGGCAACAGCGTGAGCGTGCTCGATCTGGCGCGGCCGGAGATCCGCGCGCTGCAGCCGTATTCGTCCGCTCGCATGGAGGCCGGCGGCGGGCAGATCTTCCTCAATGCGAATGAGTCGGCGTGGGCGCCGGCAGGCGACGATGAGCTTGGCTGCAACCGCTATCCCGAACCGCAGCCGGCGGCGCTGGTCTCGACTCTGGCGGCGCTGTACGGCCTACGTCACGAGCAGTTGCTGGTCGGTCGCGGTAGCGACGAGGCGATCGATCTGCTGGTGCGCGCGTTCTGCCGTGCCGGCGAGGATGCCATCCTGATCCAGCCGCCAACCTTCGGCATGTACAGCGTCTGCGCACACGTCCAGAACGCGGCGGTGATCGAGGTGCCGCTGGCGGACGATTTCACGCTCGACGTGGATGAGCTGCTTGCCGCGGTCACCCCGGCGGTCAAGTTGATCTTCGTCTGCACGCCGAACAACCCCAGCGGCCAATATGTGCCGCGCGAGAATATCGAGCGTGTGCTGCAGGCACTCGATGGCCGGGCCTTGCTGGTGGTCGACGAGGCGTATGTCGAATTCGCCTACGAGCGCAGCGTGGCCGACCTGATCGACCGCTACGAATACCTGGCGGTGCTACGCACCTTGTCCAAGGCGTGGGCGTTGGCCGGCGCCCGCATCGGCTGTGTGCTGGGCAATCCCGCAGTGATCGCGCTGCTGCGCCGGATCATGGCGCCTTATCCGGTGCCGCTGCCGTGTGTGGCGGCGGCAATGGCCGCGCTTTCCGAAGCAGGGCAGATGCAGGCGCGCGAACGCCTGGCCGTCCTGCGCAATGAGCACGAACGCGTGCGTGGCGCGCTGGCGACGCTTGCCTGCGTGCAAGCCGTGTTGCCATCCCAGGCGAATTTTCTCGCCGTGCGCTTCCATGACGCCGGCGCGATCTATCAGCACCTGCTCGCCGCCGGCATCGTGGTGCGCGACATCCGGCGTTATCCTAAGCTGGGCGATGCGTTGCGCATCACGATCGGCACGCCTGCGGAGAACGACGCGATGCTGGCCGTTCTGCAGGAATCGACCCCATGAACCACAAGCTTCTCTTTATCGATCGTGATGGCTGCCTGATCGAGGAGCCCGCCGACCAACAGATCGACCGCTTTGAAAAGCTGGCCCTGTTGCCCGGCGTGATTGCCGCGTTGCAACGCTTCGTGGCGGCTGGTTACGAACTGGTGATGGTGACCAACCAGGATGGCCTGGGTACCGACAGCTTTCCGCAAGCGGATTTCACTGGCCCGCACGAACTGCTGCTTGGCATCCTCGCCTCGCAAGGCATTCGTTTTCGCGAAGTGCTGATCGACCGCAGCTTCCCGCACGAAGGGCTCGATACGCGCAAGCCTGGCGTCGGCCTGGCGCGTCACTACCTGGCCGACGACAGCTGGAGTCGGGCCGCCTCGGCGATGGTCGGCGATCGCGAGACCGACCTGCAGTTTGCCGCCAACCTCGGTGTGCGCGGCTATCGCCTCGGGCCGCACGGCGTGAGCTGGGAAGCGCTGGCGCACGCACTGCTGGATGCGCCGCGTACCGCCAGCGTGGTGCGCAACACCAGGGAAACCCGGATTACGGTCAGCGTGGATCTCGACCGTGTGGCCGAGCCGAAGGCACACACCGGCCTGGGCTTCTTCGACCACATGCTGGAGCAGATCGGCAAGCACGGCGGCTTCGCGCTGGAGCTGAACTGCGACGGCGACATCCACATCGACGAACACCACACGATCGAGGACTGCGCGCTGGCACTGGGCCAGGCGCTGAAGCAGGCGTTGGGCGACAAGCGCGGCATCGGCCGCTACGGCTTCACGCTACCGATGGACGAAGCGCAGGCCAGCGCGGTACTGGATCTGTCCGGTCGCCCGTACTTCGTATTCGAAGGCAGCTTCCCGCGTGAGCGCGTGGGCGAGGTACCGACCGAACTGGTGCCGCATTTCTTCCGCTCGTTGTGTGAAACATTGGGCGCCAACCTGCACCTGTCCGTGCGCGGCGACAATGCCCACCACATGGTCGAAGCCTGCTTCAAGGTCGTCGCCCGTACCCTGCGCCAGGCCATCCGCCGCGAAGGCAGCGAGCTCCCCAGCACCAAGGGCTCGCTGTGATGCTACCCCTACGACGGTGGAGCGAAGCCTGCCTGGCATGGATTTTCGATCGGGGGGTGTGCGCGTGAGTGTGGTTCTGGTCGACGCTGGCGGCACCAATATCGGGTCGGTACGCTATGCCTTGCAACGCCTCGGCGTGGACGCGGCGCTGACCTCGGATGCGGCAACCATCCGTGGCGCCGACAAGGTGATCCTGCCGGGCGTCGGCGCCGCCGGCCCAGGCATGGCGCGACTGCGCGAGCTTGGTCTGGTCGAGCTGCTGCGCTTGTTGCGGCAACCCGTGCTTGGCGTCTGCCTGGGCATGCAACTGTTGTGCGCACATTCGGAGGAGGGCGATACCGAGTGCCTCGGCGTGATTCCCGCGACGGTCCGTCGTTTCGCCGAAGCACCAGGCGTACGCGTGCCGCACATGGGCTGGAACCAGTTGCGCGCGGAACGGGTCCATCCACTGCTGGCCGGGCTGGGTGACGACGATCAGGCGTATTTTGTGCACAGCTATGCTGTGCCGGTTTGCGATTTTACCCTCGCTAGCACCGATCATGCCGGTGCGTTTTCAGCGGTCGTGGCCCGTGCGAATTTCCACGGCATGCAGTTCCATCCCGAGCGCTCGGGCGCCGTCGGCGCACGCTTGCTCAAGAACTTCCTCAGCCTATGAGCTTCCACGTCATTCCCGCCATCGATCTGCGCGAAGGGCGCGTGGTGCGCCTGCGCCAGGGCGACTACGCGCAACAAACTACCTATAAGCCTGATCCGCGCGAAGTTGCCTTGGGTTATCTGCGCGCCGGTGCACACTGGCTGCATGTCGTCGATCTCGACGGCGCGCGTTCGGGCAACCTTGAAAACCTCGCCGTGATCAAGGCGATTGCCGACCATGGCATCGACGTGCAGGCCGGAGGCGGCGTGCGCGAGGAGGCCGACCTGCGGCGACTGTTCGATATGGGTGTGTGCCGTGTGGTGCTGGGCAGCGTAGCCATCCGCGACCCGCAGCGGGTCGTCGAATGGCTACAGTTGTTCGGCAGCGAGCGCATCACCATCGCGCTGGATACCCGTCGCATCGGCAACGACTGGCTGTTGCCCAGTGCCGGCTGGACGGAAGTGGAAGCGTCCACGCTGGACGAGCTGGCGCCCTGGTATGCCGAACGCGGCGCGCGCCACCTGTTGTGCACCGACATCGAGCGTGACGGTATGCTTGCCGGTTTCAACCTTGAGTTGTATCGGCACCTCACCGACCGCGTACCCGAGCTTGCCGTGCAGGCCTCGGGGGGCGTGCGCTCGCTGGCTGACATCCGCGCGGCGCGCGAAGCCGGCGCGAAGGCGGTGATTCTCGGGCGCGCGCTGCTCGAGGGGCACTTCACGCTGGGAGACGCACTGGCATGTTGAGCCGGCGCATCATTCCCTGCCTCGATGTGCGCGACGGCCAGGTGGTCAAGGGCGTGCGCTTCCGCGACCACGTGGTCATGGGCGAGATCGTCGATCTGGCATGGCGTTATCGCGACGAGGGCGCCGACGAGCTGGTGTTCTATGACATCACGGCTAGTCCGGAAGGGCGCAGCGTGGATCGCACATGGGTGGAGAAGGTTGCCCGCGTGATCGATATCCCGTTCTGCGTCGCCGGCGGTATCCGCTCGGTCGACGAGGCGCGCGCCGTGCTGCATGCCGGCGCCGACAAGATCTCGGTGAACTCGCCCGCGCTGGAGCGGCCGGAACTGATCGATGAACTGGCCGCCGCGTTCGGCGTGCAATGCGTCGTGGTGGGCATCGATTCGTTGCACGACGCTGACGGCGAGTGGCGCGTGCGCCAATACACCGGCGATCCCTCGAAGACCAGGGTCCTGCCGCGCGGAACCCTGGACTGGATGGTTGAGGCGCAGCAACGCGGCGCTGGCGAGATTGTGCTCAACTGCATGGGCAGCGACGGTGTTCGCCGCGGCTACGATCTGGATCAGTTGTCGATCGCCCGCGCTATCTGCCATGTGCCGCTGGTTGCCTCTGGCGGTGCCGGTGCACCGGAACATTTCCGCAACGTCTTCGTGGAGGCCGATGTGGACGGTGCGCTGGCCGCCAGCGTGTTCCACGCTGGCATCATCGCGATCCCCGCACTCAAGCGGTATTTGAGCGGGCAGGGTGTTCCGGTGCGCTTGTAAGTCTCAAGGAAATACGGACATGACTGATTCCAACACCGATACAAGTCGCCTCGACTGGGCCAAGGGCGACGGTCTGCTGCCGGCGATCGTGCAGCACTGGCTTAGTGGCGAAGTGCTGATGCTCGGCTACATGAATCCCGACGCGCTGGCACAGACCCGTGCCAGCGGTCACGTCACTTTCTACAGCCGCAGCAAGCAGCGTCTGTGGACCAAGGGTGAGGTCTCCGGTCACGTGCTGGCCCTGAAGTCGATCCGCGTCGATTGCGACGCCGACACCTTGCTGATCCAGGCCGACCCGCACGGCCCCACCTGCCACACCGGTACCACCAGCTGCTTCGGCGACAGTGCCGAGGTACGCCCCCCGCTGGGGTTTCTGGCTGAGCTCGATGCGCTGGTCGCACAACGCCACGCCGAGCGGCCCGAAGGCAGCTACACCACCAAACTGTTTGCAGGCGGCATACGCCGTATCGCACAAAAGGTGGGCGAAGAGGGCGTGGAGACGGCATTGGCGGCCGTGGTGCAAGGGGATGAGGAATTGCTGGGCGAGGCGGCGGATCTGGTGTTCCATCTCACCGTGGCGTTGCGCGCGCGCGGCCTGTCGCTGAGGAATATGGTGGCGGTGTTGGTGGAAAGGCATCGTGGAGAGCAGTGATTGCGAACCCTCGGATTGCTTGAGTGTCCCTGACCCGCTTCGCGGATCTCACTTTCGTTTGGTGGCAACTTGTCAGGCGACTTGTATCCTTGACGGCGCGTGCCGGCCGTGCCAATGCGGTACGTTGGCCCACGCTGCATTGGTTTGATCCCCGGCCATCAGCCTGGCCACCTCGCGCCGACCGAGATGCGGTGCGAAAAACTCGATGAACGCCAGCGTATATTCGCGCAGCACGCTGTCCCGGCGCAGCACGATCCAGGTGGTGCATGGCGCGAACAGGTGATCGGCGGGCAGCGCATCCAGGTCGGCGTCGTCGTCGCGCACCGCCATCTCGGCCAGAATGCCTACCCCCATGCCGGCACGCACGTAGGTCTTGATCAGGTCGGCGTCGCCAGCGGTCATTGCGATCTGCGGGGTCAGGCCGACTGCTTCGAAGGCCTGGCGCAGGGATGACTCGGGCCGTAGCGACGAGTCGTAGCTGATCAGCGGCAAGGCCGCCAATTCGGTCAGGCTCGGCGGCCTCGCGCGCCCGGCCAGCGCATGCCCACTCGGCGTGACAATCACCCGTTGCCAATAATAGGCGGGCAACGCGATACCCGAGGTGGGTGCGGCGCCGGTGCTGCTGATGATGGCCAGATCGACCTGGCCCGCCTCCAGTCGGGCCAGTACATCGGCATCGCGGGTGGGTTCCAGATGCACGCTGACTTGCGGATGGCTTGCATTGAGCGCGGCAATGGCCGCGGGCAGGGCAAATCGTGCCTGGGTATGCGTGGTGGCGATGCGCAGCTCGCCGCGGGACTCGTTGCGCAGGTTCGCGGCGATGGAACGGATGTTGGTGGCCTCGGCCAGGATGACGCGTGCGCGTTCGATCACCTGTTCGCCGGCGTGCGTTATCGCATCCAGGCTTTTGCCCTTGCGCACGAACAGCTGGAAGCCCAGCTCGTCCTCAAGCTGCCTGAGCTGCTTGCTCAGGCCCGGTTGGGTGGCATGCACGCGCCCGGCGGCCAGCGTGATGTTGAGGCCGGAGTCGGCGATGGCAATGAGGTAGCGCAATTGAGCGAGCGTCATGGTGGGCGGTCCGTGGGCATTCGTGGTCGGGGCATGGATGTGCGGAACTGTTGCGCATACATCGCATGAGACGCGCTCGCCTGGCGTGGTGGGGCGTCGATAGACCGATCTTGCCGGCTGAATCGAGGTTTCCGAAAGCTATCATATGTGGACGTCTATACGTCTATTCGGTAAATATGTCAAATGTTTCCTGACTAATGCCGTGTTGGCATATACGTGCTGCGTGAAATCATTTGCGTGAATATCATGGCCTTCGTAGCGTGTCGAGGCAGCCATTCCGTTCAAGCCCAGGTTCGTCGCATGAAGCTCTATCCGATCTTTGCCTCGTTGTCGCAGCGCGCCGTGCTGGTGGTTGGCGGAGGTGCCGTGGCCGAACGCAAGGTCGCCGCCTTGCTGGAGGCGCAGGCGCAGGTAACCGTGAACGCGGGCACCTTGACCCCGCGGTTGCAGCAGTGGGCCCGGCAGGGGCGCATCGCGCACCGTTCCGACCCGTTTCAGGAGAGTTGGCTGGAGCGGGTATGGCTGGTGGTGGCGGCCACCTCCGATCGCGACATGAACACGCTGGTCGCCACCCTCGCGGAGCTACGGCGGATCTTCGTCAATGTGGTCGACGATGCGGCGCTGTCGAGTTTCCACGTGCCGGCGCTGATCGACCGCGCGCCGTTGACCATCGCTATCTCCAGTGGCGGCGAGGCACCGATGCTGACGCGGCTGCTGCGCGAGCGGTTGGAAAGCCTGCTCGATCACTCGTTGGGAGCGCTGGCCACGTTGATGGCGCGGTTGCGCAAACGCATCCGGATGCACCTGCCCGACCTGGCGGCGCGGCGCGGCTTTTACGAGAGCCTGCTGGCCGGCCCGGTCGCTGCATTGCTGCGGCAAGGTCGCCCCGACGAGGCGTTGGCCGTCGCCGAGCATGCCTTGTCCACTTCTCCGCTACCGGCTGCCGGCTCGGTAGTGCTGGTCGGCGCGGGGCCCGGCGACCCGGGGTTGCTGACGTTGCGCGCGCTGCGCGCGTTGAACGAGGCCGACGTGATCCTGCATGACCGACTAGTCGGCGCTGGTGTGCTTGCGCTGGCGCGGCGCGATGCCGCGCGGGTCGAAGTCGGCAAGCAAGCCGGATGTCAGCGCACGACCCAGGACGATATCCACGCATTGCTGCTGGAGCACGCGCGGGCGGGCAGGCGCGTGGTGCGGCTGAAAGGCGGCGACCCGTTCGTGTTTGGTCGTGGCGGCGAGGAACTGCAGTTCCTGCGTGCCAACGGGATTCCCTATGAAGTGGTTCCCGGCATCACCGCGGCCGTGGCCTGCGCGGCCTACGCCGGCGTGCCTCTGACGCATCGTGATCATGCGCAATCGGTGCGCCTGGTCACGGCACATTGCCAGGCATCGCGCGACGTGCCGGACTGGGCCGCGCTGGCACAGGAGCGGCAGACGCTGGCGATCTACATGGGCGTGGGTGAACTGGGTACGCTGCAGACACGCCTGATCGAGCATGGCCGCGCTGCCTCGACGCCGTTCGCCCTGATCGAGAACGGCTCCCGTACGGACCAGCGTGTGGTCATCGGGACGCTGGGCAACCTCGCCGAGCGCGCAGCGGCACATGCGGTGCACTCGCCGGCCTTGCTGATCCTTGGCGAGGTGGCTTCATTGGCGCCATCGCTGGCGTGGTTTGGCGCGCCACCGCTGGGCGCCTCCGTGCATGAGTTGCATGCCGGCGCGCCGATCATGTCGAAGGCGTCCGGCGTGGCCGCCCGTGAGGGACTGCTTGAGGCAATCCATCGCCTGGCGTGTTGAGTTATCCGCGCTTCGGCGCATGATCGGTTCGTTTGTGCGCCGGTCGATCTTCCACTTTCTGTTCCTGCAAGGAGATACTTATGATCTACGACAGCATCCTCGACACGATCGGCAATACGCCGGTCGTGAAACTGCACCGCCTGGCGCCGCAACACGTAACGGTCTACGTGAAGGTAGAGGCGTTCAACCCGGCAGGCTCGGTCAAGGATCGACTCGCGCTCGCAATCATCCTGGACGCGGAACAGCGCGGTGTACTGAAACCCGGACAGACCGTGGTCGAAGCCACCTCGGGCAATACCGGCGTGGCCCTGGCGGCAGTGTGCGCGGCGCGCGGCTATCCGTTCGTGGCGGTGATGACCGAATCCTTCTCCGTCGAACGGCGCAAGCTGATCCGTGCCTACGGCGGCAAGGTCGTGTTGACCCCCGCGGCCGGTCGCGGCACCGCGATGGTGGTCAAGGCGGCGGAACTGGCAAAGAAGCACGGCTGGTTCCTCGCCGACCAGTTCGAGAACGAGGCGAATCCTGCCTATCATCGCAATACCACCGCGGCAGAGATCCTGATCGATTTCGCCGGGCGCCGGCTGGACTACTTCGTGAGTGGCTGGGGTACCGGCGGCACCCTGACTGGCGTGGGCGAAGTATTGAAAGTAGCGCGCCCGGAGGTGCAGGTGGTTGCCAGCGAACCGGTAGGGGCTGCACTGCTCTCGGGCAAGCAGTGGCAGCCGCACAAGATCCAGGGCTGGACCCCGGACTTCGTGCCGGGCGTGCTCAACCGCGACATCGTCAAGCAGATCGTGCTGGTCGACGATGTGGTGGCCCGCGACACCTCACGTGCGCTGGCGCAGAAAGAAGGCATCTTCGTCGGCATTTCGGCCGGAGGCACGCTGGCCGCTGCGCTGGAGGTGGCCAAGGATGCGCCCGAAGGCTCGGTGCTGCTGGCCATGCTGCCCGATACCGGTGAACGCTACCTGTCGACCTTCCTGTTCGAAGGGGTCAACGAAGGCTCCGACGAGGTCGAGTGAGTGCGGCTTTCGGCTTCCCCCGATAACCTGTTTCTTGATTACATCCAGGGACGTCGGCCGCTTTTGTTCATGCTGCGTGATGGTGGGCAGCAGGCACTCAGATGCCGGTGGCCAACCGCTCGGCTAGCCCGATATAGCTCGCTGGCGTCAGCCCCAGCAGGCGCTGCTTCGCATCCTCAGGCAAGTCGAGCCCGTCGATGAAGGTCCGCATGGATTCCCGGGTGATGCCGTGGCCGCGGGTCAACGCCTTGAGTTGTTCATAGGGCTGCGGCAGCCCGTAGCGGCGCATTACCGTTTGCACCGCCTCGGCCAGCACTTCCCAGCTGGCATCGAGGTCGCCGCTGATGCGCTCGGCGTTGACGGTGAGTTTGCCCAGGCCTTTCTTCAGCGACTCCAGTGCGACCAGAGTGTGGCCGAATGCGGTGCCCAGGGCCCGCAGTACGGTGGAGTCGGTGAGGTCACGCTGCCAGCGGCTGATCGGCAGCTTTTCGGCAAAGTGGCCGAGCAGCGCGTTGGCCAGGCCGAAATTGCCCTCGGCGTTCTCGAAGTCGATCGGGTTGACCTTGTGCGGCATGGTCGAGGAGCCCACTTCGCCGGCCTTCAACGTCTGCCTGAAATAACCCAGCGAGATGTAGCCCCAGATGTCGCGCGCCAGGTCGATCAGGATGATGTTGATGCGGCGCACCGCGTCGCAGTACTCAGCCACGTTGTCGTGCGGTTCGATCTGGGTGGTGTACGGGTTGTAGTCGAGACCGAGACTTTCCACGAAGCGCCGTGAAAACGCCGGCCAGTCCACCTCCGGATAGGTGATCACGTGGGCGTTGTAGTTGCCCACCGCGCCATTGATCTTGCCACACACCTCGACGGCGGCCAGTTGCTTGCGCTGGCGCGCCAGGCGCGCGACGACGTTGGCGAGTTCCTTGCCCAGCGTGGTGGGCGAGGCGGTCTGGCCATGGGTGCGCGAGAGCAGCGGCCGGGCGGCGTTGGCGTGGGCAAGGTCACGCAGGCTGGCAACCACCGCGTCGAGCTGCGGCAGCAACACGTGGCGGCGGGCATCACGCAGCATCAGCGCGTAGGACAGGTTGTTGATGTCCTCGCTGGTGCAGGCGAAATGCACGAATTCCTTCGCCTGGGCCAGACTGGCGTCGGCGCCGATTTTTTCCTTGATGAAGTACTCGACCGCCTTGACGTCATGATTGGTGGTGGCCTCGATCGCCTTGATCCGCTCGCCGCCGACTTCGCTGAAGTTGTCGGCGATGACTTTCAGGGTGGCGACCTGACCGGCGTCGAAGGGCGGCAGTTCGGTGATCGCGGGTTCGGCTGCCAGCGCCAGTAACCACTCGATCTCCACCTGCACTCGTCGGTGCATCAGCCCGAATTCGCTGAAGATCGGGCGTAGCGACGCGACCTTGCTGGCGTAGCGGCCGTCCAGCGGCGACAGGGCGGTGAGGGCGTGGGAAGACATCGAGGAGTTTCCGGAGGGTCAGGGAATCGCGCATTCTACAACGGCGGTCGCCAACCGTCGGAGCGTGCCAAACCGGCGCCAGCTCTTGAATTGCCGCAGATCAGGCTTATTTTGAAAAGCTGTCTTTTCCCAACATACTTGTCTTCCCCCAACCTACAGGATCACGGCGCATGGCTATTTATCGCATCGAGCACGACAGCATGGGTGAATTGAAGGTACCCGGCGATGCGCTGTACGGCGCGCAGACCCAGCGCGCGATCGACAACTTCCCGATCTCCGGCCTGCACCTGCCGCGCCAGTTCATCCGCGCACTGGGCCTGATCAAGGCCGCGGCGGCCGAGGTCAACCTGTCGATGGGTCATCTGAAGAAGAATCAGGCGGCGGCGATCCGCAAGGCGTCGATGGCCGTGGCCGATGGACAGTACGACGCGCAGTTTCCAATCGATATCTTCCAGACCGGTTCGGGCACCAGCACCAACATGAACGCGAACGAGGTGATCGCGCACCTCGCGGTGGCGGCGGGCGCGAAGGTGCACCCGAACGACCACGTCAATTACGGGCAGAGCTCGAACGACGTGATACCCACCGCGATCCACGTCAGCGCCACGCTGACGACCAGCGAGCACTTGCTGCCGGCGCTGAAGCATCTAAGGAAGGCCATCGACAAACGTGCGCGGGAATTGAAGAACACGCCGAAAACCGGTCGCACGCATCTGATGGACGCGATGCCGATCACCTTCGGGCAGGAGCTGTCCGGCTGGTCGGCACAGATCGGCGCGTCGATCGAGCGCATCGAAGATGCGCTGAAGCGGATGTGCCGGTTGCCACAGGGTGGTACCGCGGTGGGCACCGGGATCAATGCCGATCCCAGGTTCGGTCCGGCGATGGCAGCGCAATTGAGGAAGCTGACCGGAGCGAAGTTCGAGTCGGCGGAAAATTATTTCGAAGGCATGGCCGCACAGGACGCGGCGGTGGAATTGTCCGGGGCCGTGAAGACGCTGGCGGTGGCGCTGATGAAGATCGCCAACGACCTGCGCTGGATGAATTCCGGCCCGCTCGCCGGCCTGGGCGAGATCGCGCTGCCAGCCTTGCAGCCGGGATCGTCAATCATGCCGGGCAAGGTCAATCCGGTGATTCCGGAGGCCGTCGTCATGGTCGCCGCGCAAGTCATCGGCAACGATGCGTCGATCACCATTGCCGGCCAGTCCGGCAACTTCCAACTCAACGTGATGCTGCCGCTGATCGCGCACAACCTGCTGCAGTCAATTGAAATCCTTGGCAACGCCAGCGTGCTGCTGGCGGACAATGCCATCGCGGGATTCACGGTCAACAAGGAGCGCGTGGCCGAGGCACTGGCGATGAACCCGATCCTGGTGACCGCGCTCAATCCCGTGATCGGTTACGAGAAAGGCGCCGCAACGGCGAAGCAAGCCTACAAGGAACATCGGCCGATCATGGACGTGGCGCTGGAAACCACTGGGTTGTCGAAGGATGAGTTGAAGAAGCTGCTCGATCCGATGACGCTGACCCGTGGTGGTATCCACGGCTGACAAGAAGCTTCCCGTAGGAGCTCACTTGCGGGCGATGCCGTTGCGCTGGTGCATGTCCGTAGATCGAGCGCATCGCCCGCAAGCGGTCTCCTGCATCGGGATCGGGGCTTCGCCGGCTGCGTCTACGCCACGCACTACATCGTGCAAGCGGGCCGTGGTTGGCTGGATCCATCGTGGCAGCAGTCGGAGTCACGCGAGTGTGCTGAAAGTGATGGGTTTCATGGCTGTTCTCTTTATCTCGACTTCGCCCGGAAGTCAGCTGTCGTCGCGCCAGCGGCGAAACCAGATCGCGCCGGCCAGCATGGCAATGGCGGCTGCCACGCCGAGCCAGAGGTTGGCTGAGGCCAACGCGGTGTAGCCGCGAGTCACACTCAGGCTGGACAGGAGCTCGGCCGGGTTGTGGCCACCGATCCCGCTGACCTCGCCGAACCAGCTACCCGGGAACACGCTGCCCAGGATGCGCGCGACGACGTCGCGCCAGTACCAGCTGTTGGGCACGTTGACGGTGCCGAGCAGGTCGAACCAGCCGATCACGATACCCACGGCGATCGGCAACGCCACCGCCCACAGGAACGGCTTGCTGCGGGCCCAGGCCGAGCACAGCATCAGCCAGCCCACAGTCGGCAATGCCCACAGCAGGTACAGCGGGATCGAACCGAGCATGTTGGCGATCACCTGCAGCGGGTGCGACAGGCTCAGCAGGTGCCACACGCTCACCCCATGCAGGGACAGCGCAGCGGCAAACATCAGCAGCATCAGGATGCCGGTCAGCGCGCCCGCGATCACGGTGATGAACGGCGCGACCACGGTGGCGGAGATAATCTTGGAAAGCACCGTAGCGGTATCGGAGATCGGCAGCGATTTCCAGAACAGGATGCTGCGATCCCGGCGGTCGTCGTAGAGTGCGCCGAGGCAGTAGAAGAAGACCACGAAGCCGAGGATGATGCCCATGATCATGGTGGACGAATACATCACCATGTCCAGGCCAGCGCCGACGGTGTCCATCGACTGCTTGTCCAATGCCTGGCTCAGCAGGCGCATGTTGTTCTGGCTGCCGCCGAACGACAGATTGAAACCGTTCCGTGCGCCAAACACCTCACCGGTGATGATGCCCATGATGTTGAGCAGCACGAACACGCCCCCGGTGACCACCGGAGCCCAGAAGAAGCCGCCGCGGTGTTCCCAGAACTCGCGCTTGACCAGCCAGAACAAGGTGTTCGCTGTAGAGGTTTTCATGCGTAGGTTCCCTTCATGGTGGCGACGAACAGGTCGCTGATGGAAGGCCGGCGGATTTCGCCCAGGGCTTCCAGTTGCGCACGTCCGACGCCGTCAAACAGAAAAATGCTCTTGCCGAAGACCTGGCGTTCGTCCAGCGGTTTCAGTGCACGCGCGGCGGCGGCCTGGTCGGCGTTCACCATCACCTCGATGTAGCGCTCGCCGACGGCATCCATGTCCGCGTCGAGCACGATCCTGCCGTCGCGGATGAACATCAGGTCAGAGAGGATGTGCTCGACTTCCTCGACCTGGTGGGTGGTGACGATGATCGTCTTGTTCTCGTCGAAGTAGTCCTCCAGCAGGTTCTGGTAGAACTGCTTGCGGTAGAGGATGTCCAGGCCCAGCGTGGGTTCGTCCAGGATCAGCAACTTGGCGTCGATCGCCATCACCAGGGCGAGATGCAGTTGCACGATCATGCCCTTGGACATCTGCCGCACGCGCTGATTCGGTTGCAGTTTGGTGCGTGCCAGGAACGCCTCGCATTTGGCGCGATCGAAGCGCGGGTGCACGTGGGCGACGAAGTCGACTACTTCGCAAACCCGGATCCAGCGCGGCAGCACGGCCACATCGGCGATGAAGCACACCTCGCCCATCAGCTTGTCGCGCTGCTTGCGCGGGTCGAAGCCCAGCACATTCAGCTCGCCGCTGAAATCGGTGAGGCCGAGGATCGCCTTCAGCGCGGTGGTCTTGCCGGCGCCGTTGGGGCCGATCAGACCCACGATGCGGCCCGGCTCGATCTGGAAGCTGACCTGGTCCAGCGCCAGCGTCGTCTTGTATTGCTTGCTCAGGCCACTGGCTGAAATCACCGCGCTCATGACTGATTCTCCGGGTGGGTGGCCGCTTCGCGCATCAGTGTCTTCAAATCCAGCCCCAGGCGTTGCAGGCGGGCATACAGCACCGGCCATTCCTCGCGCAGGAAACGCTCGCGTTCCGATTTCAGCAGCGCATCGTGCGCACCCTCGATGACGAACATGCCCAGACCCCTCCTTTTTTCAACCAGTTGTTCATCGACCAGTTCCTGATACGCCTTCGATACGGTCAGCGGATTGATCTGGTACTCCGCGGCGACCTGGCGTACCGACGGCAGCGCGTCGCCTTCGTTCAAGGCGCCGTCCAGGATCATCGCCACCACACGCTGGTGCAGTTGGCGATAAATCGGGACGCGGTCGTTCCAGGTGATGGTCATGCTTATTCCTTGGTGATACGGGCGAACTTCTTGCCAAACGAATAGTAGGGCATGACCAATTGCGAGCCGAGCGCACCCAAGGGCTGGAGCACGGCGTTACCGCACGTATCCGCACCGGCGGACAGCGTGACTGAGGCCAGCTTGCCGTGGTTGCTCAGCAGCGCCGCGGCGCGGCGCTCGGCCGCACCGGGATGCACGATGACAGGCGCGAGGTTGGTGACCTTGATGGCGTGTTGGCTGCCATCCGCGGGCGGGATCCTGACGTTGCAGGTAACAGCGCTGAGGCTGGCGACGGTGAACAGGACGGCTGCGGCGCCGGCGATCAGTTTGTATGCGTTCATGGCGCATCTCCCTAGTGAGTCCGTATGGTAGTGTTGTAGTTAACCATAACACTAACCTTTGAGTCGTCAATACGCGAAGCCGCATTTCGCCACATGACTGATGGCCTATAGCGAGATAGCGGGGCACCGGCTAGCCGCCAACCAGCAAGGGGTGCGGGTTGCTTTTGTCGGGACAGTTCGTGGACAGAACAGGTATATTCGCGTTCATCGTTCAGTGATGGAAACAGCAATGAGCTTGATGAACGGCCCCTTGCGGGATCTGAATGATCTGTATTTCTTCGCGGCAGTCGTTGAACATGGCGGCTTTTCGGCTGCGGGTCGCGCGCTCGGCATACCGAAATCGCGCTTGAGCAAACGCGTGGCCCAATTGGAGGAGCGTCTGGGCGTGCGCCTACTGCAGCGGACCACGCGGCGCTTCGTGGTTACCGAGGTCGGCGAGCGGTTCTATACGCATTGCCGGGCCGTGCTGGAGGAGGCCCAGGCGGCCCAGGATGCCGTGGACGAGTTGCGTGCCGAACCGCGCGGTGTGGTACGGCTGAGCTGCCCGGTCTCGCTCACGCAAACTGTGCTCGCCTATCTGTTGCCGGACTTCCTGGCCGCGTATCCGAAGATTCAGGTGCGCGTCCTGTCCAGCGATCGCCGCGTCGATGTGATCGGCGAAGGTTACGACCTGGCCATCCGTGTGCGCAGCAAACTGGATACCGACGCCAACCTGGTGATTCGCAGTTTCGGCCACGCCTTCACCACCCTGATAGCCAGCCCGGCGCTGCTGCAGGCGCATGGGCGTCCAACCACGCCGGACGAACTGGCCGGATTGCCCGCGCTTTCCATGCGCGAGCACGAAGGCGCGCAGGTGTGGGAACTGGTCGATGCGCAGGGCAGGCAGGTCCATGTCGAGGTGCAGGCACGGCTGATCACCGGTGATTTCGCCGTGCTGCTCGAAGCGGCGCGGCGCGGTCTGGGCGTTGCGTTGCTACCGGATTTCGTCTGTGCGGCGGCGATCCAGGCTGGCGAGCTGGAAGTGGTGCTGCCCGACTGGAGCGAACCCCAGGGCACGATGCACTTCGTTTATCCGAGCCGGCGCGGCATGTTGCCAGGGGTACGAGCACTGGTCGATTTTTTGGCGGAACGGCTGCCCGAAACCACCTGGATCAAGTATGAGCAATGCAGGCAGCGTCCGCTGGATGCCCTGCCACGCCGCTGATGCATGACGCGCCTCCAATGCGCTACGCTGAGGGTTTCGTGGACATGCAGACGGCCGCACGATAATGATTGAAACCAAACTGCCCAAGGTCGCCACCACGATCTTCAGCGTGATGAGCCAGCTGGCGCTGCAGCACAAGGCGGTCAACCTGGGCCAGGGCTTTCCCGATTTCGAGCCGCCACAGGGGCTGCGCGATGCGCTGGTGCAGGCCATGAACGAGGGGCGCAACCAGTACGCCCCGATGCACGGCACCGCAGCTTTGCGCGAGCAGATTGCCATCAAGACCGAGCGCCTGTACGGGCGCAAGCTGGACGTGGATGCCGGCATCACCGTCACCTCCGGTGCCACCGAGGCGATCTTTGCGGCGATCGCGGCGACCGTGCGCGCAGGCGAGGAAGTGGTCGTATTCGATCCGGCCTACGATTGCTACGCGCCAGCGATCGAGTTGCAGGGCGCGCGGGCGGTGCACATTGCGCTGACCGTGCCGGAATTCTCGATCGATTGGCAGCGCGTGCGTGATGTGGTGACGCCGAAGACTCGCATGATCCTGATCAACAGCCCGCACAACCCCTCGGGCGCGGTGCTGTCGGGGGCCGACCTGGAAGAGCTGGCGGCGATCGTGCGTGACACCGAAATCGTGGTGTTGTCCGACGAGGTGTACGAGCACATCGTCTACGAAGGCAGCCACGAGAGCGTGCTGCGTCATCCGGAACTGGCTGAGCGCAGCATCGTGGTGTCCTCGTTTGGCAAGACCTATCACTGCACCGGCTGGAAGGTGGGTTACGCGGTAGCGCCGGCAGCGTTGTCGGCCGAGTTCCGCAAGGTGCATCAATACCTCACGTTCTGTACTTTCCATCCGGCCCAGGCGGCGTTTGCCGACTTCATGGCGAGTAACCCCGAGCACTATCTTGAGCTGCCGGCGTTCTACCGGGCCAAGCGCGACCGTTTCCGCGCACTACTCGCTCCATCGCGCTTCAAGTTGCTCGATGTCCCGGGCGGCTATTTCCAGCTGGTCGACTATTCGGCAATCCGCGACGAGGACGATTTGTCGTTCAGTCGCTGGCTGGTCGCAGCGGGCGGCGTGGCGGCGATTCCGCTGACGCCGTTCTATGCGCAAGCTCCCGGTACACGTCTGTTGAGGCTGTGTTTTGCCAAGAACGACGCCACCATGGAGGCTGCCGCACAGCGGCTGTGCCGGCTATGACGATGGAGTCCCTGCAGGTCGCCTTGGTTCAGGGTGCCACCCGTTGGCACGATGCGCCGGCCAATCGCGACTATTATGCCGCTCTGGTGCGCCAGACCGGTGGCAGCGATCTGATCGTGCTGCCCGAGACGTTCCTGTCCGGTTTTAGCAACGACACGCGTAGCGCGGCCGAGGGCATGGACGGCGTAGGTGTCGCGTGGTTGCGCACGCTGGCGGTCGAGGTTGGCGCGGTGGTCTGCGGCAGCCTGGCCATCCGCGACGAGGAGACGGTATACAACCGGCTATTCTGGGCGCGTCCCGACGGCAGTTTTGCGCAATACGACAAGCGTCACCTGTTCCGCATGGCAGGCGAGCATACCCGTTACGGCGGCGGCGGCGAGCGGTTGATCGTCGAATTGAAAGGTTGGCGGATCCTGCCGCAAGTTTGCTACGACCTGCGCTTTCCGGTGTGGCTGCGCAATCGCAGGCTGGCGACAGCCTGCGGTGGCATGGACTACGATCTGGCCCTGTTCGTGGCGAACTGGCCGGCAGCGCGTCGGCAGCCCTGGCGCACCCTGCTGCGTGCGCGGGCGATCGAGAATCTCTGCTATGTGGTTGGTGTGAACCGGGTTGGTGTGGATGGCAACGATATCCCCTACGCGGGTGACAGCGCGGCGATCGACCCGGTCGGTGAGCCCCTGATGGAACTGGGTGCACAGGAACAGGTGGCGACGGTGACGCTCGACCCGGCCCTGCTGCTCGTGCATCGCGAACATTTCCCGGCCTGGATGGACGCCGATGCGTTTTCGCTCGACCCTGGTTGAGCCATTTACTGTGCGTAGGAGCCCGCTCGCGGGCGATGCCTCGGCTTCGATACTCGATGTAGATCAGAGCATACGGATCATCGGCCCGCGCGCTCAGCGGTTGCCGGAACGGTTGCCGCCGCGGCCCGGCGGACGCCCGCCGCCTTGCCCCTTCGGACGCGGACCACCGGGTGCACGATTGCCGCCACGCCCTTGCGGACGGTTGCCACCCGGCGTGCCGGCGCCAGCCGGTTTGCCGCCGGCAGCGTGACGGTTGCCGGTGGCGGCGCCCGCGTGGCCGCGCGGGCCACCGGTGCGGCCGCCGTCACGGTTCTCGCCGGCGAACCAGGTGCGCACAGATGGCAGCTCCTGGCCGGGCGCGACATAGCGTGCCTTGCCACGCCGGACTCCGGCACCGCCAGCGCCACGCTCGGGACGGGCGACATTGCCGTTGACTTCCTTGCCGCCGTTTCTCGGCGGCTTGCGACCGCGCGAGGGTTCCTCGCGAATGCGGTCGTAGGCACGCAGTTCACGCGCCTCATCCTGCCCGCCGGTCCATGCGGTGCCGGCGCCACGCTCGGGACGGTACTCGGTAACGCTGCGGCTGGCGCGGCGCTGATGCAGGATCGGGCTCAGGGTCAGCACTGGCTGGGCCACGCCCAGGCCGGAGGTCTGGCGCAACTGCTTGACGCTCTCGGCATCCAGCGCTTCGCACTCGCCGCGGCGCAGGTTGCGTGGCAGCTCGATCTTGCCGTAGCGGATGCGCTTGAGCCGGCTGACCAGAAAGCCTTGTGCGTCCCACAGCCGGCGCACTTCGCGGTTGCGACCCTCGCGGATCACCACCCGGAACCAGCTGTGGCTGCCGCCGCGGCTGATCACGGCAATTTCGTCGAAGCGGGCCGGGCCGTCATCCAGTTCCACACCGGCTTTCAGGCGCTCGATGATCTCGTCGGGCACTTCACCGTGCACGCGGCACAGGTATTCGCGCTCCATGCCGCTCTTGGGGTGCATCAGGCCATTGGCCAGCTCGCCGTCGGTGGTCAGCAACAGCAGGCCGGTGGTGTTGATGTCGAGCCGGCCCACCGCGACCCAGCGCGCGCCCTTCAATCGCGGCAATTGCTCGAACACGGTGGGACGGCCTTCCGGGTCGTCGCGGGTGGTCAGCACGCCTTCGGGCTTGTGGTAGAGCAGCACTTCGGCGTCGTCACGGCTGTCGGTGGCGACGACGAACTGCTTGCCGTCCATGACCACGCGGTCGCCGGCCTTCACGCTCATGCCGATTTCGGCCTTTGCGCCGTTGAGCTCGATCTCACCGGACTGGATGCGTTGCTCGAGCATGCGGCGCGAGCCCAGGCCGGCGTTGGCCAGCACCTTGTGTAGGCGCTCTTCCAGTGCGGGTCCAGCGGTGTCGGGGCGCGGTTCGCGCTTCAGGGTCAGAACGGATTTTTGCGGCGCAGTCATGCGCGGTACTCCTCGGTATCTTGGTCGGCAGCGTCGGATTCGACGTCCGCCATGGGGGTCGCCGCCTCGTCGACAGTGGTCGTCGGGACGACGGAAAGCGTGGCCGGATCGGCGTCGGCTTCTTCTTGTCTGGATGGAGCAGCGGACGCCTCGGCATCGGCTGCGATGGTCTTGTCGCTGGCACCTGTGGCGTTCGCAGATGCCTCGGTGTCAGTGTCGGCAGGAGGCTCGTCGGCTGTATCGGCAGCGTCGGGATCAATCGGCAGATCGCGCATAATGCGCGCGGGCAGGGGTTCCGGTTCGAAGCGCAGCTGGGGGTCTTCCATGTCGCGGATTTCCGACAGCGGTGGCAGCTGATCCAGTGACTTCAGGTTGAAATAGTCGAGAAAGGCCCGGGTGGTGCCGAACAAGGCCGGCTTGCCGGGGACATCGCGATGACCAACCACGCGGATCCATTCACGCTCTTCCATCGTCTTGATGATGTTGGAGGAGACCACCACGCCGCGGATCTGCTCGATTTCGGGACGGGTGATCGGTTGGCGGTACGCGATCAGCGCCAGGGTTTCCAGCAGTGCGCGCGAATAGCGACTGGGCCGTTCCGTCCACAGCCGCGAGATCCACGGGTGCACGTCCTGGCGCACCTGGTAGCGGAAACCGGAGGCGACCTCCTTCAATTCGATGCCGCGGCCCTCGCAGTCCCCGGCCAGCGACTCCAGTGCTTGCGCGATCTGTTTCGGGCCGACTTCCTCGTCCTCGTTGAACAGGTCGCCGAGCTGATACACGGTCATCGGCTGGGTGGAGGCGAGCACGGCGGCCTCGATGATGGGTTTGAGTTGGTCGATCTGCATGGCCTTGGGTCGGATGCCGATTCAATGTGGGGCGGTCAACAAACAGGGTTCATTCGCCGGACGATTCGATCAGTGCCGATTCGCCCGGCTGGGCGTCGTCCGCCGGCAATTCGACGAGCTCTTCGTTGTGGCTGGTCTTGGCCTTGACGTAGATCGGTGCCAGCGGCACTTCCTGCACGATCTCGATCAGCATTTCCTTGGCCAGCTCCAGCATTGCCAGAAAGGTCACCACGATGCCCGGACGGCCTTCGGCCAAGTCGAACAGATCCTCGAAGCGATGGAACGTGTCGTCTTCCAACTTGCTCAACAATTCACCCATGCGCTGGCGCACGCTGAGCGCTTCGCGCTTGATCGCGTGATGCCCGAACAGTTCGGTCCGGTGCATCACGTCTTTCAGTGCCAGCAGCAGTTCGGTCAGCTCCAGCGGCGGCGGCAACCGGATCACGTTGCGCTCGCCGACCTCGGCATGTACCACCACGCTGTCACGCTCCATGCGGGGCAGGGCCTCGATGTCCTCGGCTGCGCGCTTGAAGCGTTCGTACTCCTGCAGGCGCCGCACCAGCTCGGCACGCGGATCCTCTTCCAGCCCTTCCTCGATCGGCGGTCGCGGCAGCAGCAACCGCGACTTGATCTCGGCCAGGATCGCGGCCATCAGCAGGTATTCGGCGGCCAGTTCCAGCCGCATCACATCCCGCATTAGCTCGATGTAGGTCATGTATTGCCGGGTGATCTCGGCAACCGGGATATCCAGGATGTCGAGGTTCTGCCGGCGAATCAGGTACAGCAACAGGTCCAGCGGCCCCTCGAATGCCTCCAGGATGACCTCGAGTGCGTCCGGCGGGATGTACAGATCCTGCGGCATCTGCAACATCGGTTCGCCGCGCACGATGGCCAGCGGCATTTCCTGCTGTTGCGGTACCGAGGCAAACGTGGCGGGCGTTGCAGCGGCCTGGCTGGACTGCTCGACGACGGGTTCAGTACTCATCAATGCCTGTCATGGGGCCGTGTTCAACGGCTGGCAGTAAGTTCAACTTGGATCAAGACTGTTCGTCAGCAAGCACAACGTGCGTGTCCGTGCCCGGGATATCCGCGCTCGAATGCGACGTTGGGGGGGGTGTGCTCCCCCGGTGTTGCGTTCCTGTGCATCTTCAAAACCGAGGTGCGCTCGGCACTATCGTCACGACGGGCATGATGAAGCCACGGGTTGTGGTTCGGTCAGGCGGGTCATCAGCGAGCATGCTGCACCTGCTGCGGGTTGTCGGCCACGGCAACAGGGCAAGTCAGTGGATGAACAACTTTACGCCGCTGGCTCTGTACTGGTCGGTCTGCGTATTTCGGTGGGCGACCGTGAAGTACCGGGTGTGCCGGCTGCAGCCATGATCCACGGAACCACGCGTAGCCTGAAGAGTAACGGCAAGCTGGCGACAAGTCCAGCCACGGCGGTTGGTTACGTCGAGGTGCCGCGGCCGGACGGGTAGTTTGATCCGAGTGCATGTCGGGGATCGCGAGAGACACAGCAGGAACTTGCGCTGCAGGACAGTCGGGGTTTGGCAGACGTGTGGCGACGTATGACCCAATGTGACGCTCTGGGACAAAGACGGAGTCGGCGACAACCCGGCACGCTACGGGCATGGTTGCCGAAATGGCGCAATCGGGCTGTTTCGGGTGTTGCCGGCGCTGCCGCGGGCGACGCGGCCCGCAAGCGGGTGGCCTTGCGTGCAGTCTTAATTGATTGGCACAGCAATTGCTTCAACTGAATCGTTGGGTCGGTGGCATCGCCTGTGTGTTCCCCGGTGGCATGGGCGAACGTCCCGGGCGTTGTCGAACGATGCGGCAGAACAGATCCGTGAAAATGTTGGATATCACGTCCTTGCCCAAGGCCGGCGCAAACGCAAACAGGCGATACAACTGATGGCGATCGACAAACAGGGAAATGGCGATGGTGTGCCGGAGAAGCTCCGACCGGCGCGCATGCAGATCGAGACCACGGTGTTGATGAGCCGTCACGGGGAATCGCACCCCACCGAACTGGTGGACATTTCGGCGACTGGCGCGCTGTTGCGGCGGCCGCTGGGCTGGTCGGGTGAGGCAGGGCAGAGCTGGGTGCTCGACATGATCTTCGGGCACAACCTGCACATTCATCTGGAAGCGACGGTCGCGCGCATTTCCGACCATCACGTCGGCTTTTCCTACAGCCGCATTCCCGAAGACAAGCAGGTACCGCTGTGGAACCTGCTGGGTGGCTACGCCGACATCCTCGAGTACTGGAAAGACAGCTGAGCAAAGCGGCATGGCGACATGGCAGAAAAGCCCACATGGTTCATGCGGGCCTTTTTGCTTCCCGTCGGAGTCTCAGGCCGCGGCTTTCTTTTCGTCGCGCAGCTCGCGGCGTAGGATCTTGCCCACGTTGCTCTTGGGCAGGTCGTCACGGAACTCGATCTGCCGCGGCCGTTTGTAACCGGTCAGCCGTTCGTGGCAGAACTGCTTGAGATCGTCCACGGAGAGGTTGGGGTCCTTGCGCACGACGAACAATTTCACCACTTCGCCGGAATGTTCATCCGGGACGCCCACGGCGGCTACCTCAAGCACGCCAGGGTGTTCCATCACCACGTCTTCGACTTCGTTCGGATAGACGTTGAAACCGGACACCAGGATCATGTCCTTCTTGCGGTCGACGATATAGAAGTAGCCGTTCTCGTCCATCCGCGCGATGTCGCCGGTATGCAGCCAGCCGTCGCTACTGAGCACCTTGGCGGTCTCCTCCGGCTGCTGCCAGTAACCCTTCATGACCTGTGGACCGTGCACCATCAGCTCGCCGACCGCACCCGCCGGCAGCGGTTGCCCCTCATCGGACCAGATGGCGACGTCGGTGGAGGGCACCGGCAGCCCGATCGAACCGTTGTATTCCTTCAGGTCGAGTGGATTGATGCACACGGCCGGTGAGGTCTCGGTCAGCCCATAGGCTTCGGCCAGGGTGCAGCCGGTGATTTTTTTCCAGCGCTCGGCCACGGCGCGCTGCACGGCCATGCCGCCGCCCAGGGTCATGTGCAGGCGCGAGAAGTCCAGGTCCGCAAAGCCAGGCGTGTTGAGCAGGCCATTGAACAGGGTGTTGACGCCAGTCAGCGCGGTGAAGCCAGATGCCTTCAGCTCCTTGACGAAGCCGGGCATGTCGCGGGGGTTGGTGATCAGCCAGTTCAAACCGCCCCGGCGCGTGAACACCAGGCCGTTCGCGGTCAACGAGAAGATGTGATAAAGCGGCAGCGCGGTGATGATGACTTCCTCGCCAGCCTTGGTGCTGGCGTTGATCCAGGCATCTGCCTGCAGCATGTTTGCCACCATGTTGCCATGGGTGAGCATTGCGCCCTTGGCCACGCCGGTGGTGCCACCGGTGTATTGCAGGAAGGCGATGTCATCGTGGGTTAAGGTGATTGCCGGCAGCGGATGGGCGGCGCCCTGCGCCAGCGCATCGCGGAAGCGCACGGCCTGCGGCAGGTTGAACGCGGGCACCATCTTCTTGATGTACTTCAGCGCGAAGTTGATCAGCGCACCCTTGGGAAAACCCAGCATATCGCCGAGGCCAGTGGTGACGATGTGCTGGACCGAGGTCTGGGCCATCACCTTCTGCAGGATCGCGGCGAAATTATCGAGCACCACGATCGCCTTGGCGCCGGAATCCTCCAGTTGATGCTTGAGTTCGCGCGCGGTGTACAAGGGGTTGGTATTGACCACGATGAGACCGGCGCGCAGTGCGCCGAACAGGGCGATCGGGTACTGCATCACGTTCGGCATCATGATCGCGATGCGGTCGCCCTTGCCGAGCTTGAGCACCCCGGTGAGGAAGCCGGCGAACTGGCGACTCATGTCGTCGATCTGGCCATAATTGAACCGGCGACCGAAATTGGCGAAGGCCGGCTTGTCGCGGAAACGCCCGAATGCTTCTTCCAGCACGGCCGGCACCGACGCATATTTGTCGACGTCGATCTGCTCGGCCACGCCTGCTGGATAATTGGCCAGCCACGGACGCTTGTTGCTCATGTTCAAGTCCCCCTGCTTTAGGATGGATCGGGTGCGCTGAAGGCCACGCCATGGTTGCGGTTTCATGACGGCCACGTGTTAAACCATTGGAGCATACGCCCGCGTATAGTGGCAAGCCGCGCTCTCCTGCCCGGACGGCTCGGCGTCTACCGCGTCGAATCGGCATGGCGACAGGCGGATGGTCACCGGCGCTGTTACTCGGCAAGCTGGAAGCACGTGGTGTCGTCAGCAGGATCCTGAGGCAGCAAAAAGCCGCCCCGGTTCCGGGGCGGCTTCAGCGCAGAACCGGGATGTCAGGCTGCTTTCTTGCTCGCCAACTGGCGCAGCACGTACTGCAGGATGCCGCCGTGGCGATAGAAGTCGCGCTCCTTCGGTGTCAGCAACATCACCTTCACCGTGAACTCCTTCTTGCTGCCGTCCTCGGCAGTCGCGGTGACCTTGGCCTGTTTACCCTTGCCATCGTCGAGACCGCTGATAGAGAAACTCTCCTTGCCGGTCAGGCCCAGCGACTTCGCGTTTTCGCCGTGATTGAACTGCAGCGGCAGCACGCCCATGCCGACCAGGTTGGAGCGGTGAATGCGCTCGAAGCTCTCCGCGATCACCGCCTTGATGCCGAGCAGCAGGGTGCCCTTGGCAGCCCAGTCGCGCGAGGAGCCGGTGCCGTATTCCTTGCCGGCGAACACGACCAGCGGCGTGCCTTCCTGCTTGTACTTCATGGCCGCGTCGTAGATCGACATCTGCTCGCCGCTGGGGATGTGGCGGGTGAAGCCGCCTTCGACGCCGTCGAGCAACTGGTTCTTGATGCGGATGTTGGCGAACGTGCCACGCACCATGACGTCGTCGTTGCCGCGTCGCGAACCGTAGGAGTTGAAGTCGATCGGCTTGACACCGCGCGAGATCAGGAAGCGACCGGCCGGGGAATCCTTCTTGATCGAGCCGGCCGGCGAGATATGGTCGGTGGTGATCGAGTCGCCGAACAGCCCGATGCAGCGTGCACCGTGGATGTCCTTGACCGGGGTCAGCGCCATCGTCATGCCGTCGAAGTAGGGCGGGTTCTTGATGTAGGTTGAATCCTTGTCCCATGCATACAGTGCACCGTCGGGCGAGGCGATCGCGTTCCAGCGCTCGTCGCCCTTGAACACGTCGGCGTAGTTCCTCTTGAACATTTCCGAGGTCACCGCACCGGCCATCAGGTCGCTGATCTCCTTGTTGGACGGCCAGATGTCTTTCAGGTAGACATCCTTGCCGTCCTTGCCCTGGCCCAGTGGCTGGGTTGTCAGGTCGACGTCCAGCGTGCCGGCCAGCGCATACGCCACGACCAGCGGCGGCGAAGCGAGGTAGTTCATTTTTACCTCGGCATGCACGCGGCCTTCGAAGTTGCGGTTGCCGGAAATCACCGCCGCGGCCGTGAGGTCGCCATCGGTAATCGCCTTGCTGATGTCGTCCGGCAGCGGACCGGAGTTGCCGATGCAGGTGGTGCAGCCGTAACCGACCAGGTAGAAGCCCAGCTTGTCCAGTTCGGTCAGCAGGCCGGTTTTCTCCAGGTAGTCGGTGACCACCTTGGAGCCTGGTGCTAGCGACGTCTTCACCCACGGCTTGGACTTCAGGCCCAGCGCCGCGGCCTTCTTCGCCAGCAGACCCGCACCGAGCATGACCGCCGGATTGGAGGTGTTCGTGCACGAGGTGATCGCGGCGATGACCACGGAACCGTCCTGCACATCAAATTCCTCGCCATGGCGCAGCACCTGCTGGCTACGCGGGTTGGCGCTGGATTCGCGACCGACCGCGGTAGCGCCGAGGTTGGCGTGGAAGTTCTGTTTGACGTCGGACAGCAGCACGTGGTCCTGTGGGCGTTTGGGACCGGCCATCGACGGTTTCACGCTGGCCAGGTCCAGCTCCAGCGTGACGGTGTAGTCGGCCGGCGGGGTATGCTCGTCGTGCCACAGGCCCTGTGCCTTGGCGTACGCCTCTACCAGCGCAATGCGCTCCTCGCTGCGACCGGACAGGCGCAGGTATTTCAGCGATTCGGCATCGATCGGGCTGATCGCGCAGGTGGCGCCGTATTCGGGCGACATGTTGCCGAGCGTGGCACGGTCGGCCAGCGCCAGGTGCTTCAGACCCGGGCCGAAAAATTCGACGAACTTGCCGACCACGCCTTCGCGGCGCAGCAGTTCGGTCACGGTGAGCACCAGGTCGGTGGCGGTGGCGCCTTCGGACAGCTTGCCCAGCAGTTTCATGCCGACCACCTGCGGAATCAGCATCGACGACGGCTGGCCAAGCATGGCGGCTTCCGCCTCGATGCCGCCCACGCCCCAGCCGAGCACGCCCAGGCCGTTGACCATGGTGGTGTGCGAGTCGGTGCCGAACAAGGTATCCGGGTAAGCCCACAGCTGGCCGTCGACTTCAGTGTCCATGACTACCCGTGCGAGGTGCTCCAGGTTCACCTGGTGCACGATGCCGGTGCGCGGCGGCACCACCTTGAAATCGGTCAGCGCTTTCTGGCCCCAGCGCAGGAAGCTGTAGCGCGCCTGGTTGCGCTGGAATTCGATCGCGACGTTCTTTTCCAGCGCGTCTTCGCTGCCGAACACGTCCACCTGCACCGAATGATCGATCACCAACTCGGCCGGCGACAGCGGGTTGATCAGCTTCGGGTCGCCGCCGAGCGTCTTCATCGCATCGCGCATCGCCGCCAGGTCGACCACGCACGGTACACCGGTGAAGTCCTGCAGCAGCACGCGCGCCGGCATGAACGATATTTCGGTGTCCGGTTCCTTCTTCGCGTCCCAGTTCGCGACTGCCTCGATTTCCTTCGAAGTCACGTCGGTGCCGTCCTCATGCCGTAGCAGGTTCTCCAGCAGGATCTTCATCGAGTACGGCAGCCGCTTCAGATCGAAGTGCTGACCGAGCTTGGTCAGGCTGGCAAAGGCATAGCTCTTGCCATTGACTTCGAGGGTATCGCGGACGGAAAAAGTGTCTTTCATGGTGTTGCTCCTGGCTGAATCCTGCGGCTGGGATGAATGGCAAGCGTGTTGCAGAGGGGTGCTGACCGGGCGAAACGGCAATTATCGCTCAAACATGGTGCGCCTGGCGTAGAGGAAACTTCGTGCGAGGCCGAACGCCTGCCAGGTCCTCGCGCCGGTTAGACTTCGCTTCCTGGCCAGGAAGTCGCTGTGCGCCAGACAGCTTGCCCGTGATCCGGACTCCAGACAAACGCCTTTGACGACATGCAGCGTTCGATGATTTCGACCAACCTCGCCGCCGTCTCGCTGCGCGACCTCGCGCTGGTGCAGGCTGTCCATCGCCAGGGCAGCTTCAACAGTGCGGCGCGTGTCATGCACATCAGTCCGTCCGGCCTGTCGCACCAAGTGCAGAAGGTCGAGCAGGCCCTGGGCGCACCCTTGTTCGAACGCGGTGGTCGTCGGGTGGTGGCCACGGCCGGCGGCCAGCGCCTGCTGCTGCAGATCGATGCGGTGCTGGCCGCCGCCGAGCATTTGCAGCAGCTCGCCCGCGCTGGCGAAGTGGCCTTCGGTGGGGCATTGCGGCTTGGCGTGCCGGCCTCGCTCGGGCCGTATCTGCTGCCACACTTGATCGCGCCGTTTCCACAGCACTTCCCGGGTGCGCGGTTGAGTATCTCCGAGGGCAAGCCGCGCGGCCTGCTGCGCCGTTTGCGCGAAGGCGAACTGGACGCCGTACTGGCGCCGCCAGCTGCTGCCGTCAGCGGGATCGGCATACGTCCACTTTTTTTCGAGCCGTGGGAGCTGATGCTGCGCTCGGATCACCCCCTGGCTGGGCAGCGCAGCATCGGGCTCGATCAACTCGATCCAGCCGAAGCCATCTTGATGGCGGAAAGCCATGCCGACGGACTGGATGGTGACGAACATGGCCATGTGCAGGACGTCAGCCTGGAGAGCCTGGCGGCCCTGGTCGGCCTGCGCGGCGGCTATGCGCTGGTTCCCGCACTGGCACACGAGCGGCTGGCCTCAATGCCCGGCATCGTGCAGGCAAAGCTCAAGGGGCCGGCCAGTGGCCGCGAAATCGCCTTGTACTGGCGTGACGCCTCGCCCTGGCACGACGACCTGCAGGCGTTTGCGGAACTGCTGCGCGAGCTGGCACGGCAGCGCCCGGGTCTGCGGGTGCGCAGCACGGGCGCGTGATGCCGACCCGCCAGAGCGCCCGCTAAGGCAGTTGGAGGTTGCGTGCGGCCGTCTCGTAGCGCTCGATCACGTCATCAACTCCGATCAGATCCATCACCCCGGGCTTTTCAATCTTGCTGCCCCAGGGAATCTCGCTGGCTGGCTTGCCCAGGTACTTGCGGGCAGCCGCGTCGTACTTGTTCACGCACCAGCGCCGGTCGGAGTAGGGGCCGGATCGATCCGGGTTGCTGGCCGCATGCAGGCCAAGCACGCGCGTGCCTACGCTGTTGGCCATGTGCATCGGTCCCGAGTCGGGGCCCAGCAGCAGTTGCGCCCGCGTGAACAGCGCCATCAGCTTCTTCAGGGTGTCCTTGCCGGTGAGGTCGAGCGGCTGGTGCCGACACGTTGCGAGCACCGCATCGGCCATCGCCCGCTCGGTCGCCGACGAGCCGCCGATCAACGCCACCCGCCAACCGCGCGAGGCGACGTGATCCATCACTGCGGCATAGCGCTCGGGCCGCCAATTGCGCAGCACATGGCTGGAGGTCGGACTGACCAGCAAGGTCGGTGTGTCCCCCGGCAATTGGTCGGCAGCCCAGGCATGCGCCTCGTCGGGAATGGGAATGTCCCAGCGCACGGTCGTCTGCTGCAGGCCCAGCGGCTCGCAGAAACTGCCAATGGCATCGAGCACGTGTTCGCCGCTGCGTGCCGGGATGCGCTCGTTGATGACCAGGCCGTGCAGATCCTTCGCTCGGGCGCGGTCGTAGCCGATGCGACGAGTGGCCCTGATGCGCAGGCTCAACAGGTTCGAGCGCATGGCCACCTGCATCTGCAGCAGCGCATCGAAGCGTCGCCCGCGCAGGGCGGCATGCACCGCGCGCATGCCATCCCAACCCGCCGCCTTGTCGAAGGTGATGAATTCGACGCCGGGTAGGTCCCCGACCAGCTTGCGTTCGAGTTTGCCGACGATCCAGGTCAGTGATGTCTGCGGCCATGCCTGCTGCAGAGTGCGCAGCAATGGCACGACATGGGTGACATCACCGATGGCGGATGTGCGCAACAGGCAGATGGAAGCAGGATGGGTCATGGGGCTGGGTTAGAATCCGTGGTCGATCACCAGGCATGATGATGCACGAACGCATGCAGCAAGACGCCCGCGGCGCGATTCTGTGCGACGCCGCGGGGCCACCACAAGTCGGAGATGACTGGTTTGCGCCCGATTACTGGCGTGCGCGCAACGCCCTACGTGTGCAGGCGGGTGGCCGCGGCGGCGTGGCGATCATCAAAACCCCGCTTGGCGATTGCGTATTGCGCCACTATCGACGCGGCGGCTTGGTTAGGGCGCTGCTGGGCGATCGCTATCTTTGGACTGGCGCCGACCGGACGCGGCCGTTCAGGGAGTTCCGGTTGCTGGCGGAAATCGCCCGACTGGGGTTGCCCGGGCCGCTGGTGGTCGCGGCGCGCTACCAACGGCAGGGCCTGTTTTACCGCGCCGACCTGATTACCCAGCGCATCGCCGAGGCACAGACGCTTGCCGAATGCCTGGCTGCGCGGCGTCTCGATCACGCGCTGGCCGGGGAAGTCGGAGCGGTAATCGGGCGCTTTCACCGCGCCGGCATCTGGCATGCGGATCTGAACGCACACAACATCCTGGTGTCGTCTGCCGGTCTGCACTTGATCGACTTCGATCGCGGTCGGCAGCGTATCCCGGCCGCGGCATGGCAACGCTCCAACCTGCGGCGCCTGCGACGATCCCTATTCAAGCTCGGTGCCGCCAGCGAAAGTGAAGCGCAGTTCGAACAGGATATCTGGCAACCACTGTTGCATCACCATGAGCGCACACTGACGTCATGAACTGGCATCTGCATTTCCTCGGAGTGGGCGCGGCGCACGCCGCGGCGCTGGGCTCCTCCGCGATGGTATTGGAGCGCGCGGGCCAACCCGTGCTGCTGGTCGACTGCGGCCCCGACACGCTCGATCGCTATACGGCGGCTTACCACGCCTTGCCGCCGGCCCTGTTCATCACGCATACCCATATGGATCACGTGGCCGGGCTCGAGCAGCTGTTCTTCAAGCTGTGGTTCGATCCCGATCGCCGCGGCAACACCCGATTGTTCGCCCATGCGGCCCTGATCCCGTGGCTGCAGGCGAGGGTGGCCGATTATCCCGGTGCGCTGGCCGAGGGCGGCGTGAACTTCTGGGAGGCGTTCCGATTGGTGCCGTGCACGCGCGGTTTCTGGTTGGACGGCTTGTGGTTCGACATCTTCGCTACCCGACACCATGCGCCAGGCACGTCTTATGGTCTGGCGCTGGAGGGAAGTTTCGCCTTCACCGGCGATACTCGCCCGATCCCCGAGGTGCTTGCGCGATACAGCGGTGGCGACATGGTGATCGCGCACGATTGTAGCCTGGTCGGTAATCCCTCGCACACCGGCATCGACGACATCGAGCGCGAGTACTCCGATGATCTGCGCTCGCAGTTGCTGTTGTACCACTACGGCAGCGCTGCCGACGGCGATGCGCTGGCCGCGCGCGGTTACCGCGTTGCCGCCAAAGATCAGCGAATCGCCGTGGCTGCGCCCTCGTCAGCGCGAGTTGACGCCGGTTGAAGTGGGCACGTTTTTCGCTTGCCTGCCCGCGGCCTTGCAGCTATTCTTCCGCTTCTTTGCCGGGCGACGTTCGCGCGGCAAAGGCGGTTTCATCCATGTGGAGAGGTGTCCGAGTGGTTGAAGGAGCACGCCTGGAAAGTGTGTATACGGCTTATACCCGTATCGCGGGTTCGAATCCCGCCCTCTCCGCCAGTTTCGCAGTAAATGCGACAGCCTGAAGCTGGCGCAACAACAAAACAACCAAGCGCCAGCGCTTGACGTCCATGGTGGCCCCGTCGGTCCCCCCGCGACGATAGTTCGCAAACTCCGCCAGGTCCGGAAGGAAGCAACGGTAGCGAATGATTCGGGTGCCGGGGTGTGGCTGGCGGGGCTGCCGCCATTTCGGACCAGCCGTTTGCTGACTTGCGCGCGCCGACTTGGCACAATCGACCTTTGTCCCCACGTTGGTAGCCATGTCCTATCAAGTACTCGCCCGCAAGTGGCGCCCGCGCAAGTTCGCCGAACTGGTTGGGCAGGAACACGTGGTGCGCGCACTGACCCATGCGCTGGATACCGGGCGCATGCATCACGCCTACCTGTTCACCGGCACCCGCGGTGTCGGCAAGACCACGATTGCGCGCATCTTCGCCAAGTCGCTGAACTGCGAGCGCGGTCAGTCGGCGGATCCCTGCGGCGAATGCTCGGTATGCACCGCCGTGGACGAAGGGCGTTTTGTCGACCTGCTGGAGATCGACGCGGCCAGCAACACCGGCGTGGACGATGTGCGTGAGGTGATCGAGAACGCACAATACGCGCCGTCGCGAGGCCGTTTCAAGGTGTACCTGATCGACGAGGTGCACATGCTGTCGAAGAACGCGTTCAATGCGTTGCTGAAGACACTGGAAGAGCCCCCACCGCACGTGAAGTTCCTGCTGGCTACGACCGATCCGCAGAAGCTGCCGGTGACGGTGCTGTCGCGCTGCCTGAAGTTCAATCTCAAGCGCTTGCTGCCCGAGCAGATCTCCGGCCAGATGCGCCACATCCTGGCCGCAGAGAACATCAGCTACGAGGACAGTGCAATCGGCGAGCTGGCGCGTGCGGCCGACGGCTCGCTGCGCGACGGCTTGTCATTGCTGGATCAGGCCATTGCGTACGGCGGCGGTGCGCTGCATGCGGATGACGTGCGCACCATGCTTGGCAGCGTGGCGCGCGGGCAAGTGCTCGGCGTGCTGGATGCGCTGGCAGACGGTAATGGCGATCGATTGCTCGCCGAATGCACCCAGATCGCCTCGTACTCGCCGGATTTCGGCGGCGTGCTGGACGATGTCGCCAGCGTGCTGCACCGGCTGCAGCTGATCCAGCTGGTTCCCGGCTATCGGCCGGAACAGGACGGCGACGACGATACCGTACTGGCGGCGCTTGCCGAGCGGATCCCTGCGGAAGACGTGCAGTTGTATTACCAGATCGCCACCGCGGGTCGGCGTGATCTCCTGCTGGCGCCGGATGCGCGCACTGGCTTCGAGATGGCGCTGTTGCGCATGCTGGCGTTCCGACCGGGCGATGCTGCGCCGGTTGAACGCGTAGCGCGACCGGCACCGGCAGGTCGCGCAGCGGCGAGCGCGCCGAGGCGCGCATCCTCCAGGCAGACTCCACCTGCCAGGGCGCCAGCTGCTGCGCCCCGCCAGCAGGCCTCGTCTGCGTTACTGACTGCTGCACCGATGCCGAACAGCGCTGCGCCCGCGCCGATGACACGGGATGCGAATGGTCTGCCGGATTGGGAGGCACTGATCGAGCGCGCCGGCCTGCGCGGCCCGTTCAGCGTGCTGGCGCAGAATGCCGTACTGCGCGAGCGCGATGGCCAGACCCTGGTGCTGGCGTTGCAGCCCACGCACATGGGCATGGCCGTCGAGCCGATGGTCAGCCAGATGGAAGAGCGCATCGGCGAGGCGATGGGGGAGCGTATCCGCCTGCGCTTCGTCAACCAGAGCCAGGCGGCGACAGCGCAGACCCCGGCAGCACGCGCCGCGCAGGCACGCGACAGCGCGCAGGCTGCGGCCGAACAGGCCATCGAGGACGATCCGCTGGTGCAGACCTTGAAACGCGATTTTGGCGCGCGCGTGGTGCCGCAATCGGTCAAACCCTTGAGCAGTGAACCCGGAGCCATATGATGAAAGGACAGATCGGTCAGTTGATGCAGCAAGCCCAGCGCATGCAGGAAGACATGAAGCGTGCGCAGGAGGAACTCGCCAAGCTCGAAGTTACCGGCAGCGCCGGCGGCGGCCTGGTCAGCGTGGTGATGACCGGTACCCACGAGGTGCGTCGGGTGCAGATCGATCGGCAGACTTTCGCCGATGACCCCGAAATGGCCGAGGATCTGGTCGCCGCCGCCGTCAACGACGCGGTGAATAAGGTGGCCCAGGCCAGCAAGGACAAGCTCGGCGGGGTCACTGCCGGAATGAACCTGCCGGCCGGCTTCAAGATGCCGTTTTGAGGCCGGGAATCGGAAATAGGGCGGCGGAAATGGTAAAGGCAGAGCGCGGTGGCTCATGCTCTCGATCTTCCGATTCCCCATTCTCCATTCTCTATTCCCGGACAAAAGCCAATGAACGGCTCTCCCCTCCTTGCCGAACTGATCGAAGCGTTGCGCTGCCTGCCTGGCGTGGGCGGCAAGAGTGCGCAACGAATGGCGTTCCATTTGCTGGAGCGCGAGCGCGAGCGCGGTTTGAAACTCGCCAGCGTGATGGCGCAGGCGATGGAGCGGATCGGTCATTGCAAGCGTTGCCGCAACTTTAGCGAGGATCCGTTGTGCACACTGTGTGCCAGCAGCAGTCGTGATCGTCAGGTGATGTGCGTGGTGGAGTCACCGACCGAGCTGGCGGCGATCGAGCAGGCCACCGGTTACCGCGGCCAGTATTTCGTGCTGATGGGCCACCTGTCGCCGCTGGACGGACTGGGGCCGGAAGAACTGGGGCTGGCGCAGCTCACCGAGCGCCTGGGCGAGGGCGAAATCGAGGAATTGATCATAGCCACCAATCCCACGGTAGAGGGCGACGCGACCGCACACTACTTGGCCCAGCTGGCACGTGCAGGCGGCGTACGACCGACCCGGCTCGCCTACGGCGTACCCTTGGGTGGCGAACTTGAATACGTCGACCGCAACACGCTGGCGCATGCGTTCGGCGGCCGACAGTTGCTGGACTGAATCGGCCATGGTTGATTCGAATCATCAAAAGGAGCCAAGCATGAGCGAGACCATTTTCAGCAAGATCATCCGCCACGAGATTCCCGCCGATATCGTCTACGAGGACGCTGATGTACTCGGGTTTCGTGACGTGAACCCGCAGGCGCCGGTGCATGTGCTGTTCATCCCCAAGCAAGCGCTGGCCACACTCAACGACGCCACGCCCGAGCAGGCGTCGTTGCTGGGCAAATTGCTGCTGGCGGCGGCAGCTTACGCCAAACGGGAAGGCCTTGCCGAACGGGGTTATCGCGCCGTAATCAATTGCAACGAGGATGGCGGTCAGACCGTGTTCCACATTCACGTGCACTTGTTGGCCGGCCGGAAAATGCATTGGCCACCGGGCTGAGCCTGATGCGCAAGAGGCGCACTAAGAAAACGCCGGCTTGCGTACCCAGGAATTTCTACGGCCCACGCTGCTAGTAGCGGTAACCCCACGGGCCGCCCCAGTAGGGATAATCCCACGGGCTGCCCCAGTACGGGCCGAAGCCCGGACCCCAGAATGGGTCATAGTAGCCTGGCGGATAGGCAGCGTAGACTTGGCGTTTGGGCCACAGGTAGACCACGTTGGCCTCGACTCGCGGGTAGGGGTAATCGTAGTCGCCGATCTTCTTGGTCACGGTGCCGTGTAGCGTACCAGTCACGGTCAACTCGCGTCCGTGGGTGAACACCTCAGGATCGTAGAAACCGGTACGGCAGGCGACGAAGCGCCCCTCGTTTTCACCGGCATTGCCCGGCTTGGGTCGCGCCTGGCTGTCCAGCGGGCGCGAAAGCACGTAGAAGCAGGTTTGCTGCAAACCAGGCTCAGTCTTGATGATCTCGCCACCCCAACGCACCTGGGTGCCGCCGGCGCCACCCTGTTGCGCGCTGGCGGTGGTGACGTTGGCGTAATTACCTTGCAGCGGCTTGGGAATCGTCGCGCAACCGCCCAGCACGGCAATGGCGGCGACGAGAGTGAGCGGGCGGTACAGAGGCATGAGGGTTTCTCCGTCAGTATCGATGGCATTCGCCATCGCGTTGATATTCATTTGACCACGTTCTTCACCCGAAAATCCCGCACGGCGCGCCGAAATACATGGACCGATTCAGGCGGCGCTTCGTCATGAGCGTAGCGCAGATCCAGATAACGTCTCGTCAATGCCGCCAGTTCTTCGCGCTGCGATGGCAGCGCCCGCGCCGCACGACTCAGGTAGTGCTGCGGGCCTTCTCCAACGTGGCGCGCAAGACGCCTGCGAGCCAGCTTGCGTTCCAGTTCCCGTAGCGCCTGGCGCAGCGGATCGCGTGATTGCCGCCGCAGCAGCGCCCAGGCCAACCCGATGGCGATGAACAGCGTGGTACCGATCGCAAGCAGCACGCCGAGAGTCGTCGTATCGGTGTCGCGGATACCGAAAGGCGTCAACAGGCTGCGCTGGCGAAGCGCATCAAAACCGGTAACGGCCTGATCCCACCATCGGTTGACAACATCCCAGCGATTCCTGAAATCCTGCAGCCAGTCGCGGTGGTACCAGCCCAGCTGGTCGCCGGCGGCCGCCGCCGCTCCCAGGCTGACCCGTTCCGGTCGCACCGCGGCGGTGGGATCGACCCGCACCCAGCCACGCCCGGCCAACCACACCTCGCTCCAGGCGTGCGCGTCGGAGTTGCGTACCAGCAGGTAGTCACCCAGCTTGTTCCAGTACCCGCCCTGGTAGCCGGTGACCACGCGCGCGGGGATACCTGCCGCGCGCATCAAGACGGTGAATGCCGATGAATAGTGCTCGCAGAAGCCTTCCCTGGTGTCGAACAGGAAATCGTCCATCGCATCACGACCCAGCGGCGCCGGCGCCAGCGTGTAACGAAATCCGCCGTCATGGAATAGGGCGAGCGCGGCACGCACGATCGCGGCATCGTCGTTGCCGTAGCGCTGGCGCCAAGACCGGCCCAGCGCGAGCGTGCGCGGATTGAAGCCGGCGGGAAGCTGCAGCCAGCGGCGACGATGTTCGCCGAGCTGGGGTTCGAGTTCGTATTGGGTGGCCGAACTAAGCGTATAGGTGAGCGCATCGTCGACCGGCGTGGCCGCCATCACCACGCGATCCCGGCGCATTGATGCGCCCGCTGGCGCCGCAATCGGCACGTCCAGCGTGGGAAGTACGTGTTGCTGCGTGGGCAGCAGCCTGACGTGGTATTGCACGGCATGTGCGACAACCAGTGCCGCCGGTGGCAAGTTGGCCACGTCGCGGTAGGTCCAGCTGACGCCGTCATAGCGGGCCATCACATAGGCCCGGAAATAGCGCTGGTCGGGCGGTGGTGGCGCGCCGTCGAAACTGACTCGCATGGCCGGGTGGTCATCGGTGAGCAATTCGATGAAGCCGCCTGGGCTCATGTGATCGCTGAGCCCGCTGCGTGCCTGGTCCTGGGAAGGCGCACCCCACAAGGGTGTGCTCAGTCGCGGAACCAGCAAGAAGGCCAGCAGGGCCAGCGGCAGCGCCGCTGCCAGCAGCGCGAGCGGGGCCAGCAGACTGCGTGGCATGCTCGTGGGCGCCTGCGCAGGTTCCAGTGCGCGCAGGGTCGCCAGCGCCGGCAGCAAGCCGAGCGCGACCACCACCGTGCTGAGCAGTCCCTGGTCGAACAGCAGTGCGGTCATCAGGGTGAAGCAGGTGAAGCCGACCGCGACCCGCACGTCGCGGCTGGTTTCGGTCTCCAGCAGTTTGAGGATCAACAACCCGATTGCCAGCGCGGTACCCGGGGCGCGCCCGAACAGGTTGCCGTACTGCGCGATCACGGCCAGGGTCAGCAAGGCCAGCAAGGGCAACTTGATCCAGCGGGGAACGCGGCCGGTTCGCTGCCGTCGTTGCCACCAGCGCCAGCCCAGCGCGAACGCCAGCGCCAGGCTGAGCCACCATGGCAAGTGCGCGGCGTTCACGGCCAGCACGAAGGCCATGCTCAGGCTCAACAGGTCGAAGCTGCGTTGTCCGACCGTTGCGGCAGCGGGCCGGCGCACCGCGACCGGGGTCATGGCAGGCACGCCAACGCATCCATGCAGCGCGCGTAGTGCAGTGCGCCGCTGCCACTGCCGATCTCGTTGCCGGGCAACCACAGGCTGAAGCTGCGCCGTTGTTGCTGCGCTTCGTTCAACCAGCGTGCCAGCCGTGCGATGCGCGCCTCGTCGCTCAAGCCATGCAATTGACGCCAGTCAAGCTGCCACTGCGGCTGGCTCTGCGGCTGCTCGAAATCCTTCACCAGCAGGCTGTCGTGGCGGGCGCTGGCTTTCCACGCGACATGCCGCTGCGGATCGCCTGCCTGGTAGTCGCGTAGCGTGGCCAGTTCCTCGCCGCGGTGCAGCCGCATGTGACGGGCGTCGTCGGCCGCGGCCCGCGGTGTGGGTCCGGACAATTCCGGGCGTGGCCACACCAGAACCGACTGGGTGGGGTGCAACCAGCTCCAGGCGCGAAACATGCCCAGCGGCCAGCTGCTCCACAGGCGCAGTCGTGGCAAAGACAGCCAGCCGCGGAACTCGGTCGGCAGCGCCAGCTTCACCAGGGCGGCAGCGCGGCCATCCATGGCGAACGCCGCACCGGCGTCGCCCAGATCCAGCCGGATCGCACTGCGCGGCCGGCCGGATTGAAGCGTGAAAGTGAGTTCGATCGACTCGCCGGCTACGGCATGACCGGCGCGAACCTGTTCAAGGCGCAGGCCGTCGATGCTGCGGAACGCCACCAGCATGCTGGCCGCGCTCGCCGCGCCCAGCAGGCAGGTAAGCAGTAAAGCGGCATTGTTGTTGTAGTTCAGTGCACCGACCAGCATCACCAGCAGCAGTACGGAAAAGCCGAGTCCGAAACCGGTCGGCACGATATAGATGCGGCGCCGGTGCAGCTCGATCGGCAGGCTTTCGGGGCGCCGATAGCGGGTGAGCGCCGGCAACCGCCGTTCGGCCCAGCCTTGCAGGCGGTGCGACAAGCCAGGCATCAGTCCACCGCCACCTCGGTCAGCAGCTGTCGCGCCAGGGTGTCGCCATGGGCGCCACGTGCCGGCAGCAGTCGATGGGCGGCCAGTGGCACGAACAACGCCTGGATGTCTTCCGGCAACACGTGGCGGCGACCGCTGAGCATGGTCCAGGCGCGGGCAGCATCGAGCAGGGCCAGGCCGGCGCGGGGCGACAGGCCTGCGCGGATGTCGGCATGGCGCCGGCTGGCCGCCAGCAGCGCCTGCAGATAGTCGAGCAGGGCGTGGCTGGCGGTGATCGACTGCGCCTGCCCGTGCAAGGCGAGCAGGGCGGCTGCATCGAGTTGCGGCACGAGTTGGGCCAGCAGGTCGCGCCGAGCACTGCCGGTCAGCAGCGCACGCTCGGCAGTGGCGTCCGGATAGTCCAGCGACAAGCGCAGCATGAAACGATCCAGTTGCGAGTCGGGCAGCGGAAACGTACCGTTGAGGTCAAGCGGATTCTGCGTGGCGACGACGAAGAACGGCTGTGCCAGCGCATGGGTCTGACCATCCATCGTGACCTGGTTTTCGGCCATGGCCTCGAGCAAGGCGCTTTGCGTCTTGGGGCTGGCGCGGTTGATTTCGTCGGCCAGCAACAATCCGGTGAAGATCGGTCCGGGATGGAAGCGGAACTGCCCGGTCTCACGCTCGTACACGCTCACGCCGATGATGTCCGACGGCAGCAGGTCGCTGGTGAACTGCACACGCTGGAAGTCCAGCCCGAACGTGGCGGCCAGTGCATGCGCCAGCGTGGTCTTGCCTACCCCCGGCACGTCTTCGAGCAGCAGATGACCACCGGCGATGATGCAGGTGAAGGCGAGTTTCACCTGGCGCGGCTTGCCCAGTAGCACGCGGTTGACCTGAGCAATCGCGGTATCCAGTCGCTGCTGCAGTAGTTCGTCATGTGGCTGGCTGATGGCGGACATGCTTCCTTCGATCATGGAGTGGCTTCGTGCATGCAATGCATGGGAATGAACCCGCAGTGTAGCTGTCGCCAACAGGTTCCATCAGGGCATGGGCAGGCCCGCTGCGCGTAGCAGCCGAGCCAGCGCGATCAGCGGCAGGCCGATCAGGGCGCTCGGATCGTGACTGTCGATCGCCTCGAACAGGCTGATGCCGAGCCCCTCGCACTTGAAGCTGCCGGCGCAGTCCAGTGGTTGTTCACGTTCGACGTAACGCTCGATCTCCGCCGGCTGCAGCACTCGAAAATGCACCTGCGTGTGATCGACGTGGGTTTGCCGTCGGCCATGGCGAGCGTCAAGCAGGCATAGTGCGGTATGAAAGTGCACGCTGCGGCCTGAGCTGGCGGCGAGCTGGGTGCGCGCACGCGCGCTGCTGCCGGGCTTGCCCAGGATCAAGCCGTCGACCTCGGCGACCTGGTCGGAGCCGATCACCAGCGCATCGCCGTATCTGCGCGCTACCGCGTCGGCCTTGGCGCTGGCCAGCCGCAACGCGCGTGCGGCGGGCGCTTCGTTCGGCCGGGGCGACTCGTCGGTATTTGGCGCGGCCTGTTCGAAATCCGGCAACAGGCGGCGCAACAGCTCGCCGCGGTAGCGAGAGGTCGATCCGAGCACGATGCGCGGTGGTGCGGGCAGCATGGGCATCAACCGTCTGACTCGCGTCGGATCTGTTCACGCATGGCGCTGTTCAGGTCGGTCTGTGCCTGGCTCAGTGCCTGCAACAGGGGTAGCAGGCGGTCACGGGCATCGCGCATCGAGGCGGCCGCTTCGTCGAGCTCGTGCTGGCTGGCAGCGGCGGAACGGTCGCGGATCCACAGCCGCTGCTGCAACAGCGCGCGCAAGCCGGCATCGACGGCGTGTCGCGCGTCCTGTTCGCTAGCGGCGGGCAAATCCGGGTTGAGCGACATTACCGCGTGCGCCTGTTGCAGGCCGGAGCGGCAAGTCTTCAGATCCGCTTCCAGCCGGTCGGCCAGGTCGAGCAGGTTGCGAATGCGGCTGTTGTGACGATTCTGACGCCGGCGCAACAGCAGTGCGCCGCTTGCCAGCGCGATCAGGATCACGAAACAGGCGACCACGCCGAGTGCGAAGTAGGAATTCAAGGGCAATCATTCAGGGTGTGGAGCGTCAAGTCTGCCGCATCGGCGACGGATCAGGCAAAATACCCGCTGGAGGCACGGGTGTTGACGTTTATGAAGTCTCGTTTATTGACTTTCCGCCGTGGCAAAACTATCATTTCATGACTATGTCCGTGACGCTGCCAGAGTCCGTGGACGCTTGGCGCATGGTCTCGGCGCGGCGTTCGTTCGAAGGAACGCTGGCTATCGCAAGCCTGCGGCGCCTGTGCGAGGCGCTGGCAAGTTCCGATGGCGAAGTGAGCTTCGAGCTGGATTTCGGTCGCGACAGCCTCGGGACGAGCTACGTGGATGTTCGTGCGAGCGCGCCGTTGACCCTGACCTGTCAGCGTACGCTTGAGCCTTTCGTGTTGCCGGTGGCGCTGCAGACCCGGTTGGGGCTGATCGGCCAGGAGAGCGACGAGGCGGGCTTGTCGCCGGAGTATGAAGCGTTGCTGGTGGCCGGTGACGGTCGTCTGCGTCCAGCCGATGTGATAGAGGACGAATTGTTGTTGGTGCTGCCGCTGGTTCCGGTCAACCCGGATAGCAGCCTGCCCGACGAAGTGACAGATCACCATCCGATGGGGGATCCCGTTGGCGAGGAACGTTCCGAGAATCCGTTCGCGGTATTGCGTGAACTGAAGAAATAACCGTCGGCCCGGATCGACTGGTCCGGGGCGTTCGATACAAGATCATTCCGATTCAATTCACCACGTTTCAGTTGGAGAACTACCATGGCAGTTGCCAAGAGCCGCCGTACCCCGTCCACCCGCGGCATGCGGCGTGCACACGATTCGCTGAAGACCGTGCAGCTGTCCACGGACCCCACCAGCGGCGAGGTGCATCAGCGCCACCACGTCACCAAAGACGGTTACTATCGCGGCAAGAAAGTGATCGAGTCGAAGGCGGCGGTGTCGGTCGAGGATTGACCGGTTGCCGGAATCCCACGGGGGTTCCCACCGGACGATCATGCGAAACGGCGCGGCGACGCGCCGTTTCGCTTTCCGGATAGTTGGCACGTAACGTAATGGTCTGCGGTCGCCAGCCGGCTGTCGCCCCCCAGTCTTCGCCGACGGAAAACCGAATGACCCAGCTCTACACCCGCATCATCGCCACCGGCAGCGCCTTGCCCGAGCGCATTGTCACCAACGCCGATCTGGAGAAGATCGTCGATACCAGCGACGAATGGATCCGCACCCGCACCGGCATCCGCCAGCGACACATCGCCGCCGATGGCGAGACCACCGGCGACCTGGCGTTGCGCGCCGCGCAGAACGCGCTGGAGGCAGCTGGTGTCAAGGCATCCGAACTCGACCTGATCGTACTCGGCACGACCACGCCTGACATCATTTTTCCGTCTACTGCCTGTCTCGTGCAGCACCGCCTCGGTGCGAACGGCTGCGCGGCGTTTGACGTCAATGCGGCCTGCTCGGGGTTTGTCTATGGGCTGGGGATTGCGGACAAATTCGTTCGCAGCGGGCAGTCGAAAAAAGTGCTGGTGATCGGCGCCGAGACGCTGACCCGCATGGTCGACTGGGGTGAGCGCGAGACCTGCGTGCTGTTCGGCGATGGTGCCGGTGCGGTAGTGCTGGAGGCGTCTAGCGAGCCGGGAATCCATGCCACTTGCCTGCATGCCGACGGCGGACACAAGGACTTGCTGTACAACCCGGTGGGCGTCTCGGTGGGTTTCACGGACGAGCCCAACCACGGCGTGCGCATTCACATGGCCGGCCGGGAGGTGTTCAAGGTCGCGGTCAAGACCCTCGACTCGCTGGTCGGTGAGACGCTCGAGGCCGCCGGCTTGCAAGAGTCGGATATCGACTGGCTGATTCCGCACCAGGCCAACCTGCGCATCATCGAGGCCACCGCCAAGCGGCTGAAGATATCCATGGACCGGGTGATCGTCACGGTCGACAAACACGCCAATACCTCTTCCGGATCGGTGCCGCTGGCGTTGGACTACGCGGTGCGTTCGGGCAAGGTACAGCGCGGCCAGAACCTGTTGCTGGAGGCGTTCGGCGGCGGTTTCACCTGGGCTTCGGCGCTGCTGCGCTACTGACTGGCAAGCCGGTTGGTCGATCCGGATGGTGCCGCTCCTGTGGGCAGGACCGTCCTGTCGGTGCCGGAGTCCTCGAATACAGCTGCGTATGGCTGGCGATACATGCCACCATGCTGGCTTCCGCTCACAGGGAATCAGCGCTTCCATGAGTCCAGACTCAACTTCGCTTGCCTTTGTCTTTCCCGGTCAGGGTTCGCAATCGGTCGGTATGCTGCTCGCTCTGGCCGCAGCCCATGCCGAGGTGCAAGCTGCTTTCGACGAGGCTTCGCAGGGCGCCGGGCTCGATCTGTGGGCGATGAGCCAGCACGGGCCTGAGGATAAGCTCAATCGTACCGAGAACACCCAGCCCGCGCTGCTGGCGGCCGGCGTAGCAGTATGGCGGGTGTGGCAAAAGGTGGGAGGGGCGCCGCCGGCGCGGTTGTCCGGCCACAGCCTCGGCGAGTACAGCGCGCTGGTTTGCGCCGGTGCCGTGTCGCTGCATGACGCGGCAGTCCTTGTGGCCGCGCGCGGTCGCCTGATGCAGGCGGCAGTACCTGCCGGCGTCGGTGCGATGGCAGCAATCCTGGGCGGCGACGACGGGCAAATCGCCAGCGTGTGCGAACAGATGGCGCAAGGCCAGGTGGTGGCACCGGCCAATTTCAATTCACCGGGTCAGCTGGTAATTGCCGGCAACGTCGAGGCGGTCGATCGCGTGCTGGCAAAACTGGCCGAACTGGGTGTGAAGAAGTCGATCAAGCTGGCGGTGTCGGTGCCGTCGCACTGCGCCTTGATGCGCGAGGCCGCCGATCGGCTGGGCGAGCGCATGGCGGCGATCGACTGGCAACTGCCATCGATTCCGGTGATCCAGAATGCCGAAGCGCGCAGTTACGCCAGCATCGGCGAGATCCGCAGTGCACTGCAGCGGCAATTGTACCTGCCGGTACGCTGGACCGAATGCGTGCAGGCGCTGGCCGCAGGGGGCGCAGTGCGCATCGCCGAATGCGGGCCGGGCAAGGTGTTGTCCGGGCTGATCAAGCGTATCGACAGGACTATCGAGGCGCGCGCGATCGGTGCGCCGGTCGAGCTCGATGCCGCGCGTACCGCGTGGGCATCGGCGTAGCCCCTCTCCGATTTCAGATCCAGAAGGAACGAAACTCATGGGCAAACCACTGCAGGGCGAGATTGCGCTGGTCACCGGTACCAGCCGCGGCATCGGCGCGGCGATCGCCGGAGAACTGGCGGCGATGGGCGCCACCGTGATCGGCACCGCTACCAGCGAAGGCGGTGCCGCCGCGATCGGTGAGCGACTGGCGGTCCAGGGCGGGCACGGTCGCGTGCTCGACGTCACCGATGGCGCGGCGGTCGAAGGCTTGATCGACAGCATCGCGAAAGAGTTTGGCGCGGTCTCGATCCTGGTCAACAACGCCGGCATTACCCGCGACCAGTTGCTGCTGCGGATGAAGGAGGAGGACTGGCAGGTGATCATCGACACGAACCTGACCTCGGTCTACCGCACTTCCAAGGCCGTGCTGCGCGGCATGATGAAGGCGCGCAAGGGCCGCATCATCTCGATCGCCTCGGTGATCGGACTCACCGGCAACCCGGGTCAGGCCAATTATGCTGCGGCCAAGGCCGGGATCATTGCGTTCTCCAAGTCGCTGGCGCGCGAGATCGGCATGCGCGGTATCACCGTCAACGTGGTGGCGCCCGGTTTCATCGATACCGACATGACCCGCGCGCTGCCGGAGGAATCGAAGCAGGCCCTGCTCGGCCAGATTGCGCTGGGTCGCCTGGGCGAGGTCTCCGACATCGCCCGCGCAGTGGGTTTCCTGGCCTCACCGGCGGCCTCCTACATCACCGGCGAGACCCTGCACGTCAACGGCGGGATGTACATGCCGTAAGGCCTGCGCAGGTAATTGTCGCCAGCGGCTTCGTTTTAGGCGACAATTACGCTTTCGCGTCGGCGCAACGGCACACACTTGGTGCCATCGCCGGAGAATCGTGGCAGCTTGCGGGTTTAGCCACTACAATGCCGCCGGTATTTTGCATTCAGCCGGGCCGGCACCAACAAACAATTACTCCTTGAGAGGTATGGGCAACATGAGCACCATCGAAGAGCGCGTGAAGAAAATCGTCGTCGAGCAGTTGGGCGTGAAGGAAGATGAAGTCACGGCGAACGCTTCGTTCGTGGATGATCTGGGCGCGGACTCGCTGGACACGGTGGAATTGGTGATGGCGCTCGAGGAAGAGTTCGAGACCGAGATTCCCGACGAAGACGCCGAGAAGATCACCACCGTGCAGCAGGCTGTCGATTACATCAAGGCCCACTCCAAGGATTGATTGATTCACGATGATTGCCACCTGGTGGTCAGGCGCGCCCGGGGCGAGCCGGATCGGACATGTGGTGACACCGGATGCTGCGCCTGTTTGGCGCAGTTTTCGTTTCTGTATTTAGTAACGTCCGATACCGTATGGTGAGCGAAAGTCATCCAGGACTAGTGGCGCGACGCATCTGGAATTCACGTTGCAGTCGCCAGCGACGTCGGGCCTGTGAAACCACGTAAGGAACAAAGCATGAGCAAGCGTCGAGTAGTAGTGACCGGCATGGGCATCATTTCGCCGGTCGGCAACGACATCGCCAGCGCCTGGGATCGCGTGGTCAAGGGCGTCAGCGGCATCGGCCCGGTCACCCATTTCGATACTTCGGCCTATTCCACGCGCATCGCCGGCCAGGTCAGCGGCTTCGACCCGGCCGAATGGATGCCGCTCAAGGACGTGAAGAAGATGGACCCGTTCATCCACTACGGCGTGGCGGCGGGCACCCAGGCCTTGCGCGATTCCGGGCTGGAAGTGACCGAGGCGAACGCGCCGCGTATCGGCGTGGCGGTGGGCGCCGGCATTGGTGGCCTGCACACGATCGAGACGACCACGCTGGAGTTGGCGGCCAAGGGCCCGCGCCGCGTGTCGCCGTTCTACGTACCAAGCTCGATCATCAACATGGTCTCGGGCCAGCTGTCGATCATGTTCGGACTGAGGGGGCCGAATATCGCATGCGTCACCGCGTGCGCTACCGGTGCGCACAATATCGGCCTGGCCTCGCGCATGATCCAGCACGGCGATGCCGACGCGATGATCGCTGGCGGCACCGAGTTCGCCACCACCGGTACTGCGATGGCCGGTTTCTGCTCGGCCAAGGCCATGTCCACCCGCAACGACGAGCCGACCCGTGCCAGTCGACCGTGGGACAAGGATCGCGACGGCTTCATATTGTCCGACGGTGCCGGCCTGGTGGTGTTGGAAGAGTACGAACACGCCAAGGCACGCGGTGCCCGCATCTACGCCGAACTCATCGGCTTCGGCATGAGTGGCGATGCATTCCACATGACCGCGCCGAGCGAGGGTGGCGATGGCGCTGCGCGCTGCATCCAGACCGCGCTGAATGACGCCGGCATCGATCCCACCGAGGTGCAATACGTCAATGCACACGGCACTTCAACGCAGCTGGGCGACTTGGGTGAGGTGAAGGCGGCGAAGAAAGTGTTCGCCGACCATGCCTACAAACTGGCGATGAGCTCGACCAAGTCGACCACCGGGCACCTGCTCGGCGCGGCTGGTGGTGTCGAGGCGATTTTCAGCATCCTGGCGCTGCGCGACCAGGTCTTGCCGCCGACGATCAACCTCGACGAACCCGGCGAAGGCTGCGACCTGGACTTTGTCCCGAACACCGCGCGGGAGGCGAAGCTCGACGTGGCGATCTCCAATTCGTTCGGCTTCGGCGGCACCAACGGCACGCTGGTATTCCGTCGCGTCTGATCGACGGCTCCGGCGTGAGGTGCCATCGTCGCAGTCTGGACGGCCGGCGCGACCTGCTTGCGCCGGCCGCGGTTCTTCCGGAGCGCTATCCCTGCCTGTTGCAAAGTGTGTCGCATGGCACGGCGCAGTCGCGCTACGACATCCTGTTCGCGTTTCCCGGCGACAGGCTCACGTTGTCGGCCGATGGCGTGGTGCGCGACGGGGCCGGGCGTGCGCAACCGGGGCGCTTTCTCGATGCGCTAGACCGGGCATGGCAGGCTGGATGCCAGCCCAGGCACGACGACGGCTTGCCGTTCCACGGCGGCTGGGTCGTCCTGCTAAGTTACGAGCTGGCCGGCGAGATCGAGCCGAGTCTGGCCCTGCAACCACCCTCCAGCCTGCCGCTGGCGCTGGCCGTGCGCTGCCCGGTGGCGGTGATCGTCGATCACGTGCTCGGGTGCACGACCATGGTCGCCGAGGCAGGGCACGAGCATCGGTTCGCCATGCTCGAAGCCGACCTGGCGCTGCCGGTTTCGTGGTCTGGCCTGCCCGTGCCCGAATCGTGCGTCGAAGATGCGCCGGAAGACTTCCTCGATGGCGTCGAGCGCATCCACGAACATCTTTACGCCGGTGATATCTTCCAGGTGAATCTGTCGCGCAGCTGGCACGCGCGCTACGCCCGGGCTCCCGCTCCCGCGGCCCTTTACGACGCGTTGCGCCAGGCCAATCCGGCTCCCTTTGCCGGCTTGCTGCAACAACCGGGTTGGGCGGTGCTCAGCTCATCGCCGGAACGACTGGTCGAAGTGCGTGCCGGTGTGGCGCAGACCCGCCCGATCGCCGGCACGCGTGCGCGCCTGCCGGGCGAGGATGAGTTGGCACGCATCCGCGAATTGAGTGCGCATCCGAAGGAGCGGGCCGAGCATGTCATGCTGATCGACCTGGAGCGCAATGACCTGGGGCGCGTCTGCGTACCCGGCACGGTCGAGGTCGACGAGTTGATGGCAGTGGAGAGTTACGCCCACGTTCACCATATCGTCTCCAATGTACGCGGACGCCTGCGCACCGGCGTGACACCCGGCCAGGTGATCGCCGCCACCTTTCCCGGTGGCACCATCACCGGCTGCCCCAAGATGCGCTGCATGGAAATCATTGCCGCGCTGGAGCATGCGCCGCGTGGCGCCTACACCGGTGCGCTGGGTTACCTGGACCGCAATGGTGATCTCGACTTGAACATTCTGATCCGCACACTGACCTTGGTCGGCACCGAGGTAGGCCTGCGTGCCGGTGCCGGCATCGTCGCCGATTCGGTGGCCACCAGCGAGCTGGACGAAACCCGCGCGAAAGCTCGCGGCCTGTTGCGTGCGCTGGGAGTGGCTGGATGATGACTGCGCGGCTACTGGTCAATGGCGTGGTTACGACGCAGGTCAGCGTACTCGACCGCGGCTTCAGCTACGGCGACGGTTTGTTCGAGAGCGTCCGTCTGGTGCATGGGCGGGCGCCGCTGTGGCCACGCCACATGCAGCGATTGGCCGACGGCTGCGCACGCCTGCGGATCCCGCCGCCGGACCCGCTGCAACTCTGGGAGGAAGCGCAACGGGTCAGCGACGGCATTGCCCAGGCGGTAGTACGGATCACGCTGACCCGTGGCGTCGGCGAGCGTGGCTATGCGCTGCCAGTCTTGCCACAGCCGGGCCGCGTGCTCGCGGGCTTCGCCGCGCCGACGCCAGGCGACGATGTCTACCGCGATGGCTTGCATATGCGCGTATGCCATTTGCGCCTGGCTGAACAGCCGTTGCTGGCCGGCATCAAGCATCTCAATCGGCTTGAGCAGGTACTGGCCCGCGCCGAGTGGAGCGATCCGGCAATCGCCGAGGGCTTGCTGCGCGATGGTCATGATCGGGTGATCTCGGCGACGATGGCCAACCTGTTTGCCGTGATCGATGGTGTGCTGCTGACGCCAGCGCTGGATTGCTGCGGCGTGGCCGGTGTGGCGCGGGCCGAGGTGCTGGCGATCCAGCCGAACGCGCGCGTGGCCGAACTGAGCCTGCAGGCGTTGTCCGCGGCCAGCGAAATCTTTCTCAGTTCGAGCGTGCGCGGCATTCTGCCGGTACAGTCACTGGATGAGTGGAGCTATGTGCCAGGTGCGCTGACTCGTCAGTTGCAGCAGCATTGGCTCAACCTGGGATTTTCGATGGAGCAGGACGGATGACTGGGCGATCGGTGCGCGGACGCATGTGGTCACGCATGGTGCTGTTGCTGGCACTGCTGGCACTGGTGGCAGCGGCGGTGTTTGGCTGGAACGATTACCATCGCTTCAGCGCAGCGCCGCTGAACGTGACGCAACAGCAGGAGAGTATCGATGTCGGCCGCGGCACCAGCTTCAAGGGTATCGTCGCCGAATTGCAGCGGCATGGCCTCAGCACCGCCAACCCATGGTACTGGCGGCTGCTCGCCGAGCAGATGCACGTGACCGGCAAGCTGCACGCGGGCGAGTACGCACTGGCGCCCGGCATCACACCGCGCCAGCTGCTTGCCAACATGGCCGCGGGCAAGGTGCTGCAACGCAACTTCACCATCGTCGACGGCTGGACCTTCGCCGAGTTGCGCCAGGCCCTGGCGGGTGCGGAAAAATTGCAGCATGACAGCGCCGGTCTCGATGACGCCGCGATCATGCAGAAGATCGGCGCCGCCGGCGAGGCGCCGGAAGGCCGCTTCCTGCCCGAGACCTACGCCTACGTGAAGGGTGACAGCGACTTGGATATACTCCGGCGCTCGTACGCTGCGATGGTAAAGACCCTGGCGGCGCTGTGGCCGGGGCGCGCCAAGGATCTGCCGCTGGCCACGCCATATGACGCGTTGATCCTGGCCTCGATCGTGGAAAAGGAAACCGGACGCGCCGACGAGCGCGCGCGGATTGCGGGGGTATTCGTGCGCCGTTTGCGCGATCACATGTTGCTGCAGACTGATCCAAGCGTGATCTACGGCATGGGCGCCAGCTATGCCGGCAATATCCGCAAGAGCGACCTGACCACCGACACGCCCTACAACACCTACATCCGGCCCGGCCTGCCGCCGACCCCGATTGCATTGCCGGGCAAGCCCGCGATCGAGGCGGCGCTGCACCCTGCGCCCGGCGATGCGCTCTACTTCGTGGCACGTGGCGATGGCAGCCATGTCTTTGCCAGTACGCTGACGGAGCACAACCGCAACGTCGACTGCTATCAGCGCAAGCACTGCCAATGACCGCGCCACGCGGCAAATTCATCAGTCTGGAAGGTGGCGAGGGCGCCGGCAAGAGCACGTTGCTCGCCGGCTTGCGGGGCTTTCTCGAAAACCGTGGCATCCGCCTGGTGCAGACCCGCGAGCCCGGCGGTACGCCGGTCGGTGAGGCGGTGCGGGCGATCGTGCTTGACCCGATGATGCATGGGCTGGCGGCCGAGACCGAGTTGCTGTTGATGTTTGCCTCGCGCGCCCAACTGGTGCGTGAGGTGATCGAGCCGGCTCTTGCCGCTGGTCGATGGGTGCTGTGCGACCGCTATGTCGATGCCAGCTATGCGTACCAGGGTGGCGGCCGTGGCCAGCCTCTGGCGCGCATCGCCGAGCTGGAGCGCTGGGTGTGCGCTGGCATGGCGCCCGACCTGACCTTGCTGCTCGATCTGCCGGTGTCCGCCGGGCGTGCACGGGCCGCCGGTCGGGGCGAGAGCGACCGCATCGAGATCGAAGCAGATGCATTCTTCGAACGGGTACGCGCAGGCTATCGCCAACGTGCCGCAGGCGAACCGCGACGATTCCACGTGATCGACGCCAGCCAGCCCGCTGCCGTGGTGTTGCTGACGGCCACACAGGCATTGGCGACATTGCTGGCGGAGTTGCCGCGATGAGTGCGCTGCCCTGGCAGGTGGAGCACTGGTCGCGGCTGCAGGCGCGCCGGCGGCGCGATGCGCTGGCGCATGCGTTGCTGCTGTGCGGCGCACCCGGCCTGGGCAAGCGCGCATTTGCGCAGCGCTTCGTGCACGGTTTGTTGTGCAGCGATGGCACGGACGGCAACGCCTGCAGGCGCTGCCGCAGTTGCCTGCTGATCGAGGCCGGCTCGCATCCAGACGTGATCAGGCTCAGCTTTGGCTTGCGTCGGGATGGCACCCCGCGCACGGAGATCGTGGTCGACCAGATCCGCGAGCTGTCGGCGCGGCTTGCCATGCGCAGCCAACTGGGCGGCTGGCAGGTAGCGACGATCGACCCCGCCGACGCGATGAACCCGGCAGCCGCCAACGCCCTGTTGAAGACCCTGGAGGAACCGGCCGAGCAGACCATGCTGATCCTCCTCGCCGACGCGCCATGGCGTCTGCCGCAGACGATCCGCAGCCGTTGTCAGCGGATCGAGTTCCAGTTGCCCGAGGCGGCGGTTGCCGTCGCCTGGCTGCAGGGCGAGGGCGTATCCGATGCGCAGGCAGCGCTTGCCGCGGCGGGCGGCAACCCGGGCCTGGCGGCGGCCTGGGCGGGGCAGGGTGCGCTGGAGCGGCGCACGGAAGTGCGTCGGGACCTGGCGGCGCTGGCTGCCGGACGTGGCCAGCCCACCGAGGTGGTCAAGCGTTGGCTCGATGACGAGCCGGTGCAGCGGTTGTGGTTCGCCGCGCAGGCGGCAGCAGACGAGCTGCGCGGACGTTCGATGCACGACACCGCGCCACTCGACAGCGCGCTGGATGCGGAGGCCCTGGGTGCCTGGTACGACGCAGTAAACCGCACCCGTGAGGGTCTGCGTGGCCCCTTGCGTGCAGATCTGTTGTTGCTGGAACTGCTGGCGCGGTGGCATTGATGACAAGGGGCGCGCCGTTGGGTTTGCCGGTGCTCTGCGCGCAAACCCGTCTGCTGGTGGTCGCACCGCATCCGGACGATGAAACGATCGCGACCGGCCTGCTGGTTCAACAAGTGCGTGAAGCCGGGGGTGAGGTTTGCATCGTGTTGTTGACCCCGGGCGACAACAACCCGTGGCCGCAGCGCTGGCTGGAACGGCGCCTGCGCATCGACGCGCCGGATCGCCGACGTTGGGCGCAGCGGCGCGGTATCGAGATGCAGCAGGCGCTTGAGCGGCTGGGGCTGGCGCAGACGTCGTTGCGCCCGCTGGGTTGGCCCGACCTCGGGGTGTCGCCCCTGCTGCTGCACTCGACCGGCAGTGCGGTGGCGGCAATCGCACAGGAGCTTGACCGGTTTGCTCCCAACCTGATCGTCGTGCCTTCGCTGCTCGATCGACATCCCGACCACGGCGCGGCACACGTCGTGGTGCGTCTGGCGCTGGCCGGTCACGCCGCATCGCCCGCGCTGTTCACCTACCTGATACATGGCATGCCGGGCCATCGGGGCTTCGTCGAGATCCAGGCCACACCCGCGCAGGTGACAAACAAGCGCGAGGCGCTGCTGGCGCATCGCAGCCAGCTCGCGTTGAGCGGCAGACGCCTGCATCGGTTGGCAGACCGACCCGAACGCTATGTCGAGATAGGCCAGCCCTCTCTGGCGGCTGACGTATTGCCGTGGCAGCCGCCGCGGTGGTTGCAGCCATGGCTTGGGCTGAGCGTGGTCAACCCGACAGGGGCATACCGCTGGGCCTGGCCGAACGCACCACTGCAGCGCATGCCGGACGGACGGTTCCGCTTGTCGTCATCCGCCTGCGACCAGAGCGCCCCGTGCTTTGCCCACCTGTCGCTGAACCTGCCTTCGCCATGGATCTTCGACCATTGGGGTTGGTGCGAACTGCAAGCAAGTCACACCCCTGTCGACCCTGTTGCTGCATAGCTTTACCGTTTCGGCGGACGGCGCCGGTGATGGCTGCCCTGGACATGCCGGACGTTTATCCGGAACGACGGCCGTGGTCGGTGGCGCAACCAGGATTCGGGTGTGGTACGCCGCAACTGGACCCCGACGTGCAGCGCACGCCGAGCCTGGAAATGCTTCGCGCCGCCGGTGTACGGCAGCGGTATCCACCGTGGCGATATCACTGGACGGAATCGGTGCTGGTGCCTGCGCGATGCACCCTCTAAGATCAACCGTGTCGCGGGGTCTTGTCTGCGCCCGCGCAGGAGTCACGCATGAAACCGATGGCAGCCCGTCAAGGCATCATCTCGCTGAAAATCAAGGATGCGGCATCGTTGTACAACGCGTACATGCCGTTCCTGAAACACGGTGGCCTGTTTGCGCCCACCGCGCAGTCCCATGCTTTGGGCGACGAGGTGGTGCTATTGGTGACGCTGGCGGACGAGGCCGAGCGCTTGTCCGTGGTGGGCAGGGTGGTCTGGATCAGCCCGGTCGGCGCACAGGGCAACCGTACCGCCGGCATCGGCATCCACTTCAACGAGTCCAGTGATGCAGAGGCCGCGCGCGGCCGCATCGAAAACATCCTGGCCGGCACGCTCAACTCCGAGCGACCCACCCAAACCATGTGACATCGCGGCGTACAGGGCGGTTGCCCGAGAGGCATTAATTTGCAACGCAGCGGCCGTCAAGGCTTGTTGTATCCGAGCGCACTGATATAATGCCCGGATTCGCGAACCCGTTTCGCGAAACATCGGACGCTTGCGGATCATTCCGTCAGTGCGGCCGCACGGCACACGGCCGCGTCGGCCACCCGAGTCGAAGTCGCCGGACCGTGAGTTCTTGATCCAAGTTCCCGTCGGTCACTGATGCGCCCTGAGGCGCGGAGGTATGTTGCATCGTGCTTGCCGAATACTGGCCTGTCCTTTTGTTCATCGGCGTTGCCACCGGCCTGGGCCTGGTGCTGCTGGCGATCGGCCTGCTGGCCGGCCCGCGCCGTCCCGAGGCGGAAAAACTTGCGCCCTACGAGTGTGGCTTCGAAGCGTTTGAAGATGCCCGCATGCGCTTCGATGTGCGCTACTACCTGCTCGCCATCTTGTTCATCATCTTCGACCTGGAAATCGCCTTCCTGTTTCCGTGGACGGTGGTGTTCCAGCAGATCGGCCTGGTCGCCTTGGTCGAGATGGGGTTGTTCCTGCTGCTGTTGGTGATCGGCTTTGCCTACGTGTGGAAGAAGGGAGCACTCGAATGGGAGTGATCGATTCCGTCAGTCGGGTGATGCACAACCCCGAGCCGTTGAACCTGGTGGACGACATCCTGCGTCCGGCCGGCGACAATCCGGTGGTGCAGCGCGGCTTTGCCACGGCGCGCATGGACGAGTTGATGAACTGGGCGCGCACCGGCTCGATGTGGCCGATGACTTTCGGCCTGGCCTGTTGCGCGGTGGAGATGATGCACGCTGGTGCGGCAAGGCTGGACCTGGATCGTTATGGCGTGATCTTCCGTCCCAGCCCACGCCAGTCCGACGTGATGATCGTGGCTGGCACCCTGGTCAACAAGATGGCCCCCGCGCTGCGCAAGGTTTACGACCAGATGCCCGAGCCGAAGTGGGTGATCTCGATGGGCAGTTGCGCCAACGGCGGCGGCTATTACCACTATTCCTATTCCGTGGTGCGCGGCTGCGATCGCATCGTGCCGGTGGACATCTACGTGCCCGGCTGCCCACCCACGGCCGAAGCATTGATTCACGGCATCCTGCAGTTGCAGAAGAAAATTCGCCGCACCAACACCATCGCGCGTTCGTGAGGCCCTGACATGTCCGATACCTCCGCGACCTCGCTGGCCCAACAGCTCGCTGCGCGATTCGGCGATACCCTGAGCATCAGCACGGTACGCCACGAGACCATTGCCGAAGTGGCCGGGGCCGACCTGGTCGCCGTGGCCACCGCGTTGCGCGACGAACCGACGTTCCGCTTCAGCCAGCTGATCGACCTTTGCGGCATCGACTACCTCGGTTATGGCCAGGTGGAGTGGACCACCGAGACCGCAACCGGCACGGGCTTCGGGCGCGGGGTCGAGGGTCAGGCCCAGGGTCGCTTCAGCTGGGCCGAGCGACCTGCCGGCGGCCATGCACCGCGCCGATTTGCCGCGGTGAGCCAGTTGCTCTCGATCGAGCACAACCGGCGCCTGCGCCTGCACGTATTCTGCGAGGACGACAGCCTGCCGCTGGTGCCATCGCTCACCTTGGTGTGGCCGGGCGTGAACTGGTTCGAACGCGAGACGTTTGATCTCTATGGCATCATTTTCGACGGTCATCCGGACCTGCGTCGCATCCTCACCGACTACGGTTTTGTCGGCCATCCCTTCCGCAAGGACTTTCCACTGAGCGGCAACGTCGAGGTGCGCTACGACCCCGAACAGAAGCGAGTGATCTACGAGCCGGTGTCGATCGAGCCGCGCGTGCTGGTGCCGCGCGTAATCCGGGATGATACCGACCTCATGCAAGCGCGCGCCGAAGCCGCCGACAAGTGGCGGGAGAACTGAGATGGCGCAGGAAATCCGCAATTACACGATGAATTTCGGGCCACAGCATCCGGCCGCGCATGGCGTGCTGCGCCTGATCATGGAAATGGATGGCGAGACCATCGTGCGCGTCGATCCGCACGTGGGCCTGCTGCACCGGGGTACCGAGAAGCTGGCCGAGTCCAAGCCGTTCAACCAGTCGATCGGCTACATGGACCGTCTCGACTACGTCTCGATGATGTGCAGCGAGCACGCCTATGTGCGTGCGATCGAGACCCTGCTTGGCATCGAGATACCCGAGCGCGCGCAGTACATCCGCACGATGTTCGACGAGATCACCCGCATTCTCAACCACCTGATGTGGCTTGGTTCGAGCGGGTTGGACCTCGGCGCGATGGCGGTGTTCCTGTACGCGTTCCGCGAGCGCGAGGAACTGATGGATGTCTACGAGGCGGTCTCCGGCGCCCGCCTGCATGCCACCTATTATCGTCCTGGCGGTGTCTATCGCGACCTGCCGGCGCAGATGTCGCAGTACCACGAGTCGCCGTGGCACAAGGGCAAGGACCTCAAGCGCATCAACCGCTGGCGCGAAGGTTCGCTGCTGGACTACCTCGATGCGTTCACCGCCGATTTCCCGACCAAGGTGGACGAGTACGAAGAGCTGCTCACCGCCAATCGCATCTGGAAGCAGCGCACCGTCGGCATCGGCGTGGTCTCACCGGAATTGGCCCAGCAGTGGAGCATGACCGGGGTGATGCTGCGCGGCTCCGGTGTGGAATGGGATCTGCGCAAGAAGCAGCCCTACGCGAAGTATGCCGAGATGGATTTCGATATTCCGGTCGGCGTCAATGGCGATTGTTACGACCGCTACCTGTGCCGGGTGGAAGAGATGCGCCAGTCCAACCGGATCATCCGCCAATGCGTGGCGTGGCTGCGGGCCAATCCCGGTCCGGTGACTGTGCTGGATTACAAGGTCATTCCGCCACGCCGCGCGGTGATGAAGGAGAGCATGGAAGCGCTCATCCATCACTTCAAGCTGTTTACCGAGGGCTATTGCGTGCCCGCGGGAGAAACCTATTGTGCGGTCGAGGCACCCAAGGGCGAATTCGGCTGCTACCTGGTTTCTGATGGTGCGAACAAGCCGTTCCGAGTGCACCTGCGCGCCCCTGGTTTTGCGCACCTTTCATCCATGGACAGCATCGTGCGCGGTCACATGCTCGCCGACGTGGTGGCCATGATCGGTACCTATGACCTCGTGTTCGGCGAGGTCGATCGATGATTTTCATGGGAATCGAGAATAGGGAATCGGAAATGGGTAGAGCGCGTTGCTGCTGCTCCAACGGCGCTGTGCTTCTTGTTCGCATTGCCCGCGAAGAACCTGGATTGGTCGCAATGCGGACTGGCTTTTCCCCATTCCCCATTCGCCACTCCCCATTCCCGGAATCTCAGCCATGAAAGCCACCGGACATTACGAACAGGTCAGGTACGTCGATCCACTCGTCGTACTCACCGAAGATATCCGTCATCACATTGACCATTGGGCGGCCAAGTTTCCGCCGGATCGCAAGCGCTCGGCGTTGATCCAGGCATTGTTCGGCGCGCAGGAGCAGAACCGGGGTTTCCTCACCGATGAGCTGATCACGGCCGTTGCGAAATATCTCGACTTGCCGCCAATCTGGGCGTACGAAGTGGCCAGTTTCTATTCCATGCTCGAGACCAGGCCGGTTGGCCGGAACAACGTGGCGATCTGTACCAACATCTCGTGCTGGCTCAATGGTGCCGAGGAACTGGTCAGACACTGTGAGAAGAAGCTCGGCATCAAGCTCGGCGAGAGCACCCCGGATGGTCGTGTGTATCTGAAGAAGGAAGAGGAGTGCATCGCAGCCTGCGTGTATGCGCCTGCCGCCACCGTCAACGGCCACTACCACGAACACCTCACCACTGAAAAACTCGATGCGATCCTGGACAGCCTGACCCTTGACGGTCCCGCCGCACACAGCGCGGAAGGGAACCACTGATGGCCGTCGGACCCGCACCCCAGGAACACCAGGTCGTCTACACGACCTTGCATTTTGACAAGCCGTGGGCCATGGACAGCTACGAAAAGGTCGATGGCTACAAGGCATGGCGGAAGATTCTCGCCGACAAGCCCGATCCGGCTGCCCTGGTCGATGAGGTGAAGAAGAGCAGCCTGCGCGGACGCGGCGGTGCCGGCTTTCCGACCGGGTTGAAGTGGTCGTTCATGCCCAAGGGCGACACGCAGAAATACATCCTGTGCAACTCGGACGAATCCGAACCGGGTACGGCCAAGGATCGCGACATCCTGCGCTACAACCCGCATGCGGTGATCGAGGGTCTGGCGATCGCGTGCTACTGCACCGGCACGAAAGTCGCCTACAACTACCTGCGTGGCGAATTTCATCACGAGCCGTTCGAGCATTTCGAGGCGGCATTGGCCGAAGCCTACGCCGCCGGGTTGCTGGGTTCGAACATCCAGGGCAGCGGCATCGACGTCGACATCCATGCTGCCCTCGGTGCGGGCGCCTACATCTGCGGCGAAGAAACCGCGATGATGGAGTCGCTGGAAGGCAAGAAGGGCATGCCGCGGTTCAAGCCGCCGTTCCCGGCCAATTTCGGCCTGTACGGCAAGCCGACCACGATCAACAACACCGAAACCTACGCGTCGGTGCCGGCGATCATCCGCAACGGCGCCGACTGGTTCCTCAATCTGGGCAAGCCGAACAACGGCGGACCCAAGATTTTTTCTGTCTCCGGGCACGTCAACCATCCCGGAAACTTCGAGGTGCGGCTGGGTACGCCATTCAGGGATCTGCTGGCGATGGCCGGTGGTGTACGCCACGGGCACAAGCTGAAGGCGGTGATTCCCGGTGGATCATCGATGAAGGTGCTGCCGGCCGACATCATGCTCGAGAGCACGATGGACTACGACTGCCTGCAGAAGGCGGGTTCGGGGCTGGGTTCGGGCGCCGTGATCGTGATGGATGAGACCACCTGCATGGTCAGGGTGTGCCAGCGCATTTCGCGATTCTACCGGGCCGAGTCCTGTGGCCAGTGCACACCATGCCGCGAGGGCACCGGCTGGATGTATCGCGTGTTGACGCGCATCGTCGAGGGCAAGGGCACCGAGGACGACCTGCATCGGCTGAAGGCGATCGCCGGCGAGATCGAAGGTCACACCATCTGTGCGTTCGGCGAGGCCGCAGCCTGGCCGGTACAGGGGTTCCTGGCGCGGTTCTGGGACGAGTTCGAATACTACGTGCGCCACGGTCGCTCGATCGTGGATTCGCATGAGGAAGTAACGGCATGAGTGCGCAGCCAACCAGCAACGCGACCGACATGGTCAACATCGAGATCGACGGCAAGGCGATGCAGGCGCCGAAAGGCTCGATGATCATTCAGGCCGCCGACCAGGCCGGTATTGTGATCCCGCGTTTCTGTTACCACCGCAAGCTGGCGATCGCTGCCAACTGCCGTATGTGCATGGTCGAGGTGGAAATGGGTGGCCGCCCGGTACCCAAGGGTCTGCCGGCGTGCGCCACGCCGGTTACCGAGGGCATGAAGGTGCAGACGCGTTCCAGGCTGGCGTTGCAATACCAGCGCGACGTCATGGAATTCCTGCTGATCAATCATCCGCTGGATTGCCCGGTCTGCGACCAGGGCGGCGAGTGCGAGCTGCAGGATCTGTCACTGGGTTTCGGTCGCAGCGTGTCGCGCTTCACCGAGCGCAAGCGTGCAGTGGCCGACGAGAACATCGGGCCGCTGGTGAAGACGTACATGACGCGCTGCATTCACTGCACGCGCTGCATCCGTGTGCTCAATGAGGTCGCCGGCAGCCCCGAGTTCGGCGCCATGGGGCGCACCGAGGACATGGTGGTCGGCACCTATATCGGCAAGAACATTGACAGTGAGCTATCCGGCAACATCATCGACGTATGCCCGGTCGGCGCCTTGACCGATAAGGTGTTCCAGTTCAAGGCCCGTGCCTGGGAGCTGATCGCCAAGCCGTCGATCGGTTACCACGACGCGCTGGGTTCCAACCTGTGGCTGCACACGCGCCGCGGCGAGGTGCTGCGCACGGTGCCGCGCGACAACGAGGCGGTCAACGAGTGCTGGCTCTCCGACCGCGATCGCTACAGCCACCAAGGCATGTATGCCGAAGATCGGCTGCACGCTCCGCAAGTGAAACGCGACGGCAAGTGGCAAACCACGACCTGGGATGACGCCTTGTCGTTTGCCGGTAACGTGTTGAAGCAGGTACCCGGCAACGAGATCGGCATCCTGGTGCACCCGGCCACCTCGAACGAGGAAGGCGATCTGCTGCTGCGACTGGCCCGCGGCCTGGGCAGTGCGCATATCGATCATCGCGTGCGCCAGCTGGATTTTGCGGATCATGCCGTGGCGCGGCCGTTCACGCTGCCGGTGGCCGAAATCAGCGCAATCAAGTCGGCTTTGCTGGTGGGTTGCGATCTGCGCCAGGAAATGCCGTTGCTGAACCATCGCGTGTTCGAGGCGACCAAGCATGGTGCGCAGATCTACGCGGTCAATCCGGTGCATTTTGACTTCAATTACCGGTTGGCGGGTGAGGCGATCGTGGCGCCGCCGGCGCTTGTCGACGCCTTGCTGGCGCTGGCCAGCGCTGCTACGTCGGCAGGTGCTGCGGCGCCGGCGGCGTTGGCCGATGCAATCAACGCCGCGCAGAGCGACCAGGGCGACCGCGACGCGATTGAAGCGTTGCAGTCGGGCAAGTCGGTGATCATGCTCGGCGCGGCTGCGGTAACCCATCCACAGGCTTCCTGGTTGCGTGCCATTGCGCGGTTCATTGCCGAGGCTACCGGTGCCGGCTACGACGAGCTGCCGGTTGGTGCGAACGCCATCGGCCTGGGTCGCCTCGGCATCCTTCCAGGCGATGGCGGGCTGGATGCGCAGGCCATGCTGGCGCAGCCACGCAAGAGTTATGTGCTGTATGGCGTCGAACCGCCGTATGATTTCGCCGACGGTAGCCTGGCGCTGAAGGCGTTGCGCGCAGCCGACCGGGTGGTGGCGTTCAGTGCCTATGCCGGTGCCGCGCTGCGTGACGTGGCCGACGTGATTCTGCCGATCGCCTTGCTTCCGGAAATCGACGCCACCCTGATCAATGTGGATGGCCTGGCACAGGGTGTGGCGGCAGGTGCCAAGGCGCCGGGACAGGCCAGACCAGGCTGGAGGGTGCTGCGTGCACTGGGCGGCGCACTGCAACTGGCTGGTTTCGAATTCGACGACCTCGCCGGACTGCGCGAGGGCATCAGGGAACCTGCGATGCCCGCGGCGAGCGGTCTGGCCACACGCACGGCAGTTGACGGGCTGACCCGGATTGCCACCTGGCCGATCTATCGCGGTGACGCCGTGTTGCGGCGTGCAACCGCGCTGAACGCGCACCCTCTCAATCGCGCACCCGCGGTGCGCCTGAATGCAGACGAGGCCGCACGGATGGGGCTGGCAGCCGGCGATGAGGTACGTCTGCACGACGTGCTGCTTCCCGTGCTGATCGACGTGGCCGTGCCCGATCGTGCCGTGTGGATTGAAGCGGCCCAGGACCTCACCGCCACGCTGCCACCGTACGGCGCGGCCATCACCTTGAGCAAGGCATAGCATCATGGCTGATCAACTCATCAACCAGGTCTTGTGGCCGCTGATCTACATCCTGTGCATCGTGTTGCCGCTGGTGCTCGCCGTGGCGATGTTCGTGTACTGGGAGCGCAAGGTCATCGGCTGGATGCATGTGCGACTGGGGCCGAACAAGATCGGCCCGGCCGGGGTACTGCAGGCGTTCGCCGACGTGGTGAAGCTGCTGGTCAAGGAAGTGATCCTGCCGACCAAAGCCAACCGTTTCCTGTATTTCATGGCGCCGATGATTGCGCTGGTACCGGCGCTGGCAGCCTGGGCGGTGATCCCGTTCAGCGGCAAGATGGTGTTGTCCAATGCCAATGCCGGTATCCTCTATCTGCTGGCAATGACCTCGCTGGGCGTATACGGCACCATGCTCGCCGGCTGGGCATCGAATTCGCGCTACGCGATGCTCGGTGCGATGCGTGCGACGGCGCAGATGATCTCCTACGAGCTTGCGATGGGTCTGTGTCTGGTCTGCGTGCTGGTGCTGGCCGGCAGTCTGAACCTCAGCGACATCGTCAATGCCCAGGCCGGCAGCAAGGGATTTTTCGACTGGTTCTGGCTGCCCCTGCTGCCGGTGTTCGTCATCTACTTCATCTCGGGCGTCGCCGAAACCAATCGGTTGCCCTTTGACATGGCCGAGGGCGAATCGGAAATCGTCGCCGGCTTCCACGTGGAATATTCCGGTTCGGCCTTTGCGCTGTTCTTCCTGGCCGAATACGCCAACCTGATCCTGGTCAGTTTCCTGTCGGCGATCTTTTTTCTCGGCGGCTGGTTCAGCCCGCTGCAGGGGTGGGTCCATGCCGATGCACCCGGCTGGATCAACTGGATCTGGACCGGTGGGTTCATCTGGCTGTTCATCAAGGCGTTCCTGATGTCGTTCCTGTTCCTGTGGTTCCGTGCGACGTTTCCACGCTATCGCTACGACCAGATCATGCGGCTGGGCTGGAAGGTGTTCATTCCCATTGCGATTGCCTGGGTGTTCGTCGCTGGCCTGCTGAAGTATTACGGCGTGGTCACCACCGGCATGGGAGGGTAAGCCATGAGTTCGATAACCCGTTATTTCAGGAGCCTGCTGCTGATCGAGCTGTTCCAGGGAATGGGCGTGACGCTGCGCTACCTGTTCAAGCCGAAGTACACGATGCAGTACCCGATGGAGCACATCCCCAAATCGAACCGTTTCCGCGGCCTGCATGCGCTGCGCCGCTATGCGAACGGCGAGGAGCGTTGCATTGCCTGCAAGTTGTGTGAGGCCGTGTGTCCGGCGCTGGCGATCACCATCGATTCGCACCTGCGCGAAGACGGTACCCGGCGCACGACCCGTTACGAGATCGACCTGTTCAAGTGTATCTATTGCGGCTTCTGCGAGGAGAGCTGTCCGGTCGACTCGATCGTCGAGACCTCGATCCACGAGTACCACTTCGAGCACCGTGGCGAGAACGTGGTGACCAAGCCGCAGTTGCTCGCCATCGGTGACCGCTTCGAGCAACAGATCGCCGCTGACCGTGTGCAAGATGCACCGTACCGCTGAGGCCTCGCGATGAATCCCCAAACGCTGCAACTCATCTGTTTCTATGCCTTCAGCTTCGTTGCCGTGGTCGCAGCGCTGTCGGTCATCACGCTGAAGAACACCGTGCATGCGGTGCTCGCGCTGGTCCTCACGTTCTTCAGTGCGGCCTGCCTGTGGATACTGCTGGACGCGGAGTTCCTGGCACTCGCCTTGGTGGTGGTCTACGTCGGCGCGGTGATGGTGCTGTTTCTGTTCGTGGTGATGATGCTCGATATCGATCTGGAGAAGATGCACGAGGGTTTCGTCAAGTTCCTGCCGGTCGGTGTGATCGTGGCGGTGGTGATGCTGGTCGAGATGGTGGGCTTGATCGGCGTGCGAACCATGCATGCCCAGGGACTTGGCGCGAACCCGGCCACGGCTGCTGGAGTATCCAATACGGCGTGGCTGGGCCAGGCGCTGTACACGAAGTTCCTGCTGCCGTTCGAGGTTGCCGCGTTGATCCTCACGGTGGGTCTGGTGGCAGCTGTTGCGCTGACCTTGCGCGAGCGCAGCGATGCGCGCTACGAGTCGGCCAGCCGTCAGGTCAGGGTCAATCCACGCGACCGGGTACGCCTCGTGAAGATGGCTGCCGTGCGCCCCGAACCATCCGCTGCCACGAGCGAAAACACCCCAGGAGAACCGCAACCATGATTTCGCTCGCACACTACATCGTGCTTGGTGCGGTGCTGTTCTGCATCGCCGTCGCCGGCTTGTTCATCAACCGCAAGAACGTGATCGTGCTGCTGATGTCGATCGAACTGATGCTGCTCGCCGTGAACATGAACTTCGTGGCGTTCTCGCGCTTCCTCGGCGACGTCTCGGGGCAGGTCTTCGTGTTTTTCATCCTCACCGTGGCTGCGGCGGAAGCTGCCGTCGGCCTGGCGATCCTGGTCCTGCTGTTCCGCACGCGCAGCACGATCAATATCGCCGACATCAACAGCATGAAGGGCTGAACCCATGGGTCTTTCCACAAGCGTCCTGTTGATCATCGTGCTGGCACCGCTGGTCGGTTGTCTGCTGGCCGGGTTCCTCAGCCCGTTTCTGGGCCGCGCCGGTCGCACCGCCGCGCACAGTCTCACCATCGCCGGCATGGTGGTGTCAGTCGTGCTGTCGTTCCACGTGCTGTACCAGCTGGCACTTGGCGGCGCGGAAAACTACAACCAGAACATCTACACCTGGTTCCAGATTGGCCACATCAACGCCAGCGTCGGTTTCATGGTCGATCGCCTGACCGCGATGATGCTGGTGGTAGTGGGCTTCGTGTCGCTCGTGGTGCATCTGTACACCATCGGTTACATGCGCGACGATCCGGGCTACACGCGCTTCTTCAGCTACATCTCGCTGTTCACCTTCTCGATGTTCATGCTGGTGATGAGTAACAACTTCATGCAGCTGTTCTTCGGCTGGGAAGCGGTCGGCCTGGTGTCCTACCTGCTGATTGGCTTCTGGTACAAACGGCCGACCGCGATCTTCGCCAACCTGAAGGCATTCATGGTCAACCGCGTGGGCGATTTCGGCTTCCTGCTCGGCATTGCGGCGGTACTGACCTTCCTGCATACGCTGGATTACGCCGCCGCCTTTAACGCGGCTCCGACCCTGATCGGGCAGCACCTGCAGATCACGGCAAACACGCAGTGGGACGCGGCGACGGTGATCTCGATCCTGCTGTTCATCGGTGCGATGGGTAAATCGGCCCAGGTGCCGCTGCATGTGTGGCTGCCCGATTCGATGGAAGGCCCGACCCCGATCTCGGCGCTGATCCACGCCGCGACCATGGTCACCGCCGGCATCTTCATGGTGGCGCGCATGTCGCCCTTGTTCGAGTTGTCATCGACGGCGCTGAGCTTCGTGTTGGTGATCGGCGCCACGACAGCCTTGTTCACCGGCCTGATCGGCATCGTGCAGAACGATATCAAGCGCGTCATTGCATATTCCACGTTGTCGCAGCTGGGTTACATGACGGTGGCGCTGGGCGTGTCGATGTACTCGGGCGCGGTGTTCCACCTGATGACGCATGCGTTCTTCAAGGCGCTGCTGTTCCTGGGTGCCGGCTCGGTGATCATCGCGATGCACCACGAGCAGGACATGCGCTACATGGGCGGCCTGCGCAAGTACATGCCGATCACCTGGATCACGATGTGGGCGGGCTCGTTCGCGCTGGTGGCGGTCCCGTTTACCTCGGGCTTCTATTCGAAGGACGCGATCATCGAGGCGGTGGGTGAGTCGCATCGCTGGGGCGCGCATTACGCCTACTTCTGCGTCATGGCCGGCGTGCTAGTGACCGGTCTGTATACCTTCCGCCAGATGTATCTGACCTTTCATGGCAAGGAGCGGTTCAAGGTGATCGAGCAGCATGGCCATGCCGACGAGCATCACGAGCTGCCGCCGGGCGTATTGGCGCATCCGCCAAAGGAGTCGCCATGGGTCGTTACTGTACCGCTGGTGGCGTTGGCCATTCCGTCACTGCTGATCGGCTACCTGACGATTGGACCGCTGCTGTACGGCAACTGGTTCGGCGGATCCATTCACGTCAAGCAAACGAACGACGTACTGGCCGCGCTCGCCCCGCATTTCCACGGAGCCATGGCGATGGGCTGGGAAGGTTTCACGGGGTTGCCGTTCTGGCTCATGGTGGCCGCGTTCGTGATCTGCACCTATGTCTATGTGTTCAATCCGTCGATGGCCGATCGCATCAAGAACGCACTGAAGCCACTGTGGGCGGTACTCGACCGCAAATACTGGGTAGACGAAGTGGAGTACGCCTTGTTTGCCAGCGGCGGCGTCAAGATGGGCCGCCTGTTCTGGAAGTTCAGTGACGCCGGCGCGATCGATGGCGTGGCGGTGAACGGCTCGGTACGCATGGTGCACCGTACGGCAGCGTTGCTGCGGCGGCTGCAGACTGGCTATCTCTACCACTATGCGTTCGCGATGATCGTCGGCGTGATCGTGCTGTTTGGTGGCTATCGACTGTTCGGGAATTAGGGGAAGCAGGCTCCATGTTCAATCATATTTTAAGCCTGCTGATCTGGCTGCCCATCGTGGGCGCCATACCGGTGTTGCTGGCCGGCTCGGCCCGCCCGATGCTCGCCCGTTCGCTGGCCCTGTTGATCACCATCGTGACGTTTGTGGCCAGCTTGTGGTTGTTGCGCTATGACCCCAATGGACCAGTGATGCAACTGGCCGAGACCCATGTGTGGATTGCCACCTGGGGCGTGCACTTCACGCTGGCCGTGGACGGCATTTCCGTCGCGTTGATCCTGATGACGACGTTCGTCGGCATTCTCGTCATAGGCGGTGCGTGGAAGGTGATCCAGAACCGGCCGCATCAGTACATGGCCTGCATGTTGGTGCTGGAAGGCTTGCTGATCGGTGTCTTCTGCGCCACCGACGCGCTGGTCTTCTACGCGTTCTTCGAGGCCGTGCTGATTCCGATGTACATCCTGATCGGGATGTGGGGTGGGCCGCGACGCGTGTACGCGACGTTGAAGCTTTTCATCTACACGTTCACCGGCTCGGTCTTCATGCTGATCGCGCTGCTGTACCTGTATCAGAAGGCGCATACCTTCGACCTGGCCACGCTGGCGGCGCTGCCGTTGACGATGAAGGAGCAGACCTGGTTGTTCTTCGGCTTCCTGATCGCGTTTGCGATCAAGGTGCCGATGGTGCCGGTGCATACCTGGCTGCCCGACGCCCACGTCGAGGCGCCCACCGGCGGTTCGGTATGGCTGGCGGCGGTGATGCTGAAGATCGGCACCTACGGGATGTTGCGTTTCATCCTGCCGATCACGCCCGATGCCGGCGCGCACTTCGCGTGGATTGTCATCGTGCTCAGCTTGGTCGCCATCGTCTACATCGGTTACGTGGCGCTGGTGCAGCCAGACATGAAGAAACTGGTGGCGTATTCGTCCGTGGCGCACATGGGCTTTGTCACGCTGGGCATCTTCATGGCCTTCATGCTGGTACGTGACTCAGGCAACATCGAGATGGCAAGCCTGGGCTTGCAGGGCGCGCTGGTGCAGATGATCTCGCACGGCTTCGTTGCCGGCGCGATGTTCACCTGCATCGGGGTGATGTACGACCGCACCCATACGCGACAGATCAGTGACTACGGCGGGGTCATCAACATGATGCCGTGGTTCGGTTTCTTCTACGTGCTGTTCGCGATGGCCAACACCGGCTTGCCGGGCACCAGCGGTTTCGTGGGTGAGTTCATGGTGATCCTGGCCAGCTTCAGCGCGAGCCCGTGGATCGCCATCTTCTGCGCGTTCACGCTGATCATTGGTGCCGGCTACACCTTGTGGCTGGTCAAGCGCGTGCTGTGGGGCCCGGTAACCACTGAGCACGTCAAACACATGTCCCCGCTCAACGGTCGCGAGACCTGGGTGCTCGTCGGCTTCGCCGTCGGGGTTTTGGCCATCGGCGTATGGCCGCAACCGCTGGTCCATCTGATGGACAGCTCGGTGGCACACCTGGTGCAGCAACTCGCCGTCCACAAGATTTAAGCAGAAGCGAACATGCCCATTCTCAATGACATCCTGACCCTGTTGCCGGAGCTCTACCTGGTGGTGGCGGTGTGCCTGATCCTGCTGCTGGACGCTTTCATGAAACCGGCGCAGCGTCCCCAGCTGCACTGGATAGCGATCGTCGTGCTGCTGGTGGCGATCTACCTGGTGATCGCCGGCCAGCCTGACCAGAGCGTGACGGCATTCAACGGCATGTTCGTGCGCGACCATCTGGCGGAGATCCTTAAGGTCTTCGCGCTGGGCATTACGGCGACGGTGTTCGTCTATGCGCGTCCTTACCTGATCGACCGCGGGATGCTTGGCGGTGAGTTCTACACGCTGATGATTTTCGCCGTGCTCGGCGTCATGGTAATGGTTTCGGCCGGCAACCTGGTCACCGTGTATCTGGGCCTGGCGCTGCTGTCGCTGTCGTCCTATGCACTGGTGGCGCTGAACCGCGATGCCAAGCTGCCGCCAGAAGCGGCGATCAAGTATTTCGTGTTGAGCGCGTTGGCCTCCGGCATGCTGTTGTACGGCATGTCGATGGTATACGGCGCGTCCGGCATGGGTGGCACACCCACACTCGACCTGGCGCAACTGCACAACGTGATGGCCTATACGACCGCCCCGAAGCTGTTGTTGTTCGGACTGATCTTCATGCTGGTCGGCATTGGCTTCGAGCTCGGCGTCGCGCCGTTCCACATGTGGCTGCCCGATGTGTATCACGGCGCGCCGACACCGATGACCACGTTCATCGCCGCCGTGTCGAAACTGGCGGCGTTCGGCCTGGCCTGGCGCCTCCTCGAGACCGGCATGGGCGATCTAACACGGTATTGGCAGCCCATGCTGGCGGCGCTGGCGACTGCTTCGTTGATGATCGGCAACCTGGTCGCCATCGTGCAGACCAACTTCAAGCGGATGATGGCGTATTCGACCATTTCACATATGGGTTATGTGCTGCTCGGGCTGTCTGCCGCAACGCCAGAAGGCTACGCTGCCGGTCTGTTCTACGTGATCACCTATGCGCTGATGGGCCTGGCGGCCTTCGGGGTGATGCTGGCGCTGACCCGCGCGGGATTCGAGTGCGAGGAAATCACCGATTTCAAGGGTCTGAACCAGAAGGCCCCCTGGACGGCATTTCTCATGCTGTTGGCGATGTTCTCGCTGGCGGGCGTGCCGCCGCTGTTCGGCTTCTGGGCGAAGGTACTGGTACTTGAGGCGGCGATTCACGCCAACATGCTGTGGCTGGCGATCGTGGGTATCGTGGCCGCCTTCATCGGGCTTTACTACTACCTGTATGTGATCAAGGTCATGTACTTCGACGAGCCGGACGAAGGTACGGTGGTAGCGGTGAAGGCCGACCTGTCGCTGCGGGTCGTGCTGTCGGTCAACGGGTTGGCGCTGTTGGCGCTGGGCTTGTACTGGGGACCGCTGCTGGGATGGTGTCAGCGCGCGTTTGGCGTCTGATGGTCGCCGCTGGTTGCGCCGCGCGCGGCGGTTGCTGCGTTTGTTCTCACCCCAGGGCTTGAGCCTCAGGTGCTTGCAAGAAATCGACCATCCCGCTAAACTTCTCGAACTCTGATGCGGGGTGGAGCAGTCTGGCAGCTCGTCGGGCTCATAACCCGAAGGTCGCAGGTTCGAATCCTGCCCCCGCTACCAGATCTTTCTTGATGCAAGAAAGCCTCCTTGTGAGGCTTTTTTGTTGGCTGCAAGGATGCGCGGTGCCGCACTGCATGGCGGGCGTGGCACGCGGGAGGCTGCACGAGCAAGGAACATCGGCGAGATAGGGAAATGGGCCGTTGGAGCCCATTTTTTGTTTGCGCGATCCGGTTCAGGTGAGTTGATGGATACACAGGCACTGGCACAACGTTTCAACGAGGTATTGGCCGATCTGGGTCTGGAATGCCTGGGGGTGGAATTCATCCCGGCGCATGGGCAGAGTACCCTGCGCGTCTACCTGGAACTGCTGGACAAGGATGCACCGGACCCGGATGTCGGCGCGGAGCGCCGCGAAGTGGGTATCGAGGACTGCGAGAAGGCCAGTCGCGAGCTGTCCGCCTTGCTCGACGTCGAGGATCCGATCCCGGGCCACTATGTGCTGGAAGTGTCCTCGCCGGGTATTGATCGGCCGCTGTTTAACGCGGGGCAGTTCGCGAAGGCCGTCGGACAGGAAGTGAAGGTGTTGTTGCGGGCGCCGCTGGAAGGACGCCGGCGCCTGCGCGGAAAACTGGTCTCGGTGCGCGACGGTCAGATTGCACTGGAAGGCGAGGACAAGACGTTCGAGTTCGGGCACCCCATGGTGGAGAGTGCCCGCTTGGTGCCGGATTGGGTGGCACTGGGCTACGCGCCGCAGCCCAAGCCAGGCGGCAAGCGCTAATTGAAAAGTCCGCCATGGATGGCGGGCCCTTGACTCACGCGTTCACGGACGAACGCAGAAATACCGAACAGTGCGGCCATGGATGGTCGCTTTTGATCCGCGCATCCAGGAAGGGGCGCAAACAAATAGTCAACGTTTTGGACGCCGTCTGGCGCCTATGGAGTTGCTGCAATGAGCAAAGAGCTTTTGCTGGTCGTCGACGCGGTCGCCAATGAAAAGGGTGTGCCGGAAGAAGTGATCTTCGAGGCGATGGAAGCGGCGCTCGCGTCGGCCGCGAAAAAGCGCTATCCCGACGAGGAGCCGGATATCCGCGTCTCGATCGATCACGATACCGGCGAGTATGAAACTTTTCGTCGTTGGGAAATCATTGCCGATGATGGCGAGATGGAATCGCCGTCGTACCAACTGCGCCTGATGGATGCGCTGGACGAGCGTGCGGACGCCCAAGTGGGCGAGTACATCGAGCAGCAGGTCGAAAACGCCGAATTCGGTCGGATCGCGGCGCAAGCCGCCAAGCAGGTGATCGTGCAGCGCGTGCGCGAGGCCGAGCGCCAGCAGGTGGTGGATGCCTTTGCCGGCCGTGTCGGCGAACTGGTCACCGGCATCGTCAAACGAGTCGAGCGCGGCAATATTTACCTCGACCTGGGCAGCAACGCCGAAGCCTTCATTCCTCGCGACAAGACCATTCCGCGCGAATCCGCGCGTGTCGGCGACCGCGTGCGTGGGTATCTTTACGAGGTGAAGTCCGAGGTACGCGGCCCGCAGTTGTTCGTCTCGCGCGCAGCCCCGGAGTTCATGATCGAACTGTTCAAGCTGGAAGTGCCCGAGGTCGGCCAGGGTCTGGTCGAGATCAAGGGTTGCGCGCGCGACCCGGGCGACCGCGCCAAGATAGCCGTGCTGGCCCATGACAGCCGCACCGATCCGATCGGCGCCTGCATCGGCATGCGCGGTTCGCGCGTGCAGGCGGTGTCGAACGACCTCAATGGCGAGCGCGTCGATATCATCTTGTGGCACGAGAATCCGGCCCAGTTCGTGATCAACGCGATGGCGCCGGCCGAGGTGCAGTCGATCATCATGGATGAGGAAAGGCATTCGATGGACATCGCGGTGGCCGAGGACAAGCTGTCGCAGGCGATCGGTCGCGGTGGCCAGAACGTGCGCCTGGCGAGCAAGCTGACCGGCTGGCAGCTCAACGTGATGACGCAGGATCAGGTCACCGCAAAGAGCGAGGCGGAGCAGGAAGCGGCCCGCGCGCTGTTCATGGACAAGCTCGAGGTCGATCAGGAGATCGCCGTGATCCTGGTGCAGGAAGGTTTCTCGAGCGTCGAGGAGATTGCCTACGTGCCCAGCGCCGAGCTGCTGGCGGTGGAGGGCTTTGACGAGGATATCGTCGAGGAACTGCGTGCCCGTGCTCGCGATGCCTTGCTGACCGAGGCGCTGGCGGTGGAGGAGGGCGTCAACGAGCACCAGCCGTCAGAGGAGCTGCTGGCGCTGGAAGGCATGGATGAGCCCACGGCATACGCCTTGGCCGCGCGCGAGGTGAACACGGTGGACGACCTGGCCGACCTGGCGGTAGACGATTTGATTGACATCGAAGGCATGGACGAAGAGCGTGCTGCGGCGCTGATCATGACCGCGCGCGCACCGATGATTGCCCGGTTGGAGCAAGGCGGCTAGCCGCAGACACGGCAGCACCCTGGATGGGTGCGCCGGGAAGAGCCTGAAACGGCTCTTCGCCATGGATGGAGATGGCGGCGCACAGCAGGCCGCACGGAATGACAAGCGCGGGAACGGCGGAGCAGAGAACAGAATGTCGGACGTGACGATCAAACAACTCGCCCAGGTATTGGGCATGCCGGTTGACAAGTTGCTGACCCAGCTTGGCGAAGCGGACATGAAATTCTCCGATCAGGAGCAGGTCATCAGCAGCACCGAGAAGGTGAAGCTGCTGGGATTCCTGCGCCGTACGCACGGCAAGGGCGAGGCTGCTGCCGAGGTCAGTGATGCGGCACCACGCCAGATCACCCTGCGGCGACGAACCGTCGGCGAACTGAAGGTGGCCGGGTCCGGTGGTCGTGGTGCCACGGGTGCGGCAAAAACGGTCAATGTGGAAGTGCGTGCCAAGCGCACGTACGTCAAGCGCAGCGTGATCGCTGAGGAAGCCAGCGCCGAGCCCGAGCGCGAGGATGCAGTACGTAAGCTGCAGGAATCCAGGCAGCAACACGAGCAACAAGAGCGCGAGCGGCTGGAGGCCGAACAGCGTCGCGAGCACGAGGTGCAGCAGCGCACGCTCGACGAGCAGCAGCGCGAGCAGGAGTTGCTGCAGGCTGCAGCGGATGCCACTGCGAAGGACGAGGGTAGCTCTGACGACGCGGCATCGGTGGGCGAAGCCTCGCCTGCCCCGGACGCGACCGAGGGTGATCCGGCTGCCGTCCAGCGCATGGATCAGCGCGAGCTGGGCATGATCCTGCCGCGCATTCATGAACCGCGCAAACGCGAAAAGCTGGTCAAGCCGGTAGCTGCACCCCCCGCGCCTGCAGCAGCGCCGACAGGGGCGGGCGACGCGCCCCGCGCCAAACCGAAGCATGCGCGCGAGCGCAACGACGAGGTTGGCAGCAAGCAGGAGCGCGACGGCACCAAGCGCTTCACCGGCGGCCAGATGCATCTGAGCGAGGCCGATCGTGCGCGTCGTTCGTCCAGCAGCAAACGCGGCAAGTCCGGACGCAGCGGCGGGCGCGACACGGTCTCGCGTGGCGGCCCCGGCGTTTCCGCCGGTTCGCATGGCTTCTCGCGCCCCACTGCACCGGTGGTGCGCGAGGTCGTGGTGAGCGAGACCAACATCGTCGCCGACCTGGCGCAGAAGATGGCGGTCAAGGGCTCGGAGGTGGTCAAGTCGCTGTTCAAGATGGGCGTGATGGCGACCATCAACCAGACCATCGATCACGACACCGCCGTGCTGGTGGTCGAGGAGCTCGGCCACACGCCGGTTGCCGACAACCAGAACAATGCCGAGGAAACCCTGGCGGCGCATACCCAGAACGTCGAACTCGAGGGTGAGAAGGTCATCCGTCCGCCGGTGGTGACGATCATGGGTCATGTCGATCACGGCAAGACCTCGCTGCTGGACTACATCCGCCGTACCAAGGTGGCCTCCGGCGAAGCCGGTGGCATTACCCAACATATCGGCGCGTATCACGTTGAAACCTCGAGGGGCGGGATCACCTTCCTGGACACGCCCGGCCATGCTGCGTTTACCTCGATGCGCGCCCGTGGTGCGCAATCGACGGATATCGTGATCCTGGTGGTGGCTGCCGACGATGGTGTGAAACCGCAGACGATCGAGGCGGTCAAGCATGCACGTGCCGCCAAGGTGCCGCTGATCGTAGCCGTCAACAAGATGGACAAGGACGGCGCCAACCCCGACAACGTCAAACAGGGCCTGGTCGCTCAGGAAGTCGTACCGGAAGACTGGGGCGGCGACGTGCAGTTCGTGCCGGTGTCGGCGAAGACCGGTATGGGTGTCGAGGATCTGCTGGATGCGATCTCGATCCAGGCCGAAGTGATGGAATTGAAGGCGGTGGTCGATGGCCGTGCCTCCGGCGTGGTGATCGAATCCAGTCTGGATCGCGGCCGTGGTCCGGTGGCCACCGTGCTGGTGCAGCAGGGCACCCTCAAGAAGGGCGACTTCGTCGTTTGCGGTATCGAGTATGGTCGCATGCGCGCGCTTATCGACGAGAACGGCAAGCAGGTAAGCGAAGCCGGCCCGTCGATCCCGGTGCAGGTGCTCGGCCTGTCCGGCGTGCCGGAGACCGGCGACGACTTTGTCTGTGTCGAAGACGAGCGGCTGGCTCGCGAGGTGGCACAGGAGCGTGAGCTCAAGCGTCGCGAAACGCGCATGGTCAGCAAGAGCAACCGGCTTGAGGACATTATCGCGAAGATGGGCCAGGGCGAAGAGCAGCAGACGCTCAACATCCTGGTCAAGGGCGACGTGCAGGGGTCGGTCGAGGCGCTGCGTGAATCGCTGACCCAGATCGGCAACGAACGGGTCAGGGTCAACGTGGTCTCCTCCGGTGTCGGCGGCATCAACGAGTCCGACGCGACCCTGGCCGCTGCGTCGAAGGCGCTGGTGATCGGCTTCAACGTGCGTGCCGATGCCTCGGCGCGCAAGGTCATCGAGACTTCCGGCGTGGACGTGCGTTATTTCTCGATCATCTACGACGTGATCGACCAGGTCACCCAGGCGGCCACCGGCCTGCTCGGCATGGAAGTGCGCGAGGACATCATCGGTCTGGCCGAGGTGCGCGAAGTCTTCCGCAGTTCCAAGTTCGGTGCGGTGGCCGGTTGCATGATTACCGAAGGCCACGTCAAGCGCAGCAAGCCGATTCGCGTGTTGCGCGACAATGTGGTGATCTTCGAAGGCGAACTGGAATCGTTGCGACGTTTCAAGGATCTCGTCGACGAGGTACGCAGCGGTATGGAGTGTGGTATCGCCGTCAAGCAGTACAACGACGTCAAACCGGGCGACCAGATCGAGTGCTTCGAGCGCACCGAAGTGGCGCGTACGCTTTAAAGCAAAAATGAGTGTGGAGAAGTGAGAGGTGAGTAAAAGCGAAAGCTCTCTTTCTCGTTTCTCACTTCTCTCCACTCTCAATTCAGGTATTCCCCATGCCTTCGCGCGATTTCAAACGTACCGACCGCATCGGCGCAGAACTGCGCCGTGAGCTCGGCTTGCTGGTGCACGCGGCAGTGCGCGATCACGGCCTGCCCTCGGTCAGCGTGTCGGATGTGGAGATCACCCGCGACCTGGACTGGGCTACCGTGTGGGTGACCGCGCTGATGCCCGAGCAGGGCCTGCCTGCGGTGAAGGCGCTGAACATGATCAGCCACGAGATCCGCCACGCACTGGCGCACAGCGGCATGCGGATGCGACGGGTGCCCGAGCTGAAATTCAAGTACGACGACTCGGTCGACAAGGGCGAGCGCGTCGAATCGCTGTTGCGCGAGCAGGCGCGCGACCTGACTCGGCACGATGGCGACCAGCAGGACGACTGAGACGGTGGGGTCTTGCTGAACCGATGAATCGTCCGCCGCGCATCAAGTCGCGTGAGCTGCACGGTATCGTGTTGCTCGACAAGCCGCTTGGCCTGAGTTCCAATCAGGCATTGCAGGCAGTGCGCCGCCTGTTGCGCGCCTCCAAGGGAGGCCACACTGGTGCGTTGGACCCTTTGGCCACCGGTTTGCTGCCGCTGTGCTTTGGCGAGGCGACCAAGCTGGCCGGCAGCCTGCTTGGCGCGCGCAAGGCCTATCTGGCTGAATGCCGGCTTGGCATCAGCACCGACACCGCCGACAGCGAGGGCGAAATCGTTCAGCAACGTCCAGTCGCGACCCTCGCAGACGCTGCGATCGAGAACGCACTGGCCAAGTTGCGCGGACGCATCCTGCAGGTGCCACCGATGTATTCAGCCTTGAAGCAGGATGGCGAACGACTCTACGTCAAGGCGCGTCGTGGCGAGACCGTCGAGGTGCCGCCGCGCGAGGTCGAGGTGCACCGGTTGGAACTGCTGGCACGCAACGGCGACAGCCTGCAGTTGCTGGTCGAGTGCGGCTCAGGTACCTACGTGCGCTCGCTGGCAGTGGATCTGGGCGAGGATCTGGGCTGTGGGGCACATCTGAGCGCATTGCGACGAACCTGGGTCGAGCCGTTTCGTGAGCCGCACATGGTCACGCTGGAACAGTTGCAGCAGGCGGCTGAGCAAGGCGATCAGTCGCTGCTGGCACACCTGCTGCCGGTTGCGGCGGGCTTGTCCGACCTGCCCGCCGTGCACCTGGATGAGGTCGACAGCAAGGCCATATCCCGCGGCCAGCAAATCGCCTTACCCACGTCATTTCCGGCAGGACGCTGCACGGCGTTTGCCAGCGATGGGGCGCTGCTGGCCTTGCTCGAAGTGGACAATGCGCACCGTGCGCGTGTCCTGCGCGGCTTTAACTTGCCACCAGACTGACGAATTTGCCCCCAAACGCCCCTGCGCACTTGTTGTAACACCGCTGCCATCAGTAGAATAGACAAGTTATTTCAACGCTTTCACTCAACTAGGCGAAGCTTGCGCTTGTGTCATCGCGAGGATGCAAGCGCAAGCCTCGCATCGCCTTTCAAGGAAACGCATAACCATGTCCCTTACCGTAGAACAGACCAGCAAGATCATTGCTGATTTCGGTCGAATTCCGAACGACACCGGTTCCACCGAAGTCCAGGTGGCCCTGCTGTCCGCTCGCATCGACCACCTCACCGGTCATTTCAAGGAGCACAAGCAGGATCACCATTCCCGCCGTGGCTTGCTGAAGCTGGTCAATCAGCGCAAGCGCCTGCTCAGCTATCTGAAGGATCGCGATCTTGCGCGCTACCAGACCCTGATCGAACGCCTCGGCCTGCGTCGCTAATTCGCGCGGCAGCAGGCTGTAGTTCGTGCGTTCGTCCGTGAACGCAGAGATCAAAAAGCGGCCATCATGGCCGCACGGGTTGATTTCTTTGCGTTCATCCATGAGCGCTGAAACCAACAAGCGGCGATCCATGGCCGCACTCTTGAAAGTTCAAACTCAGGAATTCCAACGTGGCAAAAGTAACCAAGTCATTCCAGTACGGTAATCACGAAGTCACACTGGAAACGGGCGAAATTGCCCGCCAGGCATCCGGTGCGGTCATGGCCAGCATGGGTGGCACCGTGGTGCTGGTCACCGCCGTGGCGGCGACCAGGCAGAAGGAAGGCCAGGATTTCTTCCCGCTCACTGTCGACTACGTGGAGAAGTTCTACTCCGCTGGCCGCATTCCCGGCGGCTTCTTCAAGCGCGAAGGCCGCCCGACCGAGAAGGAGACGCTGACTTCGCGTCTGATCGATCGTCCGGTGCGTCCGCTGTTTCCCGACGACTTCAAAAATGAAGTGCAGGTGATTGCCCAGGTTGTCTCGCTCAACCCGGAAGTCGACGGCGACATCGTGGCCTTGCTCGGCGCCTCAGCGGCATTGAGCCTGGCCGGCATCCCGTTCAAGGGACCGATCGGCGCCGCCCGCGTCGGTTACGCCGATGGCAAGTACCTGTTGAATCCAACCGCCACCGAGCTGAAGACCTCCGATCTGGACCTGGTCGTCGCCGGCACCAGCGGTGCCGTGTTGATGGTGGAATCCGAGGCCAGGCTGCTGTCCGAGGACGTGATGCTCGGCGCGGTGATGTTCGGTCACCAGCAGATGCAGATCGCGATCCACGCGATCGCCGAGCTGGCTGCCGAAGCTGCGCGCCCGTCCTGGGACTGGAAGGCGCCGGCCCGCGACGAATCCCTGGTTGCTGCAGTCAAGAGCGCGGTCGGCAATCAGTTGGCCGAGGCGTTCCAGGTGCGTGACAAGCTGGAGCGTCGCGACGCAATTTCCGCCATCAAGGCCGACGTACTGGCCGGGCTCAAGGGCCAGGTCGAGGAGAAGGGCTGGTCGGCCGCCGCGCTGGCCAGGGAATTCGAAGAGCTCGAATACCACACCATGCGCGACAGCGTGTTGAGGACCAAGGTACGCATCGACGGCCGTCAGCTCGACGACGTGCGCGCGATCAGCGCCCGAGTCGGCGTGCTGCCACGCACGCATGGTTCGGCACTGTTCACCCGTGGCGAGACGCAGGCTCTGGTCGTTATCACGCTGGGCACCACGCGTGACGCGCAGATCATCGACGCGCCCGGCGGCGAGTCGAAGGATCCGTTCCTGTTCCATTACAACTTCCCTCCGTTCTCGGTGGGTGAAGCCGGCCGTTTCGGTGCGCCGAAGCGTCGCGAGATCGGTCACGGCCGCCTGGCCAAGCGCGGCGTGATGGCAGTCAAACCGAGTATCGAGGAATTCCCGTACGTGGTGCGGGTGGTCTCGGAGATCACCGAGTCCAACGGTTCCTCGTCGATGGCCTCGGTGTGTGGCTCCTCGCTGGCCATGATGGACGCCGGCATTCCGCTGAAAGCGCCGGTGGCCGGTATCGCCATGGGCCTGGTGAAGGAGGGCAACGATTTCGTCGTGTTGTCCGACATTCTCGGCGACGAGGATCACCTCGGCGACATGGATTTCAAGGTGGCCGGCAGTGCCGACGGCATTTCCGCGCTGCAGATGGACATCAAGATCGACGGCATCACCGAGGAGATCATGAAGGTGGCGCTGGCCCAGGCCAAGCGCGGTCGCCTGCATATCCTCGGCGAGATGGGCAAGGCGCTCACCGAAGCGCGCACCGAGATGAGCGAGTACGCTCCGCGCCTGATCACGATCAAGATCCACCCGGACAAGATCCGCGAAGTGATCGGCAAGGGTGGTGCCACGATCCGCTCGATCACCGAAGAGACCGGCACCACGATCGACATCAGCGACGACGGCACCGTCATCGTTGGCTCGGTCAACCGCGAGGCGGGTGAGGCGGCCAGGAAGCGCATCGAGCAGATCGTGTCCGACGTCGAGCCGGGCCGCGTCTATGAGGGCAAGGTCGCCAAGCTGATGGACTTTGGCGCATTCGTGACGATCATGCCGGGCAAGGATGGTCTGGTCCACGTGTCGCAGATTTCCGACGAGCGGGTGGAAAAGGTTTCCGACAAGCTCAAGGAAGGCGACATCGTCAAGGTCAAGGTGCTCGAAGTGGACAAGCAGGGCCGCATCCGCCTGTCGATGAAGGCGGTGACCGCAGAAGAGCATGCCAGCGTCTGAGTTTCAATCCGCTAAAGATGCTGCAGCAAGCAAGGCTCGGCTCATGCCGGGCCTTGTTCGTTACGGCCCCCACATTTCTGCATGCCGGCATTTGCTACGATGCAACATACTTCCGCACGAGGATGCAGCGATGGCCGATCTGGCAGGTGATTTCATGAGGGACTATCAGCTGCTGGCACAGCAGTCCTGGGATGCCTGGACCCGTCAGTTCCAGCAGACGCCGGCCACGAATCCGTTCGCGCCGCCGCCAGCTCCCGCGGCCGGCAACGAGACCCTGGAGCGTACGTTGGCCGGCATGAAGGGGTATTTCGACTGGATGCAGGCTGGGATAGCCGGCGGCGGTGGCGCCACACCGGTCGGCGACTGGCAGCAGCAACTGCAGCAGATGTTCGGCGGCGCTGCCCAGCCGTTCAGCCAGGCCTTCGGCAGCATCGACAGCGCGAGCGCCGAGAGTTTTACCCGGCAGTCGCAGACGTGGTGGAAGGCGGTGCAGCACGGCGGCTTCGGCGAGGTGCCAGGCATGCAAGGTGCTACCCCGGCATTCGGTCTGAACCGCGAGCAGCAAATGCAGCAACAGGCTCTGGCTGCAGCATTGCTGGCCTCGTTGCAGGCGTCCGCGCGCTATCAGGAGTTGATCCAGCGTGCCAACGCGCAGGGCGTGCAGCGCTTGCAGGACAAGCTGGCCGAGCATGCCGAGCCCGGCCGCCAGATTGATTCGATGAAAGGGCTCTACGATCTGTGGGTCGATGCGTCGGAAGAGGCTTATGCAGATATCGCGCTGTCCGACGAATTCCGCGATGTCTATGGCGAGATGGTGAACACGCAGATGCGGGCGCGCCAGTTGCAACAGGAGCAGACCGAACGACTCTGCCGGGAACTCGGCGTGCCCACGCGCAGCGAGGTGTCCAGCCTGGGTGAGCGATTGCAGGCCTTGCGTCGCGAGTTTCGCGCCAGCCGCGCCGGCGGATCGGTCGATCATGCCGACGATATCGCGGCGTTGCGCCAGGAGGTGGTGGCGCTGAAGCGCCAGCTCGCCAAACCAGCTCCTGCCGCGACCCCGCGCGCAGCGAACAAGGTCGCGCGCGCCAAGTCGCCCGGCGCTGCTAAGAAGGCCGCACCAAAACCGGCCAGCGCAGTAACTTCCCGTACCGGCTCGCGCAAGCGCAAATAAAGGAGAGCAGACATGCAAGAACCATTGCGCATCGACCCGACCCGGGCCCTGACCGACATGGCGACGTTCCAGCGCAAGCTGGCCGCCGGTATGGCCAACCTGCGTGACATGCGCGAACCGGAGTATGCCAACACGCCGCGCGAGCTGGTCTACAGCGAGGACAAACTCAAGGTCTGGCATTTCACCGGCGCTGGCAAGAGCCGCGCGAAGACCCCCTTGCTGATCGTCTACGCACTGGTCAACACCGTGTGGATGACCGACCTGCAAGCCGACCGTTCGATGGTGAGCAACCTGCTGGAGCAGGGTGAAGACGTCTACCTGATCGAGTGGGGCTATCCCGACGGCGCCGACCGTTGGCTGACGCTGGACGACTACATCAACGGTTATCTCGATCGCTGCGTGGACGCGGTGCGCCAGCGCCACGATCTGGATGCGATCAACCTGCTCGGCATCTGCCAGGGTGGCGCATTCTCGTTGTGCTACACCGCGTTGCACCAGCACAAGGTGAAGAACCTGATCACGATGGTTACGCCGGTGGATTTCCACACCCCGGACAACATGCTGTCGAGCTGGTGCCGCAACATGGACGTGGACCTGTTCGTCGATACCATGGGTAACATCCCGGCCGGGTTGATGAACTATGTCTACCTGACGCTGAAGCCGATCCGGCTGAACCAGCAGAAATACATTGGTATGGTCGACATCCTCGACAGCCCGGTCGAGCTGGAGAATTTCCTGCGCATGGAGCGCTGGATCTTCGATTCGCCGGACCAGGCCGGCGAGGCGTTTCGACAGTTCATCAAGGATTTCTACCAGGCCAACAAGCTGGTCAAGGGCACACTCGAGATCGGCGGCCAGCCGGTGGATCTGGGCATGATCACCCGGCCGGTGTTGAACATCTTCGCAGAGCACGATCATCTGGTGCCGCCGGACGCCTCGCGTGCGCTGGGCAAGCACATCGGCACCACCGACTACACCCAGCTTGCGTTTAAGGGCGGTCATATCGGCATCTACGTCTCCAGCCGCGCCCAGCGCGAGGTGCCGCCAGCAATCCATCAGTGGCTGCGCCAGCGCAGCTGAGCCTGATCGCCTGCCGTGCGCAACCATGGCGCGGCAGGCGATAATGGACGGATGAGCGTATCCGCCGAAACCCACGATTCCATCCGCGCCGTGCAGTGGCAAGGTAATCACTTGCGCCTGCTCGATCAGCGCCTGCTGCCTGGCGAGGAACGCTGGATCGATTGTTGCGAAGCAGCGCAGGTGACCGAAGGCATTCGCGATCTGGCCGTGCGCGGCGCGCCGGCGATTGGCATTGCCGCGGCGTGGGGCGTGGCGATGGCCGCGCAGCAAGGCGTTCCGCTGGACTCGGTGTTGGCCAGCTTGCGCGCAGCGCGTCCCACCGCAGTCAACCTGATGTGGGCGTTGGATCGGATGAAGAAGCGCATCGCGGCCGGCGCCGATGCCGAGGCGCTTGTGCGTGAAGCACAGGCCATCCAGGACGAGGATCTGGCAGCCAACCGGCATATGGGTAAGCTGGGCGCATCGTTGATCGCGCCGGGCTCGGGCGTGCTGACCCACTGCAATACCGGCTCACTGGCTACGGCCGGCTACGGCACGGCGCTCGGCGTGATCCGCGCGGGCGTCGCCGCGAACCGGATCGCACGGGTCTACGCCGGGGAAACCCGGCCGTGGCAGCAAGGCGCACGACTTACCATGTGGGAGCTGGTGCGGGACGGGATTCCGGCCCAATTGATCGCCGATTCCGCAGCGGCGCACCTGATGAAATCCGGTGCCGTGCAATGGGTTATCGTCGGCGCCGACCGGATCGCCGCCAATGGCGATACCGCGAACAAGATTGGCACCTACCAGTTGGCCATTAGCGCCAGGTATCACGGCGTGAAATTCATGGTGGTGGCGCCGTCTTCGACGGTGGACATGGTCACCGGTACCGGCGAGGAAATCGAGATCGAGTTGCGCGACCCGGCTGAACTGTTGAGTACGGCCGGTCGACGCACGGTGGTCGCGGGTGCACAGGCATGGAACCCGGTGTTCGACGTGACACCGGCAGAACTAATCGACGCCATCGTCACCGAGCGCGGCGTAATCGAGCGGCCGAACGGCATCTCGATGCAGGCGATGTTCGGGTGCTGAGACTGCCGCGCGAAATAGCCCTGTTTGCCGTGGGCGGTCTAGGCGGGTTGGTGATCGATGCCGGCATCGTGCAGATGCTGGTGAGTTTTGCGCATTGGAACCCGTATCTGGCGCGCGTGCTGTCGTTCCTGCTGGCCGCCACATTCACCTGGTGGTGGAATCGACGTTATACGTTTGCGGCACGCCACAGCGGTCGCAAGCCGCACGCCGAGTGGCTGCACTGGATGGGACTGATGAGCTTGGGCGCGTTGGTCAATTACGGCGTCTATGCAGTGTTGCTGCTGAACTATCCAGGCTTTCACCGCTGGCCGGCGCTCGCGGCGGCGGCAGGCTCCGTGCTGGCCGCACTGGTGAATTTCTCGACAGCGCGTCGAGTGCTTTTCAAGCATCCCAAGACGGCGTCATAAATCATTGATTTAAATGGATTAAATACTGTCGTTTTGTAGTCGTTCGTGCTATGATTAACCGGTTAATTTCGAGTCGCTCGCGCATGCGTTTGAGATGCGTCGCCAGCGTCCCTTTTTCGTCTACAGGAAAGCCGCTCAATGGCAGAAAACGCCAAGGAAATCATTCGCGTCAACATCGAAGACGAGATGCGCCAGAGCTATCTCGATTACGCCATGAGCGTGATCGTGGGGCGCGCACTTCCCGATGTTCGCGATGGTCTGAAGCCCGTGCATCGCCGCGTGTTGTTCGCGATGAACGAGCTGAGCAACGTGTGGAACAAGCCGTACAAGAAGTCTGCGCGCGTGGTCGGCGACGTCATTGGTAAATACCATCCGCACGGCGATCAGTCGGTGTATGACGCGATCGTGCGTATGGCGCAGCCGTTTTCGCTGCGCTACATGCTGGTCGACGGCCAGGGCAACTTTGGCTCGGTCGATGGCGACAATGCCGCCGCGATGCGGTACACCGAAGTGCGCATGTCGCGGCTCACCCACGAGCTGCTGGCCGACATCGACAAGGACACCGTCGATTTCGGTTTCAACTACGACGAGAGCGAGCGCGAGCCGCTAGTGTTGCCCTCGCGCGTGCCGAACCTGCTGGTCAACGGCTCCGCCGGCATCGCGGTCGGCATGGCCACCAACATCCCGCCACACAATCTCAACGAGGTGATCGCGGCGACGATCGCGTTGATCGACGAGCCCGCGCTCTCGATTGACGAACTGATGCACTATATCCCGGGTCCGGATTTTCCGACCTACGGCATCATCAACGGTTCGTCCGGCATCATCGAGGCCTATCGCACCGGTCGCGGACGCATCCTGGTGCGCGCCAGGGCGGAGATCGAGACCGAGTCGAACGGCCGCGAGACGATCCTCATTCACGAGCTGCCGTACCAGGTGAACAAGGCGCGGCTGATCGAGAAGATCGCCGAGCTGGTCAAGGAAAAGAAGCTCGACGGCATCAGCGAGTTGCGCGACGAGTCCGACAAGGACGGCATGCGCGTCGTCATCGAGATCCGCCGCGATGCGATGGGCGACGTGGTGCTGAACAACCTGTTCCAGCAAACCCAGCTGCAGGTTACCTTCGGCATCAACATGGTGGCCCTGCTGGATGGCCAGCCGAAGCTACTCAACCTCAAGGACATCCTCGAGGCGTTCGTTCGCCATCGCCGCGAGGTGGTCACCCGTCGCACCATCTTCGAGTTGCGCAAGGCGCGCGCCCGCGCGCATATCCTGGAAGGCCTCACGGTGGCGCTGGCCAACATCGATGAAATGATCGAGTTGATCAAGACCTCCGCTTCGCCGGCCGAGGCACGCGAACGCATGGTTTCGAGGCGCTGGGACGCCGGGCTGGTACGTGCGTTGTTGTCCGCCACCGGCGCCGATGCCTCGCGGCCGGAGGACATGGATCCGCGCGATGGGCTGAAAAGCGACGGTTATCAGCTGTCCGAAGCGCAGGCGCTGGAAATCCTGGCGATGCGCCTGAACCGCCTGACCGGGCTGGAACAGGAAAAGCTCTCGGACGAATACCGCCAGATCCTCGACACCATCCGCGGCCTGATCGAGATCCTGGAAAACCCTAATCGTTTGCTGGAAGTGATCCGCGAGGAGCTTGAGGCGGTCAAGACGGAATTCGGCGATGCACGCCGCACCGAGATCCAGCATTCGCAGGAAGATCTCAATGTACTGGACCTGATCGCGCCGGAAGACATGGTGGTCACGCTCTCGCTCACCGGTTATATCAAGCGCCAGCCGGCCAGTACCTATCGCTCGCAGCGGCGTGGTGGCAGGGGGCGTTCTGCCTCCGCGCTGAAAGACGAGGACGTGGTCGAGCAGTTGTGGGTGGTCAACACGCACGACACCTTGCTCGCGTTCACCAGCATCGGCCGGGTCTACTGGCTCAAGGTCTACCAGATTCCCGAATCCGGCCCCGGCGCGCGCGGCAAGCCAATCATCAACCTGCTGCCGCTGGGCGAGGGCGAGAAGGTGCAGGCGGTGTTGCCGATCCGCGAGTATGCGCAAGACCGCTTCGTGTTCTTCGCGACGAAACTTGGCACGGTCAAGAAAACCCCGCTGACCGAGTTCGCATTCCAGCTGCAGAAAGGCAAGCTCGCGATCAAACTGCGTGACGATGACGCCCTGGTCAATGTCGAATTAACCGACGGCAACAGCGACATCCTGCTATTCGCCTCCAACGGCAAGGTCAATCGTTTCGACGAGAACACCGTTCGCTCGATGGGCCGTACCGCCGCCGGCGTGCGCGGCATGAAGCTGCTCAAGGATGCCGAGGTGGTGTCGTTGATCGTGGCGGCCGAAGGTGACATCCTCACGGCGACGGAACGCGGCTACGGCAAGCGCACCGAACTGGCCGAGTTCACCAAGAAGGGCCGTGGTACCCAAGGCGTGATCGGTATTCAGTGCTCCGAGCGCAACGGCGCGCTGGTCGGTGCGGTGCAGGTCACCGCGGCGCACGAGCTGATGTTGATCTCCAACCGGGGCACGCTGGTGCGTACGCGCGTGGCGGAGGTTTCGCAGCTGAGCCGCAACACCCAGGGCGTCACCCTGATCAAGCTGCCTGCCGATGAAGTCCTGGTCAGCGTGATGCGCCTGGACGCGGAAGAGAACAACGGTGAGGAAGGTGGTGATCTCGATGGTGACGCACCGCTGAGTGATGCTGGCGCGGAGAGCGTGAACCCACCTGCAGCGGAAGAGTGATCCTGCAGTGATGAAACAGGAAAGCCCCGGTCATGCCGGGGCTTTTTCTCATGCGCAGCTGGCCCGCAGGCGAAACCCCGCCGTCAGCGGTTATCCAGCGTGGCGCCGGTAAGCAGGCCGCGCGCCAGCATGCCGCATTGGCGCCGGTACAGCAGCAACTGCCACTGGCGGCCGCCGACCTGCCGCCACAGCACCGCCGAGCGCACTGCGGCCAGCAGGTTTGCGCGAACTTTCTCGACCACCGCAGGCTGCTGCAGGTGCTGTGGATTGCCGTTGACCAGCACCCGTGGCCGCAGCGTGGACAGGGTGGAAGCGTAAAGCTCGGCCAGCCGACCACTCACCTGGGACGAGTCCTGGCCGAAGTGTTCGACCTGGCGCTGCGCGGCGAGGATGCCCTGCTGCAGCGTCTCCAGCAATTCCGGCTGGCCGGAGAGGCTGCGCTCCAGCCGCATCACCGTCACCACCATGCGCGTGATCGACATGTCGCGATCGCTTTCGTTGAGCTGGGCGATCAGCTTGCGCAAGCCGAGGCGCAGGTTCGATACCCCGTCATACACCGCCACCACTGAGGGCGCGTCGATGCGGAACACGCTGGCCACGCCGGCCTGCATCGCGGCATCGTCGCAGCGTCCGTCGTTGGCCAGCTGCTGTGCCAACGCGCAGGCCTGGAACAGGCCCGCCAGGGCGAGCACGCGCTCCTCGTTCATGCTAAAGGTTTCAAACACGGGTTCGGGATTCTCTGTCGTGGGGTGGATCAGCTTGGGTGAATGTCGGCAGCAGGCCACCATAGGCTGCATCGGTGGCCATGATCACGGCGCCGCCGAGACACACATCGTCAGCATAGAAGACTACCGATTGTCCGGGGGTCACGGCGCGTTGGGTATCATCGAAGCGTACCTCAACCCCATCTTTGCCAACGCTCACGGCGCAGGCCTGGTCGGTCTGACGGTAGCGGGTGCGCGCGGTGCAGCGAAACTCATCCGCTGGCGGGGTACCGGCAATCCAGTGCGGGGGTTCGGTGCGCAGCCGCCGGGAATGCAACCAATGGTTTTCGCCACCCTGGGCAACGTACAACACATTCGCCGGCACATTCTTGCCCACCACGAACCAGGCGTCACCACTGGCACCGTGCCGGCCGCCGATGCCCAGGCCATTGCGCTGGCCCAGGGTGTAATACATGATGCCTTGATGCTCGCCGATCAGTGCCCCGTCGGGTGTGCACATTTGCCCGGGACGGGCCGGGATGTATTGCGACAGAAAGCTGCGAAAATCGCGTTCGCCGATGAAGCAGATGCCGGTGGAGTCCTTTTTCGCATGCGTCGGCAACGCTGCACTGCGGGCAAGCTTGCGCACGTGCGGTTTCTCGATGGAACCCAGCGGGAACAACGTGGCGGCCAGCGCGTGCTGGCCCAGGGCGTGCAAGAAGTAGCTCTGGTCCTTGTTGGCATCCAGCGCGCGCAGCAAGCGGTATCGACCCTCGACACAATCGATGCGTGCGTAGTGACCGGTGGCGATTTTCTCGGCCCCCAGCGCACGTGCCTCATCCAGGAAGGTCTTGAACTTGATTTCGCGATTGCACAGCACGTCAGGGTTGGGCGTGCGGCCCGCGCGGTATTCGGCCAGGAAGTGCTCGAACACGCTGTCCCAGTATTTCGCCGCGAAATTACGCGCATGGAACGGGATGCCGAGGCGGCCGCACACGGCAACGGCATCCTTGCGGTCGACGTCGCTGGTGCACGGGCCGTTGCGGTCATCTTCCTCCCAGTTCTGCATGAACAGGCCTTCGACCTGATGGCCGGCCTGTTGCAGCAGCAAGGCGGCCACCGACGAATCCACACCACCGGAGACGCCCAGCATTACCTTCATGCCGATCCGCCTGCCGGTACATAGCCCAGGCTGGACAATGGCAGGCGTTGCCCGGCCAGCCACGCGTCGATGCTCAGCAGCACCAGCGGGCTGCGCAGGCGGTCACCCAGCGCGGCGATCTCGGCGCGGTTAAGCCAGAGCGCGCGGCGAATGCCGGTGTCGAGCGGGCGATTCGGGTCGTGGCCGGTTGTGCTGGCCGCAAAGCTGAAACGAACCACCGCCTCGCCATGTTCGGTACTGCGCCATTGATGAACGCCAATCAGGTGCTGCAGCGCCACCGTCCAGCCGGTTTCCTCCAGAGTCTCGCGCACGGCGGCGGCGACGAGGCTCTCGCGATCTTCGAGATGGCCTGCCGGCTGGTTGTATACGACCCGTCCGGACACCTCTTCCTCGACCATCAGGTAGCGCTCGCCATCGGCGACCACGCAGGCCACGGTAACGTGTGGGCGCCAGATTCCGGCGCCGGGCATGGAGACGTTCATGAGTGTGGTGAGTCTGGAAAAGTGTCTATTGTGCCATTACCTGTACGCACGGATCGACGCATCAGGCTGCATCCGCTGCGGCGTATACTTCGTACCAGAGAACACGCTTCGGGAAACCATGGTCCACGAAAACGAACATGAGCATGACAGCGATCGTGGCCTGGCGGTTGAAACCGCCAAGCCGGAGGTGGCGCGACCACCCCTGTTCCAGGTGCTGTTGCTGAACGATGATTTCACTCCGATGGATTTCGTGGTAGAGGTGCTGCGCGGCTTTTTCAATCTGGACCAGGAGCAGGCGGTGCAGGTCATGTTGCATGTGCACACCCGCGGGCGCGGGGTGTGCGGAGTGTTTACGCGCGAAGTCGCGGAAACCAAGGTCACCCACGTGAATGAGTATTCACGTTCGCATCAGCACCCGTTGTTGTGCACTATGGAAAAGCTCTGACGAACCCCATTTTGTGCTCATCGCGGCAATCAACGCCGCTCAACAAGTCAAGTGGAGAGATCCGAATGTTCAGCAAGGATCTGGAAGTCACCATCGGCCATTGCTACAAGCAGGCCCGCGAACAACGCCATGAGTTCATGACGGTCGAGCATCTGCTGCTGGCGTTGACCGAGAACCAGTCGGCACTGGGTGCGCTGCGCGCCTGCGGCGTGGAATTGCCGCGCCTGTCGGCCGAACTGGCTCGCGTCATCAGCGAAACGGTGCCAGTGTTGCCACCTGGCGACGAACGCGATACGCAGCCGACCCTGGGCTTCCAGCGGGTGCTGCAGCGTGCCGTCTACCACGTGCAATCTTCCGGTCGCAAGGAAGTCACTGGCGCCAACGTGCTGGTGGCGATCTTCGGCGAGAAGGATTCGCACGCGGTGTTCTTCATGCATCAGCAGGAGATCACCCGGCTGGACGTCGTCAATTACATCTCTCACGGCATCGCGAAGATCGGCGAGGAGCCGGCCGCGAACACGTCGGGCCCCGAGCGTGAAGGCGAGGAGGGCGGCGAACCCAAGGGCAACCCGCTGCACGAGTTCGCCAGCAACCTCAACGAGCTGGCGCTGGAGGGCAAGATCGACCCGCTGATCGGGCGTGCCGACGAAATCGAACGCACCATCCAGGTGCTGTGCCGCCGCCGCAAGAACAACCCGCTCTATGTTGGCGAGGCCGGCGTGGGCAAGACCGCGCTGGCCGAGGGCCTGGCCAAGCGCATTGTCGATGGCGAGGTGCCCGAGGTGCTGGAGAGCGCCACGATCTGGGCGCTGGACCTGGGCGCGCTGGTCGCCGGCACCAAGTACCGCGGCGATTTCGAGAAGCGTTTGAAAGGCGTGATCGCGCAGCTGAAGAAGCAGCCCGGCGCGATCCTGTTCATCGACGAGATCCACACCATCATCGGCGCCGGTTCGGCCTCGGGTGGCACCATGGATGCGTCGAACCTGATCAAGCCGATGCTGGCCTCGGGCGAGTTGCGCTGCATTGGCTCGACCACGTTCCAGGAGTACCGCGGCGTGTTCGAGAAGGATCGCGCTCTGGCTCGTCGCTTCCAGAAGATCGACGTGGTTGAACCGACCGTGGCCGACAGCATCGAGATCCTCAAGGGCCTGCGTTCGCGCTTCGAGGAGCATCACCATGTCGCCTACACCAACGATGCGTTGAAGGCGGCGGTGGACTTGTCGGTGAAGCACATTCCCGACCGGCTGCTGCCGGACAAGGCGATCGACGTGATCGACGAGGCGGGTGCGCGTCAGCGGCTGCTGCCGGAGGATCAGCGCACCGGCACCGTCGACGTGAGCGAGGTCGAGTACATCGTGGCCAAGATGGCGCGGATTCCGGCGAAGCAGGTTTCCGCATCGGATCGTGATGTGCTGCGCAACCTCGAGCGCAACCTCAAGATGGTGGTGTTCGGGCAGGACCCGGCGATCGAGGCGCTGGCCGCTTCGATCAAGATGGCCCGTTCGGGCTTGGCCGACCCGTCCAAGCCGATCGGCTGCTTCCTGCTCGCCGGTCCCACCGGCGTCGGCAAGACCGAGGTCACCAAGCAGTTGGCGATGCAGCTCGGCATCGAGATGATCCGCTTCGACATGTCCGAGTACATGGAAGGCCACTCGGTATCGCGCCTGGTCGGCGCGCCGCCTGGCTATGTCGGTTTCGACCAGGGCGGTCTGCTGACCGAGGCCGTCACCAAGCATCCCCATGCCGTGTTGCTGCTGGACGAGATCGAGAAGGCGCACCCGGATGTGTTCAACATCCTGTTGCAGGTGATGGATCGTGGCGTGCTCACCGACACCAATGGGCGCGAGGCGAACTTCAAGAACGTGGTGGTGGTAATGACTACCAACGCGGGTGCTTCCATCGCGGCGCGCCGCACGATGGGTTTCGTCGAACAGAAGCACGAGTCGGATACGATGGAAGTGATCCGGCGCATCTTCACGCCGGAGTTCCGCAACCGGCTGGATGCGATCATCCAGTTCGGTGCCCTGGATTTCGAGCACATCCTGCGCGTGGTGGACAAGTTCCTGATCGAACTGGAAAGCCAGCTCACCGAGAAGCGGGTGAGCCTGGATGTGGACGCCGATGCCCGTCGCTGGTTGGCCGAGCATGGTTTCGACCCGCAGATGGGTGCGCGGCCGATGGCACGCGTGATCCAGGAAAAGGTGAAGCGCGCGCTCGCCGACGAACTGTTGTTCGGCAAGCTGGCCGAGGGTGGCCTGGTGCGGCTCAGCGTGGCCGATGGCGAGTTGAAGGTCGATTGCAAGGCCGCCGAGAAGTTGCCGGCTGTAGTCGAATAGCGAACGTTCTCGGCGAACCGGAGGCAAAGCAAAGGCGGCGCAGTGCGCCGCCTTTGCTTGTCTGATTTGCTCCGATACCAACGGCGCCGTGCGCCTGCCACGTTACTTCATGCGGTAGGTGATGCGTCCTTTGCTCAGGTCGTACGGGGTCATCTCGATCTTCACCTTGTCGCCGGTGAGGATGCGGATGTAGTGCTTGCGCATGCGTCCGGAGATGTGGGCAATAACCACGTGCCCGTTCTCCAGTTGCACGCGAAACATGGTGTTGGGCAGGGTCTCCTGGACCGTGCCTTCCATTTCGATGACGTCGTCTTTGGCCATGTGTTCCGGGCTTCACGCGCAACCGTGGCGGCTGCATAAGCCAACTATTATGCCACGAACAGCTCGCTGGTTAAAGAATCATCAAGACAAGCGCCGGCTCAGGTGAAGTGCTCGTCCAGCTTGCGCCGGATTTCCTGCTCGATCATGCCCTTGAGCGGCGTCAGCAGTATCCCCAGCTGTGCCCGCACCTGGATCGCATCGCTCTCGACCGCGATCGAACCGTTGACACCCGGGCGGGAAAAACCCAGGGTGTCGCCCTGCCACTGGCCGGTCATGCCGAACTTGTCCCGCATGCGGGAGGCGACCTGATCGACCACGGCGCGAGCCTCGGTGATCGACAACTGGTGCGGGCGACGGATATCGATGCTGGGCATGAGCGTGTTTCCGGGGTGAAGACTGCATCTTAATGCCATGCGCCTGCATGGTAGAGTTTCGCGATCCATCGATCTGGTCAGCCATGCGTATCGAATTCCCCAATGCGGCCCGTGAGGATTTCCATTGGGCACAGGCACGATTGTGCATTGGCAGTGCTGCGGACAATGACCTGGTGCTGGCCGCCAGCCAGGCGGCCGCCAAGCACCTGTGCATCGAGCAGGATCGCCGCGGCTGGGTGGTGCAGGTGTTGCCATCGGCAGACCGGATCTACGTCAATGCCAGGCCGGTACGCGAACGCGCGCTGCTGCGCGCGGGCGACGTGGTGAGTGTCGGCGATTGCCGCCTGTTGCTGTGCGACGACGAGGACCCGGCCTTGCGTGCCCCCCACAAGGTCGCCGGGGAGGGGTGTTGCACGGCAGCCTTGCGTGCCGTGGCCGGTCCGCTCTCCGGGCGCGTTCTGCCTCTGCGGTACAGTCTGGAACTTGGCCCCGGCGGAAGCTGCGCGCTGGGTCCGGTCCAGGGTGAGGCAGTGGGCCTGCGAGTCCGCTGGAAGGAGGGCCGGATCCTGCTGGAGGACATCTGCCGATCGTCACGCCATCCAGTGCGTGTCAATGGCGTTGTCGTGCAGAATGTCGCACTGCTGCCAGGCGACCAGATCGGCGTGGCCATGCACCGTTTCGTGCTGGAAGCCCCGGGCACCGAAGCGGAGCCCGGGACGGTACTACTGGACGAGCGGACGACGACGAATCTGCCGGAAGCGGCGGCCGGACCCATAGGCGAGGTGTGGTGGCTGATCGTCACCGCCGCGGTGCTGGCCCTCGGGATCGCGTTGGTGCTGCTGATTCGTTTCTGAGCTCCTACTCCCCGGCAGTTGACGGGTACATGCTGCGCCGCGGCATAATGTCCAAACCATCTCGACAGGAAGCACGTCTACGTGAGCAGAGTCTGGAACTTCAGTGCCGGTCCGGCCGCGCTGCCGCCGGCGGTACTCGAACGCGCCCGCGATGAATTGCTGGATTGGAACGGCAGCGGCGCCTCGGTGATGGAGCAGTCGCATCGCGGCAAGCGCTTCATCGCCATGGCCGCGCAGGCCGAGGCTGACCTGCGTACCTTGTTGGCCGTCCCGGACGACTATGCGGTGCTGTTCGTGCAGGGCGGCGCCACCCAGCAGTTCGCGCAGATACCGATGAATCTGGTGGCTGAAGGCGACAGCGCCGACTATATCGACAGTGGACACTGGAGTGCCAAGGCAATCAGTGAAGCCGCGCCGTACGTGAAGGTCAACGTCGCCGCCAGCGCCAGGGACGGCGGTTACCGGCGGCTGCCGCCACGCGAAGGCTGGCAACTCGACCCGCAGGCTGCCTACGTGCACTACACCTCCAATGAGACGATCCACGGGGTCGAGTTCCATGACATCCCCGACGTCGGCGCGGTGCCGTTGGTTGCCGACATGTCTTCGAACATCCTGTCTGAACCGCTGGACGTCAGCCGCTTCGGGCTGATCTATGCTGGTGCCCAGAAAAACATCGGTCCCTCCGGACTGGTGCTGGTGATCGTCCGGCGCGACCTGCTGCAGCGCCCGGGCAGACCGATGGCGCGGATCTTCCGCTACGCCGAACATGCGGCCAACAATTCGATGCTCAATACACCCAATACGTGGGGCTGGTACCTGGCCGGGCTGACCTTTCAGTGGCTGCTGGCGCTGGGTGGGCTTGGCGTAATGGCGCAGCACAACCGGGCCAAGGCCGAATGGCTGTACCAGGCGATCGACGGTTCCGCGGGTTATTACCACAATCCGATCGAACCCGGCGCACGCTCGCGCATGAATGTACCGTTCACCCTGCACGACAACGCACTGGATGCAGTTTTTCTTCAGGAGTCCGAAGCTGCCGGCCTGCTCGCCTTGAAGGGGCACAAGGCGGTCGGCGGAATGCGTGCATCGCTGTACAACGCGGTGTCGATGGAGGCAGTGCAGGCGCTTGCCGGGTTCATGCGCGACTTTGCACAGCGGCATGGTTGAGTAGCCGGGCACGGTATTCTTCAGGCAAGATACCGATGCATGAACGGACTTCTTTCCATCTAGGCGGCCAAACCACATGAGCGATTCGAAAGCCCCGCTGAGCGAGATGCGCGAATGCATCGACAGCATCGACCGGCAGATCCAGCAGCTGATCTCCGAGCGCGCGAATCATGCGCGGACGGTGGCGAAGGTGAAGGGGGAGGGGCTTTCAGCGATCGACTACTACCGCCCTGAACGCGAGGCGCACGTGCTGCGCATGGTGGTGGACCGCAACCAGGGGCCGTTGTCGGACGTCGAGATGGTGCGCCTGTTCCGCGAGATCATGTCGTCGTGCCTGGCCCAGGAGGACCCGCTGAAGATCGGTTTCCTGGGGCCGGAGGGCACGTTTAGCGAGCAGGCCGTGCACAAGCACTTCGGCCACGCCGCCTACGGCCTGCCACTGGGCAGCATCGAGGAAGTGTTCCAGGAGGTTGCTGCCGGGCATGCCGACTTCGGCGTGGTGCCGGTGGAGAACTCGGGGCAGGGCATGATCCAGATGACGCTGGACATGTTCCTCACCGCCGAGGCCACGATCTGTGGCGAGGTGGAGCTGCGCGTACATCAGTGCCTGCATTCGCTGGGCGGCAGGGCGGAGGACGTCAAGCGCGTCTTTGCACACGCGCAGTCGCTGCAGCAGTGCAAGACCTGGCTACGCGTCAACTTGCCCAACGTCGAGTACATCGCGGTCGGCAGCAATGCCGAGGCGGCCCGACTGGCCCGGCATGCCGACGACTCGGCGGCGATCGCCGGCGAGACGGCCGGCAAGATCTACGGGCTCAAGACTGTGGCCAGCGGCATCGAGGATCGCGCCGACAACACCACCCGCTTCCTGGTGATCGGCCGATCGCTGTTTCCGCCGTCGGGCAACGATCGCACCTCGCTGCTGATCACCGTTAACGACAAGCCCGGTGCGTTGTACGACGTGCTCAGCCCGTTCGCGAAGCATGGCGTCAGCCTGAACCGGATCGAATCGCGCCCGGCGCATACCGGCAAGTGGCAGTACGCGTTCTTCATCGACGTCTCCGGGCATATCGAAGGCGATGCGCTGCAGGCCGCCGTCCATGACATCGGCGAATCCGCCGCGACGGTCCGCGTGCTGGGTTCCTATCCGGTGGCGTTACCTTGAACGAAAGACTGGACTGGAGTAGTCGTGCTGGTGGCCCGCTGCGCGGTATCGTGCGTGTTCCAGGCGACAAGTCGATCTCGCATCGGGCGTTGATGCTGGCCGCCATCGCCGAGGGGAGTTCCCGCATCCGTGGCTTCCTGGAGGGCGAGGATACGCGTGCCACTGCCGCGGTACTGGCGCAGCTCGGGGTACGCATTGATGTGCCGTCGCAAGGCGAGCGCGTCGTGCACGGCGTCGGGCTGCGCGGCCTGCGCGGGTCGACGCAGCCACTGGATTGCGGCAATGCCGGCACCGGTATGCGCCTGCTCGCCGGCTTGCTTGCCGGGCAGGCATTCGACAGCGCGCTGGTGGGTGATCCTTCGTTATCCAGGCGTCCGATGCGCCGCGTCACCGATCCGCTGGCGCATATGGGCGCGCGCATCGACACGCACGAGGGCATGCCGCCATTGCGCCTTCACGGTGGCGCCGCACTGCACGGCATCCATTACCGGCTGCCGGTCGCCAGTGCCCAGGTGAAGTCCGCGCTGCTGCTGGCTGGCCTGTACGCCAGCGGCACCACCGAGGTCATCGAGCCGCACCCAACCCGCGACTATACCGAGCGCATGCTGGCTGCCTTCGGCTGGCCGATCGAATTTGAACCGGGTCGGGCTCGGCTCGAAGGCGGCCATCGGCTGCACGCGACGGATATCCAGGTGCCGGCGGATTTTTCCTCGGCAGCGTTCTTCCTGGTCGCGGCGAGCATCGTGCAGGGTTCCGAACTGCGCCTGCCGGCAGTGGGACTCAACGCACGCCGTACGGGTTTGCTGCAGGCGTTGCGCCTGATGGGGGCAGACATCACGGTAGAGCGCCGGTGCGAGGCGGGGGGGGAGCCGGTGGGCGATCTTGTGGTACGACACGCCCCCCTGCATGGCATCGAACTGCCCGAAGCCCTGGTACCGGACATGATCGACGAGTTCCCGGTGTTGTTTGTTGCCGCTGCCGCCGCGTCAGGGCGCACCGTCATCCGTGGCGCGGCTGAGTTGCGGGTAAAGGAGTCCGATCGCATCGCCACCATGGCAGCAGGCCTGCGCAGGCTCGGCGTGGCCATCGAGGAAACCCCGGATGGTGCGGTCATCGATGGCGGGGCGATCGGGCCCGGTACGGTGGAAAGCCTTGCCGATCACCGCATCGCGATGAGCTTCGCGGTAGCTGGCCTGCTCGTCGCGGGTCCGGTGCGAATCAACGATTGTCGCCATGTTGCCACTTCGTTTCCGGGCTTTCGCGAGCTCGCCAATGGTTGTGGTTTCGTATTGCAGGATGGCGGCTGAACCAGGTGCCGCACCCGTTGTATCGTGGCGGCCAGATCCCGCACTCCGTCAAGGAATGTAAAGATGCCGCATGTGGTCCCACCGTTCATCGTCGCGATCCCGGCCCGCTACGGCTCCTCGCGCCTGCCGGCCAAGCCATTGCGCGAGATTGGCGGTGTGCCGATGGTGGTGCGGGTGGCGCAGCGTGCGCTGAAGGCTGGTGCCCGCCAGGTGGTGGTGGCCGTGGACGATCAGCGGGTCGCCGATGCGTTGTCGGGGCAGGCCGGCATGGACATCTGCATGACCCGGCGCGATCACGCCTCCGGTAGCGACCGCCTGGCCGAATGTGCGCAGCACTACGGCTGGAGCGACGACAGTATCCTGGTGAACCTGCAAGGCGACGAGCCATTCGCGCCGGCAGCGGGCATCCGCGCGGCGGCGCAGGCGCTGGCGGGCGACGAGGCTCCGATGGCCACCCTCGCCACGCCGATCATCGACGTCGAGGAGTTGTTCGATCCAAACGTGGTGAAGCTGGTGCGTGCAGCGAACGGGCGAGCACTCTATTTCAGCCGCGCGCCGGTGCCATGGGCGCGTGATGCGTTTGTCGGCGACCGGCAGACCTTGCCGTCCAGCACGCCGTTCCTGCGCCACATTGGCATCTATGCCTATCGCGCAGGCTTCCTGGGCCACTACGCCCAGTTGGCGCGTACACCGCTGGAACAGACCGAATCGCTGGAACAGTTGCGCGTACTCGAACACGGCCATGCCATCGCGGTGCGGCTCACACCCGAGCCATTTCCGCCCGGCATCGACACCGAAGCGGATCTGGAACGCGCCGAACAATGGTTGCGCACGAACGAATAAGCCCCAACTGCAAGCATCATCGCCGCTAGAATGATGTCATGCAGTCCGCGCAACCGCTCCCTTTCGACGGCAAGGCCTTCGTCCGCACGCTTACCACCTCGCCTGGCGTCTATCGTCACTTCGACGCGGCGGGCGAGCTGCTCTATGTGGGCAAGGCTGGCAACCTCAGGAAGCGTGTCGGTAGCTACTTCCTGAAGCCACGCATGGAACCGCGCATTGCGGCCATGGTGGCGCAGATCGCCCGCGTCGAGATCACCGTGACGCGCACCGAAGGCGAGGCGCTGCTGTTGGAATCGCAGCTGATCAAGTCGCTCAAGCCGCGTTACAACATCCTGCTGCGTGACGACAAGAGCTACCCCTATATCTATCTGTCCAGTGGCGAGGACTTTCCGCGACTCGCGTTTCACCGTGGCGCGAAGAATCTGCCGGGGCGCTATTTCGGACCATATCCGAGCGCCCACGCAGTGCGCGAAAGCCTCAACCTGATGCAGAAGCTGTTCAAGGTGCGCCAGTGCGTCGACGATTGTTGGCGTCACCCCAACCGGCCGTGCATGCTCTACCAGATTGGCCGCTGCAGTGCGCCGTGCGCGGGCATGATCGACGTGAAGGATTATCGCGAGGACGTGCGCCACGTGGAGATGTTTCTGGAAGGGCACAGCGACGCGGTGATCGACGAGCTCGCCGAGGCGATGGAGCAGGCCAGCAAGGTGCTGCAGTTCGAGCGTGCGGCAAAGTTGCGCGACCAGGTGGCCGCCTTGCGCCAATTGCGGGCGCAAAACCATGTACAGGGAGCCACCGCCGACATGGATGTCATCGCTTGCCGGATCGAGGCAGGCCTGACCTGTGTGAGCGTGTTGTTCTTCCGCAACGGGATCAGCCTCGGCACACGGGATTTCTTTCCGCGCCTGCCGCTGGATGCGACGCCGGCCGATGTGCTGGCGCAGTTCATCGCACAGTACTACCTCGACCGACCGGTGCCACGCGAATTGATCCTGGGTGAGCTGCTGGCCGACCAGGGCCTTCTCGCCGAGGTACTCAGCCAGCACGCCGGGCACGCGGTGGATTTGAAATCAAGCGTGCGCGGCGACCGCGCGCAATTCCTGCAGATGGCCGAGCGCAACGCACAGGCCTCGCTGACCGCACGACTGGCCAGCCGGCAGACCTTGCGAACCCGTTTCGACGACCTGCAAAAGGTGCTTGGCCTGGCCACCATGCCTCGACGCATCGAGTGTTTCGACATCAGCCACACCATGGGCGAGCTGACCGTTGCCTCATGCGTGGTGTTCGGGCCGGAGGGACCCGAAAAGTCCCATTATCGCCGCTTCAACATCACCGGGATCACGCCGGGCGACGACTACGCCGCCATGCACCAGGCCTTGACCCGGCGTTTTCGCAGGCTTGCCGAGGGCGAGGGCGCCCGTCCGGACCTCTTGTTGATCGACGGCGGCAGCGGCCAGGTGGCGCAAGCCGTCGGCGTGTTGCGCGAGCTGGGCATCGACGGCATCGAAGTGGTCGGCGTTGCCAAGGGACCGGGACGACGAGTAGGCGAGGAAACCCTTGTATTGGCCCGACTCGAACCAGGCAGCTCGGGTCGCGAGTTGCATCCGGGCACGTCATCGCCGACGCTGCACCTGGTGGCTGCGGTACGCGACGAAGCACACCGCTTCGCGATCAGCGGCCACCGCAATCGACGCGAGAAGGCCCGCACGCGGAGCGTGCTCGAGGATATTCCCGGTATCGGCGCACGCCGTCGTTCGGCCCTGCTCAAGGCGTTCGGCGGCATGCAGGGCATCGAGACGGCCGGCGTGGAAGAGCTGATGCAGGTGAAAGGTATCGATCATGGCCTCGCCGAACGCATCTACGCGAGCCTGCATGGCTGAGCGCTGGCGCACGGCATGGCGTGGCAGCAGCGCGCCGACGTGCGAAACTGCGACAAATCATCGGAACGAATCATGCGCATCAACTTGCCAACCTGGCTGACTTTATTCCGCGTTGCCCTGTTGCCGGTGATGGTGGTGGTCTTCTACCTGCCGTTTGACGGCCACAACATCGCCGCCGCGATCGTGTTCGTGCTGGCGGCGATCACCGACTGGCTGGATGGTTACCTGGCCCGGCGCATGAACCTGACCTCGGCGTTCGGCGCCTTCCTCGACCCGGTCGCCGACAAGCTGATGGTGGCGGTGACCTTGTTCCTGCTGGTGCAGTCGCATCCCAGTGCAGGCTGGCCCGGCATCGTGATGGCGGTCACCGCGGCGATCATCGTGGGCCGCGAGATCAGCGTGTCGGCGTTGCGCGAATGGATGGCCGAAATCGGCATGAGTGCCACCGTCAAAGTCGCCATGATCGGCAAGCTCAAGACCGTGATGCAGATGGTCGCGCTGGTCGTGTTGATCGTGCAGCACGAGAAAGAGGCCACCGCACTGCGCCTGTATCATATTGGCGAGGGCCTTTTGGTGATCGCCGGTATTCTTACCATCTGGTCGGGCCTCTACTATCTCCGCGCCGCCTGGCCCATGCTGCGCGGCGACACGCCGAAGAAGCCAACAGAGGACGACCCGCTCTGAACGATGTCAGGCCCATCGGGCATCGCCCTCTGCGATGACACGGCCCGGAATTCGGCGACCTGGGCATCTGCCATCGGCTGCTGGGCAGCGGAGAGAATTGAATGAGTTTTGCGGATACGCGAAGAATCGTCTGCGTATTCACGTGGATTCTGCTTCCCGGCCGGCGTCTCGCCAGCCTCGGCCAGCAGCCGGGTGGCATCGTGTCCCATGCTACAGGTGACGATCATGGCTCCCCGGCCTGGCGGCGGGGCGGAATGGAGTAGGTGCCTACGGCGTGTGCAACCATCTCCGGCCCGTCTTCCGAGTACAAGGCAACTTCGCCTACCGCGAGCGCCTTGCCGACTTTGATCAACCGGCATTTGCCCAGGATGCGCGCCTCGGACGACGGTTTGCGCAGAAAGTTTATGTTGAGACTGGTCGTGACCGTCAGCGGCACGATGCCGATGACGCTCAAGGTCGCGACGTACAGCGCGACGTCGGCGACCGCCATCAGCACGGGACCGGATACGGTTCCGCCGGGGCGCAAGTCCGCACGGCTGATCTCGCGCGAGACGACCGAGGCGCCATTCGCCGCTTCCACGACTTGGCACATGGTCTGCGGAAAAGCTGTGACGAGGAACTCGGCGATCTCTTCTCGCGTAGTCAAGCGTGCCTCCATGGAATCGGCGCCGCGACCGGCGCACCCGGGTACGCAGTTTGTTGCGTAGCACGCCGCCACGCAACCGGCGCGCTCAGCGGAAGCGCTCATACACGACTCGGACTGCGACCGACGTACCTCGCGGCCGTCGCGTGGGAGTTGTCCGCAACCCGGTGCGCCGCCGCGGCGGCGATTTGTGCTCGGGCTATTCACAGGCGACCAGGTTCTGCTATTATTCGCGGCTCCGATGCGGGAATAGCTCAGTTGGTAGAGCACGACCTTGCCAAGGTCGGGGTCGCGAGTTCGAGTCTCGTTTCCCGCTCCAGGATTCGTGCAAAACCTCGGTCCACCGGGGTTTTGTTGTATGGAAACCTGCGATCATGTTGGTCGTGATGCATCAAGCAATGGCCTGGTGGCAGAGTGGTCATGCAGCGGACTGCAAATCCGCGTACGCCGGTTCGATTCCGACCTAGGCCTCCATTGCACAAGCGGCTGCCGTCCGCCAAAAAAAACCCGCCGCTGGCGGGTTTTTTTTGGCGGATTGGGTGGTGCCGGGGCAGTATGTGTGCCGTTGCCCGCAGGATAATGCGTGTCTTCGGCGCGTACGCAGCCGTATCGGGCAATGATGCCGCCCCCGCCGCGCGCATTGCCAATCTCGGCCACGGAGAGCAGCGCCGCGATGGTGCTCATTGCAATCGTTATATCAGCGCACCTTGAACACGAGTTTCCCGCGCAGATGGCGCCCTTCGCTCACCCGGTGCGCCGCTGCGGCGTGCTTCAGTGCATAGAGCGTGATCTCCGGAATATGGACGACACCTGCGGCGACCAGGGCGAGGATGCGCTCGAGATGCGCGCGGTCGCGCCCGACTTTCGGCCGCAGCGATTTGACGTCGGCGCGCGGCGAAACCGGCGCTGTATTCCCCGAGGCGATAAACGCCGCCCGTCCGCCTGGCCGCAGCACGGCGAACGAGCGCATCGCAACGTCGCCGCCGACGGTATCGAACATCGCGTCGCAGCCGGACACCACTTTCGTGACGTCCTGCTTGTGGTAGTCGATGATCTGGTCGGCACCGAGACCGCGCAGGTAATCGTGATTCGCCGCGCTGGCGCTGGTGATTACGCGCGCCCCGATGTGTTTGGCGACCTGGATCGCAAAGCTCGCGACGCCGCCCGCGCCGCCCTGGATCAGAATCGTTTCGCCGGACTTCAGCTGCAGCGTGTCCTCGATTGCGCAGAGCGCGGTGATACCGGTCAGCGCGAGCGCCGCGCATTCCACGTGCGACAGGCTGTCCGGTTTTCTCGCCACGATCGCCGACTTGATCGCGAGCTTCTCCGCGTACGCGGCTTCCTGGCCGACGTCACAGACGCCGAAGACTGCGTCGCCGACGGCCAAATCCGTCACGCCGGCACCAAGTGCACTGACGATGCCGGAAAAATCGCGCCCCGGAACATACGGAAACTCGGTGATCGGCGCATAGCTCCCGGCGCGCACCTTCCAATCTGCAGCGTTGACGCTCGCAGCATGCACGTCGACCAGCACCTGGCCGGGTCCGGCAACCGGATCCGGAACATCGCCATACTGCATCACCTCCGGTCCGCCGTTTTTCATGAAGAATGCCGCTTTCATCCTGCCTCCAATAAATTTTGGGCCTTCGTGAAGTCGTGTGGCTAGATTTACCCTGATGAAGCTCGGGTAAGTCTAGTTTTGCCACATCAGCTCTTTCGCTACGGAATAGCTCAGCGCCAGATCGTGTCTCACGACGCTTCCCGGCTGAGTATGCGCCCGCGCGTCTTGTCTCGGCGGACCCCGAAGGGGCACCCGTCGACGTGCCCGAAAGCCCGAAACGAATCGAGCGGGGTGACATCCCGTTCCGTATGGTGCCGGACCCGGGATCGAACCGGGATACCCGTGAGGGTGAGGGATTTTAAGCGGGAGGATGAATCCTGCACCGGGCACCTCTAGGCTTGGATACAGCATGCTGTAGCAGGTTTTCCTTCGGGTCAATGCCTTGGATCATATCCCGGTGCGCGACGCAAACCGCCCCGGTTCCCTTTCGCTTGGCTCTTGGCCAGCGTCTGGAAATTGGTGGATTTTCAGGAGCACCTCATGGCAAAGATTAAACTGACGAAAACCGTGGTCGATGCGGCGCGACCGCAATCGCAAGACGTCGAATTCCGGGACACCATTGTTCCAGGCTTTCTGTGCAAGGTTACACCGGCCGGCAAGAAGGTTTTCATGGTGCAATATCGCACGAATGCCGGCGTACGCTGGAAGCCATCGCTCGGGCGGTTCGGCGAGCTGACGGTCGAACAGGCACGGTCGTTGGCGCAGGACTGGCTGACCGAAGTCCGGCGTGGGGGGTGATCCGGGAAATCAGAAAACCGAGGCACGCAGGGCGCCGACGATCAAGGAGCTTTGCGCCCGGTTCATGGAGGATCATTCCAAGCCGCACAACAAGCCGAGCACACAGAAGTCGTATCAGTACCAGATCGACTGCTACATCGTCCCCACATTCGGCAGCAAGAAGGCTCATGAGGTCACGCGACAGGACATCACCGCGCTGATGAAGCGCCTGGAGAAGTCACCCACTCAGGCCAACCGCGTGCTGTCCTGCGTTCGCAAGATGTTCAACCTGGCCGAGTTGTGGGGCTACCGACCCGACGGCTCGAATCCCTGCCGCCATGTACCCAAGTACCCCGAGAAAGGATCGACCCGGCTCATCACCGACGAACAGATGGTCAGGCTGTTCGCCTACATGGACCGGGCCGAAGCCGAGCACCTGGAGCATCCGATCTACCTGCTGGCCGTCCGGCTGCAATTCAAGTTCGCCGCACGCATGTCGGAGGTCCTGCTGCTGCAGTGGGATTGGCTTGACCTGCCCAACGGCCGCGCGGTCTGGCCGGACAGCAAGACCGGCAATATGTCCAAGCCCTTGAGCGAAGAAGCCCAGCGGCTGCTGTCGCACACGCCCCGCTATGGCGATTCGCCCTACGTCTGCCTCGTCGTCCGGGATCACGGCAAGCCGCTGAGTCCTGGTTCCTACTACCAGGCGTGGCGGCGCTTCCTTGATCGTGCCGGCGTGCCGAAGGTCGGCACCCACGGTATCCGCCACCGCTCGGCGACCGATATTGCCAACTCTGGCATCCCGGTCAAGGTCGGCATGGCCCTCACGGCGCACAAGACCGTGGCGATGTTCATGCGCTACGTTCACACCGAGGACGATCCGGTGCGCAAAGCCGCCAAGCTGGTGGCGAACCGCCGCAAATCGGTTGTCGGCGCACGGCAGGCAAAGGTGGCCGCATGACCCGTTTCCAGAAGCTTGCTCCATTGGCCCCGACTGCCGTGGCAGCAACGCGATAATCTCCGGCCAGCCGCTTTTCGCTTTCCGGGCCCCCCCCCGCTGCGTCGGGATCGCTGACATGGCGACTCCGGCAGCGATACCAAATCGGCGCATGGATAACTATACCCGTTTCGGGTATAGTTTGGAGGTCAAGATGACGCGCATCCTCAAGCGGAAGGACTTCGCGCGGTGGCAGGCAGGCGAAAAGCTGCCCGATTCTGCGTTGTGCAAGGCGGCCAAGGAGATGGAAGGTGGTCTGATCGACGCGGATTTGGGCGGCCACCTTTACAAAAAGCGGGTAGCCCGTCCCTGCGGCGGCAAAAGCGGCGGTTACCGCACACTGCTGTCGGCCCGGATTGATAGCCGCTACGTGTTTCTGTATGGGTTCCCGAAAAGCGACAAGGCGAACATCACGCAGGATGAGAAGAAGGCGCTGCAATTCGCCGGCAAGGTGTTTCTGGAACTGTCTGCGGAAGCCTTGTCCAAGGCGTTGCAGGCCGGTGTTTTATTGGAGGTGCGTTGTGGGCAAGATCATTGAATCGCTGCGCGACGACCTGGCCACGCTCCACGACGTGGGCGCGATCAGCAAGGTGACGATGCGCGAATTCGACGCGATCTGCCCGCCGCCGGTGCGGGAGTTCAGCGCCGAGGACATCAAGCATCTGCGCGAGGCCTTGAAGTTCAGCCAGCCGGTATTCGCGCACCATCTGCACACCTCAGCCTCTACCGTGCGCAAGTGGGAGCAAGGCGACACCCGGCCCGCTGGGCCGGCGCTCAAGCTGCTCAACGTCATCGCCGACAAGGGTTTGCAGGCCATCATCTGATGCCTGACGACGGAGACAAATATTGGCGACGCGGATTGACCCTTTCAGTTCACAGCACCTTGAAGCCGTTTGTCGTGTTCTGGCGGATACCGATCGCGGCCTGAGTGGCACGCAGATTGGACGATTGCTGCAAGAGATCGAGGTTGCCGACACGTCGCCCGGCATAGCCGAGCGGCGCGGGCAACGTGTGATCCTGGCGCGCAACCTGCTGGCGACGTTGCGCGGCAAGAAGCTTGCAGCGGTAGGTCAGAACATCGCGGCCGAGACTGGTTTGCAGCATCGGCCGGTGGCCGATAGCGAGCGCGTCAGTGGGGTCTATCGGCGCAGCGTGATGCTTGTCAGCGGGCGCTTTGCCATGCTTGACGACGGCATCGGGTTCAGGCTGGTGCCGTGGAAGCCGGTGATCGAGCAGCGGCTTGGGCAGTCGATGGTCGCGACGGTAAGAGGGGGCGGCGTGTCGTGGGAGATTGGGCGGCAGCGTGGGATTTGAGTGTGCTATAGATCGGTCGCTTCATAAAACTCGCGCCACGAATACGACTAAGTTTACCGGCTCGCTTGACACCGTTTCAGCGCCAGACGCGCCACCTGCGCAATGGACAGCAATCACTTCGAGTTACCTGCTCCAGACGATAGAGATCGCTTGCCGGCCCTGATGAGCTCAAGAAACTGGGGCAAAACAGGCGATTGATTGTGCTCGGAATAGGCGACAGCAATACCCATCGACAACTTCCTAGTTTCTTCCTTCAGCGCTCGGAAGACGACGCCCTGCCGCTTGACGTTTTGCAATGACGCCGAGATGAGCGCGATACCTTGCCCCTCCGCAATCAGTCCCAGCATGATGTGATGGTCTGGCGGTTCCGGGATGGCGTTGGGCTTGAAGTCGATCTGCTCGAAAAACGCCTCGCAGTGATCGTAAAATCCTGGATTCAGTCGGCGCTCGAACCAGAACATCGGCTCGCCGCGAAGGTCATCGAAGCCGAGCCTGCGTTTCTGGGCGAGTCGATGGTTGGCGGGCAAGGCAACCACAAGGGGTTCCTCAAGGATTGTTTCTACCGTCAAACCTTGGGTGTCGGTGTACAAGCCGATGAAGGCCGCGTCCATGGTCCCGTTCTTGATGTCCCGAACGAGACTGATCGAATGCTTTCCCCTTGTGACGATCCGCCAGTTCGGGAAACGTTGGCGCAGGCGATCGAACACGCCGGGAATCGCACTGCGGTCGAACACGGTGGTGTAGCCCACGACAAACTGCCCACTTTCGGCGCCCCGCGCCGCCATGGCCACGGCAACCGCCTTTTCCGCCTGAGCCAGCGTTCGCCTCACTTCGGGCAGGAATGCCGCCCCCGCTTCCGTCAAAGCGACCCCTGCCTTGCTCCGCAGGAATAGTTCCACGCCCAGTTGATCTTCCAATTGGCGGATCTGTCTGCTCAACGGCGGCTGCGTAATGTGCAAACGCAGCGCCGCGCGTCCGAAATTGAGTTCTTCGCTGACCGCCAGAAAGTAGCGAAGCTGTCGTAGATCAATGGATTCATTCATACCGAAAAGGTATCACAAAAATGGTATTGGATGCGATCTAGGGCGAGACATAAAGTGCGTTAACCACTCAACGAAAAGGAATCAATATGGATAATGAACGCTACCTGCGGGGTTGGGCCAAGCTCAAGGAAGTCGACGGACAGGCTGGCGAAAATGTCATTGAAAGCCTGCGCGACATCGCCCCTGACTTTGCGCGGCTGCTCATTGAATTTCCCTTTGGCGACATCTATTCGAGGCCCGGTCTCGATCTCAAGACCAGGGAACTCGCCGTGGTGGCGGCGCTCACGGCAATGGGCAACGCTGCGCCCCAGCTCAAGGTGCACATCCATGGCGCCCGCAACGTTGGCTGCACCGAGCGGGAAATCGTCGAAGTCATCATGCAAATGGCCGTCTATGCTGGCTTTCCCGCAGCACTCAACGGCCTGTTTGCGGCAAAGGAAGTCTTCGCGTATCAAGGCGAAACGCAGGGTCATTCCGGACAGGAGCAGGTGGCATGAGGATGATCCTGCACACCTTTCTTGCCGGGGGCGCTCTCGCCCTTGGAATGGCGTCATTCGCCGCGACGGCAGCATCACCCCCGGCCATGCGGACACCGCTTAGTACCCCTGCAAAGCTATGGGATGGATTCAGTTCCCCGGTTGGCATGGCCTTTGATGCAACAGGCAATCTGTATGTTGCGGAATGGGCGGGGCAGGGCGTGTTTCTCGGAGCGATCCTAAGGGCCGCCGCTCGACCTTTGCAGAAGGTCTCTCCGGCCCGTCGGGATTGACGATCGGTCCCGACGGAACGATCTATGTCGCTTCCTATTCTCGCGACGAGGTCTATCGGTTCACGCCCGTAGGCTCTCTCCCGTTGTATGACTTGATCATTTGAGTCCGAGCATTGATGGAGTCTTCGTGACAAGCTCGTCGATCACGACGCGTACGCGCATCGGCAGATAGCGTCCGAGTGGCCAGACTGCGTAAATATCAAAGCCCGATCCACGCAGTTCTGGCAGCACCTCAATCAATAATCCCGAATGTAGTTGGTTTGCGATCAACCATAAGGGGAGCCAAGCAAGCCCACTCCCCCCAATTGCGGCATCGGCAATGGATTCCAGGTCATCGAAGCGAATCCGTCCAGTCGTTTTGATTTCGTGTTGACGTCCCCGGTCGGTAAAGAGCCAGGGGACAACTCTATTGCCCTTGCCATAGGCAAGGGTGTCATGCGCCGCAATATCTTCGAGCGTCAACGGCGCTCCACGCATCTGAAGGTAAGACGGTGAAGCACATAACACCATGGCTTGCGAGCCCAATCGGCGAGCTTTCAGGTCCACCTCGTCGGCGAGTGCTCCCGTACGAACAACCAGATCAAAACCATCGTCGAGCAAATCGACCGGGCGATCTGTAAAAGCGACATCGATTTCCAGTTGCGAATGCACTCTTGCGAGATTGACCAGAATTGGAGCAATGCAGTGCCGCCCCAGTAAGACCGGCACGCTCATGCGTATGCGGCCAACGGGTTCACGCTGCCCCGCGTCAAAACTCTGTTCAGCTGCATTTATTTCGGCCAGTGCGCCCGAGCAACGCTCATAGAACAGAGCGCCTTCGTCCGTCAAATTCAAACTACGCGTCGTGCGATGAAATAGTTGTACGCCAAGGCGCTCTTCCAACCGGGCAACGGCCTTGCCCACCGCTGAACGCGATAAGCCCATCTGCTCGGCCGCGACCGCAAAGCTGGCCGCTTCCGCAGCTCGCACAAAAGCAGCAATCCCACTTAGTTGATCACTCATCACTCACTCCGTTGGCGCCTAAATATATCCAGTGCAAAGAAAAATTGTCTTCACTGGAGAAGTATTTTCTCTTATATCCTGAGGCATTGAAATAGCTCAAGAGGAAATTCATAGTGATCAACAAAGTGATGTGCCGGTGGGAGCTGCCCCAGTTCGGGCGCGAGAACCTCAGGATGGTGGAAGTTCCCGTTCCCGCACCAGGCGCCCATGAAGTCTTGGTCTGTGTATCAGCGGTGTCCCTGAACTACCGAGACAAACTCATCATTCAGAACGGTATGGGGCTGACACCTGATATGCCGTTCACGCCTGGCTCGGACATGGCGGGGACGGTGGTCGCCACAGGTGCGGGCAGCCATCGGTTTGCCGTCGGCGACGCGGTTCTAGGCGCCTTTTCCGCGGATTGGCAGGACGGTGCCGCGCCGGGAACCGGACGCGATCTGATGCCTGCGCTTGGTGGGCCGCCATTGCCCGGCATGCTTTCCGAATATGTGGTTTTACCAGAAGAATGGCTTGTACATGCACCTTCATCGCTGGATGCAATACAAGCCAGCACCTTGCCTTGTGCGGCTGTGACCGCCTGGCAAGCATTGGTCGAGTTAGGTCGGCTTCGTGCGGGGCAGAGCGTCGTCGTACAAGGTACGGGCGGTGTATCGCTGTTTGCCCTGCAATTTGCCGCTGCCCATGGGGCGACCGTGATCGTGACATCAAGCGACGATGACAAGCTTGCGCGTGTCAAGGCGATCGGAGCAAGCCACGGCATTAATCGTCATTCGACGCCGGAGTGGGCTCAGGCCGTCATAGCGCTTACCGAAGGCCGGGGGGCGGATCACATTCTGGAGATGGTTGGCGGCGACAACCTTGCACGCTCGTTGGACGCAATTGTCCATCAGGGTCGAATTTCGGTCATCGGTGTCTTCGGCGGGATGGAAGCAACGCTTCCGGTTGGTGCCATGCTGAAGAAGCGGGCGACGATTCAGGGCATCGGTGTCGGGCCGCGCCGTGTGCTGGAGGATGTTGTCCGTGCCATCGACAGCACAGGTATCAAGCCGGTTATCGCTGCGCAGCATCCATTTTCGGACTTGCAGGCCGCATTGGATGAACTGGATCGCGGTCCCTTCGGCAAGGTCGTCATCCGTGGCGTAGGGCACTCGGAGGACAACAGGTGATGAAATCATTCGGAAAACGAGTGAGGGGCCTTCTGGGGACTTGGGCGATGGTCAGTGTCATCGCGGCAGGTGTTGAGGCACCATCAGTGCGCGCTGAAACGCCACCTCAACAGAAGGAACAAGTACCCGGCTATTTCAGGATGGCGCTCGGTAAATTTGAAGTCACCGCTTTGTACGATGGATTCGTGGATATCGATTCCACGCTTCTCGGCGGCGCAAGCAAAAAAACGATCGAATCTTCGCTTGCGCAGTCGTTTCTGAAGAGCTCCATGCCAATCCAGACCGCAGTCAATGCCTATCTTGTTCACACGAACAAGAATTTGATTCTGGTCGATACCGGGACCGCAAAACTATTTGGTGCCAATCTTGGTTTTGTGCTTGAGAATCTGCGCGCGGCAGGGTATGAACCTTCACAAATCGACACCATCTTACTGACGCATCTGCATCCGGATCATGCCGGAGGACTACTCACGCAAGCGGGCGAAATGGCCTTTCCAAATGCGCAGGTCTTTGTATCCAAGGCCGATGCGGACTACTGGCTGAGCGAAACGAGGGCAGCAAGCGCACCGAAGGATCAGCAAGCCCTCTTTAAAATGTCGCGCGACGCAGTCGCGCCATACATTGCTGCTAGCAGACTGACAATCTTCGACGCTGGTCAAAAAATACGGGACGGCGTGACCGAAATTCCCGCATCGGGACATACACCTGGACACACCGCTTATCTTTTTTCATCCCGAGACCAAAGTCTTTTGGTTTGGGGAGACATTGTGCATAACGTTGCTGTGCAATTTCCGCATCCTGAGGTAGCCATTGAGTTCGACTGGGATAAAAGGAAGGCTGTGGCAACGCGACGGACACTTCTCGCTTTGTCTGGATCGCAGAAATTCTGGGTTGCCAGTGCCCACATACCCTTCCCAGGCATGGGGCGGGTGCATGTTGATAAAGCCCATGTCTACAGTTGGGTCCCTGTCGAATATCACCCGTTTCGCGATTTGCCTTGATTGACCTTGAGCAAGTCTCCTTACCGCTCAAAAGTTAGGATTTCCGGCTCAATCCAGCCGGACTTTCTCGACCAGAAAGTCGAGCAAGGCGCGCACGCGCGAAGGCAGATAACCTCCTTGCCCGAGGAAGACGGCATGGACTTCCACCCTATCACCTGGGTTGAAGTCCTCCAGCACCGTCTGGAGCCGTCCGGCCGCAATGTCGTCCTTGACCTGGAATGCCGCGAGCCGCGCCAGGCCGAGCCCTGCAAGGGTCAGGCGCCATCGCTGACTTGAGCGTTGCCGATCGTCGCCACATTGATGGTTTGGCCTTGGTCGAGCAGCGGCCATCGACTTGGGCGCCCTTTTCTAAGCTAATCGCGAACTTCTCATCTACATCAAAAAAGGAAAGCTCCTCATGAAAATCGACCTCTCTGGCAAAACCGCCATCGCGAAAGGCTTGGCGTAGGCTGGTGCCGATGTGGTGGTGAATGGCCGCACGGCAACCGCTGTCGAACGTGCCGTTGCCACGCTGACCTCAGAAGTTTCACAAGCGAACATCCGCGGTGTTGCGGCCGATGTCGGCACTGCCGATGGCTGCGCGGCACTGGTGGCCGCACAGTCATCCGCCGACATTTTTGGTCAACAACGTCGGCATCTACGGCCCTCAGGACTTCTTCGAAATACCGGATGCCGAATGGACACGCTTCTTCGAGGTGAATGTCATGTCCGGTGTGCGGCTGTCCCGTGCCTTTTTGCCAGGCATGGTGCAACGTCATTGGGGCCGTGTGCTGTTCCTGTCCTCGGAGTCGGCGTTGAACATCCCCGCCGACATGATCCACTACGGCTTCACCAAGACAGCATACCTTTCGATCTCACGCGGCCTGGCCAAGCGTGTCGCCGGCACGGGCGTTACCGTCAATGCCATTCTGCCTGGTCCGACCCTGTCCGATGGCCTCGAAGCCATGCTGAAGGAAGGGCAGAAGGCATCGGGCCTGTCCATGGAAGAGACAGCGGCAGCCTTCGTGATGAAGCATCGCCCCAGTTCGATCATCCAGCGCGCGGCGACCGTCGAAGAGGTGGCCAATCTGATCGTCTATGCCGCTTCTCCCCAAGCTTCAGCCACTACCGGCGCGGCGCTCCGGGTGGATGGCGGGGTGGTCGAGACCATCGCGTGATGCAATGAACAATGCTTTGATGGTGGCGGTTCCTGACTGACCTGCCCAATAGGGCTCTCTCTCAATCCGTGTGGTTGACTTCCGCCTGACTTGCGCAGTTTGCAGCGTACCGGCAAGCTTCGCCGATGGAAACTCTCTTCACTCAAGCCCTCGGGCTCAGCGCGCCGTGGCGCGTGGCCAGCCTTGACTTCCGCCCTGCCGAAGGCGTGATCGCCTTCCAGATAGACAACACCGCCAAGCGGCTGGTCTGCCCGGCCTGTGGCGCGGCCGATCAACCGATTCATGACCGGTTGCCGCGTACCTGGCGGCATCTGAACTTCTTCCAGTATCAGGCGGTGCTGCAGGCCAGCGTGCCGCGGGTGGCCTGCACGGTATGCGAGAAGACCTCGCAGGTGGATGTGCCCTGGGCACGGGTTGGGGCGGGCTTCACGCAGACGCTGGAAGCGTTCATCGTGGCGCTGTGCGAGCAGATGCCGGTGCTGGCGGTGTCCCAACTG